>Ga0207884_1000492_pt1 | contig 23646 bp, 17 predicted proteins | sample MalvirmetaMSP144_FD_184236 | JGI IMG/M metagenome (GOLD analysis project Ga0207884, IMG submission 184236) | Marine viral communities from the Deep Pacific Ocean - MSP-144 (SPAdes) | ecosystem: Environmental > Aquatic > Marine > Oceanic | place: Pacific Ocean | collected 2011-07-08 | reverse complement strand
GGTTAATACCGAAATAGATCAATTGATCATTTCAAATTATTCAGAATAAATATATTACTTAAATGCGATACAGTATATTTATTTAGTCTATATTTTAGTAAATCTGAGAAGTCAGCTCAAAACTACACTCTCTAACTTAAACCATATACCCTTTCCTAAATTCATGAGGAGTTTGGCCTGTATGCTTTTTAAATAATCTAGAAAAATAAGAATAGTCGGTATAACCGAGTTCATTTGCGATTTCTGCTATGCTCAAATCCTTACTCATCAATAAGCGTTTTGACTCTAGCAATACGCGACCAGTGATCACATTACTTACTGAAACACCTAAAACTTGGTTGCAAATCCGGTTCAAGTGTTTCAAAGAAACATTGAGTAATTCAGCATATTCTGCTGGTGACTTACGATAATGAAACTGAGCTTCAACCAATTGTTCAAAAGTCTTGATTGTGCTGCCATATCTAGAAATCCCTTCTACCTTATTGCTAGAAGGACTATAAGCACGTGTTAAAGCCACATAAACTAATGTAATCAATGCATGAATCCTCAACGACTTGTGGTTTTTCTCATCATGATACTCTTCTAACATGCTTTGGCAAATTTTGACCAAATAGGTGAGTGTTTTGGCTTCTAACTTAACTTCAGGTGTATTCTGATTTGAATAGAAAAAGGGAAATCTGTCCAACTCAAATTGGTTATCCCTAAGCAAATAAAATTCCTTTGAATGGGAAAAAACGTACCCTTGAACATCATCAGAAAGTTTCCAATGGTGCATTTGGCCTGGCGTTAATACGAAAAAACTACCTGGCCCCACGCTATAACTATTAAAGTCAATTTCATGTATTCCCGACCCTTTTGTAAATAATACATTCAAATAAAAATCGTGTTTGTGTGGAAGAGAAATCATATTATGATGATCATGCAGATGTTGTCTCAAGTCATTTACATAAACCCCGTTACCCTTACTGAGCAAAAACTGATCGAGGTGTAGTACTGGTATGTTTTCCATAATGCAATTAGACAAAAATGTCTTGATTGTCCTATCAATAGCGTGCTTTGTAACAGGCAATTTGAATGGTTAATAATACCTTTGTGGTATAACAGATGAACCTATGAGCAGATTCAACTCATTACGTAAAGGCAAATGTCCGAAATGTGAAACGGGTAAAATATTTGCATCCAACGGAAACATTTTGAAGCTAAAGGGGCCAGTAATGCACGACAACTGTCCTCACTGTAACTACAAGTTTGAACGTGAGCCAGGTTATTTTTATGGCGCTATGTTTATGAGTTATGGAATTACTATGGCCGAAGCGATCGCGGCTTTTGTAGCTATAAGAGTGCTAAATTTAGATTTATCAGTAGATGCTATAATGGCAATAATTACAGCTGTAATGCTCATTTTTCTCTTTCCAAATTTTAAGTTTTCCAGAATACTTTGGCTATACACCTTCACAAAAAAAGAAGGGACTGAACCTGCTGACAAAATTGAAAGACTCAAAATTTGAATTTAAATAGGCTTTAGAATACCTTTCCGTAATTCAGCTTGAAACCAATTTACTATCTAATTCAAGCTTCTGTATGGAAGAAATTACTCAAGACCCTCGTTATTCAATACCACTTGAAATCCTTTATCAAGATGAAGTGATGGTGGCCATTAATAAGCCTAATGGTTTACTGGTACATCGGTCACCCATTGCTACCAATACCAACATTTATGCTGTGCAGGAGCTTCGAAACCAAATTGGACTGAAGGTTTCACCTGCTCATAGACTCGATAGAAAAACTTCGGGTATTCTCCTATTTGCGCTGAACACTGAAAGTCTCATCCATTTACAATCTCAGTTTGAAAATAGAACGGTTGACAAAACGTACCACGCCATTGTTCGTGGTTATACCGAAGATGAAGGACTTATTGACTACCCACTGACCAACGACAAAGGTAAAACGCAAGAGGCCATTACACGCTACAAAACCTTAGAACGCACGGAAGTTCCCGTAGCTTTTGGTAAGCATGCCACCTCTCGTTATTCTTTGGTAGAGGTATGTCCAGAAACAGGCCGAATGCACCAAATCAGAAAACATTTTGCGCACATCCTTCACCCAATTATTGGCGACCGCCCTCATGGCTGCAACAAACAGAATAAGCTCTTTCTAGAAAAATGGAATTTAACCGAAATGCTGCTTCATGCCATTGAAATAGAGTTTGAACACCCAGTTTCTGGCGAAAAAATTAAACTCAAAGCCGATTATCAAAGTGAGTTTAAAAGGATGTTGGGGAGTTTAGGGTTTTATGCTTAAGCCGGTTTTCTCTATCCTACTATTTGAGTAGGTTATTATCAAAGTTTTGGACAACTTCAATATATAATTATATCTGGCAGTAATCGAACCAAATGGAAGACCAGTTTGAAGAATTCGAAACGAGAATAAGAAAGAGTCATAGGTTTGGCTTGACCCCAAAATTCAAAGAGTACACAAAAACCAACTTGAAGAAAAGGCTATTCGTAGCAATTGCCGTCAAAGCATTTGAAAAACTTCATTGGGATATTGTCTTCCAAGATGAAACATCTGTTGAAGCAAAAAGAAAAGGCTCTTGGGACAGATGGACCGAAAAAATCACAGCAACTTTTGAATACGGAAAGGTAACAGTCGAAAGCATATCACTGGGGAATGAAATGTGGGACAATGGTAGGAACTCAAAACGAGTTAGACTATTTATCCATGCCTTTGAGTTGACCGAAAAAGAACTTGATAAGGGCGCACTCGAAGAGTTAGAAAACGAATTAGATAGAGAAGATAATTGGGACAATTATGTTTTACCTGAGTCTCTTCCTGCTCCACCTAAACAGCTTAATCCTCAATTAGTATTCCCAATGGTTGGAGGAATTGTTATTTCTTTAATAACAGGGTTTATAATCGCTTTCCTTACTTATCAGTCTACATATTTCATTGGGGCATTTGAGGTAGGTGCTGCTCTATTAATTGCATTCTCATTTAAGTATCTCATCCGACTCGGAAATTATACCAACTTCCAAATTCTTCAATACATCTTGGGTGGTGTAGTACTGCTGACCTACATTTCTAATCAATATTTCTATTTTGAATTAATCTGGAATACCAATAACTACGAACCAATTAGTTTTCTAGAATTCATAAAACTTCGAATAAAAGCAGGACTGGAAATCAAATCTCTCGACACTGGTTGGATAGGACTCGTAATTAGCTGGATATTTCAACTAGGGATTACATACATCATAGTATACCTACGAGTCATTTCAAGCCTAACAGTTTATCTATTAGAACGTGTACCTATTGAAGTTAGTGAATTTACCTTATTCCATTTAATAAAAGGGAAATCAGAGGATCACGTAAGACTCGAATTAACAAAAATGGGATGGGGAACTCAACAATCCCAAAACGAAGCACTCGAGTCGATTGCTGGCATGCAAAACGCACAAGAACTTGATAGAATGGAATAAAAGTCATCAATTATTGCAAGATTAAATAAGAACATCATAACCGATTGGGACTTATTAAGTCCACTAATTTGATAAAAAGCACCGGATATTAAAACCCACAATGGATCATAAAAAACGCATACGAAGCTCATTGTTCATTTGTATACTACTAATAGTCTTGATCTTCAATACTTATTATTTACAGCAGATTCATGAATTAGCATCCCCCATTCTTTTGTTAACGGGTCTAATACTTTTGGTACTTATATTGATCAAGTTTATTTCAACTTCTATTACAGTATTCAGGAACAGAAAATCGCTTGATGGTGACCTGATATTACCAAGCATTATATATTTCTTCACGCTTTCCTTAGTTGTTGTTAATCCAGTTTTTCTAAATGCCGAATTCTTTCAGAGTAAAGTCAAGTACCGTGGTTGTTATGAAGGCACTATGAACACTGGAACTATCCTGTTTCGTGAATCAGGTAAATTCGAATATCGACATACAGGTTTTTTCGGTATTACATCATTCTATAATGGCACCTGGGCACAGAGCGGAGACACTTTAACTATCGATTATAGAAGTGAAGCACCTGAGTTTGTAGGAGAAAAGATGCTTCTAACTGAAGACTGGTTTGTTAAAATTAATCCAATTAGTTTCTCTGAAACAGACAGCTTTATTTTTTATCGAGGATTCTGTAGAGGAGCTAACTAACACCTGTCGTAGGTTCTACGAACCCGTGACAATCTATTGTTCAAGGACTCTGTCAGCCAAAATGGTTAAAACCATTGTACAAATAAATTTACACAACTAACTAACCCACGGTTTAAACCGTGGGCTATAAAACCACCTCTTTATGTTACTCCGTACTCTTTGCCATTAAAGAACACCTTACACAAATCAATCCTACGGTGTCTCTGAAAAACCCCGAATTTCTCGGGGTCTACAGGGGTGACTGAGAAGCAAGCTATTCAAACTCTCCTTATCCTGAACACAGCGAAAGAACTAACTCTATACAACTAGCCAAAGTAAAGCCTTCTCACTTTCTCAAAGCAGGGCGCATCAAAATATTAAGTCTTTTAGATCTTTCACACTTCAAGGGAATGTGATTTCTTTATATTATATTAATAATTACATAATTTAGTATAAAAATTAAATATATGAGTATTTTACAATTTAATTTATTATATGTTCACAGTATAACAATACATGATATAGAAAATAATTTGATCAACACAAAATAGGTAGACACACTATACCTCTTTTGTAGGATTAAATGACACAGATATTAACCCACTTTTGAAGTATAGTACACTAGATCGATCACGCACTATTAATAATCAAGAGTATTAATTCAATTAAGTAGAAACTAAAATCAAAAAAAATGAAAGTTACAATCAATAAAATCTCAGGAAATGTCAGTGGCGGCTTTGTTTGTCTCACAAATCAGAATGACATTAAGTATGTTGACAATTTCAGCACAGGTTACATTAAGGATTTACCAACAGCCCCGTTTAAAAATGTACAAGGAATAGCTGGAAACACACAAAATGGTCCACTTATTTATAGTGACAAGAGTGTAGCCTACCTCGATGACTTTAGTAAGCCAAAATGGCTAACAATTTCAAAAGAAGCACCATTTACCATTCAGGGTATAGCTGGAGATAACGCTCATGGAGCCATAGTGTATAATGGCCGAACAGTAGCCTATTTGAATAATTATAGCTCACCAGAGTGGGTTACTATTTCTAAAGAAGCGCCATTCGACATTGAGGGTATTGCAGGAAATAACGCAAATGGCCCTGTTATCTACAATGGCGACCAAGTGGCTTATTTAAATAACTACGATGCTCCAGAATGGACGGTGATTAAAAATAATTGTCCTTACAACATTCAAGGAATGGCGGGGGATAATAGTAACGGCTGTCTTGTTTTTAATAAAATACAATTTTCTTACTTACAGAATTACGCCAACCCAACTTGGTATGACAAACAAAGTACTCCGAACAACATAACATCAATAGCAGGTAATATTCAAACCGGGGCTATTGCATTGTTGTCAAACAACGATGTCTATATTATGGATAATTACAATAATAATAATTGGGTAAAGCTAGATTTGTTTGTGCCTAATTCTTAGTTATTGATAACTCAGTTTCAATCATTAAATTAATTTCCTGGAGGCTGTACATGAGACTGCCTTCAGGAATTAATCCGTTTTTATGCCTTAGTTCCCTAAGAAAATAGGCTATCACGAATTTGCATCCCTGCAGAATTTCATGCCTTTATGAGTTAAAACTACAACACTAACAAACCCTGCTCTCTTAGCGTATTGATAGGTTTAGACACCCAGAAGAGTTCGAAATCTTCGAAATGGGTCTCGTAGTCGGCTTTGATTTGTGTGTAAGTAAGTAGAGGTTCTACCCCAATTTTCAGCTGCTCTAGGATGTGAATTAGCCATTCTGCCTTTTCACCCTCAGTGGTGATATCAAAACTTTCGCGTTTGGTGTAAAAAGTCAGTTGTGCCCTTTCTCTAGTTACTCCTTTTTTAGTTTTGGTCTGAAAAGACACCAAAGGTGTTCCGCCTAACCATACAATTTTGGCGGTTGGACGGGTCACTATCATGGGTTCGTTTTCCAAACTGTTGATGATGAAGTCTCGTTTGATTTTCGTTTTTGGAATTTTGAAGTCGAACCATTCTTGCAACGTTATATCGAAACCAATGCCGTGCATAAAATTGAAAAGTGACTTCTTTAAACCAAAGCTAAATTGCTCATGATCTATTCCCGTTTTGTCCTCGAACATCACATCATTATTCGCAAATGAAATCGACTTGTAGTTAGGTGTAATTCCATATTCCGAAGGGTTTAGCCCAACAGGACTATGGGCAGTCAGCGCAAACTGATGCCAAAAACCCGACTGAATAATCCCTAATTCAAACATCTGACGCACCATTTCAAGACTATCGATGGTTTCTTGCACAGTTTGACTTGGGTAACCATACATTAAATAGGAATGCACCATAATGCCTGATTCTGTGAAATTTCGGGTAACGGCTGCTACTTGTTCCACCGTAACGCCTTTATCAATCAGCGCTAAAAGTCGGTCGGAAGCGACTTCTAAACCACCAGAAACAGCAATGCATCCCGAAGCCTTGAGCAAAGCGCAAAGATCGGCTGTAAAGCTCTTTTCGAAGCGGATGTTCGTCCACCAAGTAATAGTAAGCTTGCGCCTGATGATCTCAATCGCCATTTCACGCATCAAAGCTGGTGGTGCTGCTTCATCTACAAAATGAAATCCCCTCTCTCCTGTTTGCGCAATCAACTCTTCTACCCTGTCCACCAAAAGCTTGGCAGTGAGCGGCTCGTAACGCTTGATATAATCGAGGGAAATATCGCAGAAAGTGCATTTTCCCCAATAGCAACCATGCGCCATGGTGAGCTTATTCCATCTACCATCGCTCCACAAGCTGTGCATTGGGTTGGCAATTTCAATTACCGAAATGTACTGATCGAGCAAAAGGTCTGAATAATCAGGTGTACCCAATTGACTCTGCGGAAAATCATTTTGAAGTGAGTTGTTAACATAAACTACTTCTCCATTTTCCTTCAGAAAAGTTCTTTTAAAGATATTTAGATCAGGATTTTCAGGCTTCGGATTTAATACATTCGATGCCAAAAGTAAAATTGGTAGTTCGCCATCATCTAGCGCAATGTAATCGAAGAAGTCAAAAACGCGCACATCCTTCACCGTTCTTAATTCGGTATTGGGAAAACCACCGCCCATCGACACTTTAACGCCTGAATAATTGGCTTTGATGAACTGCGCACAGCGGAACGCGCTGTACAGGTTACCAGGAAAAGGAACAGATATACAAACCAATTTAGGTTGATGTTTCTTCAGTCTTTCGTCCAGAATTTTAATTGTGATTTCATCGATATAAGTGAGCGGAGCCTGCAATTGCGCATAAAGTTTATCAAAGGCATTCGCGCTTTGCCCCAGCCTTTCCGCATATCGACTGAACCCAAAGTTCTCGTCAATGCATTCGATAATGAAGTCAGATAAATCTTCTAGGTACAAGGTTGCTAAATGCTTGGCGCGGTCCTGCATCCCCATGGCGCCAAAGGCCCAATCCAGATCGTCTACTTGCTCGAACCTAGCCGCTTCTGGCAAAAAGGATTCAGAGCAAATCTGACGAGCAAAAGTTTGATTCTTCCCTTGCAGAAAGAATATTACCCCTTCTATTGTATTCAGGTACTCTTCACGTAAAGCGTAAATTCGTTCCGAGTTTTCAGTATTGATTCGGTCGTTCTCTTCCGCAAAAGAGAATAAATATTGAAGGCTTTCTTTTGAGAATAACTCCAAAATCACTTCAATTCCTAAGTCCATTTGAAAAGAAGAAATCGACTTGGTGTTTAGAAAACCCTTGAGATAAGCCGTTGCCGGATAAGGCGTATTCAACTGGGTAAATGGAGGCGTAAGAAGTAGAATATCTTTCAAACAATTGACTTAATACATGCCATCAACCTGAAAGCACAGCACAAAACTCGATAAAAATATTGAGACTAGAAGCGCTTTATAGTACAGAAAGCATGAGGCCTTGGTTAAAATGCATAGTTTTGCAGCCAGTTGGAAAACAGTTTTTCGACCTAAACAATTGATCTATTTTTTCGCTTTAGGTGGCTATGGTTGAAGAACAGCTTATCTCATTTCTAACTTTTTCGGGCAATAATTCATGAACAACGAACTTTCTCTCGTTACGGGAGCCAACGGTCATTTAGGCTATAACTTAACCCGTCTTCTACTTTCTAAGGGGCATACCGTTCGGGCTACGCTGAGAAACCTAAAAAATGCAGAAGCTTTAAATCAATTGGGCTGCGAAGTGCAGCATGCGGATTTAATGGACAAAGCCTCATTAGTGAAAGCGTTTGAAGGCATCACTCATCTTTATGCGGTAGGAGCCACTTTCGAAATGTGGTCGAAAAGCCCGCAAAAGGAAGTCTATGAGAACAACGTCACTGGTACTAGAAATCTATTTGAAGCAGCCGCTGAAGCAGGTGTAAAAAACATTCTGTACATCAGTTCAATTGCGGCATTGAACCATTCCATTCTTCCGGCACAAGAGAAAAATGGCTACAATGACGACCGCAATAGTTGGTACTACAAGTCAAAAAACGACTCTGACCAACTGGCGCTTTCGCTGGGAAAAGAGTTTGGAATTAGAACGGTGTTGGTGCTTCCTTCTGCCATGATTGGTAGTGTGGCGCATCGCTTGAATTACAGCAACCGCTTGGTCTGGCAGATTCTTCAAGGTGATGTTCCGGTAGAAACCAATATTTCGCTCAATTGGATTGATGTGAAAGATGTAGCGCTTGGTAGCTACAATGCCATGCAAAAAGGCAGAGATGGCGAGCGTTATATACTGGCCAATGAGAAGCACACTACCGTGAAGGAATCAGTGCAAATAGCAGCAAATCTATACCCAGAACTGAATCTCAAAATCCCCTTAGAAGTACCGAAATTCTTACTTTACATGGTAGCAGGCGGAATGGAGTTGGTGAGTAAAATCACAGGTAAAGAACCGCTATTACAACGTCACTACCTCGATATGTTTTACGGATTGAAGCTTGATTACGATATTAGTAAAGCCAGAAATGAATTGGGCTTTGCGCCTACCCCAGCCAAAGAAGCTTTGGAAAATGCCTTTAGGTATTTGAAAAAGGAATGGGACGGTAGGTAGTTATTGGTTAAGAGTTAATGGGGATTTAGTCTATAGACTATAGACCATGGACTACCGTAATTAAAATCACAAAAATAAAGCAAGAACCTATTGTATAACCCAAACTCTATCGTAATATTGCAATGAATAAATAATTAAGCATGGGCGTTACTAAGTCTGAAATATTTACGGAAGAGCAAAACAAGATTTCCATGATTGCGAAAGCCTTTGGTCATCCAGCCAGAGTCGCTATTCTTCAACACCTTTTTAAAATGAACACTTGCGTTTGTGGTGATTTGGTAGAAGAAATTGGTTTGGCACAACCTACCATTTCCCAACATTTGAAAGAGCTCAAAAACTTGGGTTTGATCAAAGGAAATGTAGAAGGCACTAGCGTTTGCTATTGTATTGATCAAGAAGCTTGGGCAAACATGCAAGAGTTGTTTAGTCAGTTTTTGAATCCAAACTTCAGTACTCCAGATGGGTGTTGTTAAAAAAATATCTTTTATTAATCGTAACATTGCAATAATAAAATTATGAAAATCTCAGAAATCAAAAATCATCTTAGCGGATTAAATCAAATCGCCTTTGAATTGCCTGATGGCAGCTTAGTTCCGAGTCACTTTCACGTAACAGAAGTCGGACAAGTCCACAAACACTTTATCGATTGCGGTGGCATCGTAAGGACCGAAGTTGTAGCCAATTTTCAGCTTTGGGAAGCCAATGATTATGACCACAGACTTCACTCTGAAAAATTAGTCCACATTATTGAGCTATCGGAGAGAATTCTTGGTTTGAAGGATTTAGAAATTGAAGTAGAGTACCAAGGATCAACGATTGGCAAATATGGCTTACACTTTAATGGTACTAACTTTCTTTTGACTACAAAACAAACTGCTTGCTTGGCTATGGATAAATGTGGTATTCCTGCTGAAAAGCCAAAAGTCAAACTAAACGAAGTTCAAACTGCAGGAGCTTGCACGCCAGGCGGAGGATGCTGCTAAACCACAAACCAACCTAATCATGACAATGAATCTCATCACACAACTTCTACCGAATATTGAAGAATTTGTTTCTTCTATTTCGGTAGAATCAATTTCGAAAGAGCGCAAAGCTGTACTTCAGCCCCTAATTAACTATATTCAAAGTAAGCAAGACCAAGATGAAGTAACACAACTCAACTTCATTTGCACCCACAACTCACGCAGAAGTCAACTCACGCAAGCTTGGGCGAAGGTTCTGGCGGTTCACTTTGGAATTCAAATCGACAGTTTCTCTGGTGGTGTAGAGGTAACTGCTTTTAATCAAAGTGCTATTAATGCACTGATCAACAATGGTTTTAAGGCCGAACTGGAAGGAGAAACCAATCCTAAGGTGAGTCTTACTTTCTCGGAAAATCATGCACCTTTGGTCATGTTCTCTAAAAAGTTTGACGATGCCATTAATCCAGTTGAAGACTTCGCAGCGATTATGACTTGCTCAGATGCCGATGCCAATTGCCCGTTTATTGCTGGAGCAGAAAGGCGCATTCCGGTGAAGTATGACGACCCAAAATTATTTGATGGCACTTCGGAAGAAGCCTCCAAATACGCAGAACGCAGTCTACAAATCGCTACTGAGATGTTCTATGTTTTCTCGCAAATCAAAAAATCATGAGTCAACCAAAAAAACTAGGCTTTCTAGACAGCTACCTCACCCTCTGGATTTTTATTGCGATGGGAATAGGCGTAGCACTGGGCTATTTCGTTCCTTCAATTCCCGAAGTTATCAATTCTTACAGCAGTGGGTCAACCAATATCCCAATTGCTATTGGACTGATTTTGATGATGTATCCGCCATTGGCGAAGGTGAATTACGGATTACTACCCAAGGTTTTTAAGAATGTAAAAATTCTTTCTATTTCCTTGATTTTGAACTGGATTATCGGGCCTGTCTTGATGTTCATTTTGGCCATTACCTTCCTTCAGGATTACCCTGAATACATGGTTGGTTTGATTTTGATTGGCTTGGCCAGATGTATCGCTATGGTATTGGTTTGGAACGATTTGGCCGAAGGAAGCAGCGAATATGGTGCTGGCTTGGTGGCTTTGAATAGTATCTTTCAAGTGTTTGGTTATAGCTTTTACGCATGGCTATTCATTACTGTACTTCCTCCCTATTTCGGTTTTGAAGGCGCCATTGTGGATATTTCTATAGTTACCATTGCAGAAAGTGTTGCCATTTATTTGGGTATTCCCTTTTTAGCTGGAATGCTAAGCCGATTTATCTTGGTGAAGTTAAAAGGTGAGCATTGGTACACTACCAAGTTCATCCCAACCATTTCACCCATGACCTTAATCGCCTTGCTTTTCACTATTATGGTGATGTTCTCACTCAAAGGTGAATTGATTGTTGAGATTCCGATGGATGTTTTGGTGATTGCCATTCCGTTACTAATCTACTTCGCACTTATGTTCATCATAGGCTTCTTTTTCAGTAAGGCTATGGGGGCAGAATATGATAAAAATGCAGCCATTTCGTTTACGGCAGCTGGAAACAATTTCGAGTTAGCCATTGCAGTAGCTATTGCCGTCTTCGGACTTAATTCAGGACAAGCATTTGCAGGAGTTGTGGGGCCATTGGTAGAAGTACCTGCACTAATACTGTTGGTTCGCGTAGCCTTTTGGTTAAAAAAGAAATACTACCCTGTTCAAGTTAAATAGCACAAAAAAAGAGAGCCCCGTTTGGGCTCTCTTAAATTAAGGTTTGTAAAAACGTCCTCTCCCACTACAAATAAGCATTTACCACTCACCTCAAATTATTTTTCTACGCTCACTACGTAATTACCCGAAGTACCCGCTGCAACCCCTCCACCTGAATGGGTGAAGCTAAACTTAAAACTCTCTGGCCCAAGTTCAAGAATATTCACTTCTTCGCCAGTGTCTAGGGTTATACTTCCTGCATTTTGATTGGCCCAAGTCCATGTTCCCGTAGCCCTAAAAAGGTCGCCTCCATTGGTAGTAGCATATGTACCATCGGTAAAGGACAGGGCAAATCCCGGGTAATTCTGACTGACATCTTGGTTGTCTAACATTATCCCTCCATTTGTTCCGAAGGTCCAATCGCCTGCCAAAAGCTCAAAAGCTTCTTCTTGGGCTGTTGGCCCCGCAGGGTCATCGGACTTACAGCCGATGACCAATGCTACAAACATTATCAATACTCCGATTTTTAATTTATTGCTATTCATCTCTCTTATCTTTTGATCATTACTTTTTTCCTTACTACCGAAATTCCATCCGTAAACTGAACTATGTAAAGGCCATTGGTATAGTCCGAAACATTCAGTCTTAGGGATTTTTCGGTAACCTTAGTCTTAGTGAAAACTGAAGTGCCAGAAGCATTTATGATACTGATATCTAGCGTTCTACTTCCCAGTTCTGAAAGGTCGATATTCAGAATATCCTGTGCTGGATTTGGGAAAAGGTTGATTTCTTCGGCATCAATAAATCCATCATCCACTCCAGTAATAATCGCACCTTCCCCACTTACAGTCATTGAAACCGTTCCTGCATTGGTTATGAATGAGATAGTTCCAGTATAGACTTTTGCTTCTGTTGGCATAAAGCCAAGTGTCACCACTTTACTTTCACCAGGGTTGATAAACAAACCTGTTACCAAGCCCACAAACCCATTAGGATAAAGTACACTGTTCACCATTAGGAGCGCATCACCGTCATTATGGATTGTTATGTCAAAATTAGAAGTAAGGCCAAGCGCAGTGGCTGGAATTTCATAATCTGATTCAATACGAACTTCTGGTTCTTCAATGTTGGTGATAGAAATCGTGAATTGTTTCTCATAAGTCCCTCCTCTTCCATCGTCTGTTTTAATACGAATGCTATAGCTCGTCTTTATTTCGAAGTCGAAAATCTCAGCTGCCTGAAGTTTATTTCCAACAACAGTAAAGCTAGCATTATCTGCTCCTCCAGTTCCTGACACTAGGCTATAAGTGTGTGTGTCGGTCGCATCTGCATCGGTGGTTGAAAGGTTACCGATCAATTGGCCGATGCTGTTATTCTCGCTAACAGAAGTGTTACTTAACATCAAATTGGTTGGTGCTAAATTAAATACTAGGCTTAAGCTATTTGAGGCCGTGTTATAATTACCAACCACATCAATTGCCACACCTTCCTCAATATTTACGGTTGCAGAGCTGTTTGTCGAAGTAACTGAGAACGTATAAGTATCTGCGTCAACAACCACGAAACTAGAAGCTGTTCCTCCCACCACAATAATGTCATCCAAACTAAATCCGATTATCCCTTCGCTAAACTGAGCGGTGATTGAATATAAACCTGCAACTGGATTTGAACTCCCTGCCGTTAGGCTTACACTTGGTTTGGTTTGGTCATTAATAATACTGAATTGAGTAGCGGCCGTGTTTGTATTCGAAGCGGCATCTTGTGCAACTCCTGCAGCAACATTCAACGTTACAGCACCATCAGCTGAAGGTGTAATTGTAGCAGTATAAGTAGTTCCTGAACCAGTGAAATTAGAAGCTATTCCATTATCCACGGTCAAATCCCCAATCACGAAGCCAGTAACCGACTCACTAAAAGTAATAGTCACATTAAAGGCTCCGCTTGTTGGACTGGTTGAAGTACTTGTTATCGTTACCGTTGGCTTTGTTTCATCATTTGTAATGCTGAATTGAGTTGCTGCGGTGTTGGTATTGTTGGCGGCATCTTGTGCAACTCCTGCGGCAACATTCACCGTTACTGGCCCATCAGCGGATGGAGTAACAGTAGCGGTATAAGTTGCTCCAAAACCCACAAAATTGGACGCCACACCATTCGCTACTGTCAAGTCTCCTATCACAAAGCCAGTTACTGATTCGCTGAAAGTTACAGTGATACCGAAAGCACCTGAATTAGGGCTTGTTGATGTACTTGTTATCGTTACCGATGGCTTCGTTTCATCGTTGGTGATGCTGAGCTGAGTAGCTGCGGTATTGGTATTCGAAGCGGCATCTTGTGCTACGCCCGCAGCAACATTCAACGTTACTGCACCATCAGCTGAAGGTGTAATTGCAGCAGTATAAGTAGTTCCTGTTCCAGTGAAATTAGAAGCTATTCCATTATCCACGGTCAAATACCCAATCACGAAGCCAGTAACCAACTCACTAAAAGTAATAGTCACATTAAAGGCTCCGCTTGTTGGACTGGTTGAAGTACTTGCTATCGTTACCGATGGCTTTGTTTCATCATTTGTAATGCTGAACTGTGTTGCTGCGGTATTGGTATTCGAAGCAGCATCTTGTGCAACTCCTGCGGCAACATCTACTGTTACGAGTCCATCAGCTGAAGGTGTAATTGTAGCAGTATAAGTAGTTCCAAAGCCGGCAAAGTTAGAAGCCGTTCCATTCGTTACGCTCAAATCCCCAATCACGAAGCCAGTAACCGACTCACTAAAAGTAATAGTCACATTAAAGGCTTCGCTTGTTGGACTGGTTGATGCACTTGTTATCGTTACTGATGGCTTAGTTTCATCGTTAGTAATACTGAACTGTGTTGCTGCGGTATTGGTATTCGAAGCGGCATCTTGAGCAACTCCTGAGGCAACATCTACTGTTACTACTCCATCAGCTGAAGGTGTAATTGTAGCAGTATAAGTAGTTCCAGAGCCGGCAAAGTTAGAAGCTGTTCCGTTCGCTACTGTCAAGTCACCCACAACAAAACCTGTAACAGACTCACTGAAAGTTACTGTGATATCGAAAGCACCTGAATGAGGACTTGTTGATGCACTTGTAATTGTTACCGTTGAATTCGTTTCATCATTTGTAACGCTGAACTGCGTAGCTGCGTTATTGGCATTCGAAGCAGCATCTTGCGCAACTCCTGCAGCAACATCTACTGTTACAGCTCCATCGGTAGCTGGTGTAATGGTAGTTGTGTAAGTAGTTCCTGAACCAGCAATATTAGAAGCTGTTCCGTTCGCTACTGTCAGGTCGCTTATCACAAAACCTGTAACAGACTCACTGAAAGTTACTGTGATGTCAAAAGCACCAGAATTTGGACTTGATGATGCACTTGTTATCGTTACCGAGGGCTTTGTTTCATCATTTGTAATGCTGAATTGAGTAGCGGCCGTGTTTGTATTCGAAGCAGCATCTTGCGCTACGCCTGCAGCAACATCTACTGTTACTGCTCCATCAGTTGAAGGTGTAATTGTAGCGGTGTAAGTAGTTCCGGAGCCGGCAAAGTTAGAAGCTGTTCCATTTGCTACCGTCAGGTCACCCACAACAAAACCTGTAACAGACTCACTGAAAGTTACTGTGATGTCAAAAGTACCTGAGTGAGGACTAGTTGAAGCCGATGTAACCGTTACTGTTGGTTTAATCTCATCAATATCTGTGACTGTGATAGTCACATTCTGGTTTACAGCATTTTTACCATCGCTCGCAATAACATTGATTACATAAGTATTATTGGCATCACCATCGGTTGGGTTCTCAAAATCTGGAGCAGATTTGAAGGTCACTACACCTGTGCTTCCAATAATGTTGAATAATGCTTCATCATTCGCATTACCTAAACTATAAGTAATGGTATTGGCATCTGTTGCCGTAACCGTATAAACAGTCCCAGTCCCATTTTCCACAAAATTGGCCGTGGTCAAAGAAGTCAATACTGGATTTATGATATCATGGTATTCGTAAACGCCCAAGTCAATATTATCAGTGGCTGAGGGACCATCATAAAGGCGCGGATTGCCAGCAAAATCAACATCATTGGCAATGTCGCCACCAGCACTAGTATATAGGGCATTACTTCCCGCATCTACTGCAGGACTATTGTGCTTAAGGCTGTAATCTCCATTGGCATAGTCAGTAAAAATACTTGCATTCGTAACCCCTGTAGCATCGAGGTTTCCATAGTCAGTATCCGTCCGGCCTTTAATTAGACTATTTTGAGCTGTATAAATTCCGTGAACAACATCCCAAATAATACTATTATAAAGGGCTGAGATGGCATGGTTTGAATTATAGATTCCATCACCTCCGCCAGTATCTGTATTACCTACCACAGTAATATTTACAAATGTTGGGGTCGAACTGTCTACATTATAAATGGCACCACCATCGGCAGTCGCTTGATTTTGAATAAAGATGACATTGGTCAATATTGGTGATGAATTATCCTGATTGGCCATGGCGCCACCATCTTTCGCCTTATTGTTTCTAAAGATAGAATTGCGAACTTTTGGTGACGACTGGTAGCTGAACATACCTCCACCTGACTCCGTGTTATGATTGCCGTACAGTAAGAGATTTTCATATGTTGGAGATGATTTGGAGTTATAAATACCAGCACCTGAGCATTGATAAACCGGATTGCCATTTACTGTTATGTTGTTGTTATTTTCTCCATTAGCTCCCGTGATTGTAAAACCGTTTAATAAAGCTTTACCTACATCGCCACTACTGACGATTACTCTAATAGAGTTCTCGCTATTGTTAGCGAAATCACTTCCATCGTCATCGTTTACATCACCACTTAATATGGTACCTGTACTGCCTGTGCTTGGTAAAATTCTGCTGTCAGTAAGGTCATCGATACCATTATCTGGATCAAAACCTCCATAAATCTGAACGTTATTGACCATCAAGAAGGAGTTGTCACGGCCTTGGTCAGTACCAAACTTCACTCCATCTTCTGGGCTGTACAATGGTTTGTAAGTACCTTTAGCTACAAATATCTTTAAAGGTGTGGTTGCCCAGGCATTATCATAATTTTCTTTTGCCCAAACTAGTGCATCTGCAAGTTCGGTAACAGCATTTGCCCAAGAACCACCCCTGTTATTACCTCCACTTACATTTTTATTCACATACAAAATGTTGTTTGCATCAGGGGTTAATACACGCGACACATCCACTACATAAGACTGAATAGCGGTAGCACCATTTCCATCACTGGCAGAAAGTATAACATTATGCTTGCCAGCATGGCCTTCAGCCGAGCCAGAAAGAAGGTAATTGCTACTGATTTTTTTAATTCTATTCCTGCCGGTTGACGCATACATTACACCAGATACATCCACGGCTATTCCTGTAGCATCAGCCACAAAAGCAACTGTTGTTACTTCACCATTTGGTGCTATCTTTCTGATTTTATTGTTACTCTTATCAGCCACATACACATTACCAGATGCATCCACGGTTATTCCAGAGGGGTAATTAAAACTGGCACTTAAGCCAGGGCCATCAGCACTACCTGAGACACCAGTACCAGCCAGTGTAGTCACAACACCATTAGAAGCAATTTTATGAACTAAATTATTATCTCTATCCGTCACATACAGATTACTCGCTGCATCAATGGCTATTCCAAACGGATTAGCCACACTAGCAAATGAACTCACATTGCCATTGGTATCAATTTTTCGAATCAGATTGTTATTACCATCAGTTACAAACAAGTTACCTGAGGCATCGACCGCCACACCATTAGGAGAATTGAAACGGGCATTACCGCTAGCGCCATTTGTGCTGCCCCAAGCTCCTGAGCCAGCGTAGGTAGTTACATCTCCACTAGGTGTTATTTTTCGTATTACATTGTTATCCCGATCGGCTACAAAGACATTACCTGTAGCATCTATAGCTAATCCTCTTGGGTGATTGAAACTAGCATTGAGACCATTGCCATTTGCGCTTCCGGTTACCCCTGAACCAGCTAAGGTAGTTACTACACCAATGGGGGTTATCTTTCGTATTTTATTGCTACCAAAGTCAGACACATACATATTACCCGAGGCATCTAAAACAATGTCATCAGGCATATAAAAGTTAGCGCCTAATCCTGTCCCATCAACACTGGCGTAATTATTAGTACCAGCCAAATTACTCACCTCGTTTTCAATAAGTTTCAATGTCAGCCAGTTTGGTTTTGTTGTTGCCGACACCGTTACCACATCATTGTCTAAATCACTAGTAGCTATTTTATAGCTATAAGTTTCATTGTCATTTACCGCAGTAACTGCTGTTGAGGTGATTGAAGGAGCTTCATTTACATTGGTGACAGTAATTGTCACGTCTTGGTTGACAGAGTTTCTACCATCACTAGCAATTACATTGATGATATAAGTATTGTTTGCGTCAGCATCTTTTGGGCTTTCAAAATTTGGAGAACTTTTGAAAGTAACTACTCCTGTTGTACCAACAATATTGAACAATGCTTCATCTTTTGCATTGCCTAAACTATAGGTAATTGTATTCGCATCAGTGGCAACTGCAGTATAAGCCGTACCTGTTCCGTTTTCTGCAAAGTTGGCTGTGGTAGCCGAAGTAAATACTGGATTAATTTCATCAATATCTGTAACAGTAATAGTTACATTTTGATTGACAGAGTTTCTACCATCATTAGCAATCACATTGATCACATAGGCATTGTCAGTATTTCCATCTGCTGGGTTTTCATAGTCAGGAGCGTTCTTGAAGGTAACTACTCCTGTTGTCCCAACAATATTGAACAATGCTTCATCTTTTGCATTGCCTAAACTATAGGTAACTGTATTGGCATCTGTAGCTACAACTGTATAAGCAGTACCTGTTCCGTTTTCTGCAAAGTTGGCTGTGGTAGCCGAAGTAAATACTGGGTTAATTTCATCAATGTCTGTAACAGTAATAGTTACATTTTGATTGACAGAGTTTCTACCATCACTAGCAATCACATTGATCACATAGGCATTGTCAGTATTTCCATCTGCTGGGTTTTCATAGTCAGGAGCATTCTTGAAAGTAACTACTCCCGTTGCTCCAACGATATTGAATAGTGCTTCATCTTTCGCATTTCCTAAACTATAGGTAATAGTATTGGCATCTGTGGCTACTGCTGTATAAGCAGTGCCTGTACCGTTTTCTGCAAAGTTGGCTGTGGAAGCCGAAGTAAAGACTGGATTAATTTCATCAATATCTGTAACAGTAATGGTTACATCCTGATTAACCGAATGGGTTCCGTCATTGGCAATAACATTGATCACATAAGCATTGTCGGTATTACCATCCGTTGGATTTTCAAAGTCCGGTGCATTTTTGAAGGTAACTACTCCCGTTGCTCCAACGATATTGAATAGTGCTTCATCTTTTGCATTGCCTAAACTATAGGTAATAGTATTGGCATCTGTGGCTACTGCGGTATAAGCAGTGCCTGATCCATTTTCAGCGAAATTAGCTGAAGTAGCTGAAGTAAAGACTGGATTAGTAAAGTCGGTGGTATGAGTTACCCCCACAGTATAGGCTTGTACATATCCATTGTTGTTATTTCCGTTTCCAAGATCATCTATAATGTTGGTATTGCTTTTTAAGTCTAATCTTAAAGTACCATCTCCTGAAACTGAATTGACGATTACAATAACTGAAGTTCCTGATGAAGCACTTAGAGAGCTAACTATACCTTGCGCTGTTCCCGTTTTTGTTAACTGAAAATCATCGATACTTAAATTGTTAGCATTTTCATAAAAACTGACAGTATAGATGATAGATGTAGCACTGCCTGAAGGGGTGCCAGCTACCAAAATCTTCTTCACATCTGGAGGAGCCAGATCAGTTGGAGGAGCAAAGTTAAATGTATCCAAATTACCATTTGGGTTGCTCACCACCACGCTATCTACATTCGCAAAGCCTCCATCCAAAGTGCTAGGCGAAATTCTAGCACCATAAATGCTCGTTGCCGCTGAGGTGGTTGCTACAGACTTTGCGTTTCTATAACCTGAAATGCTAACCGTCTGATCATCAACCCCTACTGCATACAGACTCTGAAAATCAAACTCACTTCCGTCAGTCTTTTTGATTACTAGATACGCCTTATCAATACGGAGAGACCAATCTGGGTTAGTAAATGGAAAACCCTCACCGAATATGCTGGCATATATGGCAGCTGGAACCAAAGAAGAATTGTAATGACTAAATACAAAATCGGATCTTGTCAGCGATGCACCCAAGTTTTGACTATTTGACCATCCTTCACCAGTAAAATCAATCACTGTGACAGGCACTGGTACAGCATAGGGTGTAAAACTAGATATGTAGATATTCTCATCGACCTTTGGTGCACTATCATCCATTCCCGAATAGAAAAACGGAGTAGTTGATGCGTCTGAATTGCTAGTGCGCTTAATAATTAGAGAACCATCATTATCGGAATCAGAAAGGCTATTCGCAAGAGCGATTTGAGCTTCTGCCTTGCTAAAAATAAAAACTGACAGAAGGAGTACGAAAAACAGCTGAACTCCTCTGAGAGGAAATCTAAGGCTTATGGGTGCTTTACGGGAGGTATTCATAATCTAGTGGGTTGGTTCTAAATACGTTCTTTACTTGACCCAATTATCAGAAAGAGTCTATCGAATGTATTGCGAGATCATGGCTACATAAAAAATGATTGACCAAGCCACAGAGTTGGTGGGTGAAACTAGAAAAGTTGGGGATGAAAATTTTAAGGAATTAGGGAGAAGGAAGTCAGTTGATCAGGGAATCAGGACAACAGTATATCAGTGATCGGTGAATCAGAAATCAGGAGAACAGTTGATCAGGAAATCAGTGGCTAGGAAACAGGTTTAGAAATGGAGGTGATCAACTGAATTTTCAGCCTGGTAAATAGGCCAAGAGTGCATCCCTTCTTTCTTTCACAATGGGCAATTCTTCATTATTGACTTTAATACTATTGCCACCAATACTTTCAATCTTTTCTACATTTACCAAATACGACCGGTGTGTCTGAAAGAAGATATCAGCAGGTAATTTGGTCTCCATATTTTTGAGGGTTTCCTTGAGAACTTTCTTCTTCCCTTGACTGTGGATTTCAATGTAATTCCCGTCTGATTTTATGTAGTCAATTTCGGAAAGGATGATTTTCACATACTGATATTCATCTTTGATAAAGAGTGCATCCTTAATGAGCAAGGATGGCTTTTCTTCCTCCTTTTCATCAAATGATTTACTAACAGAAAGAGTCGCTTCCTTTTGGGCTGGCGTTCTGTTTTCTTGACTAAACCTTGCCAAGGCCGTTTCAATAGCAGCATAAATGCTTTGCTGAGCCACCGGCTTTAATAAATAACCATAGGGCATGGTAGAAGTAGCTTCTTCAATGGTCTTTTTATCGCCCAAAGAGGTTAAAAATACATACGGAATGTTGAGTTCTCTTTTCAGCTCACTAGCCAGCCATATGCCCGTTTCTTCTCCTTTTAGATTAATATCTAGCAATGCAATATCGGGCTTGAGTGCTTTGGCTAACTCTAGGCCTTTGGTGGCGCGAATGGCCGTTCCTACACATTCGTAGCCCATTTTTTCAATCATGCTGATGATGGACTGTGCGATGATTACTTCGTCTTCAACAACTAATACTCTTACTTTCTCCATTAAACTGCAAACTTGAGGTCAAAGGTAGTTCCATTACTATTGTCGAAGTTGTATTCCCCTTCCAACTGATCGCTCAACATTCGGGTGAGTTTCAAGCCTAAAGAAGATGACTGAGTTGCATTCAACACTTCATCTGGAATTCCATGGCCATTATCTGAAACAGTCATTCGGTATTCACTTCCCTCCTTTTTCAATACCACTTTAAATACTCCACCTCCTACTCGTTTTGCATAAGCATATTTGAAGGCATTGGTGCTCAACTCATTAATAATAAGCCCAAGCGGAACGGCTGTATCCACATCGAAGAACACATCTTTGGCTTCCACTTCTAACTCAATATTTTTAGCCATATCACCAAACGACAGCTTTATTTCCCCAATCAATTCTTTTAAATAATCATCGAAGGGAATATGCTTTAGATCATCATTCTCATAGAGCTTCTGATGAATAAGTGCCATAGATCGAACCCTGCCCTGCCCTTCTTCTAGTAGTCTTCTAACATCTTGATTTTCTGACTCATCGGATTGTAGGTAGAGTAAACTCGCAATGATTTGAAGGTTGTTTTTAACCCTGTGGTGAATCTCTTTCAACAGCGCTTCTCTTTCGGATAGAGATTTACTCAAAAGCTCATTTTTAGAAGTGATTTCCTTATTGCTCTTTGTCTTGATTCGATAGATAAGGAAAGCAACAATACCTAACAAGACAGCACCAGCTATGGCTCCATTTCTTAGTAAATGCTGTTGCTCTAATTCTAGTTGCTTTTCCGTTAGTTGTGCTGATTGAAGAGCCAAGTCTTGATCCTTTTTTTCTGTCTCATACTTGGTTTGCATCTCACTAATTGCCCTCGTGGTTTCTTCGGTATATAGAGAATCATCTAGGTTTTTGTGTCGTCTAAGGTAACTGTAAGCTTCTGCATATCTCCCTAAATGCTCAAGCGATAGGGCAATATCATTAGCTCTAGCTGAAATGTCACTTTTATAGCCAAGCTCCTCGAATAAGTCAAGTGCCTTATGCGCAAGGTCTAAGGATTTTTCATATTTTTTTTCAACAAAGTTGATTGTGGACAAATTAGTATATGATCTTGCTATACCATCTTTATCGCCTATTTCACTTGCTATGGATAAGCTCTTGTTTAAGTATACTAAGGCAGAATCATATGAAAAATGGGCATCTCTGGTGTAAAAGGTACCTACATTCATAAGAGTGGCCGCCATTACAATCTTATTACCCAACTGTTCGGCTATTCTATATGATTTTTTGGAATAGTACAAAGCAGAATCCGCATCATCTAATTTGGTAAATGCAGCGCCTAGATTTTGATAGGATGTCATAACCCCATTGGTATCTTCCGCTTGCAGTTTAAGCTTAAGCGACTTATGGTGGTACACAATAGCTTGATCGTATTGTTCCAATCTATCGTAAACACTGGCCATATTGTTATACACGGTTTGCTCAGCTGCAGGATTAGGATATCTTTGTAACATTTCCAGTCTGGCCAAAAATGACTCTAAGGCCATTTCATAATTGCCGAGCAGTATATTCAAAGCCCCTACACTTCCCAAAGATTGATTTGCCTGTATAGTATCTTGGGCGGCCAAAGCATCATCATAAGACTTCTGAAAGTAGTATAAGGCCGAGTCTTTCACATTTTTCCTGAAATAAGAAACCCCTTTTGAATAGTAGGCTTTGTATTCCCCTTCTACATAGTTGATTTTTTTCGAAAGCTTAATCTGTTTATCCGCAAAATAAAGTGCAGAATCCTGATTAACTCTATCGTATTTAATGGTCAGTTCTCTGTAGATCTGCGCCTTTTCAATATCATCCTGGTGACCTATTAACAATTGTTTAAGACTATCTATAGGGCTTTGCTGGGCATTTAGCGGTGCAGAATAAACAAAGAGGAAAATCAAGAGGTTACGAGGAAGCATCCATTTCATGTTGCTCTAGTTATTTAGGTTGAAGCAATTTTACACCAATGCTGACCCTCTCACGAAAAGCAGTCAAAAGTAAGACTTGAATTAAGCACCTTTCGCACCTCTTTCCTAATTCACTTTTCCTTTTATTCGTTCTTTATCAA
>Ga0207884_1000491_pt1 | contig 23780 bp, 26 predicted proteins | sample MalvirmetaMSP144_FD_184236 | JGI IMG/M metagenome (GOLD analysis project Ga0207884, IMG submission 184236) | Marine viral communities from the Deep Pacific Ocean - MSP-144 (SPAdes) | ecosystem: Environmental > Aquatic > Marine > Oceanic | place: Pacific Ocean | collected 2011-07-08 | reverse complement strand
ACCCGGGTCAGAACCGGCATCACTGTCCCCGAATTCGGGGTAAGTTAGTGGCATGAGCCGTATACGTGGCCCGTATGTACGGTTCTGTGAGAGGGATGAGGCGGTAACGCCTCACCCTACTCGCTATAGGTGGACTAATCGCTCTGCTTCTGTGGCTGTGCCGGCTCCGCCTCGGCAGATTGCTCAAATTCCGTGTACCTCGGATCAAGCTCTGAGAGCCCCAACCCCGCTTCCGGCGAGGTGGTGTAATAATGCTCCTGTTGGGCAACCTCCGGATGATGGCGACTGGGCCCCACCAGCATGAAAAGACTCAGCCCCCCAAGAACAAGGGCATTGCTAATAAACAGGCCTTTGGCGCCCAACAGTTCCATGAACAGGGCGCTCAGGAGTGGCCCGATGATGCTTCCAACCCCGTAGCTCAGCAGAAGTGCGGTACTGGCCGCGGTGACCTGATGGCTTTCCATCAGGTCGTTGGTGATAGCAACGGCAATCGGGTAGATGGCCGCACTGAGTCCCATATACAGACCCACGAAAAGAAGGAGTGCAAGGGGGCTGTAGTTGCCAAAGGTACTGATGACTGCGGCAACCAGGCTGCTGATTCCGGCAACAACCGTGACCACCAGCATCACGCGATAACGGTCAAAACGGTCACAGACCCGACCGATGGGCCAGGCCAGCAACATGGCGGCAATGATGGCCGAAGCCATGAAATTGGACAGCTGCTGAAGATCCAGACCGATTCGGTCAGCGAACACCGGGCCCATGGCGTAGAACGCACTGATCAGCAGCCCGGCGATCAATGCGCCGAGCGTTCCGGCAGATGAAGTGCGGTAAAGCCGGGTCAGGGACAACCGTTCACTTTTGGTGATGCTGGGCGATTCCCGTTTGGTGAGAGACAGGGGTGTCAGCGCCAAAACCACCAGCACGGCGGCAAGTGAGAACGGAATAAAGCCGGAAGGATCTGCCACCCGGATAAGCACCTGTCCGCCAGCCGTGGAGAGGAAAAAGACAATCTGGTAGATCGCAAACAGACTTGCCCGGTTGCGGTTGTCCGCTCTGCTGCTGAACCAACTTTCCATAACGATCATCAGCCCGGCCATCACGAAGCCGCCCAGCGCCCGCAGCGCGCCCCAGAGACTGGCTTCGATTGCCATTGGATAGGCGAGGATGGATGCCGTGAGAACCGCAGCGAATACAGCAAAGGCCCGGATGTGGCCCACTTTCTCGATGATGCGGCCGGCGTACAGGGTGCCCGCCACAAAGCCTATGGAATAGAACGCCAGGATCCAGCCGATCACGCTGGCGCTGAATTCTTCAATACTGAGCCTCAGGCCCAGCAGGGTCATCAGGTAGGCGTTGCCCATCACGAGCAAGATGATACTGACGATTAGTGAAGACAGGCTGACGATGGTCTGTCGCATTGGTCCTCCACCCGGGTTGGAATCACAAAAAGCGCTCATGCGGTGAGCTAAGGATATCTGTTGGGATGGATATAGGTAAAAAAAGGGGGCTCGCTGTACCCTGCTGACGAATATCCATTTATGCCTATATCTCCGGTCAGGGAAGCGTGCTAAAACGTCTCGCCCGTTTAACAGAGATAACAGTATGTCAGATAAATTTTTCTTCAAAGGCCGTCAGGATGCTCGCCAGCACCACACCGCTTACGGCGGCTTTCAGACCAAGGCCGTTCAGAAGAGCGGCAGCCGGAAGTACCCGCTGACGCTGGTGGTGACCAGCGAGGCGCGCAAGCAGGAAATAGAAGCCCAGGTGGCCGCAGCCGATCTGCATGCGAACATCACGGTTGACAGTCGCGATGGCGCTGTTGAATCCATCGCAGAGCTGACCGTGATTCTGAACAAGGGAGGCACCGTTACCACGGCGAAAGCGCCTTCCCGGAATGATCCCTGTAGTTGTGGCAGCGGTCTGAAGTTCAAGAAGTGCTGTGGCTGAAGGCCGCACTCTCTGGATTCGGAAGCCGGTGTCTCGGGTGGTAAGCGATGACTTATATTCTACACTGAGAATAATGGATTTCGCGGAGGCCTTGGAGAGCCATGAATCAGGACGCTTACATACCCCCAGCGGATACTAGCGATGAAGAGGCACGGCTTGAAGAGCTGTTCGGCCTTCAACTGCTGGATTCTGCGTCGGAGCTGCGTTTTGACCGTTACACAAGTCTCGTGGCGAGCGTGTTCGGATTCCCTATTGTTCTGGTGTCACTGGTCGACAGGGAACGGCAGTGGTTCAAATCCAGGTTAGGCTGGAATCGAACCCAGTGTCCGCGGGATATCTCCTTCTGTGGCCACACCATCAATGAGGAGTCGTTGATGGTCGTCCCCGACACCTATGATGACCCCCGTTTTGCGGGCAATCCACTGGTTGCTGGTGAGCCCTACATACGTTTCTATGCCGGTGCGGTGGTGCGAGGCCCCGGGGGCCACGCGCTGGGTACCCTGTGTCTGTTGGATCATCAGCCTCGCTACTTCGATGAAGAGCATCGCACCCGTTTGCGGCAGTTTGCCGACCTGATCGAGAATGAAATTGCCCACACAGCACACCTGATCGCGCTAAAAGACGCCATTGCCGACTCAGCCTATTATGATCCCCTGACCAGGCTGCCCAATCGCCAGCTGCTTATGGATCGCCTGGATCAGCTGCTCAAGCTGGCCATGACCGAGCACTTCCAGGTCGCGCTGTTACTGTTTAATGTGACGGGGCTGCGACTGATCAATCAGAGTCTGGGTACCGGGGGTGGTGATGAATTGTTGCTGCAACTGGCTGGCAGACTCCAGAGCCACTGTCCTGAGGGCGGATCAGTCGCTCGCCTGCAGGCCGATGAATTTGTGCTGGTGTTCCCGGTAAAAAACGAAAGCCATCGCAAATCCGTCACTCGGGAGATTCATCAGGCCCTACAGCGCCCCTATCATTGCGGTGAACAGGAGCACTACGTGGGCGTGCGAATCGGAGGTAGCCTGTTTACCAGTCAGGGTGAAAGTGCAGAGACACTGGTTGCACAGGCGTCGGCGGCCATTCGGGTAAGCCCTGAGAGCTTGACCGAACCAGTCCAGTATTTTGAGGACGCCCACTCGGACGAGCTGTCAGAGGCTCTGAGAATCGAGTCGTGCCTGAAGGGCGCCGTGGCGAGAGAAGAATTCCACCTGCTTTACCAACCTATATTCTCGTTAAACACAGGAGAAATGGTGGGCGTTGAGGCATTGCTGCGGTGGCAAAGCCTCGCGCTGGGGGAGATCGCTCCGGATCGGTTTATTCCGCTGGCTGAGCAGGGTGGCCAGATTCTGCCCATCGGAAAGTGGGTCCGCGGAGAAGTCTGCCGCCAATTGCAGCGGTGGTGTCTGGACCCGGACTGGGACATCAGCGTCGCAGTTAATGTGTCGCCGGCTGAAATGCAGCAGCCGACTTTCGCCGAGGAAGTACTTAATCGGTTGGAGCTGGCGCAGATCCCCGAAAGGCTGCTTCGTATTGAAATTACAGAGTATTCCCTGGTGCGCAACAATGAGGTTGTGGAGCAGAATCTGACCCGGCTGCGGGCGCGTGACATCCAGATCAATATTGATGACTTCGGTACCGGCTACTCTTCTCTGTCCTATCTTCGGAGGATGCCGGTGAGCAGCCTGAAGATTGACCGGTCTTTTATCGATAGTCTGCCAGCAAGCGAAGACGGGGTGACAATCACCCGGACCATTATCGAGATGGCAAAAGCGCTGGGACTGGACCAGGTAGCCGAAGGTATTGAGAACCCGGCTCAGCTAGCGTTTCTGCATGGGGAGCGATGCACCTATGGTCAGGGATATTTGCTTTCCCATCCGTTGCCACCCGAACAGATTCCTGCCTTACGGAAAACGACAGCCGGAAAAGCGCTGTGATGGATTCGACTCAGGTTGCCTGGTCCGCGGTCAGGCAACTCAGTGACAGGTCTTTGCCCAGGTGGTAAGTATCAAAATCCCGAGCCAGAAACAGTGTGCCTTCATAGTGCTGCATGGCTTCTGCTGCCAGCTGGTTGATATGGGGCGCGCCGCCAGGGCCGGACTGGTAACGGGAGCTGAAGTGGGTGAGGACCAGGTGGGGCAGTTGCGCCTGCTGGGCAAACCGGGCCACCTGCTCGGCCGAGCTGTGTTGTGGCCAGGGTCCGACCCTTTCGGAAATGTCCTGGGTATAGGTGGCCTCGTGAATCAGTGCATGTGCTCCGTGGCAGGCATCGGCGAGTAATTCCGGGGTGTCGTTATCGCCGGCAACGATCAGGCGGCGGGCCTTGCGGGGGATCCGGGTGTAATCATCGCTTCTGAGCAAACGCCCGTCCTCAAGCTGCACATCTTCTCCCTTCTGCAACTGGCTCCAGGCGGGGCCGGGATCGACGCCACCTTCCCGCAGTTTTTCCTGCAGCAACTGTCGCTCGAGGTTCTTTTCAGTGAAGACATAGGCTCGACAGGGAACGCGGTGGGACAGCGGCACATTGGTCACGTCAAAGTGTTCATCCTGCCAGTGAAAGTCCGCGGCTTCCGAGTCAATGAAATTCAATCGGTAGCTCAGGCTGGAGTCACTATTATCAAGCACCGCGTGAACAAGGTTCTGGACCTCGGCCGGGGCAATTACGTCCAACTGCTGGGTTCGGCCCAGCATGGAGGCACTGGTCAGCAGCCCCGGCAGGCCAAAAGTATGGTCACCGTGAATATGGGTGATGAATATGGCCCGCAGTTGCATAACCGAGTAACGGGTTTGCATCAGCTGATGCTGGGTGCCTTCACCGCAGTCCACCAGATACCAGGGTTTGGGACTGGCATGGCACAGGGCCAGGGCACTCACATTGCGTGCCCGTGTTGGCGTTCCCGCGGATGTGCCTAGAAAGGTGAACTCCATGGCGCGTCTCCAGTAAGATTGGCGTTCTGCTGTTTTCAAATCCTACAGGGACGGTACTGCCGGCAACAACGCTCACTATGATCCAACATCTTTCCGAAGCCCTTTTTCCATTGCTGTCCCTGATTATTCTTGGGGCTATTCTCGGTCGTACGACGGATTTTTTCGACGGCCGGGCGTTGTCCGGGTTGGTTACCTCGGTGGGTATTCCGGCTCTGCTGCTTCATTCCGTATTGAGTATGGATATGGATATTTCCGGGATGGGAGCGCTGGTGGGTATTACCGTAGTCTGGCTGGTTGCCATGTCGGCGGTGACCGCCTTGATGCTTACCGTAATCGGTTTGCCGGTCCGATCCTATTTGCCGGCCCTGGTTCACCCCAATACCGGTAATATGGGGATTCCCGTTTGTTTTGCGCTGTTCGGGGCGCAGTCGCTGGGGCTGGCGGTGGTGATATCGTCGGTGATTCAGGTAAGCCACTTTACCCTTGGCATCGGTTGTCTGTCCGGACGATTTTCGGTTCGCGCCATGGCGAAGAATGGCCCGGTACTGGCGCTGATCGTCGGGGCACTGCTGCTGGTAGCCGACATTCGCCTGCCGGGGCCAGTCATGACCACGCTGGACATGCTGGGTTCGATTACCATTCCGGTGATGCTGATGTTGTTGGGCAGCTCTATTGCCAGTCTGAAACTGGCAGGGGCGCGGGATATTCTCAGGCCCCTGGGGTTCAGCTTTTACCGACCACTGGTCGGCCTCGCGGTGGCCTGGCTACTGCTGCTGCTCTGGCCACTGGGCGAACTGGAGGCGCAGGTCTTCCTGATTCAATCCGCCATGTCGGTTGCGGTGATGAGCTATGTGCTGGCGGTGCGTTACCAGGGACCGTCCCAGGAGATAGCGCTGACTATCCCCTTGTCCCTGGCGGTTTCACTGGGTGTGGTTGTGGTCTTTACCCTGTTCCAGTGAAGATCAGAAGGTATAGTCAAACCCGAGCCAGGCAACCCGTCCGAGCGTGCCGTCCGTGTTCACCGGTTGGCCTTCAAGGGTGCTGCTGAAATCTTTCTCATCGGTCACGTTCTCAAGCCGGATTCGGGCGGATGCCTTCTCGGTGATTCGCCAGCCCGCGCCGATGTCCAGCCGCTGGTAAGCGTTTTCCCGCGTATCTTCCGTGCCATCGGCGTTCTCGCGCTCAAAGGGCGTGCTATAGATACCGGCGGCCCAGAGTGACAGGGCAGAATTAACCCGCCAATCCACCTGCAGGGTGACCTGGTCTGACGCCACATTGACGCCGTTATCGCCGTAGAAGATGTTGCCGTTCGCGTCGGTGCCGTCAGCCCGCGTGGCTTCGACGTCGAAAAAGTGGGTGTAGCTTCCTTCGATAAACACTGTGTCTGTCAGTGCCGATCTCAATTCCATTTCCACACCGGCCTGTTCTACTTCAACGTTCTGGATGGCGCCGTTGTTGCGTCTGGGGACGTTCTCCTTGGTGGTGGAATAGACCGCGACGTCCAGGGTGGTTGCGTTCCATGATTGGTTTACGCCCACCTCATAGGTCAGTGACTCGAGAATTTCATCCTGGGCGCCACTTGGGTTAAGGGCGTCGGTGCCGAAATTGCCATAGACGCTGTAGAAACGTGAAAAGCCCGTTGCCACGCTGGCGCGCAGGCGAGTGGAGGGCGCGATCGAGTGGGCAACGCCTGCCTCCCAGCTCAAGACGCTGTCATTGGCCAGGTTATCCGGCTGTTCGACATTGTCCAGAACGATGTCGTTGTTAAACCAGGTGTTGCGCAGGCCAAGGCTGAACACGGTGTTGTCTCTCAGCGTGATGGCGTTCCGCCATTTGACGGCATAGTCGTCGAAGGTGTTGTCCCAACGATTGTCTCTGAGATTGTTGGTTCTGGCGTATTCAGCCCCCACGGTGCCGCTGTAGCTCAGGTCTTCGCTCAGCTCGTATCTGAAGAGCAGATCCGAGAAAACGGTATCGATAATGATCGACCGGTCCCTGTCCCGGGCCGGCCAGAGGCTGGTGCTGTCTGATCTGAGGTAGCCGGCTTTCAGGCTGGCGTTATCGTTCAGCACATGAGCCAGTGTTGCCGCCGCAAAAAGACTCTCCGAGGTAATCTCGTTGGGTTGGTCGTTCCGGTAGATATCCGTTGTGGAGTCACTGTAGATGCCGGTCAGTTCCACGCGTGTTCTGTCGCTGATATTGATGCCCACTTTTCCGGCCGTGCTGCCGACTGTCTGGCTGTCCAGGTTTTCAGGGGGCTCGCGTCCGTCGAAATCGCCGTTCAGGTAGCTTCCCGAGAAGTACAGATCGTAGGCGTCTGTGCTGTCTGCCAGCTCAGCCTGAAGGATGGATTCGCCTGCGTTGCTGATGTCCGCCGAGGCCGCTGCGTGGTTGTCGTAGCCCTGTCCTGATTTCAGCCGGGTGACGAAGACGCCGCCGTCAGAGTTGTCACCGTATTCAACGGCGCGTCCGCCTTTGAGCACATCTATGCGATCAATCGCGATAGTCGGGATGCGGAAGTTCGAATAACCGCCACCTTCGGCCGCCTGAAAAAGCACGCTAGGCAACCCGTCAATGGATGAACCAGAGCGGAAGTTGCCGAAAACGCGGATTTTGGGCGGCCCGCCAAAGCGGTCATTCCCCGGTGAATTAACCAGTCCTGGCGTGGTCAGCCGCAGCGAATCCCTGGTATTCATCGGATTCAGGTTCTGAAGTACTCCGCCTTCCGTCGACGAGCTTGTTCGAGCGCTGTTCTGTTCGCGGGTGACGTCTTCTTCGAATTCTTCGGCCGGGTGTGATGAATCATCGCTGACCAGAAGTTCCGGCAAAGAGAAGATCTCGGCGTGAGCGCCCGGAGAGAGTGCGAAAGTGCCAAGCAGGAGAAAGGTACCCGGCAGGGCCTTTCGGCGGCGATTGAATAAAAAATCAACTCCATGATTTTCGGACATTTTTGAACCCTTTTTCTGTTTCCAAGTTGCTATTTGAAGCGGAAGCCGGATACTATTATGTAACAATACTTAATGCAAATTATTATCATTTAGATTAGTAAAAGGGGGTTGATTTTGTCGGTTGGAGCGCGGCAGTGGTTTGACATACACAGCTTTACCGGCGTCTTCACCGGCCTGTTGCTGCTGGTTATCTGCTGGACAGGAACGGTGGCAACGCTTTCCTACGAGATTGACTGGCTGGTAACGCCGGAGATGCGGGTTGAGCCATACACCGGCCAGGTGAATCTGAACGCCGTTGAGGAATCAGTGCTGGATCGTTTTCCCTTGGCGCAGATTCAGATGATTCGGGTGCCGCGCTATCAAAGATCGGCGCTGGAGGTGGTGATCAGAAGCGATGACCTGCCAAGAACGAGGGTCTTTGTGGATCCGGGCAGTGCTGAAGTGCTCGGCATCAGTAGCATGGCGAACGTGCAGCGGTTTTTCCGGAGTCTGCACCGGCGACTGTTCCTTCCCAATCCACTGGGAATCATCCTGGTGTCATTGTTTGCGGTGAGTCTGGCAGTGTCCGTGGTGTCTGCGCTGATGTTCTACAAGCGATGGTGGACCCGGTTTTTCCGTTTCCGGCCAGGGCGGAGAAAAGCCTGGATGTCGGAGCTGCATAAAACCGGGGGGCTCTGGGCGTTACTGTTTGCCGTCCTCATCGCCCTGACCGGTATCTGGTACGGTCTGGAAGCCACTGGCGCCCCCCACGCGCTCTTTGCGGAGAAGCATGGTGACAAGCCTCCGGCGTTAGTGCCGGGACCAAAACTGACACTTGAGGAACTGGTGACCATCGCCAGTAAGACCCGGCCGGATATCGAGGTAAACCAGATCTTTCCACCGGGCAGTTTCTTCGGTGACGACCGTTTGCGGGTTGCCGGGCAGGGGCCGGATCTGTTCCTCAGAGACAGGGTCAATTCGGTCACCGTGAGCGAGGTTGGGCAGGTACTGGAAAACGAAAACAGCGCGGGGCTCAGTGGTTTCAAATACTGGGTAAACATGGCGGACCCGCTGCATTTTGGCAATTTCGCCGGGTTGGTCTCTAAAATCTTCTGGTTTGCATTTGGTCTGTTGCTCTGTGCGCTTTGCCTGACCGGTATTAATCTTCATGGTAAACGGCTGCATCGCCAGGGAGGCCTTCAGGGGCGGGCATACTGGCGCGGAACCCTGTCGGCATTTGCACTTGCGGTTCTGATGATGCTGGTGTCAGTGCCCCTTGGTATCGATGAGGTAGCGCGGTACCTTGGTATTCTTGACCTGGAATTGGCCGATATTCCTCTTGGCACTGGTGTATTCTCCTTTATTGCAGGATGGCTGGCCGTGACGTTTGCAATGCTCGCGCTTTGTCTGTTCTGGCTCTGGCGGGGAGTACGACCCGCTGCGGCTTCTCCTTTTTAGAAGCGTTTTGACGAGAGATTGAGTGATTCAATGCCCAAACCTTCCGAAGCCCGGCAACGGGCCACGCTGGCAAGGCTGGACAAGTTCAGCCGTTTTACCGATAGCAGCATCGGTGTTCCATTCACTCGATACAAAATTGGCGCAGACGCCGTTATCGGCCTCTTGCCGGTGATCGGGGACGCCGCCGGCCTTGCAATGTCCGGTTATGTGCTGCTGGAAGCGCATCGAGCCGGGGCCAGCAAGGATGTGAAGCTGCGGATGCTGCGCAACGTGGGCATCGATTTTGTGGGCGGTCTTTTGCCTGTCTTCGGCGACGCCTTTGATGCGGTGTACAAAGCCAACACCCGCAACACTCGATTACTGAGGCAATACCTTGAGGAACAACTTGCTGTGGAGCCCCCGCCACCGCCGTTTCCCTGGCGAGCGCTCATTTTCTTGACGATTCTGTTCGCCCTGGTGACTGGCGGGCTGACGTTGGCTTTCTAGGCTTCGAACAAATGCCCCAGCCCCCTTTGTGGCGTCAGTTTTCCACATAACCGCAGAGCCTCCCAGAAGCTCACCTGGTTGGCTGTCAGCACCGGTTTTCCGATCTCTCGTTCCAGATCTGTCAGCCAGGCGGCAGAATGCAGCGCAGTGTCTGGAATCAGTAGCGCGTCAGCGTCGTCCCGGTTGTTAGCCTGTGCCAGCTTGATGACATCGTCTTTTGTCAGGGTGCCCACTTCGGCTGCGGTCACGATGCCCTGGCTGGCGAGGTGGACCACATCGATGTCGAAGTGGCCGAGGAACTGGCGGAATCGGCTGGCGACGTCTTCCGGATAGGTGGCGGCAATGGCCACTTTTTTGGCATTGATTGTTTTCACCGCCCGGGCGAATGCCATGGCGGTTGTTGACGCAGGTACACCCAGGATTTTCTCAAGGGCCTCAATCTGCTCGCTGATCCCGTCCAGGCCCAGGACAAAACTTGCGCTGGTGGACGTCCACATCACAGACTCAATATCGGACCCGATGAGGGATTCCGCGCCGGAACACAGGCGCTCGACGCTGCCCATCTCGCTGAGTGCTTCCACGGTGTGGGCGTCTTCTGCAAAGCTGGTATGAATTACGTTCACCCGGGCGGGCGGATCGATCATGCCGCCCATAAGTGGGTAGTCGTCCTCGGCGGCGTGGCCGGGATAGAGAAATCCAAGGCTGGCTGGCGGTGGTATCTGGTTCATTCGCTTCCCCGCTGCGGTTTCCGGAGGATGTCACGAGTATTCATGCGTTCCTGAAAACCATGGCACCGGGAAGTCCAGACATCAAGCGCTACCCACGGCTGACTGGTTGAGAAATTGCGGAATGGGTTAGGGTAATCTTTCAGGAACTGTTTTGATCATGTTTGAGGGCTGAAGCAGGAGGCAGTGATGGATGCCCAGTGGTTTCTGATTTTCGCTGACATTCTTTTGATCGCGCACACTCTGCTGGTGGCTTTTGTGGTCCTGGGGCTGGTCGCCATCTACCTGGGGCATTTTCTGCACTGGCGCTGGGTGCGCAATGTCTGGTTCCGGATTGGCCATCTGATCGTCATCGGGGTGGTGGTGCTGCAATCCTGGTTGGGGGTTATCTGCCCACTCACGACATGGGAGATGGCGCTGCGGGAGAAGGCAGGTGAGTCCGGATACGACGGTTCTTTCATCCAGCACTGGCTGCAATCGATTCTTTATTACAGCGCCCCCGACTGGGTGTTTATTCTGGTTTATACGGTATTCGGAATTCTGGTTCTGGCGAGTTGGTTTCTGGTGCGGCCGAAATCTCCGCGGCAGTGATTTGGCCCGCTATTGCTGCCTTTCCGCCTCGCCCTGTTTCTTCGCTTCAAAACTCTCAAGCTCCACGTTAATGGCGTTAGTCGAAATCACGATTTCGTAAAGCGAATAGAGCAACGATATAGACAGCAGCACCAAGCTGATTCCAAACGTTATGGCGCCGGCAAGTTCAACCCCCAGAAACAGCACAAACATTGACATGGTGCACAGGAAGAAACTGAGCACGCCATAGGTCTGCATGCGCTTGGTCAGCACAATGCGTTTTCGCAGCATGCTGATCTGTCTTGCTATCAGCGCGTGGTCTTCTTCGGTGTCCATCTGTTTGAGTTGGCGGATCAGCTGCGCAAGAACCAGAAATCGATTGGTATAGGCCAGTAACAACAGGGAGATGGCCGGAAACAAAAGGGCGGGCGTGGTCAGTGTCAAAGTCGGCTCCTGATTTCAGTCGAATCGTTAGTATGGCATTGATTCATCGGGCGTATAAGAACCAATATGTCGCTAGTGCTCGGTACTGCCAGATGGCGCATGCCATACATTTACGTTGGGAGCGAACCACGTTATGCGTTCAGTTGCATTACTTGATGGAGGCCTCGGCCAGGAAATATACCGCAGAGCCCACGATGTGAGTTCTCCGCTCTGGTCCGTCGCTGTGATGTTGGAGCAGGCCGAGACGGTGACCGGCGTGCACGCTGATTTCATACGTGCCGGCGCCCGCACACTCACGCTCAACACCTACGCGGCCACGCCCACGCGCCTGCAACGGGCAGGGATGGCTAACCGGATTGAAGAGATTCATCGGCAAGCATTTGATGCATTGCGCAAGGCCATGGAGCAGACCACCACTGACGTGGATATCGCCGGGTGTCTTCCTCCGCTGGCAGCCAGCTATCAGGGCCAGCCGGAGCGCTCTTTTGACGACTTGCGCAATGAGTACGCCACACTGGTTGCCCTGCAGCAGTCCGCCGATGTCATGCTGATCGAAACCATGACCAACACGCTGGAAGCGAGGGCTGCCTGTGCCGCTGCCCGGGAGCTGGGCAAACCGTTTGGCGTATCGTTTCGACTTGAAGTGGATGGTGGACTGAAATCAGGCGAAAGTCTGGCGGAAGCCGTGACGGCCATCGCTGATTACGCCCCGACGGCGGTCATGCTGAACTGTTGTGACCTGGAAATTCTGAATGCCGCTATGCCCCAGCTGGTTGCCATGTACCCTTGCGTTGGCGGCTATGCCAATGCGTTCGAATCGGTGGAAGACGTGGCCAGGGGCGGACTGGTAGACAGCCTTGAAGCAAGGGCGGACGTCTCGCCGGAAGCCTACGCGACGGCCGCGAAACAGTGGCTTGGCACCGGCGCGAGGATAGTCGGTGGTTGTTGTGAAATCACACCGGCGCATATCCGAGCGCTAGCCCAGGTTCTTGAAAAGGAATTCGTGCTCACGCGTTTTTCAGAACTGGCAGCCTGGGACTCTAGTCGAAACGTCGTGCCTGACTGAAACGGTCGCGCCAGTAGTAACCATTAAGGGATGAGCGGGAAACGCCATTGGACGTAGACGAGTGGATAAAGCTGTCGCCCCCCATGTAAATGCCAGCATGCTGATCTTTGCCCTTGATGCGGAAGAACACCAGATCGCCCGCCCGAAGCTGATTCCGGCCCACCACATCACCGGTAGCCAGCATCTGAGATGTGGTGCGCGGTAGCTGGCGCCCCAGGGCTTCATCAAAGGCGGTGGCAATAAATCCGGAGCAGTCGAATCCATTGGCGGAGGTGCCGCCATAGCGGTAAGGCGTGCCTTCGTAGCGCTCAAAGACACGCCACAATCGGTCTGCTGTTTCCGAGCCTGTCGTTGCCTGATCAGCCGGTTGCCAGAGATTGTCATTTGCCGATTGCACGCTTTGAGTGCTGGCGCAGCCTTCAAGGCCAAGCGCAAACAGGATTGTAAGAGACAACATCAGCTGGCGATTCATAGATACAGACTCAGACATTTCAGAATATATTCAGATTAAAAGCTCGGATGGCTGTTTGTCAGGTTAAACTTTGCGTCAATTTGTGTTCCCAACATGACCATCATCGAGGGTGACACCGGCTGGATTCTGGTGGACCCGCTGACTGCAAAGGAAACTGCCAGCCAGGCTTTTCTTTTTGCCTGCGAACACCTGGGCAATAAGCCAGTGAAAGCTATTGTTTTTACCCATAGCCACATCGATCATTTTGGCGGCGTGCAGGGTGTGTTGCAGCACCTGTCTGACGACGAGAAGGCCAACCTTGAGGTCGTTGCGCCTGCCGATTTTGAAGAAGAGGCCACCAGCGAGAACATCATCGCCGGGCCCGCCATGACCCGACGGGCCATGTTCATGTACGGCAAACAGTTGGCCCGTGATAGCCGCGGCCACGTGGACACCGGGCTTGGCAAGGGGCCGGCCTTTGGCACCTTTGGTTTTGCGGCACCCACGCGGCTGGTCAGCGAGACTGGCACCACCCTTACGCTGGACGGAGTGCCCATGGAATTCCAGATCGTGTCCGGCTCTGAGGCGCCTGCCGAATTCACCTTTTATCTATCGGAACACAAGGCCTTCTGTGGCGCCGAACTGGTCAGCCGCAACATGCACAACCTGTATACATTGCGTGGTGCAAAAGTTCGCGATGCACGCATCTGGAGCGGATTTATTGATGAGGCGAAGAACCGGTTTGCCGAAGCGGAGGTCTATTTCGCCAGCCACCACTGGCCATTGTGGGGTCAGGACAATATCCAGGATTTTCTGGCGAAGCAGCGGGATACCTACAAGTTTATCCACGATCAGAGTGTGCGCCTGATGAATCAGGGTGCGACGCCCCGGGAGATCGCAGAGCAGCTGGAACTGCCGCAGGCGTTGATGCAGGATTTCCACAATCAGGGCTACTACGGCACGGTATCCCACAACGCCAAGGCGGTATATCAGAACTATATGGGCTGGTTCACGGCCAATCCGGCGCAGCTCAACCCACTGCCTGAAGCTGAATCGTCAAAGCGTTACGTGGCGATGATGGGCGGTGCAGACAGTGTGCTGGAAAAAGCTCGCGAGGAATTTGAGGCCGCGTCTGCAATGGGCGCGGAGGAAGGTCGCGATACCTATCGCTGGCTGGCGGAACTGCTGAATCACCTGGTGTTCGCCAACCCGGACAACCAGCAGGCCAAAGCGCTGCTGGCCAAGGTCTACGATCAACTGGGTTACCAGGCGGAATCCGGCCCCTGGCGCGACTTCTACCTGTCCGGTGCCTACGAGTTGCGTCACGGCGCGCCTGAAAAGGGTATCGAGCACGCCATGATGAAGGACATTCTGTTGCATACGCCGGTCTCTCTGTTTTTCGACAGCATGGCGGTGCGCCTGATTGCCGAAGAGGCGGAGGGAGAGCAGATGACCATCAAGATTACGTTTACCGACCTTGAAGAAAGTTACCTGCTGACACTTGAGAATTCGGTCCTCCACAACCGGCTGGTGGCATCGGATGCACAGGCGGATGCCACGCTCAATATTACCCGCCCCGCGTTCGTGGACTTGCTGATCGGCAAAGCAGGGCTGACCGAGCTACTGTTCAGCGAGGAAATCAGCTTCGATGGCAGCAAGCTGGACCTGATCAGTTTTTTCGGAATGTTGGATAAACCGGAAGGGCGGTTTAATGTAGTCGTTCCCTGAGAATCCGACACCGTACCGGAGATACCATGCTCATAGACCTCCAGGCGACAGACGCCAAACACATTCATCCGATTCTGACCCAGGCCGTCATCCCCCGGCCCGTGGCGTGGGTATTGTCCGAGAACCCGGAAGACGGCTACAACTTTGCTCCTTACTCGTTTTTCACGGTTATCACCAGCAAGCCTCCCATACTGATGGTGTCGGTGGGCAAGAAGCCAACTGACGGCTCTTTCAAGGACACCCGGGTGAATATCGAGGCTACCCGGCGGTTTGTGGTCCATATTGGCAGTCAGCGCCACGCTCAGGCCATGACGGAAACGTCCCGCCATCTGGATCACGGCCTGTCCGAACTGGATAACCTGGGCATGGATCTGGTTCAGGAGGACGGCTGGCCACTGCCTCGGGTTGATGGTTGCCCGGTGGCGTTATACTGTGAACTGAGGGAAGTGATTGAAATGGGCGATGCGCCGCAATCGCTGGTTTTCGGGGATATAAAGCAGGTTTTTGTGGAAGACAGTATTGCCCGAATCAATGAACAGGGATGGTTCGTGTTCGACGCCAAAGGTATCGACCCGATTGCCCGTCTAGGCGGCAGTGAATACGGTACCCTTGGTGAAATTCTGAATGTTCCGCGACCGGATTAAACCCGACAGATTCATACTGATCTCACTGATCGTCTGGCTGACTGCAATGGTCGATGCTACCGGCGGGCTTGTCGGGCTCTGGTCGGTCAGTGGCGATGCGCGTTTGTTCATTCTGGGCGCAGAAGCCCTGATGCTTCTGGTCCTGCTGGTGAACGCCCTGGCCCTGAAAAACTGGGTGTACCGCCATACCTCTGTTTCAGTTTACCGGCAGGCTGCATGGCTCAGTGTCGGCTCGCTGGCACTATGCATACTGGGCGACCTGGTTAACTTCAACCTGCCGGAAACCTATTACCGGCACGGTTCGGTGGTAAAGCATGACTACCTGGCGGATTCGGTCTGGTTTTTCGCGCCCGGGTACCTACTGATGCTGATTGCGGTCGTAAGACTATCCCTGGCCAATGGCTTGAGCGGGCTATTCATCGCCGGAGTATTGTCGGTTGCAGGCATCCTTGGTGGCGTTTCCATTAACGCCATGCACCTTCCGGGTACCGGGGATTACGTCTCGGGTATTACCGGTTTTTACGGCGTCTTCATAACCATTGTCGGGGCCAGCGGCCTCACCTTTATATTCTCGTTTGGAAACGCCCGCTTCAGGCCCGCAGTGTTGCTGGTTGGTGGCGGTGTCGTGTTGGTCGCCCTGGCCGATAGCGTCATCGGACAATTCTGGATCTATGGAAATGGCGGCGAAGGTTACTTCCCGGAAGTCAGATACGTTAACTGGGTTCTCTATATCGGGTCCCAATGCCTGGTGATCCATTTGGCGCGGGTGGCTTTATGTTACGGTCAGCCTGTTCACGCTCACGAGAGAAAGTCCGATTCCTATGTCTGAAGATCCGTTAAAAACGCTTTCCGATATGGCCAGCGATGCCCATGCCCGCATCCAGGCCACCCACAAACACATCAATCCGGTAGTAGAGGTGCGCCGCGGCATGCGCGACTCCGGCATACCCGCCGACGTGATGACCATCGACTGCCTGCGAACCCGCCGCCGTATTACGCTGATCCTGCACGATGAGCAGCCCGGTGTGCTGCTTTATCAGTTCATTACCATTGACGATGAGGTGGGCGAGGACTTCCAGAGCATGGCGCTGTCAGAAATGGATACCCAGAAGCTTTTTCAGTGGATCGAAGGGTATTTTGGCTGAGGGCATCGGAGCCCCCAGCCAGACGTGCTTATGCAAAGCGGCGTCGCGCCAGACCCAGGCCAAGAAGACCCAGAGACAGCAGTGTCAGGGTGCCCGGCTCTGGTACTTCACGTACGCTCAGACTCGCGAGAAGGTTAACTGATGTCTTCTCATGCTCTGGTGTGGTGAGTTCAGAAGCATTGCCCTCGAAGCCCAGCAGATTGAGTGAGTAGGCTTTGGAATCAAGCACGAACTCGGATGTCAGGCTTTCATCAAAAGTAACCCGCACAATGTCATCGACCGGACCAGTGTAACTGGTGGTCGACTTGTCCTTTCCGAAAACGACTTTCGCGAACCAGCAAATCCAGTTGCAACTTTGCACCGGCGCATTGTTAAGCGTTTCGTCATGCAAAAAGTTAAAAGTGAATGGACCTGTCACCGTTGAACCCGCGCCAGCGGAAAATTGTGCGTAGACATCAAGATCCACGCTGTCGATCGCGGTACCGGACGGAATCGCATAGTTGTAATGGGTGAACTCGCCCAGAACAAAAGGTGTCGAGTCGTTGATGGCAATCGGCAGGTCCCCATTGGCGGTGAAACCGTATCCACTCTGCTTGTGGGCCGTACCCCAACGAATCTGGTTGGTTCCTTCGCCGCTGACATCCTGTCCTCCGGACGCGTTCTCCTATTGCCCGTTAACCGTATCGAGGTTGACCGGAAAGGCCAGAACGGTGGATGAGGCAACAGTGAGGGTTAAAGCGCCCAGAAATGACTTCAGAAAACTCATGTTTTTCAACCTGTTGGTTTAAATGGAATTGTGTTGGTCGCGAATAAGCTATTACCGTGCCAGCTATTAATTTCCAGTTAATTCAATGGTCTGGACTTTTTCGCTTACGGATGTGTAAGAAAAGCTGACAAATGCCTGCCTTTGGCCACCCGGCCGGTTGTGTAGCCGCAACGGTGATCCGCATCCCTGATTTTGTCGTTAGCTTTTAGAGAGACAGCTGTATTGAGGGCACTTGTCCGGTTTTCCGGGATCTTCTCTTGTAATTGAGGAGGAAGCGACATGAAATCGTTATTACTCGTTTTGTTTGCAATCACTCTTGCTGGTTGCTCCACACAGCCGAAAACCATCGTCAATCAGGACCTGAGTGAAGGTGTGGTTGGTACAAAGCCGGAAGGCTATCCCAAAACCATGGTCAGGGCGCTGCCGGACCAGCCGGGCTTCTGTGTAGAGGTAACAGAAGACTGGCAGGAGCGGTCGTATGAAGGCAAAACGGTTTGGCTGAAAGAAAAAACAGTGCGTAGTGCCAGTTGCACCAAGTACCGCTGGTATCAACTGGCCCGGGATCACTAAACGGAATAGCCGTTGGCGTATCGCGGATAAAGGCCCTATGATCGGCTGATTATTCAACTCGATCGGATGCGCCCATGAAATTCCCCACGGCCACAGTGATTCTGGTGTCGGCCGCCATCTTGTTCGTTCTGTGGAATCAGACCCGCGAGCCAACTCCGCCCATCGACGCCAGCAATTTTAATAATCCGGCTTCCGACCCGGTTGACCGGTCAAGGGTGCTAGACTGGGCAGTGGAAGAGGTGCCACGGCTGTGTAAAGAGGCCACGGGTGTAGGCGAGGGCGCACGTGAATACGCCGATTGTCTGAACGCCGTTAAGACCCGTGAGCCCGTGTGTCGCAGGGCCATGGCCGACAGGTTCCCCGATACGATTGGCTCGGAACAGATGTTCCGAGACGTTTCTGTCACCATGATGGATTGTCTGGTTCAGCATTCCCGTCTGCTTGGCGAGTGAAACTCCGAAATTTTGAAATGGGGGTGAAAAAGACTGCCTTAGCGGCAGAATTTCATCGCTCTGCATTCAGCGACGACGAGTAATTGCTATGTTGGTTTTTTCCAATCCGATTGGGTCGGGCGGGCTGTGGTTCGACAACCTGACCACCTCCGACGGTATGCCGGTTGCTTACGATCCACAGGCTCGGGCGTTTGTTCCCATGCCACCCTTCTGTATCAACCGGGAACGAATCGGCTGTAACTGGATTGCGCCGGAGGAAGGCGCATTCTGCCGTTCCTGCGTCATGACAGCGCTGGCGCCCGACCCCACCATACAGAACGCCATACCCAACTGGGCAGCAACCGAAGCCGCCAAACGCTGGGTGCTGGATAATCTGGGTCGCTGGCACTGGTTCAGGCCCGAGGATCCGGGCACGCGGCCCGTTTTCCATATGCTTGCCGAAGGCTTGATGCCAGTGCAGATGGGCCACGGCAACGGCGTGGTCACAATCAGTGTGGCCGAAGCGGACCCGCTGATCAGTACCACCCGTCGCAAGGCACTTGATGAGCCCTATCGCACCATGATCGGCCATATGCGCCACGAAATTTCCCACATGTTGTGGTGGCGCCTTAGCCTGCGCGAGGACTTTCTCACCGAATTCAGGGAACGGTTCGGAGACGAGCGCATTGACTATTCAGCCTCGCTTCAGCGGCATTATGAGAACGGTCCACCGGTTGAGTGGCGTCAGCGCTATCTGACCAGCTACGCGTCGGCCCACCCCCATGAAGACTGGGCGGAAACAGCTGCGCATCTTCTCCATCTCACCGACATTGCGGACAGCGCGGTGGCCTCTGAACTGGGTTCTCCGGAACTGCCTCATAGCAAGTGGGACCCTTACACGGAAATGGACTCGAACAGGCTGATCAACATTGCCTCCCAGCTGACGGTGCGGATCAATCACGTGAACCGCTCGATGGGCCTGTCCGACCTGTATCCGTTTACACTGTCGGAAGTGGCGCGGGAAAAGCTGGTGTTCGTCCATGACTGGCTCAAGCGCGGCGCCCAGGGCTGGTAGGGGCAAGGCCTGAAGGTGTTGAGGCTGGACTGAGAAGCTGGCAAAGTTCAGCTTCTGAAAATTATCCCATAAAGAGGAATGGCCGGTGACGGATCTTGTAAGTTATCAACTGAACGACGGCGTAGCGACAATCACCATCAGCAATGGCAAGGCCAACGCGCTGAGCCACGAGGTGTTCGAGGCGTTGAATACGGCCCTGGACCGTGCCGAGGAAGATAAAGCCGTGGTTATCCTGACCGGCCAGCCAGGCATTTTTTCAGGCGGTTATGACCTGAAAGAAATGCAGAAAGGCCCGAAAGAAGCCACCGCGCTGGTCACCGTGGGATCCAACTTCACCCGTCGCCTGGCGGCGTTCCCGCTGCCGGTTATCGGTGCGTGCAGTGGCCACGCCATCGCCAAGGGCGCGTTTATCATGCTGTCGGTGGATTACCGTATCGGCATCAAGGGCAGCTTCAAGCTGGGTCTGAATGAAGTGGCCATCGGCATGACCATGCACCACACCGGTATTGAAATTGCTCGCCATCGACTTGCTCCGGCCCACTTCTACCGCAGTGTGGTTACCGCTGAAATCTACAGCCCCGACGGCGCCACCGAGGCGGGCTTTCTCGATGAAACCGTTGAGCCGGATTCGCTGATGGCCCGCGCCAACGAAGTGGCGCAGCAGTTCAAACAGTTGAATATGAACGCTCACGCCCAGACCAAGCAGAAAAGCAAAGCCGGTTATCTGGAACTGCTGGATCGTTGTATTCTGAAAGACAGCGAGAATCTGGGGCTCGAGGGCTAAGCGCAGCATTTTATGCCTGAGCTCCCCCCATTTGGGGTGTCGCAAATCAACTGAAGCCCCGGTAATCTGAAACCAATCGAAAGGGATTGTGGAGGACTTCAGTTGGCGCCAAGACAGCGGTTTCTGCTGATTACCGTGTTGGCCATTCTGGCCATTGCGGTATCGGCGCAGGTTTCGCTTTCTTCGCCCTGGCTTGGCCTGGAGTTGTCACCCCACACCAGTCCGAATGGGCTTCAGGTAGATAGCGTTCACCCGGACTCTCCGAATGCTGGCGTCGTTCCCGTCGGGAGCGTCCTGGTTGCGATTGAGGCTGCTGACGGCACACGCATCGAGCTCGATGGCAACCTGGTCATGGAAGAGCCGGACCTGCTCAGCTATAGCGATCTGAACCGGTTCATGCAGCGCCAGACTGAACTTGACCATGCACTTCGGTCAGGGGGAGCTTCCTTCTTGCTGGCCTCCGGCGAGCGGGTTCCGGCCACTGCGATCGACACGCCCTGGCAGCAGCTGACGGGCGGTTTTGCCGTTCATACCTTTTACGGACTGATTGCGCTTCTCGTGGCGGTGGGTATCTGGGCTTTCCGGCCGCGAAGCTCAGCCACCCGGTTATATGCGCTGTCGGGTGTGGCGACCATGGTGAACACCCTGACTCTGGCCATCTATGGCGACCGGGAATTCGTGTTGAGCGGCGAGGTGTTCCAGACGGTTGCTGCCGTCAATCACCTCGCCACCCTGATGGTCAATGCTTCTCTGGTATCCCTGTTCTGGGTGTATCCGCGCCCGCTGGCCCGGTTTCCTGTTCCCACGCTGATGATTCTGATCGCACTGGTGATGTGGGTGCTGAGCGAGCTTCAAGTGGGCGAGAGCGCGCAAATGACGGTCTACCTGCCGGTGGTGGTCGGTTATGTTCTGGGACTGGTTTTTGCCGGTGCGCAGTGGGTGGCTTCCCGGGGTCGCCCTCTGGAACGGGCCGCCCTTAAATGGTGTGTGCTGGCGATATTCCTTGGCAGCATCCTGTTGATGGGGCTTGTCATTATTCCGCCTGCCTTTGGCTATCCCCCGCTGGTGCCCTTACTGGTGGGTTTTGGAGCCTATCTGATTCTTTACCTTGGCATTGCTGCGGGCCTTGTGCGTTATCGGCTGTTCGATATCGAGCGCTGGTGGTTCAAAACCTGGCTGTGGTTTGCCGGAGGCCTGATGGTGCTGGTGCTGGACGCGGCGCTGATCATGGGGGCCGGCTTGACAAGCACCTACGCGCTGACCCTTTCACTGGCCATTGCCGGCTGGGTGTACTTTCCGCTCCGCCAGTGGCTCTGGGACCGCTTCGGCCAGCGAACCGGGATTTCCCTGAATGAGGCGCTCAGGGAACTGGTCGACAAGCTTTTTTCTGCCACAACCGAAGCGGAAGTGCGCCGGGCCTGGCCGGACCTGCTGCGGATGACTTTCCAGCCGCTCAGCCTGCAGATGCCGGAAACACAGAAACAACCGTCGGTCGTTGCAGTCTCCGGGGACGGTGTGTTGATGGAGATGCCCCCTCTGCCGGGTGATCATCGGCGGGCAACCCTGGAATTCGCCAGTAACGGCGCGCGGCTTTTCAACAAGGAGGACATGCGGGTGGCCAGTCTGCTGTATGACCTGACGGGAAAAGCCCTGCAGGCTCTGCAGGCACGGGATGCCGGTGCGGAAAGAGAGCGTAGTCGTATCATGCGCGATCTGCACGATGATCTGGGGGCGCGGCTTCTGAGCCTCGTCTATGTTGCCGAAACCGACAGTGTCCGGGAGGTTGCCCGTTCGGCGCTGGCTGACCTGCATGGCCTGGTGGATACCGCGTCGGGCCAGCCCGTTAATCTGGTGGATGTGGCCGGCGCCTGTGAGGGGGAAATACGCCAGCGCCTGAATGATTCTGGCATCGAGCTGGATTGGCAGGGCAGCTCCGATCTGCCAGACCAGACTCTGTCAGCTCGTGCCGCCGCCAATATTGCCCGAATTGTGCGGGAGGCCATTTCCAACATCATCAAGCATTCGGAGGCCAATCATGTTCAGGTTCTGTGGCGCATTCATGGTGACCAGTTAACCGTACGCGTCCGGGATAACGGCAAGTCCGACGTGTCAGCGGGAATGGGTAATGGCCATGGGCTAAAAACCATGCAGGTCCGCGCTCGTGATCTTGGTGGCCAGGTGCAATGGCGAGCAGATGCCGGGGAAGGGTTCGAGGTTGAGCTGCAGGTGCCGGCCGGCTAGCGATCAATCATGCCCATTCGCATGGCTTCGCGGGTGGCTTCGGCCCGGGATGAGACTTCCAGTTTGCGATAAACGCTTTTTACATAGCCTGCTGTGGTGTGGCGTGTGATACCCAGTGCCTGTCCAACCTGCGCCAGCGTGAATCCCTTGGCAATCAACTCCAGTACTTCCTGCTCACGTGGCGTAAGGTCGGGCTGGCTTGAGGTGTCTGGCGGCGCAAAGGTTGCCAGCACACGGCGAGCTACCGAGGGAGATAAAGGCGGCTCGTCCTCAATCAAGCCGGAGAGGCGTCGGGCCAGCTCTGCCTGGGGCTGTTGCTTGAGCAGGTAGCCCCGGGCACCGGCCCTGAGCGCCGGGAAGACATGACGGTCGTCGTCATGGATGGTCACTACAATGCAGAGGCATTCCGGAGCCTGCTCGCGCAGATCGCGTATGAAGTCGATGCCGGTGCCATCGGGCAGGCTTAGATCGATCAGCGCGATATCCGGCGTGAAACCAGCCTGAAGCAAGTGAGACAGCTTGTCCCGAGCCTCACCGAGGCGACCAGATACAGTCACGGAAATGCCCGGGAATACATCCGTCAAAACACCCTGCAGCCAGTCCTGGGCGCCTCCATGGTCTTCCAGTAAAAACCCCAACTTCATTGCATCATCCTGAAACCCATAGTGGGTATGTCCATGTCTGGTACCTGGTATTGAGTACGCTTTAATTGCTCAATCCGATGGGTCCTTTATCAAGATACCCCCCGCGAACGAGGGGGTCAAAGCTGGCAGGGTGCCCCTCAGTTGCGGTCTGCCGGCTTCTGCCCGTTCCCGATACCCTAATTTCACAGGTCTGATGGAGCAGTGGGGATGAGGTTTCAGACTCAGCCAGGAGGCAGTGCAATGAAAACATCGTTTGTTTTACAGGTCATGGCTTTTGGATTTCTGATTGCTTTTGTCGTGTCAGCGATGGCAGGGCAGGCAACGATCGAAGCTCAGGAGAGCAGTGGGCGTGCATTGATACAGCTGGAAGACCGCGTTGAGCAGGAAGCGGACGACTCCCTCGACCGCAAGGTGAAGGGATTTCTAGAGAGTGTCTTTTAAGGATAAAACCATGAAAACGATAAGTCTGTTTACGATCAGGGTTCTCACTATCATCGCCGTGTGTTTTTCATTGGCTGCCTGCGACTGGTTCGACGGGGACAACGACGACAACAGCACCACCACGACAGGGGATGAGACCAGTGCAGGGGATGGTAGCGATGATAGCAGTGGCGATGATGAAAATGGGCTCTCTTCCGTTTCGTGTGGAAACCTCGCCCGCTAATGGTTTTCTGAGCCATAATTCCTGACATCTTTTGCCAGGCATGGACAACCCTTATGAACCCGGAGCGGCTATTCACACAAGCCTTGGGC
>Ga0207884_1000490_pt1 | contig 23785 bp, 23 predicted proteins | sample MalvirmetaMSP144_FD_184236 | JGI IMG/M metagenome (GOLD analysis project Ga0207884, IMG submission 184236) | Marine viral communities from the Deep Pacific Ocean - MSP-144 (SPAdes) | ecosystem: Environmental > Aquatic > Marine > Oceanic | place: Pacific Ocean | collected 2011-07-08 | reverse complement strand
CGCTCATTGCGGCTGACTTCGAGGAAGATCGCCGTTGCGGGGCTCACAGCGTAGTCAGCCCGCGCGGTGATCACATGTTCATCGCGGTCGCGGTACTGCTGGGTGATCGCCCCGCCGGCGGGATTGCGACCGTCTTCGTAGTCGAAGCTCTTGAACGCATAGCCGCCCGAAAGGCGAAGGCGATTCAGCTCGTGGCTGATGGCCGCGCGGGCCGCGGTGGTCTCGTACTCGGTCGGCGCAACCGCACCGACAACGGCGTTGGGCGAGGTTCGCGGCTCGACCAGGTCGGCCCAATCGACGCCCAGGGTGATGAAGCTGTTACGCTGCATATCGATCTGCGCCGCGGCGCCCACCGACACGTCTTCAGAGTTCTCGGTGTCGAAGTCCTGGTAGCGCAGGATGGTGGAACGGGCATAGGCGTTCAGCGCATGGCGCGACCAATCCGAGGAGATCGAAATCTCTGGAGCCAAGCGCCAGACCAGGTCGTCGGTCTCGCCGCCGTCGGTGGCGTAGATATTGTCGTTGTGCTCAAGGCCCAGGGACAGTTTCGGATAGGCCATGAACGAGCCCATCCGAAGCCCGACAGCCTCGTATCCATCGCGGGGGCGCTGCATCACCGACACATTGCGATCACGGGCGAAATTGGTTTGGGCGTCGCTTGCCGCCGCCATCCGGCCAGCGGACTGAGCGGCCGCCGGGCTGGAAAGACCGGCGGCGATCGCGATCGCTGCCCCGGCCATGAGCACTCTCTTGTCCGCAGTCACGGGCATACCCCTAGTTTCATGGGCTGCGCAGCGCGCAAATCCAGGTTGAGATGTTCAGGTCTTAGAACCCAGACAGACGCCTGCCTATCAGGCAGGCGCCCCGCCTTGGGCAACGCTAATCTTACGGGGTCACGACCGGCGGCACGTAGATTGGCGTGGTGATGGTGGTCGGCGGGGCCGGAGACGGATTTAGGGTCGGATTCGTGATGGCGGCAGGAGGAGGAGCTGCCTGAAGGACAGCGAGCTGCGCAGCGGCTGAAGCCGTGGTGACCGCGGCGACCACAGCGGGCGTGCTGATACCCTGCGTCGTAAGGATGGTGGCTGACCGAGTGACCGCAGCGGCCACGGCCGTCGCCGGCAGGCCGCTCGCGTCGACGGTGGACGCGATGGCGGCTTCGATGGCGGCCTCCTGGGCTTCCTCAGACATGCCTTCGGTCGCTTCGACGGCGACGGCGACGGCTTCGGCGATCGCCTCGGCCAAGGCTTCGATCTGCGCGGCTTCGGTCGTGGTCTGGGCGATCGCCACAGCGGCCGGGAGCGCGACGAGACCGAAACCGGTGACCGCAACCATGGCGCGCGCCATGGCGCTGACGCCAATCACTTTGAGGCTCATATCGCCTCTCCCCTAAAAACGTTAACGGCGTAGCTGCCGTGCTTCTCCTATGGCCACAAGATGCAGCGTTTCTCAAGGGGGTTCGTGCTGTGACGCAGTATTGAGGCCCCAGACTGTGTCATTCTCGCGCGTCGATTGAACCCGGCCCGCCTTATCTTTCGGCGCCCACAGGTTTGCGCCAGCGGCCGCGACCTATTTCCGGCGCGGCTTCAAGCGCTGTAACCAGAATACTGCCGGCACAGCGCCAGTCGGTGAGGTGACAGCTTCCAGAGTGGCGACCATTTCACGACGGCGCGAGGTTTTGAGGAAGGTGAAGGCTTCGGTCTCCACCTTCTTTCGCAGGTCGGGGGATAACTCGCCCCAATGCTCAAGGGCGAATCCGACGCGCCAGGTGGACACATACTGATCAAGGGGCAGCAACTCATAGGAGAGCCTGAGGTGTTCCTGCCCCTCTGCGCTGAGCTCGCCATCAAGGCTATCAATGTAAGCTAGGCGCAGGCGGGAGCTGGAGTCATAGGGCGCCTGGCCGAGCGCCAGATGACTGGCTTGGGCTGCGGCTTCCAGGTTGGTTGGCGTGGCCGAGAGGGCTGCATTGGCGGCGTGACTCTGACCAAGCGTCAGCACCAATGGCGAGGGCGCAGGACTTGAACTTGGTGTCAGAGCCGCCAGGCCCGCCGCCACGAGTCCCAGGGTCACCACGGCGAGAAGCGCCAGGCCGCCAGTCTTAAGAGTGGACTCTAGCGCCTTCATCGCTGCGACCCTTGCGACATGGAAAACTGCAGCCCGAGCATGTAGGCCCACATCAGGGCCACAGACGGCGTCTGCAGGGCGAAGTCGGTGAAGCCATGGACGAAAACCGCCAGGTTGGCGGCCAGAAGGGCGAAAAGAAGATAGGTCATCCGCGTACGCCGCAGCCCTCGCCACAGGCTGATGATGATCACTGAGGCGATGGCGCCGAACATGGGGACGGCGCCGATCAGGCCCGCTTCCTCCAGCCACTGGATATACACATTGTGCGTCGCCCGGACCGTCCACATTGACCCAAAGTTGGTGGCGTCAAGCAGGATGCGGTGAATGGTGTCGAAGGTCCCGAGGCCATAACCGCCAATCGGGGCGGCCAGGAAGGCGCGCCAGTGCATGGCGAACATCTCGGCGCGGCTACTGGCGTCCTGGTCGAAGGACGTGAACCGCTCCAACAGCCGCTCGCCGACGAAGTAAAGGCTGGCCATGGCGGCGATCACCGCGGCAAGCATGATGAGCGACACACGGCTCCAGGTGACCCGGCCGGCAAAGAGCAGGATCACGACCAGTCCGAGAACCCCCACGGCCGTGCCCAAGGCCGCGCCCCTTGAGGCCGTCGCCAGCAGGCAGCCGGCCAAGATGATCAAGGCGGCCCAATAGCCGGTCGCGGCCTGCAAAGCCTGGCCAGCCCTCACGCCCCGCAGGTCGCGCAGCAACGGGCCCAGGGTGACGATCACCATCATGGCGAAGACGGTGCCCGCCGTGTTCGGGCTCATCAGCGTGCCTTCCAGGCGCCCCCTCTGCGTCTGGTACTGAACCCCCGTGGCGAAGTTGAAGAAGGCCCACAGCCCAAAGATCGCCGCCAGAGCGATCATCAGATTGACGGCTGTCTTGGCTCGACCATCTGAGGCTCCAGTGGCCGCGCCCACAAGGAAGATGCAACCCAGGCCAAGGAGCTTGATCAATTCCAAGGTCGTGGCTGAGCGATCGATGGTGGCCGAACCTGGCGTCTCGCCCACATAGGCCCAGACCGGGTGAACGCCGGCCGGACCAAAAGGCGTGAGAGACAAGAGCCCGGCCAACAAGACCAGCCCAAAGAGCACAGCTGGAACGGCGAGGCCGCGAACCCGCAACAGGTCCCGTCGGATGCTTGGGACAGCGAGGCACGACAAGAGCAGGAGAGCCGCAGCGCCGACCGCGATCAGGCTCGCCTCGATCCGCAGGGCGCCATAGGCGAGGTGGGCCAGGAAGATCAGACCAAGACCCGCCGAGGCCAGGCCCGCGCCCTCGGGCGGTGGCCAAAGGCGGCGGCGCGGGCTTGCGTCTTCGCGCGATTGGTTTGCGCTACGTCTTGAGCCCACCGGCCGCCTCTCCCCCAAACCAGACGCCCGCTTGGGCCTCACCTCTTCCGAGGCCTCGCAAAGGCTGTCGCCTGGCCGAAGCTGGAATCTAGGATGTGGCCGCGCGGCGCCTGCTATGGCGAGAGGTTTCTCCTAGTGGAGGAGCCCACGCAAGGGCCTGCCGCTCGCCAGAGCCAGAGCCATGGTGGGCTCGGCCTCATCTTGCGTGCGCACGAGCAGGTTGGCGCCATTGGGTCGGCCATTGAAGGCCTCAGTGCTGAGGCGCCGCTGAGGCGACGGCTGCTCCTGGGATTGCGGCGCAACGGCGCGCGTGGCTGTGGCGTCCTGATCAGTCGCCGCGTCGGCAAAGGTCTGGCCCACGGGCGCCTGGCTGACCAGCGCCCAGCGGAACGGCGCCCCTGCAACCTGACGTTCACGCCAGGTGAGGCTGGTCTTGCGCCAGGGCAGGATCCAGGGCGTCAGGCTGTCGAGCACATAGTCGCCCTGATCCGTTGCGACCAATAGGACCGCGTGGCTCTCCCCCCAGGTGGTCGTGGCGACAGCGATGGACATCGCATGCTCTGGCACGCCAGCTGCGAGCAGGGCGCGGCGTTTTTCGAGAACATAGTCTTCGCAGTCGCCGTACTGATCGCCCCGCGCCAGCGGCGTCGCCCAACGGTCGAGGACGCCATAGGTCTGGATATCGGCCCGGCGTACGATCTGCCGGTTCACCTTGTCATTGATGCGGGTCAGCTGACCCCAGAGGGCTGGCGTCAGGGCAGGGGGCGGCGCGTTCGCCGCAATGGCCCCCGGCGTCTCTTCACTTGGCGCCGGCGGACGGACCTGCAGAGGCTGGCCCAGACGCTGCAGCCGGGGCGTGTCGGCATGGGCGACCGTGCTGACCCGAACCAAGGCGGCCGCGCCCGAGGGCGGCGTACGAGCCTCGCCCGCGGCCGCTTCGAGCGCGGCGTTGGCCTGCTCTGCGGCGTCTCTACGCTGGCGCGCCTCGGCGAACGCAGTCGCCCAGTTCACATTGCGTCCCGAAACGGCCGCCGTCGTCGTGGTCCGCATCCCGGCCAAGACAAGACGGGCCTCAGCATTGTTGCGCCGCGCCAGCTCGACCTCGGCCACCTTGCGCACAACCGCGGCCGGGGCGCCGCCGCAATCCTCCGGCTGCCTCTGGCAGAAATCGAGATACCCAGTTGGGGCGGCGGCGGCCACGCCCAAGCCCATGGGCGTGCTCGGCTCGGGAAGTGTGGCGCACGCCGCTAGGGTTATTGAAGCACTAATAATCGCTGCTTGAGTAAACAGAGTCTTTTTGACCAACACCGCACCCACCCCTTCTGGAGTTCCGTTGTGCTGTGTTTACGATAAGGCGTATTAAGCCTTGATATAGTTATAGGGTATACAGATCTCTACGAAACGCGGTTGCTGTAGCGTTAAGGTTTACATCGTCTGAATGGGCTGTTCATCGCTGGTAAATGTTCTATTCTGCTTTTGTTATCCTTAGTCTGACGGGCCGCCCGGCCAGTACCCCATGGGAGTTTCCCCTCTCGCCGCACTGCGGTAGAAGGGCGGTTGTGGGGGACGCCTAAGAGATGTGGAGCGTGGTTTAGATGCAGAGGTTCTTGTCCCTGCTGGTCGCTGTGGCGGCCTTGTGTGCAGCGGCCTTCGCCCCGGCAGCGGTGAGCGCTCAAGAGGCGACGACGGCCGACGTGCGCGTCTTGCCGGAGTACCGGTTGGGGTCCGGCGATAAGGTGAGGGTCATCACCTATGGAGAAGAAAGCCTGACCGGCGAGTTCTTCGTCGGCGGCTCAGGCAATATCTCCCTACCGCTGATCGGCGAGGTGAAGGCCCAGGGCCTGACCATCCCGGAGATTCAGACCTCGATCGAGACGGCGCTGAAGAACGGCTACCTGCGCGACCCTCGGGTCAGCGTCGAGGTCCTGAACTACCGGCCCTTCTATATTCTGGGCGAGGTCGAGAGCCCGGGCGAGTATCCCTACACCAATGGCCTGTCGGTGCTGAACGCCGTGGCCACGGCCGGGGGCTTCACCTACCGGGCCAACAATCGTCGTGTGTTCATCAAGCGCAGCGATACAGACGATGAGCGGGAGTATCCGCTCACGCCGCTTACGCCGGTGGCGCCGGGCGACACTATCCGGATCACCGAACGCTTCTTCTGATCACGTCCAACCCGGCGCCTTTATGAAGAGCTGCTCTGCGGGGGTCAGGCCCCGCGAGCGGCTCTTTTCATTTTGGCGACCGTCTCGACCCGGGCCGCGGACCTTCACGCCGCAAGTCCCAGCCTGTGCGCCCAGGCTGAGCGGCTTGGCCATTGAACTCAGGGGCGCATACGCCTCTCCTGGTTGCAGGAGACGTTGGCATGCACCCTCATCATCTTTCCTCTGCACGCGGCCCCGGGCGGGCTGACAGCCTGGGCCAGCTGACGGCCGGGGCGCAGCTTGCGGGCATGGTTGGCCTGTGGCTTGCGGTATTGCCGCTGGTCCCCCTCTATGCCGGCGGCGTCTGGGCAGGTCGGGCCTGTCGGCGGCGCTTGGTTCAGCGCCACTGATCCGTTCTCGAAATGGCTCATGTTGGATGCGTCGCCCAAGGCGCGGCGGCGCGTCTGATCGCACGAGGCCCTAGGCAAATCGCAAAAATTCCCGCGGCTTGCAGTTTGCACACTCGACGTCACGCATTATGGACTTGTTCATAAACGAACACCGGCGGCCCGTGGCCCGCCGGGCCGACGGCCAGGTGATGGAGACCTTCATGACGGATGCGACCTCGACGACGAGCCGGGACGCCGCCCCAACCCGCCACGCTGGTCTACTGGCCTGGGTCGCTGAAGTCGCCGCGCTGACCAAGCCTGATCGGGTTCATTGGTGCGATGGGTCGGACGCCGAATGGGAACGCCTGACCTCGGAGCTGGTGGAGAGCGGCACGCTCATCCCGCTCAACCCTGAGAAGCGCCCCAACTCCTTCTATGCGGCCTCCGACCCCCGCGACGTGGCCCGCGTCGAAAGCCGCACCTTCATCTGCTCGGCCGAGGAGGCCGACGCTGGCCCCACCAACAACTGGGCTGAGCCCGCGGAGATGCGGACCAAGCTGCAGGGCCTGTTCGACGGCTGCATGCGCGGGCGCACCATGTATGTGGCGCCCTTCTGCATGGGTCCCCTGGGGTCGAAGATCAGCGCCATCGGCGTGGAGATCACCGACAGCGCCTATGTGGCCATCTCCATGCGCGTGATGACCCGCATGGGCGCCGCCGCGCTCGAGCAGCTCGGCGAAGACGGCTTCTTCGTCCCGGCCATTCACAGCGTCGGCGCGCCTCTGGCGGCGGGTGAGGCCGATGTGGCCTGGCCCTGCAATGACGAGAAGTACATCGTCCACTTCCCCGAGACCCGGGAGATCTGGTCCTATGGCTCGGGCTATGGCGGCAATGCGCTGCTGGGCAAGAAGTGCTTCGCCCTGCGCATCGCTTCGGTCATGGCCCGGGACGAGGGGTGGCTCGCCGAACACATGCTGATCCTCAAGCTGACCTCGCCGCAGAACGAGGTCCGCTATATCGCCGCGGCCTTCCCGAGCGCCTGTGGCAAGACCAACATGGCCATGCTGCAGCCGACCCTGGCCGGCTGGAAGGCCGAGACCATCGGCGACGACATCTGCTGGATGCGGTTTGGCGAGGACGGCCGCCTCTATGCAGTCAACCCCGAGGCCGGCTTCTTCGGCGTGGCGCCGGGCACCGGGATTGAGACCAACAAGAACGCCATCGACGCCCTGCACGCCAACTGCGTGTTCACCAATGTGGCGCTCACGCCGGACGGCGACGTCTGGTGGGAAGGCCTGACCGCCGAGGCGCCGCCGCAGCTGACCGACTGGCGCGGCAATCCCTGGACCCCGGCGTCCGAAACGCCGGCGGCCCACCCCAACGCCCGCTTCACCGTCCCAGCCGAGCAATGCCCGGTGATTGCGCCGGAGTGGGAAGATCCGGCCGGCGTGCCGATCTCGGCCATTCTGTTTGGCGGACGTCGCGCCAGCGCCGTGCCGCTGGTCACCGAGGCCTTCGACTGGCGTCACGGGGTCTTCATGGCCTCCAATGTGGCCTCGGAAGGCACGGCCGCGGCCGAGAACGCCATCGGTGAGCTGCGTCGCGACCCCTTCGCCATGCTGCCCTTCTGCGGCTACAATATGGGGGACTATTTCGCCCATTGGCTGAAGCTGGGCGCCCAGGCCGACGCTGCCAAGCTGCCCCGCATCTACTTCGTCAACTGGTTCCGCAAGGATGAGCGCGGCAAGTTCGTCTGGCCGGGCTTTGGCGAAAACAGCCGCGTGCTGAAATGGATCGTCGAGCGGCTGGAAGGCCGCGCCGAGGCTGTGGACACCCCCATCGGTCGCCTGCCGACCCGCGAGAGCCTCGACCTGAGCGGACTTTCCCTGACGGACGCCCAACTCGACCTGTTGCTGAGCGTCGACGCCGAGATCTGGAGCCAGGAAGCGGCTCTGATCCCGCCGGCCTACGAGCGTTTCGGCGACCGGCTGCCCAAGGCGCTTTGGGATGAGCACGCCGCCCTCGTCGGCCGCCTGGAGCGCGAGCGCCGGGGCCAGACCGTGGCGGCGGAGTAGTGGCGCCGCGCCTGCCTATTTGCGCAGCGCCATGGCGCTGCTGTAGCCGGCGGGGGATCGAAACTTGACACAGAGCGTTACGGGGACGTCTGATGTCTGACGATGTTGCAGCGCAAAAGGGGCTGGAAATGTCTGAGCCGCTCTTCGCCTATTCCATGAGCCAGGACACGTCCGGCTGGGCCTGGAGTGTCTATGACGAGGCGGGCGAGATCGTCGCGTCGGGTCTGGACGCTTGCCAGGAGACCGCCAAGGCCGCTGTCGACCGCGCCATGCGTCATGTGGCCTGGATCGGCCTCTCTGGCCCTGGGCGCCGGCTGTCGGCGGCGGGCTCAGCTTAAAGACGCCGTCAGGCTCGGCCCCGTCGCCGAGCTTCCGTTGGTTTTCCTGATTAGATCTCATCCCCAGGTCGCGCGGGCGGCAAGCCTTGCGAAGCATCGCAGCCCCGTCGCGGCGCGGCGGGCTACCCGCCTGCCACAACCTTCAGACGCGGGGCGCCGCCCGGCCGCTGGCCGCGGACTTGGCCGACGAGGTCGAACAGGGCGGTGCGCACGCCCTCGGCGTCAGCCTGCTCGGCCAGGGCTTCCAGGGTCTGGAGATGGCCCGGCGTGATGCCCACGGCCGAGTTCGACACCACCTGCATCACCTTGGGCGCACACGGCGTCGCCTGTTCATCCTCGTCAAGCAGGGTTTCGGTGAGCTTCTCGCCGGGGCGCAGCCCGGTGACCTCGATCTCGATGTCCTGGCCCAGGGTGCGGCCCGAGAGGGCGATCATCTGCCGCGCCAGGTCCATGATGCGAACCGGTTCGCCCATGTCGAGGATGAAGAGCCGCGCCTGGGCGTCCCGGTCCTCGGCGCTGGCCGCGGTGGCGTGCAGCACCAGCTGAACGGCCTCCGGGATGGTCATGAAGAAGCGGGTCATGTCCGGATGGGTCAGGGTCACCGGGCCGCCCCGCTCGATCTGCGACTTGAAGATCGGCACCACCGAGCCGGCGGAACCCAGCACATTGCCAAATCGCACAGCGGCGAATCGGGTCTTGCCGCCATGGGTCTGCTGGGCCTGGATCACCGCCTCGGCCAGCCGCTTGGTCGCCCCCATGACGTTGGTCGGATCGACGGCCTTGTCGGTGGAGATCAGCACCATCTGGGCCGCGCCGCAGAGGCGGGCGGCTTCGGCCACATTCCAGGTGCCGATTACATTGGTCAGCACCCCTTCACAGGGGTGACGCTCGACCATGGAGACGTGCTTAAGCGCCGCGGCGTGGAAGACCAGGTCGGGCGTCTGGGCGGCGAAGTGGCCTTGCAGCCGGCCCGCATGGCGGACATCACAGAGGACGGCGGTGCGCGACACCCCCGGATAGGTTTCAGCCACTTCCCGGTCGATGGCGAACAAGGCCGACTCGGAGCTGTCGACCAGGGTCAGGTGGGCGCAGTCGAAGCCGGCCACCTGGCGGGCGAGCTCGCCGCCAATGCTGCCACCGGCGCCGGTGATCAACACCCGTCGGCCACGGATCAGGGCGGCCAGGGGGGCTGCGTCCAGTTCAATGGGCTCCCGCGCCAGCAGCTCTTCGACGCTGACGTCGCGCAGGGGCATCAGGGCCACGCCCTCGTGGTGGCGCAGATCGACAATGCTGGGCAGGCGAAGCATCCGCACGCCCTCCGCCTTGAAGCGCCCGAGGTGATCGGGGCTGAGCCCCTTGATCTTGCTGGGCTCGTCCAGGAACAGCACGGCGCGCGGGTAACGGTTCCAGCGGCGCAGATCGACCAGCGCCTCGTCCAGGCGGTCGAGGCTTTCCAGGATGCAGACGCCGCGGACCTGCTGGCCCACATCGCGCAGATCCAGCCCGATGATGCCCACCGGGGTATAGCGGCGGTCGTGGGCGCGGGCGGCGTCGCGCAGATAGGTGTCGGCCAGGGCCGGCTGGCCGATCAGCAGCAGGGCCGGCGCCTGGGTTCCGGTCTTGGAGCGGACGGGCGCGACCTTGACCAGGGCGCGCTCATGGATGGCGCGGCGAAGCACCCGCAGGCCCAAGCACCCGGTCACATGGAAGACCGCGGCCATGGCCAGGGCTGAACGGGGCAGGGTGGAGGCGCGGTCCAGCACCCAGACGGCCAGGAGGAAGAGGACGGCGGTCAGGGCGGCGATGCGGCCAATGACCAGGGCGTCGGGGATGGAGGCGTAGCGCCACGGGGAAAGCTCGCCCCGGAACAGGGTCGTGAACACCGCGGCGAAAGCGGCATAGATCGCCGTCAGCTGGATGATGTTGAGAGACGATCGCCCGTCGAAGCCAAGGTCAGGCAGGGCCGAGGGCGAGAGAAGATAGGCGCATAAAAAGGCCAGGGCGGCGATGGCGACATCGACAACAACGGTCTGCGCTCGGAAGGCCATCCGCATCATGGGCTGATCTCCACGACTCCCTGCGAGCCGACAACATAGACGGGGCTTACCACCCCTCCAAACAAACTCAATCCGGGGACGAAGTGATCCCGGCGCTCAACGGCTAGCACGAGCTGTCGCCCGGCCTAGAGAGGGCTTTGGGGCGTGATCGTGTTGGAAATAAGAAAAGCCGCCGCCTTTCGGCGACGGCTTTCTCGAGTGTTGCTTTTTCGCGCGCCTTAGAAGGCGGCGGTCAGGCTGGCCACGAGGCGACCTTCGCCGATGTCGCCCAGGGCGTCTTCATCGGTGTCGTGATAGCGCAGGTCGAGACCGATGGTCTCGTTGAAGGCCACGCCCAGACCAACGTTCCAGGTGGTGTAGTCGCCGCCGCCATCGAGTTCCTGACGGCCCAGGGCGCCGCTCAGGCTCAGCATGTCGGTCAGCGGGGCCGCGGCGTTCACTTCGTAGTAGAAGGCTTCGCCAACGCCGCCGAAGAACTCCGGCGAGTAGTAGATCGCGGCGCCGATTTCAGCGGGGCCAGCCGGGACGGTGCCCGAGGCGGCGAATTCCCAATAGTTGTAGTCCGCGCCCGACGGCGCATCCACATAGGCGTAGTAGATCGCGGCGAAATCGGTCGACACCGGACCCAGGGTCGGGGTGACGCCCGCGTAGAAGTCGACTTCAGCGGCGGTGTCGTCGCCGAAATCGACGTTCGAGGCCCACACGCCCGCATAGCCCATTTCACCGATGGCGAGGTCGACGCCGCCGAACACTTGCGGACCTTCATCGGTTTGGCTGACGCCGCGGAAGACGTAATCGGACGCAACGCCGACATTGAAGCTGACAGGCGATTCCTGAGCAGCGGCGACGCCGCCCATGGCGACGGTGGCGGCGGCGGCGAGAAGCGTGAGCTTGAGAGTTTTCATTTATTATCCCCTTGAGTTCCCGATCAGGCCTTGCCCGACCGATGTTCTGCATCCTCATGGTGAAGGAGAGCAGATCAACGGAGGTCGGCCCCTCGGAGCCTTGAGCTTAGACCGTGACGAAATATTCGGCACGCCTCAGAAACGGCGCCAAAATAAAAGGCGCATCACTGTCACGCTTCTGCCACAGGTTTAGCGCATGGCCAGCGGGGCATACCCCAGGTGAGTCCCTGCATCGACCAGCAGCGTCTCGCCGGTGATGTGCCGGGCGGCCGGCGAGGCCAGGAACACCGTGGCCCCGGCCACGTCTTCGGCGGTGGACGCCGCCTTCAGCGGCGTTGAGGCCGCCGCGCCTTCCCGCATCTTCTCCGCCCGGCCCGCCGGCAGGCCCTTCTCAAACCAGGGCGTGTCGATGAAGCCGGGGCAGACCGCATTCACCCTGATCTTCGGCGCCAGGGCCCGGGCCAGCGAGAGCGTCATGGTGGTCAGCGCGCCTTTCGACGCGGCATAGGGCACCGACGAGCCGATGCCCATGACGCCGGCGATCGAGGAGGTGTTCACCACCGCGCCCGCCTGGGGCGCGGCCTCCAGCAGGCTGCGGCAGGCGCGCAGGGCCTGATAGGCGCCGACCACATTGACCCGGTAGAGATCGAGGAAATCGTCGGCCGAAACCGCATCCAGATCTGCGTGGTTGGGGGCGAACCGGGTCATGCCGGCATTGTTGAACAGGGCGTCGATGCGTCCCAGGGGCTCGGCTGCGGCGGCGATCTTCCGGCAATCGGCGTCGTCGCCCACATCAGCCTGAACCAGGATGGCGCGGGCGCCCCGGGCTTCCACCAGGCGGCCGGTCTCCTCGGCTTCATCACCGCTGCGGGCGTAGTTGACGATCACCGCGCCAGCCCCGCGGGCGGCGGTTTCCACCGCGATCGCACGGCCGAGGCCGGTCGAGGCGCCGGTCACCACCACCACATAGTCCTTGAAATCCTGACCGCTCATCGACGCCTCCTCCGGTGATGCAGATCATTGTCTGCGCGCTCTGTGATCTGCCGAAGGTTTAGCGAGGCGCTCGTCGGCTGTCGCCCCCGCGCCTACAGTTGCCCGGCCGCCGAACCAGAGCTAAAGCCCGCCCATGGAAGAGACCCATCTGACCCAGCTCGGCCAGCCCGTGGCGGGCTTCGCCAGCCCAGAGGACGCGGTGCTGGAGCGGGTGGCCAACCCGCAGGCCGACACCCTGTACCTGGCCCGGTTCACCGCGCCGGAATTCACCTCGCTCTGCCCGGTGACCGCCCAGCCCGACTTCGCCCACCTGGTGATCGATTACGCCCCCGACCAGTGGCTGATCGAATCGAAGTCGCTGAAGCTCTATCTGGCCGCGTTCCGCAATCACGGCGCCTTTCACGAGGACTGCACGGTCGCCATCGGTCGCCGGATCGTCGAGGTCGCCCAGCCGCGCTGGCTGCGCATCGGCGGCTACTGGTACCCCCGCGGCGGCATCCCCATCGACGTCTTCTGGCAGTCGGGGCCGCCGCCGGAGGGGCTTTGGCTGCCCGACCAGGGGGTGGCGCCCTATAGGGGCCGGGGCTGAAATCTGAGTTACCGGCCATGCGCGCCAATGTTCGAGGCGACGGCCAAAGATGAGGGTCTGCAGGCCGCAAGCTTAAACGAACCCGGGATTCGTCCAGGTCATGGCGACCCATTTTGGGTTTCAGCCAAATTCGCGGCCGGCTGGCGGGATAGGCGATGATCAGCTATATAGAGACTGCCCAACTCTCCTCGGGCGTGTCACCTGGGGCCGGGCGGTGCATCTGCGCCGTCCGGCCTTTGTGATTTCAAGGCCCGCCCTTCTCATGGGCTGCGCCCGTCTTCAGGCGCTCCAGCGGCTGATGAGGCCCGTCCAGTCGGGCCGGTCGCGTTCCAGCGGCGGCTCCTTGGCGGTCCCGACCAGCACATAGCCGGCCACCCGTTCCCCAGGCTCCAGGCCGAGGATTTTCATGGCCTCAGGGTCATAGGCATACCAGTCGGTGATCCAGTTGGCGCCGTAGCCCATGGCGGTGGCGCCATAGAGCAGGTTGGCGCAGACCACGGCTGAGGAGAGCAGTTGCTCCCATTCCGGAATCTCAGAGGGCTGTGGCCGCGATATCACCGCCACGCCCATGGGCGGGGTCTTGAGTTTGGCGAGCTTGGCGGCGGCCTTCGCATCATTGCGGCTGAGCGCGAGGGCTTCGAGCCGCGCGGCGAATTCGGTCTTGGCCGCCGTTTCCAGGACGATCATCCGCCAGGGCGTCAGCTTGCCATGGTCGGGCACGCGGCTGGCCAGGCGCAGGAGCATGTCCAGCTCACCGGCCTCGGGGCCGGGGGCGGTCAGGGTCAGGGCCGAGGCCGAGCGGCGGCGCGCCAGGAAGTTCAGGACCTCCGGGCTGGCGGCGAGCGGCATGGGGGTTCCAAGCGGGGAGGGCGCAGGGAGAGCGTAGGTCAAGGCGTTCCTTTTCGTGGACATCGGCGCGATTCTGTAGGCGCCATCAGCATAGCCAGTCATTCTAGTTGAGAATATGTCGCAAAAACCACCCTGGCTCCAGCCCCATGGTCGTCCATGGCGCGCAGACGCCCCCCGACGTGTCTATGAAAACCCTTGGATCGCCGTGGATGAGTACGCCGCCACCGCGCCCACGGGGGTCTCGGGCCCCTATGGGGTGGTCAAGTTCAAGAACCTCGCCCTGGCCGTTCTGCCGCTCCATGAGGATGGGACCGTCACCCTGGTGGGGCAGCACCGCTTTCCGCAAGGAGACTACAGCTGGGAGATCCCGGAAGGGGGCGGTCCGCTGGGGGAAGACCCCCTCGATGGGGCGCGGCGCGAGCTGCGCGAGGAGGTCGGTCTGGCGGCGGGGACCTGGCGCGAGGTGCTACGCGCCCAGCTTTCAAACTCCGTCACCGATGAACGCGCCGTCGGCTTCCTGGCCACCGATCTGACCCCCGTTCCCCAGGCCCCAGACGAGACCGAGGACCTGGCGATCGTCAGGGCGCCTTTTCGCGAGGTGCTGGAAACTGCGCTTTCAGGTCATATGTTGGATATGTTGACCGTGGCGATGCTGCTGCGCGTCTACCATATGGCCCGGGAAGGGGTCTTGCCTTCGGCGCTGGCGCGCCGGGTGCTGAGCTAGGGAGAGAGCCCATGGGCCGCGAAGACGCCGCAAGGCTGGAAGTCATCGATCCGGGGCACGCCCCGCCGGTCTGGGCGGCTCTGCGCAACGAGGCCGAGCGCGCCGCCCGTGACGAGGCGGCCCTGGCCTCGCTGCTGAACGCGGTGATCCTCAGCCACCACACCCTGGGCGACGCCTTGTCCTATCAGCTGGCGCGAAAGCTCGGCGACCAGGAGCTGCGGGCCATGAGCCTGCGCGACATCTGCGAACAGGCCTATGCCGCCGCGCCCGAGCTGGTGGAGATCGCCGAGGCGGACCTGAAGGCGGTGTTCGAGCGCGACCCGGCCTGCAAGGGCTATGTCCAGCCCTTCCTGTTCTTCAAGGGCTTCCTCGCCCTGCAGACCCAGCGGGTGGCCCATTGGCTCTGGAGCCAGGGCCGGGACACCATGGCCTTCTATCTGCAGAGCCGCATGTCCGAGCTTTTCCAGGTGGACATTCACCCGGCCACCCGCATCGGGTCGGGGGTCTTCATCGACCACGGCACCGGCATCGTCATCGGCGAGACCGCGGTCATCGGCGACGACGTCTCGCTGCTTCAAGGGGTGACCCTGGGCGGCACGGGGGCCGAGCGCGGCGACCGCCACCCCAAGATCGGCCGCGGCGTCCTGCTGGGCGCCGGGGCCAAGGTGCTGGGCAACATCACCATCGGCGATTATGCCAAGGTGGCTTCTGGGTCTGTGGTGCTGAAACCGGTGCCCGCCCACTGCACGGCGGCTGGGGTCCCGGCGCGGCTGGTGAACTGTCCGACCTGCGATGAACCAGCCCGCAGCATGGACCACACCCTGGCCGAGGCTGTGTACGACTACGTCATCTGACGCAAAATCGGTCGGTCGAGGTTTAACAGGAGGCCGTGAACGTCTAGGTTCGCGGCCTCTTTAGATTCCAAAGGAGCCCCCCGTGGACGAACGCGCCATGCGTAAAGTCGAAGGCCACCTGCGCGGCACCTTCGCCAACGCCAGGATCACCCTGGTTCCGCGCCCCAAGCAGAAGGACTCCGCCGAGGTCTATATCGCCGACGAGTTCATCGGCGTGGTCTTCGAGGACGAGGATGAGGACGGCTCGTTCATGTTCGAAATGGCGATCCTCGCCGAGGACCTGCCCTGAGGCTGTCGCCCTCGGCGGCGCCTCCAAATTAGGCTGAACAAGCTCATCCAAACGGCGTTTGACGGGTCGTTAACTCCCTGAGGTTGAATCTCTCCTGGACGGGTTCTGGGTGAGTTTCGAATGTTTGGAACTATGCAGCTTTGGGGCGGCGGTGTCGGACCAAAGTTCGACGCCGAAGCCCTGCGCCCGACCCTTCGGCGGATGGCGCAGGCGGCCCGGGCGCATTTCGCCGCCGATTCGGTCGAAATCGTTCTGCATGACGGGGATGATGCGTTCCGTTGCGGGGAAGATGGCGTCCTGCAGCTGGTGCTGGACGCCGGCGCAGAGGAGTTGTTCGCCGAGCCCCTCTGGTCGGTTTCGAAAAGGCGGAACGCCGAGTTGGGCTTTGTGGGCGCTGATCTGGCGGCCAGCGCCCCGGTCCGCTTCGCCGCCGAGGGCCTCCGCGGCCGTCTGACCGTCTTTGCGCCGGCGCGGCCCCTCGATCAGGCGTTGGCGGAGGTTCTGGCGGATTTGGCCGATGGTGTGGCTTCGACGGCCGAGCGTCTCTATGCCGCCAGCCGTCAGGATCGCGCGCGGGCCGAAGCCGACGCCGCCGAACAGCTCCTGCTCAACATGATGGCCTCGGCGCCCGTCGCCATGGCTGTGACGGACCGCGATCTGAGGTTGATGCACGCCAGCCCGCGATGGAGCCAGGAGCTTGGGCTCGTCGGTCAGGACGTCGTCGGTCGGCCGGTGGCCGAGCTTCTGCCTGACGTGGCCGCGCGCTGGGGCGAGCGCATCAAGGCCTGTCTCGACGGCGAGACCCTGAAGGCTGACCGCATCCGATTTGCGACCGCCGATGGCCGCCATATCTGGGCCCGGGTGGAGGTCACCCCGTGGCGCGATCCGCAGGGGCAGATCGGTGGGCTTTTGGTCCTCTCCCAGGACATATCGGACCTGGTGGAGGCGCTGGATCGCGCCCAGCGCTCCGAAGGGCGCATGCGCCTGGCCACGGAGCTCTCGGAGATTCACGTCTATGAGCTGGACTACAAGTCGCGCCAACTGCTGAGCATCGGCGCCGAAGACACCTTCTTCAATCAGCGCCTCACCTATGAGGACCTGTATCGCGACGTTTGGGTGTCGGTGCATCCGGACGACCGGCACATGGCCCAGGCGGCGTGGGAACGCCATCGGGAGACGGGGGAGCCCTACCGCGTCGAATACCGGGTGGCGCGCGATGACGGCCAGGAGGTCTGGGCCTATTCGACGTCTGAGCTGATCACCGACGACAGCGGCCGGCCCCTTCGCCTCGTCGGCGCCTTGCAGAACATCACCGCCCGCAAGGCGGCCGAGGCCGAGATGGCCAAGGCGCGGGACGACGCCGAAGCGGCCAACCGCGCCAAGAGCGAATTCCTCGCCAATATGAGCCATGAGATCCGCACCCCCATGAACGGGGTGATCGGCATGAACTCGCTGCTCCTGCGCAGTGCGCTGGCGCCGGAACAGCGCAAGTTCGCCGAGGCGGTGCAGAGCTCGGCCGAGAGCCTGTTGGCGATCATCAACGACATCCTCGACGTCTCCAAGCTGGAGGCCGGCAAGGTCGATCTGGAGGCGATCGACTTCGATCTCACCGACCTGGTGGAGGATGTCGCCGAACTGCTCGCCCCGCGGGCGGCCGAGAAGAGCCTGGAGATCGCCTGTTACCTGGACGATGGCGCGCAAGGGGGCTTCACCGGCGACCCTACCCGCCTGCGCCAGATCCTGCTCAATCTGGCCGCCAACGCGGTGAAGTTCACCGAGCGCGGCTTTGTGGCCATCGAGGTCAAGTCCGACGACCTTCCCCAAGGCGGCCGCCGTCTCCGCTTTGAGATCGCCGACACAGGGCCAGGTCTCAGCCGGGAGGCCAAGGTCGGCCTGTTCCAGAAATTCCATCAGGCCGACGGTTCGATCACCCGGAAGTACGGGGGCACGGGGCTGGGCCTCTCCATCTGTCGGCAGTTGGTCGAGCTGATGGGGGGCCAGATCGGCGTCGCTGATCGCCCCGGCGGTGGTTGCGTCTTCTGGTTCGCACTCGACCTGACGCCTGCGGCGGTGGAGCGGGCGACCGTCGCCCAGCCCTGCGTCCTTGAGGGGGTGCGGGTGCTGGTGGTCGACGATATCGACCTCAACCGGCATATCTTCCGCCGCCAGCTGGAGGCCGAAGGCGCCCTCGTCGGCGAGGCGGAGGGCGGTCCCCAGGCCCTGGCGCTGATGGCCAAGGCCACGGCCGCCGGCGCGCCGTTCGACATCCTGCTGCTTGACCACATGATGCCGGGCATGGCGGGGGACGAGGTGGCCCGCGCCGTGCGTGAGACCGGCGGCGGCGATCAACCCCGCATCGTCATGGCCTCGTCCATGGGCGCCCCCAGCCGCCATGAGCTGGAGAGTTGGCCGGCCCTGGACGCCTTCCTGACCAAGCCGGTTCGCCACCATGTCCTGACCGAATGCCTGGGACGCATGGCGCTCACATCCCGCCCGGCGCCGTTGGCAGCCCCCGCCTTGCCCGAGCCAGCGTCGCCGCCCCCCGAAGACCGCGCGCCGGCCGCCCGCATCCTTCTGGTGGAGGACAACGAGATCAACACCCTGCTGACCAAGACCCTCCTGGGCGAGGTCGGCTGCCAGGTGGACTGCGTGGTGAACGGGGCCCTGGCCGTGGCCGCCGTCGAGGCCGAGGCCTATGATCTGATCCTGATGGATATGCAGATGCCGGTGATGGACGGCCTGGAAGCCACCCGGCGCATTCGACAGATCGAAGGGCCCGCCAGCCGGACCCCGATCATCGCCATGACGGCCAACGCCATGCAGTCCGACCAGGAGGCCTGCTTCGCCGCCGGCATGGACGATTTCGTCTCCAAACCCATTCAGCCCTCCGCCTTCCTTAAAACCATCGCGCGAAACCTGTCGCCGCAGGAAACTCAGCCCACGGAACTCGAGGGTTCCGCCGCCTGAGCCCGAGGGCTAAGGGTGGGGACTCCTCTCCGCCAGGGCGCGCCACATCATGTTCAAACTCATCGTCCTGGGACTGGGCGCGATCCTCGTGGCCTGGATCGGGATCGGCCTGGCCATCGAGGCGGCCTTCGCCCCAAAGATTCTGCGCGGCGAGATGGTCAGCATCGGGGAGCGGCGCCTTCGTCTGGTCTGCGAAGGACCGGAGGCTGGCCCGCTGGTCTGGCTGGAGGCTGGCGCCTTCGGGTTCTCCGCCGACTTCGCCGACCTTCAGGCCGCCCTGGCGGGAGAGGGATTCCGCACCTGCGCCTACGACCGCGCCGGACTGGGGTTCTCAGAGCCTGGCCCCTGGCCCCGCGACAGCGCCGCCATCGTCACCGACCTGGAGCGCCTGATGACCGAGGCCGGCGTGACGCGGCCTGTGATCCTGGTCGGCCACTCCATGGGAGGCCAGCATGTCCGGCTGTTCGCCGTGCGCCACCCCGAGCGCGTGGCCGGCATCGTGCTGGTGGACGCCGCAACCCCTGAAGCGGTGGAGATTCCCATGGTGCGGCGCTTCGTCGACACCTTTGGACGCCTGTCGCAGGCCGTGGCCGGGCTCACCAGCGCCGGTCTGGCCAAGCCCCTCTTCTTCCTGGGCGACCGCATCGGGCTGAGCGGCCCGGCCGTGCGCGAAAAACAGGCTGCGTTCGTCTCGGGCCGCCATGCGCGCAACGCCGCCAACGAAGCCGGCCACTGGCTGCAGAGCGCGGCGATGACCCGCGAGGCGGGAGGGCTCGATCCAGCCTGGCCGGTGGCGGTGGTCACGGCTGGCGAGTCTGCGCGCATCAGCGACAGCGCCTGGGCTGCGGCCCGCCTGGCGCCGGTGGAGGCTTCCGCCGCTGGGAGTTACGCCGCCGTCCCGGAGGCCGGCCATGCCACGATCCTCTCCCATCGCCACAATGGCGAGATCGTCGCGGCCGTGAAGCGGGTGGCTGCGGCTCTTTAAGGCGTGGCCTTGGCCGGCGCCGATCGTCAGGCGGGCTGGAGCGCCGCGGCGTCGAATTCCTGCTTCCAGGCCGCGAGCGTCGGGGAGGTCGAGGTCTGATCCCAGGGATGGAAGCCCGGCAGATACCAGGCGAAATAGGTCTTCCAGCCGCGCCGGAAGAGGCCAGGCTTCACCCAGACGAACTGTTTGACCGCCTTGAGCGCCGCCTTGGGCGTATAGCCGTCGGCCTCCAGCAGGCGGGCGGCGTAGCGGGTGATGTTGCGGGAGAACATGACCGTGATCAGCGCCATGGCGATGCAGCGGCGGCGATAGCGCAGGAAGGGCGACCAGTCCTTGGTGGCGGCCATGAAGACATCAAAGGCGACCGCCTTGTGCTCGGTCTCCTCCAGGGCGTGCCAGCGCCAGAGCCGTTCGATGGCTGGATCGGTCTTCTGGAACAGCTCGTCCTGATGGCGGATATGCACCTCGGCCATCATGGCGGTGAAGTGCTCCAGTGAGATGGTTGAGATGAGCATGGCCATAGGCCCGCGCCCGCGGCTGAAGGCCACCCGCTCGCGCACCTGGGCCTCGATTTCCGCCACCGGATAGCGGTCCCGGTCGATCAGCTGGTTGAGGCTGTGGTGCTCACGCGAGTGGATCGCCTCCTGGGCGATGAAGCCGCGGACGTCCTCGGCGAGCTTGCCCGAAACATGGTCGCGATAATGGCGCACCGCGTCCATGAACAGGCGCTCGCCATCGGGAAAGGTCAGCGACAGGGCGTTGAACACCGCCGTGGCGACCGGATCGCCGTCCAGCCAATGGCCGGAATTGGTGAGGCTGGCGTCGAAATGGATGTCGCGGGGGCTCACCTCGACATCGGCTGGCGTGGTCTTGCGCATCATGGCGTGATCCTGTGGAACAGGGGGCCTTGGTCCCCTGCGGCTTGTCCTGCCTCCAAACTAGAGTTACCAACAAAAATGTCAATAGAGCCCGCTCGCCGCATGCGCCGGTCGCCGGAGGCGGCCCGTGAGAACATCCTGCAGTCGGCCGAGCGCCTGCTGCTGGAGCGGGGGCCACAGGGTTTGAAGCTGGTGGAGGTGGCCCAGGGCGCCGGCGTCTCCCATGCCACGGTCCTGCACCACTTCGGCTCCATCGACGGCGTTCAGACCGCCCTGGCGGAGGCGATGATCCGCCAATTGGTGGCCCGTGTGCTGGAGGCCGAGCGCCCCGAGGATCCCGAGGCGCAGCTGGAGGGCGTCGGTCAGGTCCTGTTCGACGCCTTTGAGTCGGCCGGCGGCGCCCGCCTGGCCGCCTGGCTGGAACTGACCGGCGAGACCCGCCGCCTGACCCTGGTGCGTGAAGCCGTCGAGGAAGTGATCTCCGGACCCATGGCCCAGAAGGGCCTCGATCCGGAACGGGCCACCAATCTGATCCTGGTGGCCGTCTCGCTGGCCATGGGGGTCGGCCTGATCGGCCGCTCGCTGGCCGAGCTGGTGGGCCGTCCGCCGGAAACCACCCGGGAGGCGGCGCTCGCCTTCCTCAAAACCGGCCTGAGGGCGGCGCTGAACAGGTAGGGCCGGGCGGCTCGGCGTTCCGCCCGGCCCTGCCTTGCGTCAGAGCACGCCCAGCATCTCGGCCACGAGCGGGTGGCGGACGATGTCGCGATCCTTCAGACGGACCACGGCGATGTTGCCGACGGTGTCCAGCTTCTCGGCCACCGGCCCGAGCCCTGAGAGCTCCGGCAGCAGATCGGACTGGGCCGGGTCGCCGGTGACCACCATGGTGGAATGCCAGCCCAGGCGCGTAAGCAGCATCTTGAGCTGCACATAGGTGCAGTTCTGCGCCTCATCGATGACCACGAAGGCGTTGTTCAGGGTGCGGCCGCGCATGAAGCCCACCGGCGCGATCTCGATGGCGCCCTCAGCCATCAAGGCCCGCACCCGCTTCATCGACAGGCGGTCGGACAGGGCGTCGTAGAGGGGGCGAAGATAGGGAGCCAGCTTGTCCTCCATCTCGCCCGGCAGGAAGCCGATGGACTCGCCGGCTTCCACGGCGGGGCGCGACAGGACGATGCGGCCCACGCGGCCGGCCTCAAGGGCTTCCACGGCCTTGGCGATGGCCAGATAGGTCTTGCCTGTGCCGGCAGGACCGAGCGCCAGGACCAGGTTCTTGGCGTCGATGGCGGCGATCATCTCCTCCTGGCCGGGCGACTTGGCCTTGATCGTCTTCAGATAGCCCTGCTCACGACCTTCCTCGGCCAGACCCAGCGGCGACCAGCCGCGTTCGATGGGCAGGCGGCGGATTTTTGAATCATCGAACTGCTCAGCGTCGAAGGCGCCTTCGCGCAGTTGTCGCTTAAGGGCTCGCTTGGTCATCAAAGCCTCCATAGGGGCATGAAAAAGGGGCGAGTCCTGCGCGGACCGCCCCTTGGGGAGGACGAAAAGAAGGAAGAGCGGCATGCGACGCGCCCGGGGGGCGGCCCGTACCCGACCGTGGCCGGGACATCGGTTGCGGGGGGAGCCCGCCAGGACCACAAACGCAGCGACATGCACTCCGTCCAACTCGAACCTACGGACCGGGAGCCGGCCCGGCGGCGCTTCGAGAGCGGTATGATCGCTTCGAATCGCTACGCAACTATGATGCTAGCGTGGTTAACCAAGGTTGAAGTGCGACGTTTTCGACAAGACATGAGGTACACGGATGGCTGTCTATAACTTGGGCGACGTGACGCCGGAGCTGCCGCCAGAGGGCGAATACTGGATTGCGCCCACCGCAGCGGTGATGGGCAACGTGATTCTCAAGCAAAATGCGTCGGTTTGGTTTGGCGCCACGCTGCGCGGGGACAATGACCCCATCCTGATCGGCGAGAACTCCAATATTCAGGACGGGTCTGTTCTGCACACCGACGCCGGCTCGCCCCTGACCATCGGCAAGGACGTCACCGTCGGCCACATGGTGATGCTGCACGGCTGCACGATCGGCGATAACTCCCTGGTCGGCATCGGCTCGATCATCCTGAACGGGGCGAAGATCGGGAAGAACTGCCTGATCGGGGCCAACTGCCTGATCACCGAAGGCAAGGAGATCCCGGACAACAGCCTGGTCATGGGCGCGCCGGGCAAGGTGGTCCGCGAAGTCTCCGAAGGCCAGGCGCGCATCCTCACGGCCTCGGCGCACCACTATGTGGAGAACTGGCAGCGCTATCATCGGGAATTGCGACCGGCCTAAGGGGCGGGCCGCCCGCGCAATCCACATGGACCTGGGCCTGATCCCCGTTAAGGTCCCGCTGGCTTGAACCGGCTCGCCCGTGCAGCGGCGAGCGAACCTGCGAGGTCCATTATGAGATTTTCCCCCATCGCCGCGGCGGCGGCCATTCTGCTGGCGACCCCGGCCTTCGCCCAGGCGCCGGGAATGCCGGGCCAGCCCGAAGTCGCGCGCGTCGCGGCCGGGACCTACAAGGTCGATCCGCACCACACCCAGGCGGTCTGGTCGGTGGATCACATGGGCTTTTCCACCCTCTATGGGATGTTCGGCGAGATGAGCGGCACGCTGACCCTCGACCCGGCCAATCCTTCGGCGGCGAAGCTGGCCATCGAGATTCCGATGTCCGGCCTGACCGTCACCTCCAGCGACTTCGCCACCCATCTGGCCTCGGCCGACTTCTTCGAGGTGGAAAAGTATCCCACGGGCCGCTTCGTCTCGACCTCGGTGGTGGTGGACGGAACCCAGGCCAAGATCACGGGCGACCTGACGCTGAAGGGCGTCACCAAGCCGGTGGTGCTGGACGCCGAACTGATGGGCGCCGGGGCCAATCCCATGAGCAAGGCCCAGACGGTCGGCTTCACCGCGACCTCGACCATCAAGCGCAGCGACTTCAACCTCGGCTATGCGGCGCCGGTGGTGTCGGACGAGGTGGAGCTGAAGATCACCGCGGCGTTCGAGCGGGAAGCCGACTAGGCTCAGCCGGCTGATCCCTGCAAAGCGAAGGGCGTTGGCGCGGGGGGCGTCAACGTCGTCTTTGCGCCGGGGGAGCCATGGCGCAACGCCGTAAGGCTTGACGGACGCAAGGGCGCCCTGGGGAAGGTCTGGCAAAGACATAAGGGAGTGCGCCATGGCCTATGAGTTCATCAAGGTGGAGCGGGATGGGCCGGTGACGGTGGTCACCCTGA
>Ga0207884_1000489_pt1 | contig 23842 bp, 21 predicted proteins | sample MalvirmetaMSP144_FD_184236 | JGI IMG/M metagenome (GOLD analysis project Ga0207884, IMG submission 184236) | Marine viral communities from the Deep Pacific Ocean - MSP-144 (SPAdes) | ecosystem: Environmental > Aquatic > Marine > Oceanic | place: Pacific Ocean | collected 2011-07-08 | reverse complement strand
CCGAGATGACGTAGCTGAGATCGTGGATTCCGGGTAATGATCGCTAAAGAGGGTTTCGGCGTATTTCCTTGCGCCGAGGACCCCCACATATTCCTGTTCAGAGAGTGTAAAAGTCATGCAAAGCCTGTTTACTGAGATATCGAAACGCCTGTCGACACCTATACTCTGGGTATTGTTTTCGGCACTGCTGCTCAGTGGCTGTGCCAGTCCCTCGCTCGAGGACTACGCCGACCGCACGCCAGAACTGGTCCCTGAAGAGTTCTTTACCGGCGAACTTTCCGCCCGGGGGGTGGTCAAGAATTTTTCCGGTGAGGTGATTCGCACCTTTGATGCGGATATCAGCGCATCATGGGATGACGAGGGCGTGGGCACCCTGGATGAGGTGTTCCGTTTCGATGACGGCGAAGTGCAGACCCGCGTCTGGACCCTGACTCCCGCGGAAGACGGCTACCATGCTGACGCCGGTGACGTGGTTGAACCCGGAACCATGCGTTGGAGTGGCAATGCAATTCACATGAATTATGGGCTCCAGGTGGCCTATGGCGACGGTACCCTGGACGTACGCATGGATGACTGGATGTACCTGATTACGCCCGACACGTTGATCAATCAGACCACCATGAGCAAGTGGGGAATCGACGTGGGCGAGGTGGTTCTGGTCATCCAGAAAAAGTAACAGACGACTAACCTGACCCCGAAATACCTGGAAATCCTATGTGGAAACAGTGGTTGATTGCATTGGTACTGGTGGCTGTCGCTATCGGCGGCGCTTTTGTGTATCAGAACTTCGATGATGGGACCGCCGCCCAGAGCGGCCGCGAACGTCCCGCCAGCGCGGTTAACACCATGCTTCCGCAGATGGAGGCAGTACGGGATGTGGTCAACGCCGTTGGCAGTCTCAAAGCCCTGAACGCGGTGGAACTGACCACGGAAGTCAGTGGCCGGGTGGTGGAATTGAATCTGGAAACCGGCCGCCGGGTGGGGCAGGGCGACGTCCTGTTGCGGCTTGATGATCGCCAGGCCCGGGCAGACCTGCAGGTGATCGAGGCGCAACTGGCGGATGCCCGCCGACAGCTTGAAAGGGCACAGCGGTTGCGTTCGAACAACAGTATTTCCCAGTCCCAGGTGGATCAACTGAGAACGTCAGTCGATGTCGCCGAGGCTCAGCGCCAGTCAGCTCAAGTTCGTCTGGAAAACCACCGGATCGAGGCGCCGTTCGCCGGTGTGGTCGGGCTGAGTGACATCAGCGTCGGCGCCTATATTACTGCCGGGACCTCGGTGACTACTCTGGATACCACCGACCGTATGGAACTGGGCTTTTCGATCCCGGAGCGTTTCCTGGGGCAGGTGAGTCTCGGGCAAGAGGTAAGGGGCGCATCGCCGGCCTATCCGGACCAGACCTTTTCCGGTCAGCTGGTGGAGTTGGGTTCCAGGGTCAGTGAGTTGAGCCGTTCGCTGCCTGTCCGGGCACTGATCGATAACCCGGATGGTTTGCTCCGGCCGGGACAGTTCATGTCTGCGACGCTTACACTCCGGCAACGGCAGGCGCTGGTAATCCCCGAGCAGGCGGTGATGATCCGGGGTGATGAACAATATGTGTTTGTGGCTGAAGACGGTGTGGCCCGGCGTGTTTCGGTGAGCCTGGGCTCGCGCATGCCCGGTTTTGTGGAAGTTTCGAACGGTTTGAGCCAGGAAGACCCGGTGATCGTGACCGGTCAGGACCGGCTCAGCAGTGGGGACCGGGTTCGGGTATTGGAAGACGACAAAGCCATTCCTGAGAACCGTTTTATTACGGCCAGGGAGTCGTAACCGGTGGTCCTCTCCGACGTCTCCATCAAGCGGCCGGTGTTCGCTACGGTCCTCAGTCTTCTGATCGTTGTGTTCGGTCTGGCAGCCCTGATGGGCCTGCCGGTGCGCGAGTACCCGGATATTGACCCACCCGTTGTTTCCATCTCTACCGACTACACCGGCGCCGCGGCCGAGGTGGTGGATACCCAGATTACCCAGGTGATCGAGGGTGCCATCAGTGGCATTGAGGGTATTCGGTCGATTGAATCATCCACCGAGCAGGGCGAGTCCCGAACCAGTATTGAATTTACCACCGCCCGGGATGTGGATATTGCCGCCAATGATGTCCGTGATGCGGTGTCCCGGGTGGCCAACCAGTTACCAGACGAAGCCGATCCACCGGTGGTGCGTAAGGCGGATTCCGATGCACGCCCGATGATGTGGGTGACCCTGCGCAGTGATGTCTGGGACAGTGCCGAATTGAGTGACTTTGCCGACCGGGTCCTGGCGGACAGGTTGTCGGTACTCGATGGTGTTGCCGACGTGCGTATTGGCGGCGAACGGCGCTATGCCATCCGGGTCTGGCTGGACCGCGAACGTCTTGCGGCCCGGGATATCACCGTGGCGGAAGTGGAACGGGCCCTGCGTGCCAACAACGTGGAGCTGCCTGCAGGATCGGTGGATTCGTCCACCCGGAATTTCACCGTGCGGGCCGAGGGCCGGCTGTCGAACGTGGAACAGTTCCGGGAGCTTGTGGTTCGCCGGGATGGTAATGATCTGTTGCGCCTGGGCGAGGTGGCCAATGTCCAGATGGGTGTGGAGTCGGATGTGAGCCGCCTGCGCGCCAATGGCCAGACCGCCATCGGCATGGGGATTATCCGCCAGTCCAAGGCCAACACCGTTGCGGTTTCCGATGCCGTCCGCGCCGAGCTGGAGAAGATCCGGGAGACACTGCCACCGGAAGTCACCATCGCGGAAAGCTACGACGAATCCATTTTCATCCGGGCTTCCATCAAGGAAGTGGTCACCACGCTCGCCATTGCGGTGTCACTGGTTATCCTGGTTATCTTCCTGTTCCTGCGCTCCTGGCGGGCGACTCTCATTCCCGCGGTGACCATTCCGGTTGCGGTGATTGGTGCCTTTATCGGTCTGGGCTTCCTGGGTTTTTCCATCAACGTACTGACCCTGCTGGCGGTGATTCTTGCCATCGGCCTGGTGGTGGACGATGCCATCGTGATGCTGGAAAACATCCAGCGCCGGATTGACGAGGGCGAGCCCCCGTTGCTTGCCGCCTACCGGGGCGCGAAGCAGGTTGCCTTCGCCGTGATTGCGACCACTCTGACCCTGGTGGCGGTGTTCGTTCCCATCTCCTTCATGGGCGGCAACATTGGCCGATTGTTTGCCGAATTCGGCTTTACCCTGGCGGCGGCAGTGGTGTTTTCGAGCCTCGTGGCCCTGACCCTGGCGCCGATGCTGTGTTCCAAGTGGCTCAGGCACAGCCCCGAATCGGCAGAAGGTCATCGTTTCTGGGCCGCCAGTGAAAAGGTCCTGAATGGCCTGACCAATGGTTACCGCAGGCTGTTGGAGTTTTCCCTGAGGCAGCCGGGCTTGTTACTGGGCCTTGGACTTGTCGGGCTGGTCATTGCCGCCGTGGTGTATCCGAAATTGCCTCAGGAGCTGGCGCCTACCGAAGACCGTGCCGTGATTATCATGCCCACCAGCGCGCCCCGTGGCTCAACGGTGGAATACACCGACCACTACGTTCGGCAGGTGGAAGAAACACTGCTCCCGTATCTGGACGAGGGGATAGCCAACCGTTTGCTTGCTATCGTCGGATTCCGCAATGAAGAGGACAACGCGTTCATGATCATGGGCCTGGTACCCTGGGAAGAGCGGGATATCAAGCAGCAGGAGGTGACCAGGGAAATCCGCAGGAAGTTGGCTGATGTGTCCGGCATCCGGACCGTGGCCGTCAATCCGGCGGGTCTGGGCCAAAGGGGTTTCAGCCAGGCGATCGAGTTCGTGGTGGCTGGTCCGGACTATGAGTCGGTTCAGGCCTGGAGCCAGGAGATCGTGGAGCGCGCCAAGGAAAACCCGAATCTCCAGAACTTGGATACTGATTTCGAGCTGACCCGGCCGGAACTTCGGGTGAACATCGACCGGGAACGGGCCGCGGATCTGGATATCACGGTAGAAGACGTGGGCCTCACCTTGCAGACCATGCTGGCTTCCCGGCAGGTAACGACTTACATCGATCGAGGCCGCGAATACGATGTAATCATTCAGGCGGAAGATGCCAACCGGGCAACGCCCGAAGACCTCGGCCAGATTTTCCTGCGGCCCCGGGAGGGCGGTAACCTGATCCCATTGCAGGCACTGGTTTCCGTGCAGGAGATCGGCGCCAACCCGGACCTCCGCCGCATCGACCGCCTGCCCGCTGTGGTGATCAGTGCATCTCTGGCGGATGGTTACGACCTGGGTTCGGCATTGACCTACCTGAACAACCTGGCTGTGGATAACCTGCCGCCGGAAGCCCGCGTCAGTTACAAGGGCCTGAGCCGGGAATTCCAGGAATCCTCGGCGGCAATCTACGTTACCTTTGCGCTGGCTTTCGTCATCGTGTTCCTGGTGTTGGCAGCCCAGTTTGAAAGCTGGATACATCCGTTGATTATCATGCTGTCGGTGCCGCTGGCGGTAACCGGGGCTCTCCTGGCGCTCTGGTGGACGGGTATCAGTCTGAACATCTACAGCCAGATCGGCATCATCATGTTGCTGGGGTTGATGGCCAAGAACGGGATACTGATCGTGGAGTTCGCCAACCAGCTCCGGGACAAGGGTTACGAGGTGCGGGAGGCGATTCTCGAAGGCGCCTGTCTGCGTTTCCGTCCGGTACTGATGACTACCATATCGACGATTTTCGGTGCCGTGCCACTGGTCATTGCCACCGGTGCGGGTGCCGAGAGTCGGGCTGCGATTGGTATGGTCATTCTGGGCGGGCTGATTTTCGCCACCACGCTGACCCTGTTCATCATTCCGGTGCTCTACAACCTGTTGGCCCGGTTTGCCAAGTCTTCCAATGCGGTGGAAAAAGAACTGGAACGTCAGGCGTCCGGACAGGCGGGTGGCACTGGATTGGCCGCCGCGCCACAGAAACGCGCCGACGATTTCTGACTGACCGGGTGATTACAGGGTGGCCGGGAACTCCAGCTGGCCGCCAAACATCTCATCCGGGTGTATGTCGACGCAGAAGACCTGTTGCCCCGGCAGCATTGTTGAGAGGGTGACGGTACGTTTTGCATCCGGCAGACCGACGTAGGGCCGACAGCTGCTGATGTGCTGGGGCCGTTCCAGGGCATTCCGGAAGTACTCCCGGTGGGTCCATTGAGCGCCGGCGGAATGATACAGCGGATTGAACTTTCCGCGATGAATGTCCGGATTGGCGCGGGCAAGGTTGCCTTGCTGGATGCCCTGTGGATTGAGCAGGAAGCAGCGTTTCACGCCATCCACTTCCAACAGCTTGTTGCAGGCGGTGCTGAACGGCAACTCCCGGCTCAGGGAATGGCAGGCTTCGAGAATTTCGAAACGCAGAAGGCGGAAATAACTCTCCTGATCCCGTATGTCCTGGGCTGATGACTCGCTGGAATCGGCAATGATGCGTTTTAGCGCCTGTTCGGTCAGCTCCGGCTCGTGTTGTTTCAGGTTGGACGGCCTTGCGAACAGGAAGCCCTGCAGAAGATCGGCCTCCGTTTGCAGGGCAATGTGAGCCTGGGTGTGGTTCTCGATCCCTTCCAGAAGCACGAGGCTGCCGCTTTCGCGGATCATCTTTACCAGACTCTCCAGCAGCATTCGGGCGCGACTGTTGTTCTCGGCGTTTACCAATAGGCTCCGGTCGAGTTTCACAATCAGCGGATTGATGCGCCACAGGCGCTCAAAATTGGAATCGCCCATACCGAAATCGTCGATAGCGATCTGAAAGCCGTGTGCTTTGGCCTTGAGGATGAATTCCAGAAGTGCGGCCGGGTTGTCTGATGCTGTTTCGACCAGTTCCAGAACCACTTTCTCGGGATCTATTCCGCTACGCTTGCATTGCAGAGCAAGCTTCTCCAGGGAAGCTTCCGGATGGATGCAGGTACCGGGATTGATATTCAGGAACAGCCAGACGGCCTGGGAGCTGGCCGCAAAGTTGTCCAGGAGAAGCTGCAACAGGTGCCGATCCAGCTCCGGTGTCTGGTTGTTTTTTTCGGCCTGTTCGAAAAGCGTAAACGGAGAGATGCTCTCATTGTTCTTTCTGACCCGGACCAATGCCTCGTAGCCAACCAGTTTTCGATGGGTTGGGCTCAGGATCGGCTGGTAAACAGAACTGAAATCATAGTCGTCGATGATCTTGGGAGTCCTGGATATTTCGGCTCCGCGATAGATGCGCCTTGGAAGTCGGACTACGCTGCTCATGGTCAGGAACCTTTATAGTGCCAATAATCCAGCCATCCTGGCCTGATAAAATAGTGTCTGAACAAGGAGATCAAGCGAATTGCGTACCAGACGGCCAAAAATCAAGCGTTTAACTAAGCTTAACCCCGTCAAATAAATGAACATGATTGCCGCTTTCTACGCTACCGCACCGGATCCGGGCAGATTTTCGGTCGCAATGCCGGCAACGCACCAAAACAGGGTTTCTTGATGCCATCGAAAAGTCAGTTCCGTTTGCTTGGCCAACGCCGGTTCCTGCCGTTTTATCTGACCCAGTTCTCTGGCGCCTTCAACGACAATCTGTTCAAGAACGCGCTGCTGCTGCTGATCACCTACAGTGCCGGCGGTCTGATGGGGTTGTCGGTGAATGTGGTGGTTAACCTGGCCGCTTTCCTCTTCATACTGCCGTTTTTCCTGTTTTCGGGTATTGCCGGCGAGATGGCGGATCGTTACGAAAAATCCCGGATTATCCGGAATGTGAAGCTGGCGGAAATTGTCATCATGGCCGTTGCCGCACTCGGACTGTGGTTCGGCTGGTACGAGTTGTTGCTGGTTCTGCTGTTCCTGATGGGTACCCAGTCCACGTTCTTCGGTCCGGTGAAATACGCGATCCTGCCCCAGGTGTTGGCGGACGATGAGCTGGTGGGCGGCAATGGCCTGGTTGGTATGGGCACGTTTGTGGCGATTCTTCTGGGCACCATTGCGGCGGGGCTTTTGATGGGCTTTGAGATGGCCGCCCGGCTGACGGCGGTTGCCGTTTTTGTCATGGCGGTGTTCGGCTATCTGGCGGCGCGTCAGGTTCCGGTGACCGAATCCGATGGTTCCGGTGTCAATGTCCGTTTTCGCCCGGTGCTCGAAACCTGGAAACTGATGGCTCTGGCGGCAGAGCGCCGGCAGGTGTTGCTGGCGGTGCTGACGATCTCCTGGTTCTGGTTCCTCGGAGCCGCCTATCTGACCCAGTTTCCCAATTTTGCCCGCACCAACCTCCTGGGTGACGAGACCGTGGTGACCCTGTTATTGGCCATGTTCACGATCGGCATTTCTATCGGCTCCATGATGTGCGAGCGACTCACCAAACACCGCATTACCCTGTCACCCGTGCCCTGGGGCGCCCTGGGGCTGAGCCTGTTCGGAATAGACCTGTATTTTGCGGTGCCGGATGATCCCATGGCCTCCACCTGGTGGACCCTGTTGACCGATCCTGTCTATCTGAGGGTTTTGATGGATCTGGTCGGTATCGGGATTTGCGGCGGTCTTTTCATCGTGCCTCTGTACGCCTTTATCCAGCACGAAACGCCACGGACCAAACGTGCCCGTATCATTGCTGCGCTGAATGTCATTAATGCGTTGTTCATGGTGGTGAGTGCCCTGGCCGGAATTGTGGTGCTTGGTGTATTGGAGGTAAGCATTCCGGGGTTTTTCCTCCTGCTCTCGCTCCTGAACGGGTTGGTATTGCTGGTGGTCTGGCGGCTTCGACGAAAAACAGCCGGCAGTTCTGTGGATAATTAGTTGGACAACCTACGGAAAGCCTCTGGATTACTTTCTGTAAAATAAAATAAAACAATAGCTTAGGTGTTTTTTTAGGGTGATTAATAAGTAGTCTTGCATGTGGATAACTTTCTTGAAAACTTTTCTGAGAAGAGTGATCCAAACCCATGAAAAGCCGTAGGTTTCGGTTTTCCACTATCCATTTAACGCTCGGAAAAGTCCCCTTTGAGCCCTGACCAGGCCACTGCCGCTTTCAACGTGGTTCGTCTCTGGTTAAAATTTGCACATCCTGACTGCAATTTCCCGGGTGAAGCGTTATACTCGCCGCCCGATTTTATCCCCCGATTTCCGAGGTGAGCTGTGGATTTTCCGACCCGTTTCGATGTCATTGTCATTGGTGGTGGCCATGCCGGTACCGAGGCCGCGCTGGCGGCTGCGCGCATGGGTTCCCAGACCCTGCTGCTGACCCACAACATTGAGACCCTGGGCCAGATGTCCTGCAACCCGGCCATCGGCGGTATTGGTAAAAGCCATCTGGTGAAAGAAATCGATGCGCTTGGCGGTGCCATGGCCGAGGCCACGGACAAGGCTGGCATCCAGTTCCGGGTCCTTAACAGTCGCAAGGGACCGGCCGTGCGCGCCACCCGTGCCCAGGCTGACCGTGTGCTTTACAAAGCCGCCATCCGCCATACCCTGGAAAGCCAGCCGAACCTGACACTGTTCCAGCAGGCGGCGGACGATCTGATTGTGGAAAACGACCAGGTGACCGGTGTCGTGACCCAGACCGGTATTCGCTTCAACGCCAGGACCGTGGTGCTTACCACCGGTACTTTTCTGGGCGGCGTTATTCACATTGGTATGCAGCACCATGCCGGCGGCCGTGCCGGTGATGCGCCGGCCAATGCCCTGGCACAGCGCCTGCGGGAACTGCCGTTCAACGTTGGTCGCCTGAAAACAGGCACGCCGCCTCGCATCGACGCCCGGTCTGTGGATTTCTCGGTAATGCAGGAGCAGTGGGGGGATGACCCCACCCCGGTGATGTCCTTCATCGGTAGCCGTAGCCAGCATCCGGAACAGGTGTGCTGCTACGTGACCCGGACTACCGAACAGACCCACGATATTATCCGCAGCGGTTTCGACCGTTCGCCGATGTTTGCCGGCAGCATCGAAGGTGTGGGCCCCCGCTACTGCCCGTCGATTGAGGATAAGGTAAACCGCTTTGCCGACAAGGATTCGCACCAGATCTTTGTAGAACCGGAAGGCCTGACCACCAACGAGCTCTACCCGAACGGGATTTCCACCAGCCTGCCGTTTGATATCCAGTTGGCGGCGGTGCGTTCGATTCCCGGTTTTGAAAATGCCCATATCACCCGGCCGGGTTACGCCATCGAATACGACTACCTGAATCCGCAGGACCTGCGCCATACCCTGGAAACCAAGTTTATCCAGGGCCTGTATTTTGCCGGCCAGATCAACGGCACCACCGGCTATGAAGAAGCGGGCGCCCAGGGCCTGCTGGCCGGGATCAACGCTGCCCTGCGGTCGCAGGAAAAAGACGAGTGGTACCCGCGCCGGGACGAGGCTTACCTGGGTGTGCTGGTGGATGACCTGATCACCATGGGCACGTCCGAGCCCTATCGCATGTTTACCAGCCGCGCCGAGTATCGCCTCATCCTGCGCGAGGACAATGCCGATCTGCGTCTGACCGAAACCGGTCGTAAGCTCGGCCTGGTTAATGATGAGCGCTGGCAGAAGTTCAATGACAAGCGCGAGGCGATCGCTACCGAGCGTAGCCGCCTCGAGGTCACCCGGATTCATCCGAATACCGAGGCCGGTGAGCGCGCCAACGGCTTTCTCAAGCAGCCGATGACCCGTGATCAGTCCCTGGCAGAGCTGCTGCGCCGGCCCGAGATTGTCTACAGCCACATTGCCGAGATCGGTGCCGAGAAAGCGGAAGATCCGGTGGTCGCGGATCAGGTGGAAATCGAGATCAAGTACGAGGGTTATATTTCCCGTCAGACGGACGAGATTGAGCGGCTCCGTAAAAACGAGAACACCGCCCTGCCGGTGGATCTGGATTATGACGTCATCGGCGGCCTGTCCAACGAGATCAAGCAGAAGCTCAAGACCGTGCGGCCGGAAACCGTGGCTCAGGCCTCACGTATCCAGGGTGTGACCCCGGCGGCGGTGAGCCAGATCCTGGTGCACCTGAAAAAGCGCGACCTGCTGCGCAAACAGTCGGCCTGATCCGCGCCCATGACCAAGTCACTCTGGCACGGCCAACTCCGGGATGGACTGGCCACGATGGGCCTGTCCCTGGATGAGGATCGGCAGGAAAAGCTGCTGGCTTTTCTGGGCCTGCTTAACAAGTGGAACCGGGCTTACAACCTCACTGCTGTACGTGATGAGCGTGTGATGGTGTCCCGGCAACTGCTCGACAGCCTGAGCATTCTGCCGTGGGTAACGACGGACCATCTTCTGGATGTGGGCGCCGGCGGCGGTCTGCCCGGTATTCCCCTGGCGATCGCCCTGCCCGAGAAGCGCTTTACCCTGCTCGACAGCAACGGCAAGAAGACCCGCTTTCTCAACCAGTGTGTGCTGGAGCTCGGCCTGAAAAATGTCGAGGTTGTCCACGGGCGCGCGGAAGATTGCAATCCTCCGGAACCCTTCAGCCAGATCAGCAGCCGAGCCTTTACCGCGCTCGAGAATCTGGTGAGCTGGTGCGGTGATCTGTTGGCAAATGAGGGTGAGTTCCTTGCCATGAAAGGTCAGTTTCCGGATGATGAAGTGTCTGCCCTTCCGGCTGGCTGGCAGGTAACATCCAGCCATTCCCTGGACGTACCGGGCGCCGATGGCGACCGCCATCTGCTGGTGATCGCCCGGACCGTGAATTCCCGGTAGTTTGGCAGTCCGATTTCTGAACCGGTAACCCATAAACAAGGAGGCAGGACATGGCGCGCGTGATTGCAGTGACCAATCAGAAAGGCGGTGTGGGCAAAACCACCACCTGCGTCAACCTTGCTGCCTCCCTGGCCGCCACCAAGCGTCGGGTGCTGCTGGTGGATATGGATCCCCAGGGCAACGCCACCATGGGCAGCGGTGTGGATAAAAACGCCCTGGAACTGTCTGGCTACGACATGCTGACCAAGCGCGCCAGCGCCGCCGAGGTGATCATTCCCGCCGAGGCTTCCGGCTTCGATATCCTTCCGGCCAACGGTGACCTGACGGCGGCCGAAGTGGAACTGATGAACGAGATCGGTCGCGAACACCGCCTGAGACTGGCGTTGAACACCGTTCGTGATAATTACGATTATATCCTCATCGATTGCCCGCCGTCGCTCAGCCTGTTGACGGTGAATGCCCTGTCGGCGGCAGACTCTGTGCTGATTCCAATGCAGTGCGAGTACTACGCCCTTGAGGGGTTAGCGGCGCTGATGAACACCGTTGAGCAGATTCAGGAAACGGTCAATCCGAATCTGCAGGTGGAAGGCATTCTGCGCACCATGTACGACCCTCGCAACAGCCTTACCCTGGACGTTTCCGGCCAGCTGAGCGAGTACTTTGGCGACAAGGTGTATCGTGCAGTGATTCCCCGCAATGTCCGTCTGGCCGAGGCCCCCAGCTATGGGGTTCCGGCCCTGAAATACGACCGCGCCTCCAAGGGTGCGATCGCCTACCTGGCCCTGGCCGGTGAAATGGTACGCCGCCACGGTTCAAAAAAGACATCCGCGCCGGTTGCGGTGTAACATACCGCCCTGTCACTCACTTAAGCACAACGATATTCAACGGGAAGAATGACTGACACCATGGCGGCGAAGAAACGAGGTTTGGGTGAACGCGGACTGGGCGCCCTGCTGGCGGGCTCCAAGGTCAATCTTGACCAGGAGCTGAAAGACCACGACGGTGAGCTCCGCGAAGTTCCCATTGATCTGATCCAGCGCGGCCGGTACCAGCCCCGGCGCGATATGGACCCCGCCGCCCTGCAGGAACTGGCGGATTCCATCCGCCAACAAGGCGTGATGCAGCCGGTGGTGGTTCGTCCCATCGCTGAAGGACGTTACGAGCTGATCGCCGGTGAGCGCCGCTGGCGGGCCACCCAGATGGCCGGCCTGGACAGCATCCCTGCCATCATCCGGGATGTCCCCGATGAAGCCGCCATCGCCATGGCGCTGATCGAGAACATCCAGCGTGAGAACCTCAATCCTATTGAGGAAGCTTTCGCTCTTCAGCGCCTGCAGGACGAGTTTGGCCTGACCCAGGCCCAGGTGGCCGAAGCCGTGGGCAAATCCCGTACGACTATTACCAACCTGCTTCGACTGATCGGTTTGTCCGAAGACGTTCGTATTATGCTCGAGCATGGCGATCTGGAAATGGGCCACGGCCGGGCAATGCTGACCCTGGCGCCAGAACTGCAGATGCAGGTGGCCAAACAGGTGGTGGCCAAATCCCTGTCGGTTCGCCAGACTGAAGCCCTGGTTCGGCGGGTGCAACAGGAAACACCGGACAGCAAATCCCGGAAAAAGGGAGTGGTGGACCCCAACATTCGCGCGCTTCAGGATGATCTGGCGGAGCGATTGGGTGCACGAGTGTCGATCGATCATGGCCAGCGTGGCAAAGGCAAGCTGGTGATCGAGTACAGTTCCCTTGACGAACTCGACGGCATACTGGGCCACATCAAATAAAATCGTCGGGGTTTTGTGCGTCGTCCGACCCCCCTACGAAAGTTCGTATCTGGTTACGTACACAACATGTAGTGGTGAAAAACTGAACGGCCGTCTATTTGTGACGAAAATTGCCAAAACCCAGTTATTACGCCGCTTTTGACGGATCAGCCGGTTCCCGGTTTTGTTGATTCGTGCACATTGAACACATATAATCTGCGGCGCTCGTGTCGGTGTATTTGCTTACTTTTTAAACGACATCGACCGAAAAGCACCGTACTTCCGGAACGAACATGACGAAGGCAGCTTCAGGCGGCATTGGCCGTCCACCCATCGCACGATGGTTTGTTATAGAGAGTGTGGTACTTGTCTTCGTCAGCCTGGCGTTTCTCTTGCGAGGCGAGGTTTCCGGTTATTCAGCGCTGCTGGGTGGACTTATCTTTCTGATCCCCCATGGTTATTTTGCGCTCAAGGCATTCCGCTACGCCGGCGCGCGGTCTGCCAAGAAGATCATGACGTCTTTTTATCAGGGTGAGGCCGGCAAGCTCATCCTGTGCGCCATCCTCTTCACGATGGTGTTCAAATGGATTCAGCCGCTTGATATTGCGGCACTTTTTTTAACATTTGCGATCATGCTGGTCACCAACTGGTTGACACCGCTTCTGGCGGGCAGCAATACGCAGCAAAGCTAACTGGACCTGGGAAACCGTTATGGCAGGAAGTGCATCCGAATATATCCAGCATCACCTCCAGAACCTCACCTACGGTAAACTTCCGGCAGGCTATGAGCGTGCCGACGGTACCGTACTTCAAGATGCAACCTGGACGCTGGCTCACACCGGCAGGGAAGCATCCGACATGGGCTTCTGGGCTCTGCACATCGATTCACTGGGCTGGGCAGTCGCCCTCGGTGCCCTGTTCCTGTTTATTTTCCGCTTGGCCGCCAAGCGCGCCACCTCAGACCAGCCCGGCGGGCTCCAGAACTTTGTTGAAGTGATGGTTGAGTTTGTCGATCAGAGCGTCAAGGAAACCTTCCACGGCAAGAACAAGGTGATTGCGCCGCTGTCGCTGACCATCTTCTGCTGGGTATTCCTGATGAACCTGATGGACCTGGTGCCCGTGGACTTCCTGCCCCAGCTGTTCCACCTGATGGGTCTGGAATACATGAAGGTCGTTCCGACTACGGATGTAAACGTAACTCTGGGCATGTCCCTGTCCGTATTCGCTCTGATCATCTATTACAGCCTGAAAGTGAAGGGCGTGGGTGGCTTCGTTGGTGAGCTGACCCTGCACCCCTTCTCTTCAGACAACCTGTTCCTGAAGATTTTGCTTGTCCCGATCAACTTCCTGCTGGAAGGCGTGAGCCTGATCGCCAAGCCGATCTCACTGGCGCTGCGTCTGTTCGGTAACCTGTACGCAGGCGAGCTGATCTTTATCCTGATTGCACTGCTGCCGTTCTGGGCACAGTGGGCACTGTCTGTACCCTGGGCGATTTTCCACATTCTGGTTATCACCCTGCAGGCATTCATCTTTATGATGTTGACGATCGTGTACCTGAGCATGGCTCACGAAGACAGTCACTGATCGGACACCATTAAGCCGTAGTTCTAAACCCTAAACCCTTAAACTGAAAAACCTAACTGAAAACTGGGAGTTATCATGGAAACTGTAGTTGGAATGACCGCTATTGCCGTTGCACTGCTGATTGGCCTGGGTGCCCTGGGTACTGCGATTGGCTTTGGTATCCTCGGTGGCAAGTTCCTGGAAGGCGCTGCGCGTCAGCCGGAAATGACCCCGATGCTGCAGGTTAAAATGTTCATCGTTGCAGGTCTGCTGGACGCCGTAACCATGATCGGTGTTGGTATCGCACTGTTCTTCACTTTCGCCAACCCGTTTGTCGGCCAGATCGCCGGTTAATCGAGTCGCCAGAGCCGGGGTTTTGCCCCGGTCAGATGATTCTTAACAAAACAGGCGAGAGGTGAAGACGTGAACATTAATTTGACGATGATTGGTCAAGCCATCGCGTTCTTTATCTTTGTCGTCTTCTGCATGAAGTACGTGTGGCCGCCAATCATGGCCGCACTGCAGGAGCGTCAAAAGAAGATCGCTGACGGACTGGCTGCCTCAGACCGCGCTGCGCGCGATCTGGAACTGGCTCAGGAAAAGTCAGCTCAGGAACTGCGTGAAGCCAAGCAGCAAGCTGCTGGTCTGATTGAACAGGCCAACAAGCGCGCGGCCCAGATTGTGGAAGCATCCAAGGATGACGCCCGCAAGGAAGGCCAGAAGCTGATTGAGCAGGCCAAGGCCGAAATTGAACAGGAGCGGAATCAGGCTCGTGACGCTTTGCGTGCAGAAATTGCCAGCATTGCCGTTGCCGGTGCCGAGAAGATCCTGGAAACCTCTGTCGATGCCTCCAAGCACAACGAGATGTTGGAAAAACTGGCGGCAGAACTTTAAACGACGAGGTTCATCATGGCAGAACTGAGAACGCTGGCCCGTCCCTACGCAAAGGCAGCATTTAGTGCCGCTCAGGAGCATGAACAGCTGGCTGAGTGGTCCAAGGTGCTGACGATCGCCGGGCAGGTCACCGCGAACAAAGACATTCGACAGCTTCTCGCGAATCCGGGTCTGGAAGAGCAGAAGAAGGCTGAACTGATTCTGGAGGTCGCTGAAGATGGCGTCACCGATCAGGTCCGCAACTTTTTCGCTGTACTGGCTGAAAACCGCCGGCTGACTCTTCTTCCTGAGATTGCAGCGCTCTTCAACACGTACCGGGCTGATCTGGAGCGCACTGTTGATATCGAAGTTACCGCGGCTTTCGAGCTGACGGACGAACAGCAACAGAAGCTCGCCCAGGCACTTTCGAAGAAACTCGAGCGGCAAGTGTCACTCGCAGCGTCATTGGACAAGTCTCTGATTGGCGGCGTGATTATTCGCACCGGCGATCTGGTCATTGACGCATCTGTACGCGGAAAGCTGACCAAGCTGGCCGACGCTCTGGGCTCCTGATTTCAGCACAAGGTTTGAGGATATTGGCATGCAGCAACTGAATCCATCCGAGATCAGTGACATCATCAAGAAGAGAATCGAGAAACTCGACATCTCTTCCGAAGCAAAGAACGAAGGTACGATCCTGTCGGTATCCGACGGTATCGTGCTGATCCACGGTCTGGCCGACGTTATGTACGGCGAGATGATTGAATTTGCCAACGGCACGTTCGGCATGGCTCTGAACCTGGAGCGTGATTCCGTTGGTGCGGTTGTGCTGGGTGACTACGAAGATCTGGCTGAAGGCCAGAAAGTTCGTTGCACCGGCCGCATCCTGGAAGTACCGGTTGGTCCGGAACTGATGGGCCGTGTGGTCGACGCTCTGGGTAACCCCATCGACGGCAAGGGCGACCTCGGTACCGACCTGACCTCTCCGGTCGAAAAGGTTGCACCGGGTGTTATCGCTCGTCAGTCCGTTGATGAGCCGGTTCAGACTGGTCTGAAGGCAATCGACACCATGGTGCCGATCGGTCGCGGCCAGCGTGAGCTGATCATCGGTGACCGTCAGATCGGTAAGACCGCTGTCGCCATCGACGCGATCATTAACCAGAAAGACACCGGCATCAAGTGTATCTACGTTGCCGTCGGTCAGAAGCAGTCTTCCATTGCCGCCGTTGTGCGCAAGCTGGAAGAGCACGGTGCCATGGATCACACCATCGTGGTTGCCGCCGGTGCCGCCGATCCTGCAGCGATGCAGTTCCTGGCTCCGTACTCCGGTACCTCCATGGGTGAATACTTCCGTGACCGTGGTGAAGACGCCCTGATCATCTATGATGATCTGTCCAAGCAGGCTGTGGCTTACCGCCAGATCTCCCTGCTGCTGCGTCGTCCGCCAGGCCGTGAAGCATACCCGGGTGACGTATTCTACCTGCACTCCCGTCTGCTGGAGCGTGCGTCCCGTGTTAACGCTGATTACGTTGAGCAGCTGACCAACGGTGAAGTGAAAGGCCAGACCGGTTCCCTGACCGCTCTGCCGATCATTGAAACCCAGGCTGGTGACGTATCCGCGTTCGTACCGACCAACGTAATCTCCATTACCGACGGTCAGATCTTCCTGGAAACCAACCTGTTTAACTCCGGTATCCGTCCGGCGATGAACGCCGGTATCTCCGTATCCCGGGTAGGTGGTTCGGCCCAGACCAAGATCATGAAGAAGCTCGGCGGTAACATCCGTCTGGCTCTGGCCCAGTATCGTGAACTGGCCGCTTTCGCACAGTTTGCTTCCGACCTCGACGAAGCAACCCGTCAGCAGCTTGAGCACGGTCAGCGTGTAACGGAACTCATGAAGCAGAACCAGTACAGCCCGATGTCTGTGGCTGAAATGGGTACGGTTCTGTTCGCAGCCAACGAAGGCTTCCTGGACGACGTTGATGTCGACAAGGTAGTGAAGTTTGAAGCGCAGATGCTCGACTGGATGCGCTCCGAGCAGAAAGACCTCCTCGACAAGATCAACGAGAAAGGCGATTACAACGACGAAATCGCTGCCGGCCTCAAAGCTGCACTTGAGAAATTCAAGACCACTCAGAGCTGGTAAGAAAACGGGCCTGCGGCAATTGTCGCGGGCCGCTTTTCGTAGCAACGAGTGTCTAACTTGAGAAGGCAGTGAGTTATGGCCGTCGGCAAAGAAATACGTAACCAGATTTCAAGCATCAAGAGCACGCAGAAAATCACCAGCGCCATGGAAATGGTGGCTGCGAGTAAAATGCGTAAGGCTCAGGAACGCATGCAGGCAACTCGCCCGTATGCCGACAAGATGCGTCAGGTGATCGGGCACATTGCCAAGGCGAATGCTCAGTACAAGCACCCGTTCATGGTCGAGCGCGAGGTAAAGCGCGTGGGCTATATCGTGGTGTCAACTGATCGTGGCCTCTGTGGTGGTCTGAACATCAACCTGTTCAAAGCGCTTGTCCGTGAAATGAAAGCGTGGAAAGAAAAAGGAGTGGAAACCGATCTGTGCGCCATCGGGCAGAAAGGGGCTTCCTTTTTCCGGAGCTACGGCGGCAATGTCGTCGCGGCGCTGACCCATCTGGGGGACAGCCCGAGCTCTGAAAAACTCATCGGCAACGTCAAGGTTATGCTGGATGCGTTCTCGGAAGGCAAGATCGACCGTCTTTATGTGGTCAGCAACGAGTTCGTCAACACCATGACCCAAAGCCCGAAGGTCGAGCAGCTTCTGCCCCTGCCTGAGAGCGAAGACGAAGAAGAGATCAAGAACCAGTGGGATTATCTCTACGAGCCCGATGCCAGGCAGATCCTCGATGGCCTTCTGCCACGTTTTATTGAATCCCAGGTGTACCAGGGTGTGGTAGAAAATCTGGCATGTGAACAGGCAGCCCGGATGATCGCCATGAAGAGCGCAACTGATAACGCCGGTAGCATTATCGACGAGCTTCAGCTGGCTTATAACAAGGCGCGTCAGGCAGCCATTACCCAAGAGATATCGGAGATTGTGAGCGGCGCCGCTTCGGTCTGATCCGACCCACAATCCAACTGGTTTTATTGACTATCAAGATAACGAGGAACCGAGCATGAGTAGCGGACAAATCGTTCAGATCATTGGCGCGGTTATCGACGTGGAATTCCCACGTGACTCCGTACCCAAAGTATATGACGCACTGCTGCTTGAAGGTGGCGAAACAACTCTGGAAGTCCAGCAGCAGCTGGGTGACGGCATTGTTCGTACCATCGCCATGGGCAGCACCGAAGGCCTGAAGCGTGGCCTGAAAGCAGAAAACACCGGCAACCCGATTTCGGTACCGGTTGGTACCCAGACTCTGGGCCGTATCATGGATGTTCTGGGTCGTCCTATCGACGAAGCCGGCGAGATCGGCGAAGAAGAGCGTTGGGCGATTCACCGTAAGGCACCGGGCTATGCCGATCAGGCAGCGTCTGCGGACCTGCTGGAAACCGGCATCAAGGTTATCGACCTGATCTGCCCGTTCGCCAAGGGTGGTAAGGTTGGCCTGTTCGGTGGTGCCGGTGTTGGTAAAACCGTAAACATGATGGAGCTGATCAACAACATCGCGAAAGAGCACTCCGGTCTCTCCGTATTCGCAGGTGTTGGTGAGCGGACCCGGGAAGGTAACGACTTCTACTACGAAATGAAGGAGTCCAACGTTCTCGATAAGGTTGCCATGGTTTACGGCCAGATGAATGAGCCCCCCGGAAACCGTCTGCGTGTGGCCCTGACCGGTCTCACCATGGCCGAGAAGTTCCGGGACGAAGGTCGTGACGTACTGTTGTTCGTCGACAACATCTACCGTTACACCCTGGCAGGTACCGAAGTATCCGCACTGCTCGGCCGTATGCCGTCTGCGGTAGGTTACCAGCCGACTCTGGCTGAAGAGATGGGTCAGCTGCAGGAGCGTATTACCTCCACCAAGAACGGTTCCATCACGTCCATCCAGGCGGTATACGTACCGGCGGATGACTTGACTGACCCGTCGCCTGCAACCACCTTCTCGCACCTGGATGCTACCGTTGTACTGAGCCGTGACATCGCTTCCAAGGGTATCTACCCGGCGATCGATCCGCTGGATTCCACCTCTCGTCAGCTGGATCCGCTGATCATCGGTCAGGAGCATTACGAAGTGGCCCGTGGCGTGCAGACCAACCTGCAGCGCTACAAGGAGCTGAAAGACATCATCGCCATCCTGGGTATGGATGAACTGTCAGAAGAAGACAAGCTGACTGTAGCCCGTGCCCGTAAGATCGAGCGTTTTCTGTCCCAGCCGTTCCACGTTGCTGAAGTATTCACCGGTTCCCCCGGTAAGTACGTTTCCCTCAAGGAAACCATCAGCAGCTTTAAGGGCATCCTGAATGGCGACTATGATGAACTGCCCGAGCAGGCGTTCTACATGGTTGGTACCATTGAGGAAGCGGTCGAGAAAGCGAAGGAAATGAAGAGCAAGGCAAAGAGCTAATCTGAGCCGACGCATTTGTTTCCGGATCGATCAAAGAGGCAACTGACATGGGTATGACCGTGCATTGTGATGTGGTAAGTGCCGAAACAAAGATCTATTCCGGATTGGTGGAAATGCTGATCGCAGCGGGCTCTGAAGGTGACCTGGGTATTGCCCCGGGTCACACCCCACTGCTGACCCAGCTGAAGCCGGGCCCTATTCGGATTATCAAGCAGGGCGGTGAGGAAGAAATTCTTTACGTGTCCGGCGGGTATCTGGAAGTCCAGCCCAATCTGGTGACTTTGTTGGCGGATACCGCTGTTCGTGCAAAGGATGTGGACGAAGCAGCCGCGCTCGAAGCTCAGAAAGAAGCCGAGAAAGCACTTGCCAACAAGACTGGTGAATTCGAGTACTCCCGTGCCGCTGCAGAGCTGGCCGAGGCTGTTGCCCAGCTTCGTACCATCCAGCAGCTGCGTAACAAAATGCGCTAAGCATTTCCGTTTCGGGTTTGCCGAACACCGAAGCCGCATCCTGAGCGGCTGGAAGACCAACGTGTTGCGTTGGCCGTCCGGCCCTGAAGGGTGCGGTTTTTTTATTTTCAGCATTCAGAGAGTAAACACTCCGGGAGCCTGACTTTTCCATGAGCCCGCTACACGTCGTCATTCTGGCCGCTGGCCAGGGTTCCAGAATGAAATCCGCACTGCCAAAGGTGCTGCATCCGATTGCCGGCCGCCCTATGCTTCATCACGTGATCGACACCGCCAAACAGCTTGGCGCCGAGAGGATCCATACGGTCATAGGTCATGGTGCTGACAAGGTTCGGGAAACCACCGATGAGGCCTCGGTAAACTGGGTCACCCAGAGTGAGCAGTTGGGTACCGGCCATGCTGTGGCTCAGGCCCTGCCGGATCTTCCCGATGACGCCCGTGTTCTTGTGCTTTACGGCGATGTGCCTCTGACTCGTCATGAGACGCTCGACGGATTGGTTGGGACACTTGATGACCACACCCTGGGTTTGTTGACCGTCACCATGGACAATCCCCAGGGATACGGACGGATTGTCCGGAGTGCTGATGGCGACGTGCAGTCGATCGTCGAGCAGAAAGACGCCTCTCCCGAGCAGCAGCAGATCCGCGAAGTGAACACCGGGATACTTGCGGTGTCGGCGAAACACCTGAAAACCTGGTTGCCGACGCTCTCCAACAGCAACGCCCAGGGCGAATATTATCTGACCGACATCATTGCCATGGCGGTGGAACAGGGTCTCCGTATTGCGGTGTCCCAGCCGGAGAATCCCTATGAAGTCCAGGGAGTCAACAATCGCCTGCAACTGGCTGAACTGGAACGCTGGTTCCAGCGCCAGCAGGCTGACCGGCTGATGACAGAAGGAGCGACACTCGCGGACCCCTCCCGGATAGATGTCCGTGGCGAGCTGAGTATCGGCAATGACCTCTGGATTGATGTGAACGTGGTATTCGAGGGCAAGGTCAGCCTTGGCAGTAATGTATCCATTGGCCCCGGTTGCGTCATCAAGGACGCCACCATTGCAGATGGCGCGGAGATCAAGGCCAACAGCGTGATTGAAGGGGCCGTAATTGGCGCCAGCGCCCAAATCGGGCCGTTTGCACGTATCCGGCCGGGCACGGAACTGGCGGCCAACACCAAAGTGGGCAACTTCGTGGAAACCAAAAAGGCCATTGTGGGTGAGGGCAGCAAGATCAACCATCTCAGCTATGTGGGTGATGCCTCACTGGGCCGTAATGTGAATGTGGGTGCAGGAACCATCACCTGTAATTATGATGGTGTGAACAAGTACCGGACGGTGCTCGGCGATGGTGTTTTCGTAGGTTCTAATTGTTCGCTGGTCGCCCCGGTTACCGTTGCGGCCGAGGCCACCATTGGCGCAGGATCGACCATAACTCGCGACGTTGCCGACCACGAGTTGGCTGTCGCCCGGGGCCGGCAGCGCAATATCGCCGGTTGGGAAAAGCCGAAGAAACACTGATACAAACGATCAACAGACAGGTAGAACAGCATGTGTGGAATTGTAGGCGCGGTTTCGGAAAGGGACGTTCAGGGTATCCTTCTTGAGGGTCTGCGCCGTCTGGAATACCGGGGATATGATTCGGCCGGTATGGCCGTCATCGGTGGCGACCACAGTGTCCAGCGCGCTCGGGAAGTGGGTAAAGTTGCCGCACTCAGCGATGCCATGGAAGCAAACCCTCTCGCGGGCCACCTGGGCATTGCCCATACCCGCTGGGCAACCCACGGCGAGCCCTCTCAGATCAACGCCCATCCGCACATGTCCGGCGACCGGCTGGCTATTGTCCACAACGGGATCATCGAAAACTATCAGGAGCTGCGCGAGGAATTGCGGGCTGACGGTTTCGAGTTTACGTCTCAGACCGATACCGAAGTCGTCGCGCACCTGATTGAGAAACACTACCGCACCCTGGGTAATCTCCATGATTCCGTGCGTTCGGCGATCGCCCGTTTGCGCGGAGCCTATGCCCTGGCGGTGGTACACGCTGACGAACCGGAGCACCTCGTGGTATGCCGTGAGGGCAGCCCCCTGGTCATTGGTGTGGGTATTGGCGAAAACTTCATCGCGTCTGACCAGCTGGCGCTGCTGCCAGTGACAGACCGGTTCATGTTCCTGGAAGAAGGCGATATCGCCGATATCCGAAAGGACGCCATTGCCATTCTCGACCGCGATGGCAAGGCCGTTGAGCGGGAAGTAACACGCTTCGAACACGGCGCCGATTCCGCCGACAAGGGCGAGTACCGCCACTTCATGCTCAAGGAAATTTACGAGCAGCCGAAGGTTATCAAGGCGACCATGGAAGGCCGGGTCACCAGGACCCGGGTGCTGGAACAGGCCCTCGGGACCGAGGCTGCGAACCTCCTCGAAAACGTTCGTCACGTCCAGATCATTGCCTGTGGCACCAGTTACCATGCCGGTATGGTGGCCCGTTACTGGATTGAGGAGCTGGCGGGCGTTGCCTGTTCCGTCGAGGTGGCTTCCGAATTCCGCTATCGCAAACACGTGATCCAGCAGGACACCCTGTTCCTCTGTATTTCCCAGTCCGGCGAAACCGCCGATACCCTGGCGGCCCTGCGTCAGGCGAAAAAAGCGGGTTTCCGGGCAGCATTGGCCATCTGTAACGTGCCGGGCAGCTCCCTGGTTCGCGAATCCGACCTGGTGATCATGACCCAGGCAGGACCGGAAATCGGCGTGGCCTCCACCAAGGCGTTCACTACCCAGCTCACGGCTTTGCTGATCTTTACCCTGGCCCTGGCTCGTCATAATGGGCTGCCCGAGGAGCAGGAAGCTGAAATCGTCGAGGCTCTTCACCTCGTGCCTGGCCAAGTCAGCGATGTGCTGGCCCTGGATGGCGAGATCGCCGAGATGTCCAAGGCATTCATGGATAAGAACCACAGCCTGTTCCTGGGGCGCGGTTCCCAGTTCCCGGTGGCTCTTGAAGGTGCCCTCAAGCTCAAGGAAATCTCCTACATCCACGCCGAGGCCTATCCTGCCGGCGAGCTCAAGCACGGCCCCCTGGCCCTGGTCGACAGCGAAATGCCAGTGGTCACTGTCGCTCCGAACAACGATCTGGTTGAAAAGCTGAAATCCAACCTGGAAGAGGTCCGGGCCCGCGGCGGTGAACTGTTTGTCTTTGCTGATAAAAAGGCTGACGTCAAAGCGGAAGAGGGCCTGCACGTGATGCAGATTCCGTCCGTGCATCCGATTACCGCGCCGATCGTTTACACGGTGCCACTGCAGTTGCTGTCCTACCATGTGGCCGTGTTGAAGGGTACCGATGTGGACCAGCCGCGGAACCTGGCCAAGAGCGTCACTGTAGAATAGCCCCGCAGGCCAGCAAGGCGTTGATGTCAGAGGACATTATAGTTTGATAAATACCATTAAAGTTTGACCATTTACATTAAAGTTTGATCAAAAAAGGCCCCCTGCTATTCTCAGATTAGCAGGGGGCTTTTTTTATGACAGACACTGATAAACCGATTAATCCGAAGCACGAAAAGTTACTCAAAACTCGCGGCCGGGGAAGAGGTAAAGACTACGAGCCGTTCATCAAAGTTCATGAGATCAGCAGCTCAGGTGAGAGCGTGCGAATCCGTAGTGCTTCGGTCGGAAGAGTTCATCACTTACTGTCTCGTATCGAGCTTCTCGCCTTCCTGGTCTTTGATCAATTCGAACAAACGATCGATATACGGGAACAATACCCCCTCCCGATAAACGACACTCTCGATATCTGTTCACGATTAGGCATCAGGCATCCACAGATCCATGGCGGACTGACAGTTGTATCCACTGATCTGTTGGTTGACCTGTCGCCCAGGGGTTCTACCCCGTTTCCACGGACGGTTTTAAAACGGCGAACAGTTTTCTGTCCTGAGCAGCAACTCTACGTCGCATCCTAGGATTATGGAACCGCTCAATGTAATCGAAGACATCAGCTCGTGCTT
>Ga0207884_1000481_pt1 | contig 24194 bp, 20 predicted proteins | sample MalvirmetaMSP144_FD_184236 | JGI IMG/M metagenome (GOLD analysis project Ga0207884, IMG submission 184236) | Marine viral communities from the Deep Pacific Ocean - MSP-144 (SPAdes) | ecosystem: Environmental > Aquatic > Marine > Oceanic | place: Pacific Ocean | collected 2011-07-08 | reverse complement strand
ATCTCGTTTCGGACAATGAACCTGAATATGTTCAGCCTGATCGGCATGGGAGTTGGGGCGGCCTATATCTTCAGCATCGTAGCGGTCCTTGTGCCAGGGATCTTCCCGGAAGGCTTCCGGGATTCTGAAGGAAACGTCGGCGTTTATTTTGAGGCGGCAGCCGTTATCGTCACGCTGGTTCTGCTGGGCCAGGTGATGGAGCTGAGGGCCCGTGAGGGCACAGGTAAAGCCATACGTGCGTTGCTGGACATGGCCGCGAAATCGGCGCGCCTGATCCGGCCCGATGGAACCGAGGAAGAAGTCGCTCTGGAGGATGTGAAGGTCGGTGATCACCTGCGTGTTCGGCCCGGTGATAAGGTGCCCGTTGACGGCGTGGTTGTTGAAGGTCGCTCTTCCATTGATGAGTCGATGATTTCCGGGGAGCCAGTTCCGGTAGAGAAGGTGGAAGGAGACAAGGTCACCGGGGCCACCATCAACGGTACCGGAAGCCTGGTTATGGAGGCGACCCGGGTTGGTGCGGATACTACGCTCAGTCAGATTGTCGAAATGGTTGCCAACGCCCAGCGCAGTCGGGCGCCTATCCAGAAGTTTGCCGATATGGTGGCCGGCAAGTTCGTACCGGCGGTTATTGCCATAGCCGCCCTGTCCTTTGTGGCGTGGGCCATCTGGGGACCGGCGCCAGCTTTGTCGTATGCGCTCGTGTCTGCGGTAGCGGTGCTTATCATCGCTTGCCCTTGCGCATTGGGGTTGGCTACGCCCATGTCAATCATGACGGCGACAGGGCGAGGCGCCCAGTTGGGTGTGCTGATCAAGAACGCCGAAGCCCTGGAGCGTTTTGCCAAGGTGGATACCTTGATTGTGGATAAAACCGGTACCTTGACGGAAGGCAAGCCCAGGCTCGTGGCTGTGCTGCCGGAATCGGGTCATGACGAGACCGAGGTCCTCAGGCTTGCTGCCACACTGGAGAAGGGGTCAGAGCATCCACTTGCCGAAGCCATCGTTTCCGGCGCCGAGGCGCGTAACGTAATGCTTGGAAAGGCCGATGACTTTGAAGCCGTTACAGGCAAGGGGGTTAAGGGTGTTGTGGATGGCAACCCGGTGGCATTGGGCAATGCCAAGCTGCTGGAGGAACTGGGCTTGGACGGCGGCCATCTGATGGAGGTAGCCAATGGCCGGCGCGACGAGGGCGAAACGGTCATGTTTGTGGTGCTTGAGGGCGCTGTTGCGGGCCTGGTCAGTGTTGCTGACCCAGTCAAGGAAACGACACCCGCTGCGCTGAAGGCGCTACACGCCGCTGGTTTCCGCATAATCATGGCAACTGGCGACAATGAGCGCACGGCAAAGGCGGTGGCGGGTAAACTCGGTATCGATGAGATTCGTGCCGATGTGCTGCCAGAGGACAAGGCCAGCATCATTCGCGAACTTCAGAGCCAGGGGCGCAAGGTAGCGATGGCGGGGGACGGCGTAAATGACGCACCCGCCCTGGCCCAGGCCGATGTTGGCATTGCGATGGGAACCGGCGCGGATGTCGCCATTGAGAGTGCGGGCTTTACCCTGGTTAAGGGTAACCTCGACGGCATTGTCCGCGCCAGGCGGCTGTCCCAGGCGACGATGCGGAATATCAAGCAGAATCTGTTTTTTGCCCTGGTCTATAACGGCGCGGGTGTGCCAATAGCTGCGGGCGTACTCTACCCATTTTTTGGCATTCTGATAGGACCGATCTTTGCCGCTTTTGCAATGAGTGCGTCCTCGTTGTCAGTGGTGATGAACTCCCTGCGTTTGCGTCGAGAGAAAGTCTAGGCGCGAAACGACCATATCGATGACCTCAGCACAGGTAGCCCCATCCTGTGGCTACCTGTGCTGAGGTCGGAGTAAAAATCAGTTTGGCCAGGGAAAACTAATGAAAATTGTGTTCTTTGAGGCAGAGAAGTGGGAGTGCGATATTCTGCAGCAGGCCTGCTGCAATCATGAGGTTGTTTTCACGGACGAGGAACTCGGAACAGCCAACGTTGGCCTATACAGGGACGCCGATATCATCTCCCCTTTCGTTCATTCGGTCCTGGACCACTCGGTCCTTGACTGTTTTGAGCATCTGAAGTTCATTGCTACCCGGTCGACGGGATACGACCATATCGATTTGGAGTATTGCACCAGAAATGCGATTCCAGTCAGCAATGTGCCCGTCTACGGTGACCAGACTGTTGCGGAGCATGTTTTTGCGCTGCTCCTTGCCATTAGCCACAAGATTCCAGAGGCGATCAATCGCACTCGCAAGGGGGATTTTTCTCAGAAAGGCCTGCAGGGGTTTGACCTGCAAGGCAAAACCCTGGGAGTGATCGGTACCGGGTCTATCGGAAAGCGTGTTGTAGAAATAGCGCAGGGGTTTCGCCTGAACGTTCTTGCCTGCGATCCCAGGCCGGATGACGTATTCGCGGATCAATACAACGTGTCTTACGTCGATTTGGATCGTCTTCTTGAGCAGTCCGATGTGGTGACGCTGCACGTACCTGGCAGCAAATCGGCCAAGCATCTTCTGTCGGACAGGGAGTTCGCGCGGATGAAGCGCGGGGTTGTCCTGATTAATACCGCTCGCGGCTCCGTTGTTGATACCCAGGCTTTGCTGTACGCGCTGGCGGATGGGAAAGTGTCGGCTGCCGGTCTTGATGTACTGCCGGATGAGCCCTCCATCAGGGAGGAGGCGGAATTGATCCGCTCCTTTTTTGACAAGAAACATGATCTGGAAACGCTGTTCGCCAACCATGTTCTTCAGCACATGAGAAACGTCATCGTCACCCCCCACAGTGCGTTCAATACGAAAGAGGCTGTCGAAAGAATCCTCACGACCACCGGCGAAAACATTGTTGGCTTCATTGAGGGTGCACCCCGCAATCTTGTGAACAAACACTGAGCCAGGATGATTTTTTATGCCGATGCTCTATACCTATTTGATCTGGGGTGTGTTGTTGGTGCTGCTGTCGGGATTGGTTCTTGTTGTTACCTGCAATAAGAAGATGCTGAGGATGAGCCTTGGTACCGCTCCCCTGGGGTCGTGAATTCAGATAATAACTGCAGCATTTTTCGTAATTTATACGAGCATCGCTATTGGCAGACCAGGACATAATAAAAGGCTAATCATCATGTGGAACGAAAAAGGCAATAGCCATCTCCAACAACCCATCTTGCCGTCACTATTCAGCATTGGCGCCATTGGTTTGACCCTCGCTGGCGCGCTGATCTGGCAGTCTGAGTTTGCGTATGCGCTTGATTATGTTTCCTCGTACGTGGATGGTCTGCTGCGCTGGTGGTATGTGGCACTGGTTGCGTTTCTGACGGCATTTGTTATTTGGCTAGGGCTGGGGCGTTACAAGAACGTGCGCCTTGGTAAAGACTACGAACAACCGGAATACCGGCTTTTTCCCTGGTTGGCGATGCTGTTTGCGGCCGGCACGGGTGTGGGGCTGCTGTTCTGGAGCATCGCCGAGCCAATCATGCACTTTCAGGGTAACCCTTTTACTTCGGAGGGCTTTACTCCCTCCGCTGCGTCTACTGCAATTCAATTGTCGTTTTTCCACTGGGGGCTGAACGGATGGGCTATTTTTGCGTTGGTCGCGATTGCATTCGGATACTTCAGCTATCGCCATGATCTCCCGCTCGCGCCTCGATCAGCGCTGTACCCGTTTATTGGTGAAAGAATCTTTGGCTTTTGGGGGCACGTCGTTGACGCGCTCGCTGTTTTTGCGACTGTATTTGGTCTGGCGACGACGCTGGGGCTGGGAGCCCGTCAGACTGGCACGGGGCTCAAGTGGCTTTTCTCCGTGGAGGCGTCTCTTTGGGTGGAGCTGTCGGTGGTCGCCGTGGTTACTGTAATCGCGACGATTTCGGTGGTTTCTGGGGTCAGGCGGGGCGTGAAAATATTGAGTGAGGTAAATCTTTGGCTAACGCTGATTTTACTCGCCGCCTTTATGATTATTGGCCCCTTTGATTACATGGCAGGGTTGTTGGTGCAGGAAATTGGCGGTTACCTGGATAGTCTATTGATCATGACATTCTATGTTGGCGCCAATGAACCGGGAAATTGGCAATCGACCTGGACGGTGTTTTTCTGGGGCTGGTGGCTGGCCTGGTCACCTTTTGTCGGGTTGTTTATCGCCCGGATATCCCGCGGCCGCACCCTGAGAGAGTTTGTTTTCGGGGTTCTTCTCTTACCAACGCTGGTGACTTTTGTATGGATCTCGGTGATGGGGGGCGCTGCACTCCACAGCGAGCTATTCGGGGGTGGCGGAATTGTTGAGGCGGTCAATAAAGACATCGCCTATGCACTTTTCGCGACCATTGAGCACCTGCAGACGACTGACTCAATTAAATTTTTGATGGGTCTGGTGGCAACGCTCCTTATCAGCATCTACTTTATAACGTCTGCTGACTCCGGCGCATTGGTGGTCAATATCATTTTATCAGGAGGGCAGCTTGAGCCTCCCAAGGCGTCGAGAGCAGGCTGGGCCATTGGCAACGGAGTATTGACCGCGGTATTGCTAGTGGCGGGAGGTATTGCCGTCCTCCAGGATGCGGTCATCCTCGCGGCCCTGCCATTCTCGCTGGTTATCGTTGCTATGACAGCTGGCCTGTTGAAGGCGCTGCATCATGAGCCGCTGACGGCACCCCGGGAGGGTTGTAAGCAACACCGGGCCGCTGAGCCATGGACCGGATCGGATAAGGCATGACTGCACCCCTGAAAAGCTCACAACCAGGTTCAGCGACATGACCCCTGGCCCCGTGAGCGCAGGGCTGATGAGGTCTTCCAGATCGTAAGCCATGTTGGAAAGCGATAGCACCTTGGTTTACTCGTCTTCATCGGGGGGAGGGTGAGAGTATGCCGAATCGGACACTGCCCCCTCTGTCAAGGTTGTTGAAGCCATCTGGCTACAGTAGCATTCTCATGCCATCCCCCCAGGGGGGATAGGTCAAAAGCTGGTTTTGACCCTGGACGGGATCGTTTATGGCTCAATGGCTTTGCTGGCTGATGGCCTGCACATGGGTTCGCACGCGGTGGCTCTGGGTATTGCCGCCTTCGCCTATGCGTATGCCAGGAAAAACGCGGGCAGCGCCAGGTTCTCTTTCGGGACGGGGAAGGTCAATGCGCTGGGCGGCTTTACCGGCGCGATTCTGCTGGCTGTCTTTGCGCTCTACATGGTCATCGAGAGCGTCGGGCGTTTTATTCAGCCCGTCCCCATTTCTTTCGATGGGGCTATTTTTGTGGCCATCATTGGCCTGGTGGTCAACGGGGTGTCAGCCTGGATACTGGGGGATGCAGGCCATGATCATGGTCACAGTCACGGCCATGATCACGGTCACCACCATCATCACCATGACCACAACCGCCGTGCGGCCTACCTTCATGTACTTGCGGATGCGCTGACGTCAGTCCTTGCTATTGTTGCCCTTCTGGCGGGTAAATATGCCGGATGGAACTGGATGGACCCGATGATGGGGATTATCGGTGCGATTCTGGTAACCCGTTGGTCATGGCATCTGCTGAAAGACACCTCAAAGGTCCTTCTCGACGAGCAACATCAGGACATGGAGGAAACCGTCAAACAGGCCGTCGAAGACGACGATGCCAAAGTCAGTGATCTGCATGTGTGGGCGATAGGCCCAAACATTCATGCGGCTATTGTCTCAGTGGTCTCGCATCAGCCCGAGTCGCCTACAGTCTATAAGGAGCGCATTCAGGCACACTGCCAGTCCCTGGTCAATCATGCCAATCACGCTTTCAAGATGGCCGTTAGCCCGCTTAAGACGTTTGATAATGTTCGGGTGAGATTGATGCGTGTGATCATTTACCATGTTTAATTCCTATCCCCCATAGGGGGATGGTATCCTCTGTTTTCGTTAAAATCCATCCACAGATTTGACGCATTAGACTGATGATTTCGGCCATTCACCAGAGAAAGCTGTTTCCGACGCTCGTCATGCTGTTTGCATTGGCGGGCCTGTCACTGTCGGTGATTGGCGAGTCATTCTCTCACGGTGTGGCCAACTTGGCAGGCGATTGGGAATCGCAGTCTGACGGCCATCCAGCCAATCATGGTGCGCATGGACACACCCACAATTTTGACGAAGAGCCAGAGACATCATCAGCGCATCATGATGCTGGCAATCATACCCACGAGACCGTGGACCACCTCAGGGTTCCGTTTGTTTCCCAAAGCCTGACCGTTCTCCGGCAGCCCGTACCCTTTGCCGGAGGTTCTCCCCGCAGTTTGCGTTATCGGCTTGAACGCCCTCCAAAAGCCTCCCTTTCCACTTGATTCTTGCCGCTTACACGGCCCGAGAAAACAAATTCGATTGGAGTCTTTATGTTGTCAAGCTTGCCTGGCCGATGCCGTGGTGTGTCCTCAACGGGCACAGGCAATCGTCTACTCTGGATATTTCTAACTTTGGGCTTGCTGGGTCTAAGTACCGATGTACTCGCTCATGCCGTCGCCCAGGGCGACAAGGGGTACATCCAGGAAATTACCGGGATAAACCTTATTTCGTTCATCTATCTGGGGGCCAAACACATGGTCACCGGATATGACCACCTACTGTTCCTGCTGGGTGTCATTTTCTTCCTCTACCAGATGAAGCACATCGCGATCTATGTGAGCCTGTTTGCCCTGGGGCATTCCACCACGATGCTGCTGGGGGTGTACTTCAACGTGGGCATCAATAGTTACATCATTGATGCAATTATCGGTCTGTCCATCGTCTACAAGGCACTGGACAACATCGGTGCCTATCAGCGGTGGTTTGGCTTCCAGCCCAACACCAAGGCCGCCACGTTGATTTTCGGGTTCTTCCATGGCTTTGGTCTGTCCACCAAGATCATCGAATACGACATCTCACAGGACGGCCTGATTCCGAACCTCCTCGCCTTCAATGTGGGCGTGGAAATCGGACAGTTAATCGCCCTGGCCATGATCCTGATTGCCATCAGCTTCTGGCGAAAAACCGAAGGCTTTTTCCGCCATGCCTACACCGCCAACGTGGCCATGATGAGTGCAGGTTTTCTGCTCTTTGGCTATCAGCTCACCGGTTACTTCGTCGCCTGATTCTGGAGATTTTTTATGTACAACACCGATATTCCCAACCGTGAAGAACTGCCCAGTACTGCAAAGCTGGTTCGATCAACCATCATTGCGGCAATTGTGGCGTTGGTTCTGCTTGTAACCGTGGTCATGCCCGCCGAATACGCCCTGGACCCAACCGGCGCAGGTCGCCTTTTGGGCCTGACTGAAATGGGTGAGATCAAGGAGCAGCTCGCCGAAGAGGCTGCTGCTGACGAAGCTGCTCAGATGGTTGCTGTTCAATCCTCAACTGAGCGAGAGGCCCCGGAAGTCAAAGAGCCTGTCGTGGCTGACGCCGTTAAGGAGCCAGCTCCCTCGCCTGAAGCAGAAGTTGCACCTGCCGAGCCAGAACCTGCGCCTGCACCAGAAGTTGTGGAACCGCAGTGGCAGGATGAAGTGCGCGTGGTTCTCACACCTGGAGAAGGCACAGAGTTCAAACTTACTATGGAGGAAGGCGCTACAGCCCGATTCTCCTGGGTATCAGAGGGTGGCCCGATCAACTTCGATACCCATGGTGATGGAAGTGGTCAGTCAATTTCCTACGAAAAAGGCCGGGGCGTGCCTGAAGACGAGGGCGAGCTGGAGGCAGCCTTTACCGGCAATCATGGCTGGTTTTTCAGAAACCGGAACGACAACGACATCACTCTGGTACTGCGTACCGGAGGAGACTACGGGCAGTTTAAAAAGATGTTGTGACGTTCACCAACGAATAAGCGCCGAGGGGTCTCCGGGCCTATGTTTTCATAGGTCCGGACCGTGCTTAAGTAACTTAATGTTCTACAGTTCGCTAAACCAAAAATCTGGAATTCTTCATTAATGCGATCAAATATTGGCTCATTGAAAAGGTAATAATCACACCTGAAAAACCGGAGCGAATCCACCTCCGGGGGTACGAAAATTGGTTGTCTGGCCTTGGTATATCCTCGCCGCAACCAGCATACTTTTGCCGGCGTAGGTATACAGCCGAATGTCGACTTTTCGGGTGACTACTGCATCGTCAATTCTCAGGGTTCGTTCTCCAGCGGGGACAAGGTCCTGGGCGATGTAGCCACCATTCAGGATGTTCTCGAAAACGCGCCGGGTTAGTTTGTCGCCCCGGTAGACGCCTTTGCTGCCATGGCCGGCAACCGGCTTGAAGAACAGATGACGTCGCGCACTCCACAACTCAGCCGCGTCGTTCCTCGAAACCTGCCTGGTTTTCGGCACGGCTCTCTCCAGGTAGCCTGCATCGGCCTCATTGAGCCCCCAGTCTCGAAGGGAGTGGGGTGCGGATAGCAGGGCCAGGTTTCGCTTGTCAGCCAGCACAGCGTGCACATGGGGATTAGGCGTTACCACCACGGCGCCATCCAGATAGGCATGCCTTAATGCCGCATGGGGCGCGGCGTCCAATGCGAAGTCCACCAGACGGTTGTAGACCATATCAATGGGCTTACCGCGGGCTGTCAGCGTACCGCCGGCATACTGAAGCTCCTGTGGATCGAGTATCAATGTATCAATTCCTTTGGCTCGGAGAATCTGTTGGGCCAACTGGAATTCGGGGAACATAAATTGTGTCTTTGGGGCATCGTCTACTATGGCCAGGCAACTGGGCCCGAAATTGTCGTGCTGGCTTTGCCACTCCTGTTTGAACATTGAGAACACCGCGTCCTCGAATCCGTCGAGCGGCTGCTGGGGTGTTGTGGGTTGTTGAGATGGGTCGCAGCAATTGCGCTGGGCTCTCGACAAGACAAGGTTCAGGAAGGCGCCACCGGCGTTGGTGTTGATTTCGATCAGCCGGGGGCCGTCGGGACCCATGTGAAAATCATAGCCCATGAACGCCCCGATGGGCCCTGGATTGAACTGTGCGATTTCCGGTGCCCAGGAAAGTACTCGTTCTCGGTACGAGGGAAGCTCTGAGGCCGCTTCAATCGACTGAACGATCCTCTCCATCTCCGCTATGTCGGCTCGGGGTACGAAAACCGGTGTGTTTGAAAAAAGGTGATCGAACTCCGGGAGCGTTGACAGTTCGCTTCCAGCATCTGAAAGCTGGTTGTGGAGGCTCTTGTTGAGGGCTATTCGGTCAAGAGTGATGCAGTAGCATTGGCGGTTGAGTTCGTTGGCCCGGCTGTTTGCTATTCGTCTGTTCTCATAAATAGGTTCCGGCATCTGGAGTCCGTCATTCGAGGTTTGCAATGGTTGAAACGGCTTACTTAATGCTCGAAGAATCTATCTTGCATTTGTGATTTGCGTCAAATAGATCCACATCTTGTGTCTGTTTTCAGGTCTGTTTTCAGGTCTGTTTCAGTTCCGCGTGTTGAACTACTGCTAGGTAAATTGGTGCTTGCCATCTATCTTCGACTCTCACAATGGGCGGCGATCTCTCCCGTCGATGGCAGCCTTTTGATCACCAGTCGGGCCGAAGCCAAGCTCTGGGTGCTTGATCCGGGCTCTCTGGAGATTATCGATGACGTTTCTTTGGACGGGATAGGTCACCAAATATCGCTAGAGGCATACTAGCCAGTAAGCCCCACTGACAAGCTTTTCCCAAAGGGAATCTATATGGATAAGCGTTTCAAGATTACGTTGGCAATTTTTGCGGTCATCGCTTTGGTTTTGCTCTGGGGCGAACATAAGGTTCACCTTCTGGGTGCTTTGCCGTGGTTAATCCTTCTGGCATGCCCGTTTATTCATATGTTTATGCATGGAGGGCATGGGAATCACGGTGGCCATAATCACCACGATCAACCGGAAGGCAAGAGTGGAGGCCAACGCGATGACTGATGCTTCGTCCGATTACGGTCTTTGGGGACTGGTGGTTCTAAACTCGGTGATCTTTATTTTCTTCGCTTTCAGTTTTTTTAAGCCACAGACCCAACGAGACTGGCGATCCTTCGGTGCGTTCAGCGCGTTTCTCGTGGCATTATTCACAGAGATGTATGGGTTCCCGCTGACACTCTATTTCCTGTCCGGTTGGCTTCAGACCCAATACCCGGATGTGAATTGGCTTGCCCACGATAGCGGGCACTTGCTTGAAATGCTCTTTGGTTGGCAGGGTTCTCCCCATTTCGGCCCCTTCCACTTGTTGAGTACGGTGTTTATAGGTGGAGGTTTTTACTTGATTGCCGCCGGGTGGCGAACCCTGTACGCGGCGCAAAAAGAGCGAAAGCTGGCTACGAGTGGGCTCTATTCGTATGTTCGGCATCCTCAGTATGTCGGCTTTGTCTTGATTATGTTTGGCTTCCTTCTGCAGTGGCCAACACTTATAACTCTGGCGATGTTTCCGGTTTTGCTCTGGATGTATGCCCGCTTATCGATCAATGAGGAGCGGGAGGCAGAGAAAACGTTCGGGGAAGCCTGGCGGCACTATGCCAACAAAACTCCCAGGTTTTTGCCGCGGTTGCGCGGATTGGGGCGGCAAGCTTGAACAAAAGCTCTACTCATCTGCCGGGTAGACAAAGGAGCTGTTGGTGAGCCTGTCACTTTCGATACGTTCAGTCGCCGGAATGGTTCTTGTTGCCTTTCTTTGGTCGATCTGCTTTCCTTTTATTGTGGTGGGATTGCCAGATGCGCCACCCTTGCTTTTTGCCGCTTTACGCGCATTGTTGGCAGGGTTGTGTCTGATTCTGATCGCTTTTACAAAAGATGGTCGGCCCAGTTATTCGCTTCGCCAGCTTCTTATGCTGGCCGTAATTGGCCTCAGTTACACGGGTATGGGGCTTGGAGGGATGTTTCTCGGCGCTGGCAAGCTGGGACCGGGGCTTGCAACGGTTCTGGCCAATGCGCAACCACTGTTTGCGGCGGTTCTTTCGTTTTTTATCGTTCGAGAGGTGGTGACCGGGCGTGTGTTTGTGGGCCTTTTGATTGGTTTTATTGGTGTTGTGGTGCTAGCGATGCCAGAGATGGAGTTTGGTAACGCCAGATTTTCAGGGGCCGTCTATGTTCTTGGTGGAGCCATCGGAACCGCCATTGGAAATGTGCTGCTTAAATACCAGGCCGGCAGCGATGATATCTATTGGTCAATGGGCATCCAGCTTGTCATAGGCTCAGTGTTTCTGGGAATAGCATCCGTGAGCCTGGGCGAGGGCTTCGAGATTGATTGGACCTGGTCATTTACGACGGCCATGTTCGTTCTGGCCATTCCGGCAACGGCAATGATGGTTGTGCTCTGGTATGCCTTGCTCGCCAGCGCGCCCTTGAACAGCCTCAATTCGTTTACCTTTTTAACGCCTGTTTTCGGTCTCGCTATCGGAATGCTTTTGTTCGGCGAAACTTTCACATCACTGGAGATGATCGGGATAGGAATCACAATTGTCGGCTTGGTGATCGTTGTCAAAGCGCCTGGGAAAACAGCAAGCGGTTCCGCTGTCGGGGAACAGGCAAAGGTGATCCGTAGCTCATAGTAGAAAAGGGAGTAGTCAATGAGAGTCTGGATCAGCGTTCTCCTTTTGTTTGCCGCATCAGGCCGTCTTGTCGCGGGCCCTCCCTCGGCAGTTTCCTTGATTGAAGGCATGGAACAGACTCTGTGGTCCGACAGCAATCACGGCCGTTTCACTATGTGGATCGAGTCTGAGTACTGGACTCGCACACTGGAACTGGAAGCCTGGATGAATCGTCCGGAGCATACGTTGATTCGCATTCACGCGCCCAAAAAAGAGGCCGGCATCGGCTCGCTGCGCATCGGCGATGCCATGTGGAATTACTTGCCCAAAGTTGATCGCACCATCAAGATCCCACCGTCGATGATGCTCCAGCCATGGATGGGCTCCAACTTCAGCAACGACGACCTGGTCAAGGAAAGCTCGTTCGTCGAGGACTACACCCACGAATTGGTCGAAACCGACGATTCCGGTGAGGTGCCTGTGTATCGGGTTGTCTCGACGCCCCGACCTGATGCCCCGGTAGTGTGGAGCCGTCTTGAATTCAATGTTCGGGAGGACTCGATCCCGGTTTCGCTTGTCTACTACGACGAGCGCGATCAGATCGTCAAACGCATGACCTATGAGCAGATCAAAACCATGGATGGGCGGCGGATACCCACCCGCTGGACGATGGTGGACGCCGATAACCCCGAGTCCCGCACGGTGATCACGATTGAGTCTATTGAATTCGACCTGTCGATCGATGAAGAGGTGTTTTCATTGCGCCGGCTGCGCAACCCACAGTGAGGGCCCGGCATGAGCATCGTCAATGTGGAGAAAGTCTCGCGAATTTACCGTCAGGATTCCATCGCCGTCAAGGCCCTGGATGAGGTGTCGGTCGCGACCGAGGCCGGGGAGTTCACAACCTTGGTGGGCCCGTCTGGATCGGGTAAAACCACGCTATTGAATCAGATTGGAGCCCTGGACGAGCCGGATAGCGGGCGCATTCAGGTGGCGGGTGAGGAAATCACCGGGCTTAGCCGAAAGAAGCGGACCCTTCTGCGGCTGTGGAAGGTTGGCTTTGTATTTCAGGAATACAACCTGATTGGCGTGCTGTCGGCTCAGGAGAACGTCGAGTATGTGCTGATGCTGCGCGGAGTGCCGTTTCGGGAGCGCCGTGCCGAGGCCCGGCGTATTCTGGTGGAGGTCGGCCTGCAAGGGCTGGAGCGGCGCCTGCCCCATGAACTGTCTGGCGGCCAGCAACAGCGTGTTGCGGTGGCCCGGGCGATTGTCAGCAAGCCCGCGATTGTCCTGGCCGACGAGCCCACGGCCAATCTCGATTCCACGACCGGCGCGGCGCTACTGGACTTGATGCGTAAGCTCAATGCCGAGCATGGCATTACCTTTGTCTTCTCCACCCATGACCCGATGGTGATGGAACGCGCGCGGCGGGTAATCCATCTCCGCGATGGCCGCGTCGAGCGTGAGGAAATACGGTCGTGATGGCGTGGCTACGTCTGGCTTTTGGCAATCTTCAGGTCAATCGTCGGCGTACGGCCATCACACTGTTGTCGGTGGCCGTCGGTGTCGGTGGGCTAGTGTTTCTCTGGGCATTCATTGATGGCATCAACGCCCAGATGATCAACAACATGACTGGCTATGTGACCGGCGACCTGAAGGTACATCAGCGGGGCTTTCACGATGACCGGGAGATGAACATTGCCCTGGCCGAGCGCTGGAATCTCACAGAGGAGGTATCGGCCGTAGCCGGTGTGGCGGCAACCACCCCCCGGGTGACGGGCCATGCCCTGGCCAGCCGTGAGGACCAGTCACGGGCATTACAGGTGATGGGCGTCGACAGCGCGACGGAGCCACGGGTCACCCGGCTTGACCGGTCGATTGTCCGTGGTCGCTACCTGGAGCGCGGCAATGAAATTCTTGTTGGCGTCGATGCCGCCGGTGCCCTGGATGTCTCCCCGGGCGACGAGCTGGTACTGGTGGTGCAGGCGTCGGACGGCTCTATTGGCGCCGACCGGTTCGAAGTGGTGGGCGTATTCGAGACCGGTATCAAGCGTATTGATGGCTTCGTGGCCCAGATGCCCCTGGCGGCCGCTCAGTCGCTGTATGCCTTTCAGGGGCGGTTTACCGAGATCGCGGCCCGCGTGCAGGATGCTGACCGGCTCGACGAGGTGGTCGGCACTGTCGGGAATCAGCTGCGCGATCGAAAGGTGGAAGTGCTGGGCTGGCCGGCGCTGATGCCATCGCTGGTGCAGATGGTTGCCTTTCACGACGCCGTCGCCTACATCGTGATTTTGGTGGTGTTCGTGGTCGTGGCCGCCGGCATCGTCAACACCATCCTGATGTCGGTGCTGGAGCGCAGCCGGGAGTTTGGGGTGATGATGGCGCTGGGCACACCCAGCAGTCGCATCGTCTGGCTGGTGCTTCTCGAAACAACGGTTCTGGCCGGTCTCGGCTACCTGTTGGGGTTGGTACTTGGGTTGTCGGTGACCGGCTATTTCAGTAGCAATGGGCTGGATTTCAGCGCCTACATCAAGGCCATGGATACCATGCCGGGGCTCAGTGGCATCGTTTATCCCACCATCGAAGCTCAGCGCCTGGTTGTGATTGGCATTGTGGTGGTGTCGGTAGCCCTGCTGGCGGCCGCCCTCCCGGCCTGGAACGCGGGTCGCAACAGCCCGCTGGAGGCGATGGGGGCACGGCGCGCGGTGGTCAATCGCATCCGCCGGATTCACTGGCAGGTGACGTCGGATCACCGGCTGCTGATTTTCGCACAAATGGCACTCCGTTCGGTATTCCGAAACCCGCGACGGTCGATGATTACCGCCTCGGCCACTGCATTCGGGCTGGCGGCCTATCTGTTTCTGTACGCCTTCGCCGATGGTTTCTTCGAGCAGATGATCCAGAACTCGACCCAGCAGCTCAGCGGGCACGTGCAGGTGATGGCAAAGGGTCACGACGTGGATCTGTCGCCAGATTTACGTATTGCCGACAGTCGGGCACTTCAGCGGCAGTTGCAGGAGCGTCCTGAGGTTGAGGCGGCCGCACCCCGGGTATTGCTGCGTGCCATGGTGGCCAACCCCGGGAAGAGTCTGCCGGTAGAACTGGTGGGTATCGCTCCTGAACAGGAGCGGGCGGTTACCAAACTCGCCGGCTACATGGAGCAGGGCACCTACGTTCAATCCGGGGAGACGGGAATCGTGATTGGCCAGAAACTGGCCGAGGAGCTGGGTGCCCGATTGGGGGACAAGCTGGTCATTACGGTCCAGCAGGCTGGGGGAGATCTTGCCTCCAGTGCCCAGGCCATTCGCGGTATCTATCGCACTGGCAGTGACCTGTTCGACACCGAGTATGTCTTCACCGATATCAACGCCGCCCGCCGCCTGGGTGGCCTGCTGGAAGATGAAGTCTCGCGGATCGTGCTTAGGCTGTCAGACCGCGCAGAGAGTACCGGCCTGGCGCGAACCCTGAACCAGTCGCCGCAATTGACCAACGATGGACTGGTGGCCCAGGACTGGGAGACCTTGCTCCCGGTGGTGGTGCAGATGGTGGAAATGAGCCAGGTGGATTTCTATCTCATTCTGGCGGTGGTCTTCGTCGTGGTGGCCATCGGTGTCATGAACACCATGGTGATGTCAGTGATGGAGCGCACCCCGGAACTGGGCGTTATGCTGGCGCTGGGCACCCGGGGTGGTCAGCTGCTGCTGACGATTCTGTTCGAGGCGTTCTTTCTCGCAATACTGGGAATGGTGGCTGGAACGGTGGTTGGCGGACTGCTTGTCGTCTGGCTTGGCAATGCCGGCATCGATCTGTCCTCGATCAGTGGTGCACTGGAAGCCATCCCCGGTATTACCGATCGCATCCATCCGGTGATGATCTTCGATCACGTCTGGCTACCCAGCCTGTTGTTGTTCCTGTGCTCGGTGCTGGTGGCACTGTATCCGGCCTGGCGGGCCTCGCGACTGGATCCGGTGGAGGCGATCCGGCATGGTTAGGCGATCTCCACTGATGCTGGTCGCGATGGCCTGGCTAATGCTGGCGTCAGGCGCGGAGGCGGACTTCAGCCATTCGGGATCGCTCAAGAATCTGAGCGTTGGGTCGCGCTCATTGATTGACGACAATCGCTACTTCTCGAACCTTACTCGCCTGCGTATTGAGCCCCGTTACCGATATCAGGACTGGGTTGTGGATGCGGCCTACGACCTGGAACTGGTGACTGGCAGTTTTCTGGACAGCCCCGAGTTTGCCCTGCTCAGGGATGCTGCCGATCCGCGCTACTGGGATCTGCAGGGGAACGTGCATGAATCGGGGGATGCCCTGGCGCGTCATCAACTGTACCGGGGCACGATTCAGTGGCGCTCCCCGGTCGGTGATTTCCGGTTTGGCCGCCAACAGGTGAATTGGTCCACGGCGCTGATCTGGAACCCCATGGACATTCTTAATCCTGTCAGCCCACTCCAACTCGAGCCAGATGAGCGCATTGGTGTGGATGCGCTGTTATGGGACAGATCCTGGGGTGCAACGGGCCAGATCAGCGTCGTTCATGCGCCGCAACACAGGGACCAGAATGCCAGTACGGCCGCACGGGCCAAGCGTTTTTTTGCTGGAGTCGATGCCGGCGTGATGATGGGCGAATTCGCCGACGTCACTAAAGCGGGTGTCAGCGGCAGTGGCTCCGCGGCCGGCACCGGCTGGCGTGCAGAACTTGTCTGGAGTGAGACAGATAGCGGAGATAGATACTGGCAGGGGGTGGCCGACCTGAACTGGGCATTTCGCAACGGGCTCAACCTGGCCGTTGAATATTTCTATAATGGCCAGCCGTTATCGCCTGGAACGACAGCTCTGGCCAACCTTGTGGCTGCACAACCCCTGTATGCCGGGCGCCATTATGCCGGACTTCTGGTATGGCAGGATATCAATCCGTTCTGGCAGTACCGGGTGGTGACCATCCTGAATGCCGATGATGCCAGCTGGGTACTTTATCCGAGATCCACATGGATACTGCCACTGAGCCAGGAGATCTATTTTACAGCCGGAGCCCAGTGGTTCGGAGGAGGCGATGACAGTGAATACGGGAAACTGGATCCGCTGGCCCTGGTGGAGGTGGAGTGGTTTTTCTAAGGAGACTTGTTCAGAGCCTTCCCCAGTTGTAATGGAGCTTTCAGGTTCGTTTCAGGTTTCTCTGGTATAGATCGGATCTGCCTAAGGTTATTGGGCTGCAACAAATAAAATCTCGTTTCAGAGATGGTGGAGGATCAATGAAAATAATACGAAAGCGAATCGGTCAGGGAGTTTTGGGGGTGCTGATAGCTGCGAACGGAGTGCCTGCAGCATTAGCGGTGGAAGTTCCTACGGCTTCAGGAATCAAGTTGGATATTCTTACCCAAGGCAAATTTCAACCAACCTATTTTTCTAATTTCGATCTGGACAGCAGCGTCGATGATGGTGCCACGGGAACTTCTGCGGGCGGTGTTCAGGTTGGAGATGAGCATGTCAGGGCTGAGGTCAGGCTTGGCGTAGTGGCGACCGGTGATAACTGGACAGGCAAAATACTTCTTGAGAACGACTTTGCCCTCGACGCCAATTCTGTCGATCGCGCATACCGAGGCGAGAGATTTGGCCTGGAGCAGGCTTTCTTCACCTATACCTTCGATCCGGCATTTACCCTTCAAGGCGGCTGGACCTTCAAGAATCTGGATCTGGCTTCCGGCGGGCTTCTATACGGCGACGACCACCCCTTGTTCGGCGCTACCGGCAAGACTTCGTTCGGTAGCTACGATGTTTTCTGGATGCCGATTACAGATGGGCTCATTTCGGACATACAGGCCCCTGGGGCCAATCCCGCCAACGGTGAGTTGGACTGGGATGTGTTTGCTTCGAAATTTGATATCGATCTGGGGAAAGGTAGTCGTATTTCGCCCATCCTGACTTATAGCGACAACCAGCAGAAAGGTGCGAAAGCAACCTATTACGGTGTCGAATACATCGGAAATGTTGGCGCTATGAAGGTTCGGGCCGAAGCGCTCGGTGTGACCGGGAGTTTCGACAATGGTGACGACATCAGTGCTTTTGCCGGCTACGCGAGCCTTGAGTACCCGCTTAATGAGTCCTTCAACCCCTTCATAGCACTGCGAGTAGCCAGCGGGGACGACGACCCTACCGATAATGATGTAGAGGGCTGGCTGGGCATCACCGACATTGGTAGATACTCGCCCCTGATTGGTATTGACGGCCAGTTCTTGGGATGGCAGCCGAACTCCAACCAGGCGATCGCATCGGGTCTTTTCGGTATCGCCCTTGACCAGGCTGGCCCTGGTGGCGCCGGATATGGCGGTATTTCCAATGCCGGCACCGGTAACAACCCAGGCCAGGTTATGCTCTCTGTTGGCAGTTCGGGAAATTTAGCGTCGATCTCGCCTAAGCTGTCATATCAGGCGCAGATTTTCCCGATGTGGTTCCAGCAAACGGGGGGGCTTGAAACGCTCAGTACTGCAAGTGGATCCGTGGACAGCTATGCCGGAACCGAGCTTGATGTCGCGATCAAATACCAGGCCAACCAGTACTTTGCTCCAAGGCTGGTACTCTCCAGTTTCCTGCCAGGTAAAGGCGTTGAGGACGCAACTGGTGCAGACGATGCAGCTTATGTCGCAATGCTTGAATTGAACTGGAATTACTGATCCCAGGATACTTATTGCGATTGGAGGAACTAGAATTGAGGCGCCGGGGACGGGGCCTCAATTTTTTTGAGGGGCATGTTATGAAGCCATTTTTCCTGATCTTCCTTGTTTTTTTTGCAGTGTCAGGTGCTCAAGCTCAAGTCTACGACCTACCCTTGGACTCGCTGTCAGAATGGACGGGAAAGAAGAGCATCAGGGTGGTATCAAATATTGATGGTTTGAGTGCAGACAAAGAATTCCTTGCCCTGTTGGGGCGTCTGAATATCAAGGGCTTCGATGTTAAGTTTGGTGGTTCAGGATCTTCCGAGGAAGGGCTGATTCTCGAGGTACTTCAAATCAGCGATAGAATTGCAGTGTCTATTAAGTCCACCGATTCTCAAAAGTACTTGCTTTCTGTACTGATTGACGAGAACGATCAAAGTGAAGTTGCATTGCGAGAGGAGGTTAGTTCTCGCAGCGTTCTTCCTCTGCCAGAGGATTTCAATCCGAAAATGGTTGAGGCGCTCTCATGGTCGGACCGCGAGGAGGATCAACTGGTTTTTCTGTCGGATTCCTCATTGGTGCTGGGCGTCTTCGATGGCAACAGGATAAAAAGAGTTGATGCACTCGCGTCCAGCCTCAAAAATTCGAAAGCAATCTTCTTATCGGTTGGTCAGTCAGACTCAGATTCGAATCCGGAGATTGCTGTGGTGTGGGGGCAAGACCGAGATATCTCAGGCAAAGGGCAATACACGAAGCTTTACTCTCAACTTTTTGAAGTCTCTGAGCAGGAGTTGCGGGAAGAAACCAAAAAAACCGAGAATATTGCGTTACGCTTTATCAACAATCAGCTTTACACCCAAAGATATGAGTTGTTGCAAGGCGACATTGGGAAACCAGCATTTGCTTTTGCGGAGGGCGGCGATGTTCGTGGTGACTCAATTGTTTTGTCTAATGCTGAGAAAATGATTTTCTCTGTTTTCCCTGTTGATAATACAACCTCTATAGTAGTGGGTGAAGAAAATCTTGAACTGCGGAGCCCCAGCCGTAAGCCTTGGCCACAGCTAGACTTGGGCAAAGTTTCCTCGCCAAGATTAATTAAACGCTTGGAGGAGCGGGAAATCACTACATCACCTGATTACGCTTTTTCCGTTAATGAGGAGTATCTGTCTATTCCCAGGAAAGTAATTGTAAATAATGGAACTGTCTTGACCTATATCAGGCAAAGAAGGTCAGGTTTTTCTGGGTTAGCTCCCGCTTCAGGGGCGGATAAATTAATCAGAGCTCGCTGGGATAATGGTGGTTTAGATTCAGGTTTTACAGTGTTTCCCATATATGAATTGAGCTCTTTTATCGTTGATTTTTCATATGTAAAAAATAAAGGGAAATCTCGGCTATTAATATTGGCTAACCAAGAAAATTCTAGTCAAGGTGCAAATGAAATATATATATACTGATTATTTTATGTTCATGTTTAAGTGATCAATTTTGCGCCAAGATCCCGGTAAATGAATTATATGGCCAGTCATGATTTTTGTGGCTGGTCGCGCCAGCGGTGTTTTGGATTGCATTTTCCAGACGCCAGATTTTGTTTGATTTTTCTCTAGAGCGCGATGATGGGCTCGTCCTTTTCTGCCAGACATCTGTCCGCGTGCCTTCATTCCAGCTTATGACGCTCCCAGGCGTGTCATTTCTTCATGGCGTCGCTGCAGTTTTGTATCATGCAGAATGTTTTTATTCACGTGATCTTTTTCCATTTCATTATGGATTCTTTCATGTCTTGGTTTCAGCATACTACCGTCAAGTGCTGGCATTGAGAGAGTGGTCGATGGCTTCGTTAAATCATCAGTTCCTGAAACCTGGCTGAAAAAAAGAAAGCCTATTCAATATGTGGGAAGTTCTGTTCGTGATAAGATAATTGAGTCAGGTCAAAATAATATCCATGCGCCCTTAATTTCAGCTTCGTTTCAGTTTTTAAATCTAATATAGGCGCTCTTACATGCCTTCTACGGAGATCCTACGTTGTTCATCCGCCCCCTTTTCACTAAGCAAGCCATTTTGGGTGTGTTGCTGTTTAGCAGCATTTCCGGGTGGGCTCAGCCAAGGCTGGAGCTCCAGAGTGTCATCGAAACAGCAACTGAAAACGATCCCTGGCTGGGCCAGAGCTCTTACAAACAAGATGCGCTGATGGAAGAGTCTGTTGCTGAGGGCGCGCTTCCCGATCCCCGGGTAATGATCGGCGCGGCAAATCTGCCTCTGGATACTTTTGATACCGGGCAAGAGCCCATGACCCAGGGCACGATTGGCATTACACAGCGAATTCCTCGTGGAGACAGCCGCCGCTTGGCTAGCGCAAAGAAAGAAGAACTGGCCGGTGTACAGCCTTACCTCCGACAGAATCGTCGTGCGCAGGTCACCGAAACGGCGACCCACCTATGGCTCGATCTTTGGAAAGCCCAGGAAAGCATCCGCCTCATTGAACAGAACCGGGGGCTGTTCGAGCAATTGGCGGATGTTGCGGAAGCTGGATATACCTCCGCGACAATGGGCTCCAGACAACAAGATGTTATTCGTGCTTCGCTGGAATTGACTCGGCTTGAAGATCGGCTGACCGCTTTGCATACTCAGTTGGCTTCCAGCAGAGAAGCTCTAGGGGAATGGATCGGTTCCAGGCGGGCCCAGCTCTCGGTCGCCGAAAACATTCCTCCTCTGTTATTGGCAGATGTTTCCAGCAGCTGGCCGGAGACCAGTGTGGAGTCTGTCATCCGTCACCCGTCGGTTCGCGCCACAGATCAACTGATTGATGTACAGGACATTGACGTAGACCTTGCCAGGGAAGCCTACAAACCAGAGTGGTCGGTCTTCGCACAATATGGTTACCGTGACCGAGCTCCGAACGGCCAGGACAGGGCAGACCTGTTTTCTATTGGTATCGGTTTTGACCTGCCCATATTCACAGGAAACCGGCAAGACCGACGGCTCAACGCGTCTGCAGCCAGACTGGAAGCCGAAAAAACGGATCGGGTTCTGAGAATCCGATCGCTCCAGGCGAAGGCGCGCTCGGCGTTGGCCCGCATTGAGCGATTGGATGATCGGATTGACTTGTATCAGCAAACTCTTCTTCCGCAGATGGAAGAGCAGGCCGATGCCTCGCTGACCGCCTATAACAATGACGACGGTGATTTTGCTGAGGCGGTACGCGCAAGGATCTCCGAACTCAATGCCGAGGTCGAATTGATCCAGATGATGGCCGAGCGGGCCAAAACTCTGGCAAGTTTCCGTTATTTGACCACGGAAGCCTCAAACATTCCCTCCTTTTCAATGACCGATTTGCAGGATTGATCATCATGGCTAATTTCATTCGTCCATTGGGCTTTATAGTGCTCGGCGGGATCGCTGGCGTCGGTGCCGCCTATTGGCTGGCACCGGGAATGGTTTCAGATCCAACCGTAGATGGGGTCGGTAACGAGGAAAAGGAGCCGCTCTACTGGGTGGCGCCCATGGACCCTAATTTTAAAAGCGACAAACCCGGGAAATCACCTATGGGGATGGACCTGATTCCAGTGTTTGAGGATGCCGGGTCAGCTGACGACCCGGCCGGTACCGTTCGTATTTCGCCTGCCGTGGTCAACAACCTGGGAGTTCGCACCGAGCCCGTCATCCAGGGACGCTTGCCGAACACCATCACTACTGTGGGCTACGTCCAATATAACGAAGATGAGATGGCCCACGTGCATCCCAGAGTAGAGGGCTGGATCGAAGCGCTCTACGTGAAAGCTGAGGGGGAACCAGTCGAAAAAGGCAAGCCTCTGTATACCCTCTATTCACCCACATTGGTCAATGCTCAGGAGGAGTTGCTCCTGGCACTGAACCGGGGGAATCAGCGACTGATCAATGCCGCTGAGGAACGGTTGGCTGCTCTGAATGTGCCGGCTAGCCTGATACGGCAGCTGCGCCAGACAAGAAACATACAGAGAACGATGACCGTATACGCCCCAAGCTCGGGCGTTATCGACAATCTGAACGTTCGCGAGGGCATGTTCATAAAGCCCGGAGACCGGGTTTTGTCGATTGCTGCACTGGATGAAGTCTGGGTGATTGGCGAGGTATTTGAAAGCCAGCTCTCGGCCGTGGAGGGCGATAGCCGGGTGATGATGACCCTGGATTACATGCCCGGGCGCCAGTGGCGCGGAAAAGTGGACTATGTGTATCCCGAGGTTAATCCGGAAACCCGGACGGCCCGGGTCCGGATGCGGTTTGACAATTCCGACGGAGCTTTGCTGCCCGGCATGTTTGCTCGCCTGGAGGTCCAGGGGGATCGTGGGCAAAGACGCCTGTTGGTGCCGCGTGAATCGATCATCCGCACTGGACAAAGCGACCGTCTGGTGGTGGCGCTGGAACAGGGTGCCTTCAAGTCCGTTAACGTCACTGTGGGGCGGATTGGCGATAAGTACGCGGAAATACTGGGGGGGATTGAGCCTGGGGAAACTGTGGTGACGTCTGCGCAGTTCCTGATCGACTCCGAGTCCAGCAAGACTTCGGATTTCCAGCGAATGTCGGCATCAGGCAGCAACGCCATGGATTCACAGATGGATCATTCGGGGCACGTCATGGATCCGGAGAAAGCGGAGCCCAAAAGCGAACCTGAGACGATGGACCATAGTTCCATGAATCATGGCGGAGGCGAATCATGATCGCTGCCATCATTCACTGGTCTGTTCGTAATCGATTTCTGGTATTGCTGGCCACCTTGCTTATTACAGGGCTTGGCCTCTACTCGCTGAGCAAGACGCCGGTAGATGCGCTGCCGGATCTTTCGGATGTGCAGGTCATTATCAAAACCAGCTTTCCGGGCCAGGCACCACAAGTGGTGGAAGACCAGGTGACCTATCCACTGACCACCGCCATGCTGTCGGTGCCGGGTGCCAAGACGGTCCGGGGTTACTCCTTCTTTGGGGACTCCTACGTTTATGTGATCTTCGATGAAGACACCGACATGTACTGGGCTCGCTCCCGGGTGCTGGAGTACCTGTCCCAGGTGGCCCCGAGCCTTCCAGACTCGGCCCGCCCGCAACTGGGGCCGGACGCAACCGGGGTTGGCTGGGTTTACCTCTACGCTCTGGTGGATCGCACCGGGAACAACGATCTGAGCCAGCTGCGCAGCCTGCAGGACTGGTTTCTGAAATACGAACTCCAAACAGTGCCAGGCGTGTCCGAAGTGGCCGCGCTTGGTGGCATGGTGAAGCAGTATCAGGTCAAGGTCAGCCCGGAAAAGCTCAGGGCGTTGGGAATTCCCCTGGCTCATGTCCAGAACGCCATCAAGAGGGGCAATCAGGAAGTGGGCGCCTCGGTCATCGAGATGGCCGAGGCGGAATACATGGTGCGCACGTCCGGCTACATCCAGTCCCGTGAGGACCTGCTGTCGATTCCGTTGGGGCTTGATGACAACGGCACCCCCGTGCTCCTGAAAGACGTGGCCACTGTTGAGATTGGGCCGCAGATGCGGCGCGGGGTGGCTGAGCTGAATGGCGAAGGCGAGACCGTCGGTGGCATAGTAGTGATGCGCTTCGGTGAAAACGCCCAGGCAACCATCAATGGCGTGAAGGCGAAACTGGAGGAACTGAAATCCAGTTTGCCGGAAGGTGTCGAGGTGGTAACGGTTTATGATCGCTCCGGTCTGATTGAGCGGGCGGTGAATAATCTCGGGTTCAAGCTGCTTGAAGAGTTTCTGGTGGTGGGCCTGGTGTGCATCATCTTTTTGTTCCACGTTCGCTCGTCGTTGGTGGCGATTCTCAGCCTGCCGGTTGGCATTCTGGCGGCCTTTATTGTCATGTACTGGCAGGGAATCAACGCCAATATTATGTCCCTCGGGGGGATTGCGATTGCGATCGGGGCGATGATCGATGGCGCCATCGTCATGATCGAGAACATGCACAAACATATGGAGCGGACCCCGTTAACCCCTGAGAACCGATGGGAGGTCGTGGCCAGATCGGCCTCCGAGGTCGGGCCAGCCCTGTTTTTTTCGCTCCTGATCATCACCGTCAGTTTTGTGCCGGTATTTGCGCTGGAAGCGC
>Ga0207884_1000473_pt1 | contig 24561 bp, 21 predicted proteins | sample MalvirmetaMSP144_FD_184236 | JGI IMG/M metagenome (GOLD analysis project Ga0207884, IMG submission 184236) | Marine viral communities from the Deep Pacific Ocean - MSP-144 (SPAdes) | ecosystem: Environmental > Aquatic > Marine > Oceanic | place: Pacific Ocean | collected 2011-07-08 | reverse complement strand
TTAGAATATTTATCAGCAGACATAACCGCCATAATTGGCCGGTTAAAGTGTTCCCTTACTATCTATGCCAATTGAAAATGCAAAAGTGACAATTATTTTTAAACTTTTTTTAAAAAATTTAACCAGGCCTAAAATAATTTCCCCTTTCATCTGCCTTTCTAGCGAAAAACCAATAAATGTAAAAGGGAAAATATCCTTAATTTGCAATAGATGACTTAAATGCGCGTATTTGCCAAGTTGCTGATTTGTCTATGATTCGAACTAAACCGTTATTCGTTGTAGATATTTTTATCAATTTTGAAATCGGGCAGCGACTATTTGCAAATCATCAAATCCTAAGGTTCCAACGACTTTTTTAAGATTCAGATAACTTTGCAAATAGTTATAACGTGCCAGCAACAAATCGCCTTTAGCTTCAAAAAGCTGACTTTCGGCATTGAGCACATCAATATTGGTTCGGGTGCCACCTTTAATACTTTTATGGGTGGCCTTCACCAACAGCTGTGCTGAATTTACTGCCGTGGTTAACGCCGTTAATCTCAGTTTAGAATCCAGCACCAAGTTAAACTGCTTTTGCAGTTCTATACTGATCGCATTGGCTTTTTCATCAAATTCTGCTTTAGCTTTAAGCAAGTTTGCCTTGGATTGACTGACCCGAGCTGGCGTCGCACCACCGGAATAAATCGGTAAGGTAAATTGCAAACCTATTGAGTTGACTGTGGCGTCTTGGTTATACGTATTAGTCGTATCAGAAACATTGTTATTCCAGCTCATTACCGCATCCAACCTTGGCATATAAGCCGCTTTACTACGATTCACCTCTTGTTCGGCCACTTCCAGAGAGTGTCGCTCAACCGCAAGTTCGAGGTTAGTTTGTAACGCTAGCGTTTCCCATTTATCCAAGTTGATGGGCTCAATTGGCAAGGTGGCAAAGTCTTCAATTAATGGTTGAATGTTTTCCACTTTTCTACCCAACACCTTATTCAGTGATGCTCGGGCATCGTTCAGAATATTCTGCGCTTCAACAATGTCAGCCTCAGCCAAATCATATTTCGCCTGAGATTCCAGAATATCGGTTTTGGTGCCTTCGCCATTTTCAAACATAAACAGATTTGCCTGTTTTTGTGCGGCATAAGCGGCTCTTTTTGTCTTGGCTAAACCCAGCATATCCTCAGCATATAAAACCGCCGCATAGCGATTGAAAACACGTAAAATCAGCTCCTGCTCTCGTATTGCAAACTCCTGATCACTTAATGCAGTTTGTGCCACACCCTGTTTATAGCGCGCATAACCATCAAAATTGATCAATGGTTGACGTAACTGGACTGAGGCCGTCTGACTGGTGTAATCCCTCTCTTCAGTGCGACTTACCAGGCTATTTTCGAAATCTATATCCGCGTGGTTTTTATAACGTGAATAACTTGCTGTGATGACGGGTAACAGATTTGAACGACCCAGCGCTTTAAACTCCTGACCTGCCTGATGGGCATAAAAAGCTGCTTTAAATGTCGGATCATTATCACGGGCTAATGTATAAGCCTCAACCAGATTTATTGCCTGTACTTCAGACATACTGAACAAACAGCAAAGCAAAAAACTGAGGTTTTTAGTCAAAAGCCGCATGGGTTACCTACTCTTCTGACATCGATAGTTTTAGACGATCAATAATCGGCTTTAGCAGATAATTCAGCATGGTACGCTCACCGGTTTTGACAAACATCTCAACCGGCATACCGGGTTGTAATCTTAAATCCGGCATCATCTCGATGCCTTCAGGTGACACCTTGGCAATCAACTGGTAATACGGTGAACCGGTCATTTCATCTATTAATCTGTCAGCTGACACCTGAGTGACCTCTCCCGGAATATGTGGCGTGAGGTTTCGATTAAAGGCAGTGAACATTAGCTCTACAGGTAATCCGGGACTGACTTTATCGATCAAATGAACGGCCAATTGTCCTTCCACAACCAGACTATCGTCTCTTGGCACGATTTCCATCATGGTAAAGCCCGGTGCAACTACTGCGCCTTCGGTAAACACATTCATACCCACCACGGTGCCCGACACCGGCGCTCTCACCAGTACTTTCTCAAGATCGTAATCCAGACCAGTTAACTGGTTACCAAGTGCATCAACCTGTTTTTGTACTTCCGAGAGCTGTTCTCTGACCTCGGCTTTATATTCCTGACGCAGCTTTAACTGACTCAGTTTGAGTTCGGCCACCTGACTTCTGGCCTGAGCAATATTGCCCACATCTTCTGCGATGGTCGCATTAATCTGTGCCATCGTTTGTTCAAGTTCCAGCAAACGATTACGGGCGACATAGCCCTCTTTTTCCAGTTCACGAACTCCCTTTAATTGTTCTCCGAGAAATTTTAATTGTTCCAGTTTATTTTCCCGCGAAGCTTGTAGCCCCTCAGCTCTGGATATTAATCCCTTAATGTTTTCATCAATAACCGATAATTCGCTCTGTAAGGTGTTTCTTCGGGAAATGAATATTTCGGTTTGGGAATCCAGATAACTTGAAATCCGTGGATAATCAGCAACGTCCATCAGCATTTTGGGAAACTCAATTTGCTGCAGATCATCCCGCTCAGCTATTAATCTCGCTTCTGCTGCTTTGGCAATGTAATACTGCACTCGATTGGTTTCAGCATTGGCTCTGGCTTGAACGCTATTCATACGCACCAGCACCTCACCTGCCGACACACGATCACCTTCCTTAACTAAAATGTCCTCCACAGTACCGCCATCCTGATATTGAACGGCTTTCCTTTTGGTCGCGACGGAAACCTTGCCATTAAGCGGCACACCTTGATCCAACGGTGCGAGTGAGGCCCAAATCAAAAAGCCTCCAAACCCGGCAATGACGATCAACCACCCCAATCGCGTGTATTTGTTGATGTCTTTATTCAGTGAGGTCAACACATCTTTATTCTGAGGTTCGGTATGTTCTTTTTGCATGTTTGATAACGTTTCCATGTTGTTATGCAACGGCAGAGGCTTGGGGTCTGGGCTGATTTTCTTTATTTTTCTGGGCGATGGTTTTCATCACGTTGGCTGTCGGACCAAACAGTTGAACAGTTCCATCAACCAATAATAAGAGTTTGTTACTGACCGCCAATGCACTGGATCGATGGGTGATCATGACAATGGTTTTTCTTTGCTTTTGAAGTTTTTTAATTGTCTCGGCGAGGGCTTTTTCACCAGTTTCATCCAGATTTGAATTTGGTTCATCCAATACAATGAATGCAGGTTCGTTGTATATGGCTCGTGCTAATCCCAAGCGTTGTTTTTGTCCCCCTGAAAGCCCCGCACCATCGTCACCCAGTAAGGTGTCATAACCATCGGGCAGCCGGAGGATCATTTCATGAACTCCGGCCTGCTTAGCTGCAGAGATCACTTTGTCAGGCTCGACTTCACCAAACCGAGCAATATTTTCACTGACCGTCCCAGCAAACAGCTCAATTGTCTGTGGCAGATAGCCAATATGTGGTCCTAGCTCTTGTTTATTCCATTGGAAAATATCCACAGCATCCAACCGAACTTGGCCTGCACGGGTTGGCCAAACCCCAACCAGAATACGTGCCAAAGTCGATTTCCCTGCACCACTTGGCCCAATAACACCAAGTACATCACCAGGTTCCAAGGCAAATGTGACATTTTTTAAGGCCGCTGTTTGAGCTCCGGGCGGCAGCACTGTAATGCCTTCTACCGACACCAAACCCAAAGGTTCGGGCAATTCCATCCCGGCTTCACGAGCAGGATTGGCTTCCAGCAATTCATTAAGCCGAATATAAGCACTCTTGGTCGCATTCCATGTTTTACCGACACTGATTAATTGTTCGACCGGGCCCAAGACTCGGCCCATTAAAATGGAGGCCACAATCATCATGCCGGGGGTAATTTTATTTTCCAAAACCAATAAGGCACCGAGGCCCAACACCAATGACTGCAAACTGATACGGATAAAACGGCTCATCGCCCCAATAGAAGCGGCTTTATCACTGGCCTCACTTTGCAATGCTAAAAATTGTTGCTGCAAACGATACCAACGGCCCATCAGATTATTCAGCATGCCCATTGCTTCAATGACTTCGGCGTTGCGTAAATTATTTGTGGCTAGGTTATTAGCTTTTACCGCAATGGAGTTGGCTTCAGAGAGGGGTTTTCTGGAAATATATTCACTGATGACGGCCAGTACGATCAATACAATAGAACCGGCTAAAGCAAATAGACCCAGCGACGTATCAAACAGAAAAATAATCAATATATAAATGGGAAACCAGGGCGCATCAAAAAAGGCAAACAGACCATTACCACTGACAAATTGCCGGATGGTGGTGAGATCCTGTAACGATTGTCCAGCGTTGGTGCCTTTGCTTTTCAGGCTTTGTTCAAACGCTGCGGTATAGACACGCTTGTTTAACACCGTATCGAGTTTTGATGAAACCCGAATCAACACGAAACTACGTACATACTCCAAACCGCCCAAAATGAGATACGCTCCCACCACAATCAGGGTGAGCATTAATAATGTGGCTTCATTGCGGCTGCTTAATACTCGGTCATAAACCTGCAGCATATACAGCGATGGCACCAGCATCAGCAGATTCAAAATGGCACTGAAAAGCCCCACCGTGATAAACACTGATTTGAATGCCAATAAGGCTTCGGCGATTTCATTTTTTGCTGTTTTTAATGGTTGTTTCATAAGTCACTCAATTTCCAGCAAGATACTGTTTTATAAATAATTTTCGACATACACGAAGTACCACTGACCGTAGTAATCCTTATCCTCAAAATCCTGATAGATAGGTCTAAAATTTTTTTGCTTGAACGGCTTTTCGCCCGACAGACTGTTGACCCCCATCACGCCACCATTGGGCGCAACGACAATGCCCCAGCCTTCACGTTGCGTAACGGGATCGATATAAAGCTTGCGAATATGCCGCTTGGGCATGGGGAATCTATCGTCGTAGAGTAAGGCTTGCAGATTCGGCGGATACTGCTTCACCACACCGGGGGTGGCATTGTAATAACTGCCTATTGCTTTTCGGATGGTGTCGCCAACTTTTAGCAGTTCCTGTTCTCTTTCACGCTTGACTACATCGCTCCATTTGGCACTTGCCTGAGTCAGGATGTAGCCTGAAATGACCAGCAAACAGAGCATGCCGAGTAAGATAAAACCTCGATTGGAGCTATGGGAATTACCATTCAGCATAAGGCGTCCCCTCTGATGAAATCAGCGGTGATCCGCTAAAGACATCGGCAATACTTCCATCATATTCGTTGGTAGTAGGCTCACTGAAAACCCATGTATCACGCCGGTCAGTAATGGGATCTACGGGAACATCTCTTAAATATCGACCATCCACCAGATCCTGCAGACTGTTGGGATATTCATTTCGGTCCCCCAGATACTGATCAATGGCACTTCTCATCACTATCAAGTCATGACGCAGCACTTTTTCTTTCGAGCGATCGACCGAATCAAAATAGCGAGGTGCCACCAAGGTCAGCAAAATGGCGATGATGGTCAGTACCACCAATATTTCGATCAAAGTAAAACCAGCTAATGATTTTTGGTTCCGCATTACCAGTCCTTATAGGGTTGTTTGTTAATACCAATAGCGTTGGAGAGTGAATACACGTCATATACATCCTCGCCCGCCTCTCCCTCATCAAAAGAGCTCTCATAACTTCGCAATCCCCAGGTTTCTGCATTGCTTAACGTGTCATCGGTAGCAAACGGATCCCTCGGTATCCGCCGCAGGAAGTAGATTTTTTTGTTGTCCGGGTCCTGGGCATTTTCGACGCCATCGACCAGCTCTTGTAACGAACTCGGGTAACCGGATTTATCGTCTGACATTTCAATACGGCCGTCCTCAACGGCCTCTTTATAATCATCAATCGCATCACGCATTTGCCACAATGCCCGTTTCAGCTCCTGCTCTTTATTCCGCTTGACCGTCATTTGCATCAGCGGTGCAGCAGAGGTCACGATTAACGCCAGTAAAACCAACGCCACCAGCAGTTCAATCAAGGTAAATCCGTTGTGTTTTTTCTGGATTTTCATCATTACATGCCACCAGGAGATTGGATTTGTCTGGCGAATTCCTCAGCTGTGGTGGCATTTCTTTCCTGCTCATCTTCCTCAGTCTGAATCACAATCGGTGCCATGGGATTTTGGGCAACAGGCGGCATTGGCCGAGCTTGAGGCATCTGAGCACTGCGGGCTGCCTGACTGACACCAGATGGGAATGCCGTGTAAACCGAATTAGCCGGCACGATGTTATGAAGAATACGCGGGGTGATCAGCAAAACGATTTCGCTTTTCTGCTTATCCGTGCTGATATCGGTAAAAAAACGGCCGATAAAAGGCAGGTTCGACAGTCCTGGAATTTTGTAGGTATTATTTTGCCGATCATCGGTGAACAGCCCCGCCAGAACCTGGGTTTCACCATCGTTTAATTGCAAAGTGGTCACCGCATTACGGCTACCAATTGAATAGGCTAAAACCCCGCTGTTACTGGTAACCTGATCAATGATATTGCTGACTTCCAGCTCAACCTCAATCGAGACCTGATTCTGAATCAGAATGGTTGGTTCAACTTCGAGTTTAATGCCCACATCAATGTAGCTGACCGATTGCGAAACAAACCCTGTCGAATTGGAGACACTGGTCAATACCGGTACTTTGTCACCCACATGGATTTTGGCTTTATCCCGGTTTTTCACCCGAATTTTAGGGTTGGCTAACAAATTAGTGTCGGTGTCACGGTGTAATAAATTCAGTGCCAGTGCCGGGTCGGTAATACTAAATACGCCCAGGTCAGAATTGAACTCTTTTAATTCAGTCAAGCTCAGTCTGCCAGGTACCTCATCCTCGCCTTCAACACCCAGTGCAATTTGTGTTGGGTAACGAATACCGATTTCTTCCAAATTACGCCGATTGACCTCCATCACTTCGACTTCGAGCATCACTTCTGGCTCAACCAGATCCTGTGAGGTAATCAACTTTTCGGCGGTCTTAATCGAATCCAATGTGTCACGCATGACCAGCGTGTTGAGATTTTCATCGATATACACCTCTTCCACTTGCAGTACCGTTTTGACCAATGCCATCGCTTGTTCAGCGTCCATGTTGTTCAGATAAAAACTGCGGACATATAACTCTTGATATTGCTGACTACGACTTAATGGATAAATTAAAAGGGTGTTTTCATTAAGTACTTTTTTGCCTAACTGATTGGTGGTTAGAATAGTCTCAATCGCATCACTGATAGGCGTATTACGTAATATCACGCTGGTCAGCATGCTATCGCTGAGTTCACGATCAAAGGTGAAATTCAAATTCCCGGCTTTACCGATATATTCAAATACCGATTTTATGGGGGCATTGTTAAATTCCAGGCTGACTGATTGCTTAAAAGCCGAATTGATTTGGGGAACATTATTGACCTTATCCATGGCCTGCTGATCAATCTTTTCAAACAAGGTTCTGGCTTCCACATGGGTGGTGTCTTCCGCCAGGATTGCTCTTAATAATGCTCTGGCTGTATTAAAGTCTTGTTCTGCATAAGCCTGTTCGGCACTGTTGAGCAGCGTTTGATGCTTTTGTGCGATGGCAACTTTTTTCAAGCCATTTAATGCACGTTGATTTTCAGGAGCCGTGATTAAAATGCTTTGAAATTGGGACTCAGCATCATTTAGATCACCTTTTTTCAGTAAAACCTCAGCAGATTTAATACGCTGAGCAACCTTTAAATCCTGATGCATTTTCAAGGTATTTCGATAGTGAACATTGTCGGGATATTGCTGAACCAATGCTGCTAGCTTTTGCGTTCCAGCATCTAAGTGCCCTTGAGCAATCATTTGCCTGGCGTCATTAAACTCTTGATCCACCTGCTCCTGTTTTTGATGCGATGACATGGCTGAACAGCTTTGCAAACACACCATTGCGATTAGCAAGCTGCTGTGTTTTAGAGCCCTTAGCCAACAAATATCCCTGTTTAATCTCAAAGTAACGCTCCAATTTGAACACTGACCTGGGTTTGGGTTGGCAAATTAAAAAGAATCATTTCAGTCGACTCAATGGATTTGACTTGCCAGGTGTCTTCCAACGTATCGCCGGTTTTTACAACATAGTTCTTCTGCCCATTGGTCAAAAACACACGCATTTCTCCATCTTCAATCAGTTTTCCAACATACACATAGGGATTCGCCGGCATCATGGGTTGGGTAGGCTGAGGATCTACCGGCATTTCCGGTTCAGCGATTCGTGGCACTTCAAACAGGTTTTTGGGCATTTTGATAATCGGTTTGCGTAACTGAAAATCCTCATCAGTCGTGCCAGTCTGAGTGGCTTGTAATGGTTGAACTTGCACAGACTCAGGTGCCCTCACCTCAACAGCATCAATGTCTTCTTCCTGCTGCTCGACCAGGTAAACCATGAGCAACGTTATTGCCAGGCCTATCCATACCAAATAGTTTTTGATGCTTTGCACTTACTCTTTCCCTGCTGCTTTGGTATATAAAACAAATTCGAGGTTGGCACTGACCATGTCGCTATTAAGATCATCACGCTTAAAGTTGATATGACTTAACGCAATGGTCCGCTGGCTGTTCATCACATCGGTGACAAAATTTCGGATGGTTGGGTACTGGGCAACCAAGGGGAATTTGATCTGATACAACACCATCGATGATTGCGGGATAGCCCGGGTCGAATAATCCGATCGGTTTAACGCCAGGCCGTGCTTTTCTATCATGGTTAAAACATCAGCAATTTTTTGATTCGCTTCATTTTCAGAAGGTAACGCCTCATAAAAACGTTTAGCGATATAGTTGGATTGCTTTTCACGTTTGATCTCGACCGGCACGTTGCGTTGCAGATCATCTATCTCTAAACGAAGTCTTTCTGCCTCATTGGTATTGGTCTGGATGATAAAAAAGATCACTACCGTTGCGACCAATAACAAAATGGCCACCTGTCCTTGCCAGTCTAATCGACGCACCTGGTAGTTAAGCCACTGCATTTTTGCATCCATGTGTTTGCTCTGAGTCATACGCTTACCACAGCACTAGCAGTTCAAACTGAGTGGCATTTTGGCCATTCACCCTGACTGTTTCCGTTGAAATCAAACTGACTGCCGTAAATTCATCCTGTTGTTTAAGCTGGGTGATATACGTCAGTATTTCTTCAACCGGATAGGTCACCGCCGTAATATGAAAGCTTTTTGATCTGACCCTCGGCTCCAGCGAAAGCACATTAATCGTTTTCAATCTGGACGCCTCAAGGGCACTGAACAAACGCGGCCAAGGCATGACAATATCGTTGATGGCGGCTTTCACGGCCTCCAATTCAGCTTGTTCCTTTTCGGTGAGCGGTAACGTCACAGAATTGCTATCCGCTGAACGCGAATATTCAGATTGTTCGTTTTTAAGTTGCTGCAAGGTCACACTACTGCGCTGCAGAAAGAACAGGCTGATTAACAACATCGCCACACTGATAACTAACACTGCATTCGCTATAGGGTTAGCGTGAGAGGCTTGCAAACTGTGATTCAGGCTAATCATTTTCATGGTGTGATTAACCTGGCAATGTGGTTTTCTGCCGGATCGGTGGTAAACAGTTTTGAAGAGGCCAGCCTAATCAACCGATGGTTTGGCAGATGTATTTTTTGGTTCGCTGGCAAGTCAGGCCAATGCACTAACATCGGTAACTGACGCCCTTTTTTTATCAGCTTATCGATTTCGTTGTTCATCAAACGTTCGCGTTGGATAAGCATGTCTATTTGTGCAACAACATCGGTTTCCTGCTGCACATTTTTCACCCAGCACCACTCACCTTCTATCATCAGACACAGACATAACCGGCCATCAGCGATAAGCACTAACCAGCAGGCTGTTTGTAAATTCTGTTTTTTAATGACCGCCAGTGCCTGGTTGGCCACATGCATTAAATACGGTTGGACGGATTCAAAGCGAATCATCATGGGTGAAAAAACATCATGCACGGTTTGTAACAGCGCCTGTGGCATTGCACTAGCCAACGACTTTTGACCATATGAAGCTGCGCTTTGGCATTTATTCCAGCTCGCCACGGCTTCGCCATACACGCTGACAAAATAATGATTTAAATACGCCTGGGACTCATCGACTGTTTTGATTTCTGGGTTCCACGGAATCACCGCATAACGCACTAAATGATTGGCAACCACAATAGTGGCTGTGGAGGCTTGCCAACGCTTTACGTTCAGCGCTTCTTTGAGCACTTTGGCTAAATAGCCTGATTCAATCTCGGTTTGACTCATCGTTTTTTTCAAAACGATCTTCTGCTGATCCACACAGGTGGTTTTACCGGGCCAACCTTTAAATCGCCGTAAAATAAGACTGTTGGGCCGAATACACACATTCAGCTCATCTTTCATCAAATTAAGCCAATGTGGTAACACGGTTAATCTCCTCTAACGTTGTCTCACCCTGTTTCACCAATTCCAAAGCGGCTTCACGCATAGTCTTGGTGCCATTGGCATAGGCTGCTTCTTTTATCTTACGAACCGGCTCTCTTGTCACAATCAATTCTCGGATGTGATCGTTGAAACACAGCAATTCCGCGATGGCTTTTCGGCCTTTGTACCCCAGGCCGTGACACTGACCGCAGCCTTTGCCTTTTTTAAAAGTGAAATCGCTAACGTGTTCCAGTGTTAAACCGGATTTTTCGATCAAAGCGGTATCGGGGTTATCGGCGACTAAGCAATGGGGGCAATTCACCCGCACCAATCTTTGAGCCAAAATGCCATTCATCGCTGATACAAAGTTGTATGGATCGACACCCATATTGGTAAACCGGCCAATCACATCAAATACGTTATTGGCATGCACCGTGGTTAACACCAAATGGCCGGTTAAGGCAGATTGCACCGCAATTTGGGCAGTTTCGTTATCACGAATTTCACCGACCATAATCTTGTCAGGGTCGTGACGTAAGATAGAACGCAGGCCTTTGGCGAAGGTCAGGCCTTTTTTCTCATTAACGGGGATTTGCAGTACACCCGGAAGCTGATATTCCACCGGATCTTCAATGGTAATAATCTTGTCGGTACCGTGGTTTATTTCCGAAATAATGCCGTAAAGCGTGGTGGTTTTACCGCTCCCGGTTGGTCCGGTGACCAACAACATGCCATAAGGCTCTTCGGCTAATAAGCGAAACCGCGCCATAATGTCAGGGGCAAAACCGAGTAAATCCAGACTCAGGCCTTGCGCCTCTTCACTTAACGCCTGCCGGTCCAAAACCCGCAAGACAGCATCTTCACCGAGCACACTGGGCATAATCGATACCCGAAGATCCACCTCACGACCCAACACCAGAATTTTAAAACGGCCATCCTGTGGAATACGTCGCTCGGCAATATCCAGCTCAGACATGACCTTGACCCGTGAAATCACCTGCTCGGCTTGGGCCGCACCTTGAATTCCACCAACGTGACTTAAAACCCCATCAATACGGTATTTCACTTTCAGGCCGTTTTGATCAGTTTCCAGGTGAATATCGCTTGCCCCGGATTTAAGGGCATCGTAAAGCGTGGAACGGACAAACTTCACAATCGGGCTGGTATCTTCGCTAATAGATCTGAGGGAAATATCTTCCAGCCCATGTTGTTCATTGGTATGTTCACCATGGTTGGCATTCACCTCACCCAATGCTCGCATACTGGTTTCGTGGTGGGCCAGATACACATCTAAATCATCGCTGTGGGCTAATACCCAAACCACCTTTTCGGCAATCAGCAGATCGATTTTGCTGGGTAGATTGGCTTCAAACGGATTGGCGTGGACGATATATAAGGTATGTTGCTGATCACGAACGGCAATGCAGCCTAACTTTTCGGCCTGCGTAAATGGCAACACGGTAAAGTCCGGTTGCAGGTCATATAGCTGCGAAATAGTCAGCACCGGGTAATGTACCAACTGCCCCAAAGCCTGAACAAACAGGTCGGGCGTTAAATTGCTGCCATCTTCCAGCACTGTTAATAGCGGTTGCTGCGTTTGCCCGGCGAGCTTTTTAGCCTGTTGCAATTGCTCTGCCGTTAACACAGCATCGATCTTTTCAGACTTGGTTTGTAATGTTGCTTGATAAGCCGTGTTCATTGGATGCTCCCTGCCAATTCAAAAATCGGCATATACATCAACACCACGACCAACCCCACTACCAGACCGATAATAATCATCAATGCCGGTTCGAGTAATTTGGTAAACCACTCCACTGCCCGGGCGATTTCATCGTCATAAAAGATGCCGATGCGTTCCATCATGTCGCCCATCTGTCCGGTGCGTTCACCCACTCGTAACATACGCACCGAAATAGAGGTGGTCAGTCCATGCATTTCCATGGCACTGGATAAGGGTTTGCCTTCTTTCACATCGTTGGCAACGAATGCCAATTTGCTACGTAACAATGGCTGTAATAATGACGACACCATCTGCATCGCCGTCATTAAAGGAATCCCACCACGCAGCAACATACTTAAGGTTCGATAAAAACGAGCGAGTTGATAGATTCGGAGGGTTTCGCCCAATTTGGGAATTTGCCAGGCTTTGGCCAGAATCACTCGGCGAACAAAAGGTCGACTCAACACATAAACCAATACACAGGTGCTGATAATAAACACCGCAAAGGCTTCGGTCCCATGGCTATGTAATAAACGGCCCCAGCTGAGTAATAACTGAGATAGCCAGGGCAAATCAGCATTGGTGCTCTCATAAATCACACTGAATTTGGGCACCACATAGCCCAGTAAAAACAGCACCACCAGACCGCCAACCACCAGCAGCAACACCGGATAAATAGCCGCGGAGACAATTTTCTTTTTCATCGCATCAACCTGAGATTGATACGCGACATGGCGACTTAACGCGACTTCCATATCACCAGTACGTTCACTGGCACGGATCAACGCAATATAAAGTGGGCTAAAAACGCCGGGCACCTTTTCTAATGACGCCGAAAGCGGCTGTCCATCAAACAAAGACGCCTTAATTTGATTTAACACCGCTTTTGACTCAGCGTGTGTTTCTTTCTCGGCCAAGGCTTCGATGGCCTCAACCAGACTTAATCCTGATTCAATTAATGCCAGTAACTCCTGGCTGAATAACATCACATTGAATTTGGTTTTTTTAAGACCGGCCAGATTGAATTTAATCGGCACCGTCTTGTGCTGATTTACCGAAAGCACATGATGGCCTTGTTGCTCCGCCAACGAGCGAGCTTGCAATGCATTGCCAGCTTCCATCTCCATCAGCGTGATGGCATCACCTTGGATCACTTTCAAGGTAAACTTCATAAACTAACGCACCTACTGCCAGCTCACGATATCGGCAGCTGTATCCTTACCGCCGCTGGCACCATCACTGCCTAACGACCATAAATCATAATCATCATATTGACCATGAGCACCCGGCATCTGGTAGTGATACGGATTATCCCAAGGGTCATTGGGTACCGCTTTTTTCAGGTATGGCCCCTGCCATTTGCGTTCATTGCCCGGTGGCGTATTTAACGCAGCCAGACCTTGTTCGGTACTTGGGTAATGCCCAACATCCAGCCGATATTGATCTAAGGCTTTGCCTAACGCTTCAATTTGCGCTTTGGCGGTTTTCACTTCGGATTTACCAATTTGGGCAAAATATTTCGGCCCGACATAACCCGCCAGTAAGCCAATAATGACCATGACCACCAGCAACTCAAGCAGCGTAAAACCTTGTTGAGTCTTTGCAGTTTGGCCAGATAAAGCGTTATTTCTGCTAAAAATTAAATGTTCTGACATGGCTTTCTCGATTAATGGTTAAGTTTGAAAAAAAAGGGTGTACCTGACTGGGGAAAACAGGTACACCCTCTGCTCAACGCTTAAGCAAAAACTTCCACATCTGTGGCACTAAATGACGTCACTCCATCCAATGTTGCAAACTGGATAGCCGCACCAGCACCACTACCATCGGCATCGTAACTTAGGGCAAATGTCGAGGTATCAAACAGTAGGAAATCATCCGCATCACCGGCAGTTGCACCGGATCCAACTACTAAATTACCTGCGGAGAAACCACCAACTGTCAACGAACTGAACATATCAGTATTTAAAGCAATCTTGTCCAAACCACTCATAAAGTCAGTGATAAAGTCGATACCGCTTAATTCAAACGCCGTATCAACATAGGTTTGGACTTCATCATCATCGCCAGTAACAACCTGCTCATGCACTTTGCCAAACACAAAGGTATCAGCACCAGCGCCACCGGTTAGGACATCATTACCACTATTGCTAACAAAGACGTCGTCCTGAGTCGTACCGATAAAGGTATTGTCATCGGCATTACCTTCAAAACGCAGACCATTGGCTGTCACGCCTGACGCATCAACAACCACGTTGTTAATGGTGCCGCCGTTATTACCCAGGGAATTACTCAGATCATCGACATTGCCATTGGCTTGGAAGTAGTAATGATCATTCAGCATCTGCAATGCTTCATTTTCAACGTTCAGTTGGTCAACCGTACCACCGACCTGAACGACTTCCATGCTTTGGAAATTGGCATCGTTTAACACAATTGTGCCGTTTGCTTTGGTATCTGCACCGATGCCTGAGGTAATACGCAGGGTATCAACACCATCACCACCGACAATCAGATCATGTTCCGCACCTGTCGCGATCCATTCTTGCTGACCATCATCTGCAGCCGATGTGGTGCCTGATACACCGGTACCAAAACCACCGATTTCAAAGATGTCATCGCCATCTTCACCATACAGCGCATCCGCACCGCTTCCACCAACCAGAACATCATTACCATCAGCGCCGTAGTAGGTATCATTACCACCATTCATGACACCGAAGTCGACGCCCTCACTGCCATAAACAGTTTCAGTAGCACCAGCCGATTCATTACCACCGTACACATGCGTAAAGCTGCCTGCTTCGCCTTCGCTGGCGTCGTAGATCATGTCGACGTTATGAAACAGATTGGCAACGGAATATTCTTCTACTGAAAATTCAGCAGCGTCATATTCAACTTCAACCGCACCAACGATGTCTTCATCCGGTTCGAATTCAGCTTCTTCAAACTCAAGTTCAACCGTCACAGACTCAGCTGGGCCGCCAGCCACACCATACACATGAGTACCTGGGTTCAAAAAGCCCAGGCTAAGGGATTCGCCGTTATCTTCAAACTGCTCAGAGGACAAAGAGATATTAACGCCGCTTGCCAGTTCGATGCGCTCAATACCACTGAAAATCAGCGATTCATCAAAATCACCACTTTCATTGAATTTCAGCGTATCGACCGCGTTATATCCAGCGACAGTGGTGGCTGCAGTATTGATTTCAGAAGAGCCTGGACGAGTATTGAGATTAAGACGGACATCCGTTTCAGCCTGCTCAGACATTTCCTGATCTTCAATTTCAACAAACTCATTGTTGACAGTATCGAAGCCGAACAAGGTTTCTTCTTCCTCGCCACCTTCTTCCTCTTCTTCTCCTTCTTCTTCATTTAAATCAACATATCTGGCAGCATTACCTTCATTGTCCAGAGATGAAACGCCTGCTTGAATAACCGTCAAACCTTCAAATTCATGACCGATACTGAAGGTATCATTACCATCACCACCAATCAGAACATCATGAGATGTAACCTGAAATAGATTACCTGTAACAGTCTCATCTCCAGCGGTGCTACCCTGTCCTTCAGTATAATCCGCACCATCACCACCGTTTAAAACATCATCTCCACCACCAGCAAAAATCGTATCATCATCAGAACCACCAGAAATCACATCATTCCCATCTCCGGCAATAATAGTATCCCTGCCTGCACCTCCAAAAAGGATATTGTTCCCAGCTTCATCATAAATGGTATCGTTACCGTCTCCCCCTAATGTGATGTCGTTACCAAGTCCCCCCAAAAGAAAGTCATCACCTGCACCACCATCAATAATGTCATTACCATCTGCACCATTAATCGTATTTGCTAGATCATTACCGATAACAATGTCATTACCTGAAGTCCCAGTGTATGTAGTTTCGGTTGAGTTAAAAATTTTAATAGCCATATCAATTTCCTCAAAAAAGTGAATCTGTTCGTTTATGCATGTAAAGATAGGCAACGAATGGCAGCAATATCACTGCCATTCGTGCTTATAAAAGACATAACGTTTAGTTCGGGATAAAACCTTCTACTTGCACTTCAATAAAAGGATTATCAGTAACTTCATCTCCATTTAATTCCTGGAAAGTTTGACGTAAGCGAATGGCATCGGTATCTGTATCATGTGTATCAACCGTGCACATTGCTCTGACATATTGCATTCCGGACGCTGCAGCTGTACTACCATCGTCATCCAAAAAGTTGGCATCAGTAGTAAAATTTGCCCAGTCCGTATCGATATCCGCTTTTTGCTCTGCTGCGGTTGGACGGCCAGAAGGAGTTGGCCATACATTTACCCCATTGATAGCTGGACTTGAACCTAACCCGGTAATCGGTTGGTCTACATAGCCAGTTTCTGGACGATGTTGAACAGCAGTGAAGGTACGACCAATGCGATATGTAGGCGATGCAACAGTTGGTACAGTAGAGTATGCAACATCAATAGTCTTACCACTCCAACCTTTGCGGGCCATATCGTTAACTTCGAAATTTTGGATACCCGGCACACTGGCGTTGTAATCAGCTTCTTTTAACACCACCTTCATACCATAGATGCACTCATAGGTATCAGTATCTCCAATTTCCCTTTTCCAGATGTATTCCGTGAGTGTGCCAATATCGACAGGACTTCCGCCGGTATATGTGTTGTTCATATAGATGGCTGCTGTTCGACTCTCTTTAGGAAATAGATCTGCACCAGTAAAATTTGCATCAGGTGCGAAGAGTTCATTGGTTGGTATAACAGCACATGGGCTGGCTGTGGATGTTGGCTGAACAGGCTTGTTAGCTCCAGAACCTGAGCCAAAATCACCTGTTGGATTACATAATATATATGCGCTGGTATCACTACCAACAGAAACCCCTGCTGCTGGTAAATTTTCCCAGGCTGCCATTGCCTGAGTGCTAGCGAGCACACTCAAAGCACTCGAAACTGCTATTGCTAACTTTACGTTTTTCATAGTCTTTCTCCATCCGTGTACAATAGACGGGCATTTGTGGCTGCCCGAAGCACCCATTCACCACAATTTTTAGTTCGTGCCTTAATACTTACCTAAATTGTGGTTGAATCCCTTTTGAGGCAGTCACAAATGCCTCCGCTAAATCCCTTAATCAAAAAAATATCTAATTTGGCATGAATCCCTCTACTTCGATTGGCGGTTGTCCGTCTCTCGAAGTTTGTCGTAAACGAATCGCATCGGTTGTGGTTGAAAAACCTCCCACCGTACAACTGGACTTTATGTACTGCATACCTGAGGCAGGTGCTATACGGCTAACTATATATTTATCATCCGTTTGTCCTATGACTTCACCAAACACTACCCGTGTCGTGAAGTTAACCCAATCATTATCCAAATCAGCGTTTTGTGTATCAGTAATCGCTGGGGTTGAACCAAAACCAATCGGTGGTTGATCAACATAACCAGAACCGGGACCATGTTTAACAGATGTAAATGTTCTGCCGATTTTTCATAGTCTTTCTCCATCCGTGTACAATAGACGGGCATTTGTGGCTACCCGAAGCCCCTATTCGCCACAATCTTTAGTTCGTGCCTTTAATACTTACCAAGGTTGTGGTTGAATCCCTTTTGAGGCAGTCACAAATACACTGCCTTGATTTCATATCCCTAAACTATTAAAACCGCCATCTCATGCTAAGCCATGCCCCCCTAGGTGCACCCGGTGCCACAAAATTTGTGCTGTCCCATTCCAGGGAGTTATGGTTATAACCATCTGGTCCGATTGCACCATAAGTTCCTGGTGAGAATGGGTTACGCCCCAAGGTGCCAGCGGTAAAGTACTCATGATCAAACACATTATTCACCAACAGATTGACGCTTAAATTTTCATTAAAGTTATAGGTACTTTGGACATTAAACGTCATATAACCGGGCACTTTACCCGGATTACTAGTGGGTTTTCTGGTTACAACCTTTTGTCTACCACCATCATCGATTGTTTCGGTGAGTACTACGCCACGCCGGTGTTTGTTGTTTTCGTTACCACGTACAAAACTTTCTGAATGAGCAATCGCTGTTACTCCAATCTCCCATTTAGGGGTAATCATATAGCTCACTGTGGCATTTAAATTATGTAAAGAAACACCCGGCATCCGATCTCCCGGTTCAACATCAATCATACGGCTGTAATTAAAATTACCGCTAAACCGTTCATACGAACTACTATTATCATTACCCGCAATGGTGAAGTTATCCTCAAAGGTCGCATGCGTCAGCGCATAGTTCACACTAAAGCCCCATCGATCTTTTTGACCAGATAGACCAAATTCAATCCCTTGTCGGCGGGTATCGCCGATGGTGTCAAAAAAGTTACGATTACCAGGAAAAGTAATCAGATATAGATCATCTTTTAAATTAGTTTGGTAAGCTGTGACATTCCATTGAATCCATTCATACCAAAAACCACGGGCGCCTATTTCCCAAGTTTCAGCTTTTATTTGAGGTAAATAGGGATCACCAGACAAATTAGAAGGTAACGAACAACTTCGATTTTCTTGGAGACTCTTATACATCCCATTAACAAGCGTTTTATCTAGAGCACAGCCCAATTCAATAACAGAGGGAACACGTACTCCTTGAGCAAAGTTTGCGTAGATATTTAAATTATCGCGAGCTTGCCAAGCAGCGCCAAAAGAGGGGTTTAGAGAATAGTAGCTAAACTCTTCTTTTTCAGGTTCATTTAATAAATTTAATGCATCAATTACTGCATAACCGGTAGGGCAATCCTCTCCAGGTGGACAAACGTCATATCTATTAGGAAATGTCTCTAATTGCGACAAGCTAAATACATGAGATCCATATGTGCGAGACGCGATTGTATTCTGGCCACTCGTCTCGTTATACCTTGCAGAAAGATTAAAGTGCCAGGTTTCAACTGGACTCCATGTTTCACTGAAGTAAAGACTTTTGGTCAGTTGCTCGCCATCAAAATTATTATTGCTGATTGGCATATCAGCCGCGACATACTGATCACGAATTTCATCAGGCGCATAATAAAATTCACGATCAGCAGTCAACAAACCTAACTGTTGTGTGTTCGAATATTCAGCTGTAGGACGATCAATGGATGCACCGATCATAAATTTATGTTTCTCTGTATTCCAATTCAGCTGAATAGAAGCACCATCAGTGACCTGATCAATAGTGTTATCCGTCAACACCGCCGTAGGTGTACCATCCACTACCCCAGGATTAGTTTGACTGTAATTGGCACCGTCTGCAGTTTGAGCCCCGCCCTCAGGACCAGTTATTAACAGGTCGTCACCAGAGTCACCTTCACAAACATCACCATTAGTAGGAGGTTTAATCAAAACCAGCTGTTTCACACCATTTTCGGTATAGTAAAAAGCCGCTGATGCTGTAGAGGCAATGAACAATCCTGCAAAAGAACCAGGTAAAGATCCCACATCTTTCAAGCCTGCAAGAGTAGTCCTCGTCTCATATAAATAATCTGGACCCGGAGCAGGCTTTTCTAAAGTGGTTTGTCCTGCGGCCTTTAAAATGGTATTTAGTTCGAAGTTTTGCTCATAGAGATAGTTCTTTTTTGCAAAATCAACATAATAATCCGGCAACGGCTTATTAATAGCTCCCGTCCCGGCTAAGCTTGCAAATGCAGCCTCAGCGTTTGCATTGGTAAAACTAGTGAAAGCCGCGTATTCGGCAGAGCCTTCTGCCACAACTGCATAGTCTGGCAAGTTATAATCATTTGTAGATTCAAATAAGCAAGTATATTCTTCTCCTTCATTTAAACTACGTTTTATATAATCATTTCCATCAAATTCCGTATAAACATCAGCACCTTGTGAATCCCGTTTACTATTTCGTCTATAGACTTGTCCGGTGACGCTGAATTTATCATTGACTTGGTAAGCGCCCGATAACTGAAATTGTTGTAGTCGGTTTTCGGTTACGTCAGGAGCTGTAAACACGCCATTACGATCTTGTCGATATTCCTCAGTTGGTATTAACCCATTGCCAACAAGGTCTGTCTCCACGATTAAGGTGCTTAAGTGCAGATCAAGTTTGTCACCCCGATAACTTGCCTTACCAAAAAACTGGTTGACTTCACTGGGAGAATTTTCACGCCAGCCATCCTCCATAAAAAAGCTACCCGCACCGAAGAAGGCAATGGTGCCGTTATTCCAACCACTTTCTGCCAGTAATTGTTCACGACCAAAAGAGCCTTTCATTACATCGAAAACGGTATCGGTAAAGTTAAAACCATCCTTGGTTTTCATGGTAAATGCACCACCCAAGGTATTTAAACCAAAGATTGGATTGGAACCTGGAAATACGTCGACACCGGCAATAGCATTCATCGGAATCATGTCCCAGTTCACTACGTCACCGAAGGGCTCGTTGACCCGAATGCCATCCAGAAAAACACTTAAACCTTGTGGCGTACCGATTTGTGGCCCCGCCGTAAAGCCGCGGTATTGAATGTCCATCTGGAAGGGGTTGCCCTGGTAATCGTTGACCGTGACACCCTGTAGTTTGGAGTTAAATAAATCGGTCATGCTGAGAGAACGGGCATCTCTAATCTCTTCGGCACTGATACTTTGCACGTTACCGGGAATTTCTTCTTTGGTGAGTCCCAGACCTGGCATTGGACCAATCTCATAGAAACGTTGAGCACGAACATTAACTTTTTCCAGAGTTAAGGTTCCTTCGCCTAAGGTGGGTAATGCTGGCACTAGAAAATATCCACCAGCTTGATCGTCAATGGCTTCAAGACCACTATCTTTTAAGAGCCGGTTAAAGCCTTCATCAACAGAATATTCGCCATCCAGCCCTTTAGTTTGTTTGTCCTTGGCGATGGAGGGATCAAAGGTCAATCGCACGCCGGTTTCGGCGGCATACTCTGAGATCGCATTACTTAATGGTCCCGCTGGGATGGAATAGTTTTTTCTGGGTGCTTCCTGCACAGTTTCATCTGCAGCCATTGCAATATGACTCAACGACATAGTTGAAGCCATACTCAGTGAGGCAACTGATAGACAACGATAAAACTTTTTCTTCAGGCAGAGTTTGCCTTGTTGGTGCATGTTCAACATTCTCTCTCCGATCTTATTTTGTTCTTCTATTAGCTATGCCAATCGAAAATCGGAAAGTGACAATTTTTTTTGAAATTATTTTTGAATTTTTTGAATACGAGGGTCTATTGGTCTTTCATAGCCGCCTCTGTTGTGACTGCAAATGTACCAATCAAGGCGCGAGGAGAGCAGTTTAGTTATTCTAAATAAACGAGGAGCAACGAAGAGTGGTGCATTTTCAGCCTCAACCCGAAGGGCTGGAGCTATTTTTCCGCCCTACGGCGTTGAAAATGATTTATGTAGAACAACTACATCGCATCATTTTCGCCTTGTTGGACAAAAAAATAGCTACCAGCAGTGGCGGCTTTGAAAGACCAACAGACCCTCCATTTAGGCAGGTTTGAGCATGACCAGATAGGGCGTGAAACTTTCAATACGAATAGAAAGTGTTTTGGCGATACTGAGTAATGCAGCATCCACATCGGTTATTGGAAAAGCACCGGAGATTTCTAAATCAGCAATCGCGGGATCACAACGCACCACACCATGGCGGTACCGGGATAGTTCGTCGATGACTTTTGCCAGCGGCATGTTATCGACAATGATAAAACCTTTGGTCCAGGCATCGGCTGCTAACATATCAAACAACATTTTTTGCTGGAACAGCATCGAGGTGAATTTCACTTCTTCACCGGCATTGACCACCACTTTATCGCCAAGCCCGTCAATTGGTCTGACTTCAACGGCGTCTTCAAATACATTAACGCAGCTGCGATTGTTATAAATACGAGTACTAAACCGGGTGCCTAATGCAGTGACGGTGCCATGCATGGTCTGAACGATAAAGGGACGGTAAACAGGATTGGTTTCTTGAGCGGTTTCAACATAGACCTCACCCTGCAGCAGTCTGACGATTCTGACTTGTTCGTCAAAGTGAACTGACACTTTGGTATCGGTATTTAAAACCAGTCGGGAGCCATCATCCAATCTGAATTTTTGCACCTCTCCTTTTGCTGTGGAGTAGTCCGCCATAAAGTGATACCAGGGCTTTTCTTTATAAGTCAGCCAACCTGCTGAACTGACGGCTAACAATAGACCCAGGTTTTTAACGAACTGTCTTCTTCCATTGATTACAGGTGTGGCCACATACCTTCTATTTAGTACGGCCATGCTGGTTTTTGTATTGAGGCCCATAAAGCAGTTGGTAACTTCTTCGACTTGTTGCCAGGCAAGCTTGTTGGCCGGATCGGCATTAAGCCAGTCTTTCCATGCTTGGCGGTCTTGTTCTGTAGCGCTGCCAGAAGTTAACTGAACATACCAGTTCGTTGCGTCGTGCAAAGCTTTGGTATTGGTATTTGCCATATGTAACTGTGCAAGCCGTTTAGGAAGACATGTTAATGCAATGTAATAACGCCTTAGCGATGTACTGACGAACAGAGCTCACAGAGACCGATAACCGTTCAGCAATTTGAGCATGTGAGAGTCCTTCAAGCTGAAACCACAAAAACGCACTTCGCACTTTGTCTGGCAACCCATCTAACATCTCATCGATCTGAGTTAGCGTTTCAATCATGATATTGATGGTTTCGGGTGAAGGCGCTTCTGCCTGAGGTAAGTTGGCAATTTCATCAAGGTAGGCCGCTTCAATATCCCGGCGTCTTACATGATTGACCATCAAACCATGGGCGATGGTGGTGAGATACGCCCGGGGTTCTTTGATATTGCTCAGGTCATCTTTTTGCAGGACACGGGAGAAAGTATCTTGCATCAAGTCGGCAGCATCAAAACTGCAGCCCAGCTTTTTGCATAGCCATCCCATGAGCCAACTATTATGTGATTGATAAAGCTCTGTAATCAGTGAATCTCTTGTTTGAGTTATGGTATTCACATTACAGACATCTACTTCTTGGTATAAAGCGGCAGTACTCAAATGACCTCTCCCAGTAAACATGTTGAGCGAATTTTTAAAGGCTCGCCCGCCTGTAGCAGTGAAAAGCTGACTCAATTTCCCACCACCACCATGTAGGCCAAGTCTGTGATGCGAATCACAGAGTGGGCTTCAATTTACTACGTAAAGAAGGTCAAAAATATAGGAAATAATCCTAAAGTTATAAGGGAAGATTTATTTATTGGTTTTCGCTATATATCCCGCGTCATCACTGACTTTGACGTTAAACATTATTTTTATGAAAGACGGAATTACAATGATCACCTCCATATCTTTTCTTAATATAAATCGGTTTTTAGGGAACAGCATCGAGTTGTCCGCACGACTTTTATCCAGACTGGTTGACGATAATCAAAAGCTTTAAAGGTCCCGGCTGGCTGAGGCGTTTTTATGTAAAGCTGCTGAGTGATGATGAGAATAAATAGCTGATGTGGAAGCTATGTTGGTTAACGTATTATTTTCGTGCATGCGGGTAAAAATTACTTACTGAGTAATTGCTTTGTAAATGGTAATCCATTGGTTGCTCAGCTCTGAAGGCAAATAATTGCCAGGTACATATTTTGCCTAATGTTTATCAATTATTTTTAACTAAGAGCTATTGATCTTTCATAGCCTTTTTTTATTTTGGAAATGACATGCTGACATTCATCGGTGCCGTACTGGTTTTTATTATTATGGTTGATGCGGTCTGGACGACGTTAACGACTCGGGGCAGTGGTTTTTTAGCAGGTCCTTTAACATTAAGCCTTCGATGGGTGATGAGATCTCTTTCCTATAAAATGGGAAATCGTAATGTGCTCGCCCATACCGGCACATTGACTATTATCACGCTGGTGCTGTTTTGGTTATGTGGTTTATGGCTGGGCTGGGGCTTAATCTTTATTGGTATGCCAGGCAGTGTAATAGAAGATGGGGATATGCAACCGGCGAATCTGGTGGGGTATTTTTATTTTGTGGGGTTTACCTTATCTACACTGGGCATCGGCGATCTGCGTCCGGTGGGAGATATTTCACGGATATTGACCAGTGTGGCAGCTTTTAATGGGCTAATTCTCGTCACCTTGATGATCTCCTACGCTATTCCCTTACTTAACGGTGTTATTAGCCGACGCAAGTTGGCTTTTTATTTGTCGTTGTTAGGTGACAATATGACCAATCTGGTGCTGAATGCCTGGAATGGAGAGGATTTCCGCGATCTTGAGTCGACCATCCATTTAGTGTCTGGTGAGATAATCCAATGTGCCGAAAATCGCTTGGCCTATCCGATATTAGATTATTTTTACAGTTACGAACGAGAGTTTTCTCTGGGATTGCAACTGGCAACAGTCGATGAGGCTCTGAACCTATTGGTTTCAGGTG
>Ga0207884_1000471_pt1 | contig 24589 bp, 24 predicted proteins | sample MalvirmetaMSP144_FD_184236 | JGI IMG/M metagenome (GOLD analysis project Ga0207884, IMG submission 184236) | Marine viral communities from the Deep Pacific Ocean - MSP-144 (SPAdes) | ecosystem: Environmental > Aquatic > Marine > Oceanic | place: Pacific Ocean | collected 2011-07-08 | reverse complement strand
CCGCCGCCATAGTCCCTGGCCCACAGCTTCAGGCCGTCGCTGGAGGTCCAGGTGCGTTCCACATGGCCGGCCGGCTCGGCCGTGGGCTGCGTGGCGGCGGGGGCCGCCGGCGCCTGGGGCGGGCCGAACATCCTTGCCAGAAACCGCCGCATGGTCGCCTCCGTCGGTGATGGACCTTGACCCGATCAGGCGCCGGCCCGCTTGGCAAGGCTCTCAGCGCAGGCCGTAGGGCCGATAGGGACCGGCGATGAGCTGTTCGAAGACGCCCAGGCCCTGCTGCGGCGCCTCGCCCGGGGTGGTCAGGGTCACCCGGGACAGGGCCTGGATGTGGACATGCTCGGGCGCGGCCATGTCGGCGGCGGCGAGATCGATGTCCTCGCGCTCCACCACCAGCTCGCCCTTGTAGGCGCCATGACGCCAGGCGCCGGAATAGCCGATGCCCCGCATCAGGAAGGTGAGGACGGGCTCGAAGGTCACCTGGGCGAGGCCCCCATCAACGGGAATCTCCAGCACCCCGCCCTGGGCGTGCCGCGTGCCCGGAACCAGCTCCACCTTGGCCATGCGGGCGGCCTCGGTGTGATAGCCCCCACCCTGCGTCGCACCGTCCGGCAGGACCACTGCGCGGGTGTTCCAGGCTGTGCCGTCCGGGTCGGCGTTGACGTGGAAGAAGACGCTGCGGTCGGCGAAGTTCAACGGCGTCCACTGCCAGAAGAAGCCGCCCATGGTCATGGGGACCGGCGGCTGAGGATCGGGCGCGCCCACAGGGCGTATCCCCCAGGAGCGGTCGCGGGAGCCCACCGTGCCGGCCGGCAGATCCTGGCGGGCGCCGTCGATCTCGATCCAGCCCTCGCAGCGGACGTTCTGGGTCATGCGGGTATAGTCCATGAAGGCCCGCGGCCCGATCCGCCGGGTGAAGCGGGGCTCCTCGATGGGGAAGGCGCGGCCGGTGAAGGTGATCTCGGCCGCCAGGCCCTCGCCGTCCTTCACCGTCACCTTCAGGGTCTGCAGCGGCGCGATCACCTCGATGGAGATCGGGCCGACGCTGAGGTCCAGCCGCTCGGAATGCAGGACCCGCGAGGCGTGCAGGCAGTGCTGGACCCCGTCCCGGATGACGCTGAAATGGGCGTCGGCGATGTTTAGGTGCGGATAGACGCCGAACGCCACGGCGAAATAGGTCTCCCCATCGGGGCTGTAGCCGTTGAAGAAATAGCGGTCGTAGAAGTTGCGGTCGGTCCCCGCATAGGCCACCGGCTCGGCGGTCTGATGGATGGGAAAATCGTCGGCCTTGGTCAGCATGGCGCATTCCTCCTGGCGGTCTTTCTTACGTCCATTTGATTGTCGGTATTGCGACGCCGCTCAGGCTCGCAGTATCAATTGTCCAAATAGAACAAAGCAAGGGAGGTGTCGGGCTGCTGACGTCGCGGAATGAAATTGCTGCCGCTAGGTAAGCATTCCGTCGCGTAAACGGTTCGGCCAGGGCGATCATGACTGAAGCTGCGGCGCGCATACCAGATGAACATGCACAAACGCTCGTCGATCCGGCGGCCTATGCCGATGGTCGGATCCACGAAACCTATGCCTGGCTGAGGGCCAATAACGCCTTCGGGCGGGCCGAGCCCAAGGGATATGAGCCCTTCTGGGTCGCGACCCGGCATGCCGACATCCTGGAGATCAGCCGGCAGAACGCCCTGTTCCTCAATGGCGCCAAGTCGCCGACCATCGTCAACCAGGAGACCGACGCCAGGATCCGCGAGATGACCGGGGGCAGTCCGCACCTGCTGCGCACCCTGATCCACATGGACGCCCCCGATCACCACAAGTACCGCGCCCTGACCCAGGCCTGGTTCATGCCGCAGAACCTGCGCGCCATGGAGGAGCGCATCCGCGGGGTGGCCAGGGCCGCTGTCGATCAGATGGCGGCCACCGGCGGTCAGTGCGACTTCGTCCGCGAGGTGGCGCTGCACTATCCCCTGCGGGTGGTGATGGAGATCATGGGCGTGCCGCGGGAAGACGAGCCGCGGATGCTGATGCTGACCCAGGAGCTGTTCGGCGCCGCCGACCCGGAACTGGCGCGCAAGGAAGAGGTGGACCCCGGCGCGAAGCTGACGCCCGGCGTGATCACCGACTTTTTCGAATATTTCCGCAAGCTGTCAGCCGACCGCCGGGCCAACCCTACCGACGACCTGTCCAGTGTCATCGCCAACAGCATGATCGACGGCCAGCCGATCTCGGAATTCGAGGCGATGAGCTATTACATCATCGTCGCCACGGCCGGCCACGACACCACGTCCTCCTCCACCGGCGGGGCCATCTGGGGCCTGGCCGAGAATCCGGCCGAACTGGCCAAGCTCAAGGCCGATCCGTCGCTGATCGCTGGCCTGGTGGACGAGTCGATCCGCTGGACGACGCCGGTGAAGACCTTCATGCGCACCGTGGCCGAGCCGACGCACCTGGCCGGCCGCAACCTGGCGGCCCAGGACTGGCTGATGCTCTGCTACGCCTCGGGCAATCGGGACGAGGCGGTGTTCGACGATCCCCAGGCCTTCCGGGTCGATCGCAAGCCCAATCGCCACCTGGCCTTCGGCTATGGCGCGCACCTGTGCCTGGGGCAGCATCTGGCCAAGATGGAGATGCGCATCCTCTGGGAGGAGCTGGTTCCGCGCCTGGAGTCCCTGGAACTGGCCGGCGAACCGCAGATGTCCCAGGCGGTGTTCGTCAATGGACCCAAGACCCTGCCCATCCGCTTCCGCATGCACTAGCCATGGAGGAGGCTGAACTGACCACGCGGCTGGCCGGCTATATCGCCGGCCAGATGCCGAAGGCCCGCGACGTGGCCATAACCGATGTGGCCCGCATCACCGGCGGCGCCTCGCGTCAGACCTATCGCTTCACCCTGTCCTGGACCGAGGCGGACGGCGTCGCCCGCCGGCGCGGCCTGATCCTGCGCCGCGACCCGGCCGACAGCCTGATCGACACCGAGCGTCGGGTGGAGTTCGAAGCCTATCGCGCCTTTCACGGCACGGGCGTGCCGGTGCCTGAAATGCTGTGGCTGGAGGAGGGGGCAGAGGCGCTCGGCAGCCCTTTCTTCGTGGCCGAGGAGATCGCCGGCTTCCAGGCCGGGCCCGGCGTTCTCTGGTCTGCGCCCTATCTGGAGACCTATGCGATCCTGGGGGCGCGGAAATGGGAGATCCTCGGCCAGATCGCCCGCGCCGATCCCGCCGAACGGGGCCTGACCGCCGTCCTGCCGTCGGTGAAGGCCGATGACTGCTGGCGCCGCGAGCTGGACCATTGGGAAGAGGTGCTGGACGCCGACGAGAGCGAGCCTCTGCCGATCATCCGTGCGGCCATCCGTCACCTGCGGGCCGCGCCGCCGCCACCGCCCCAGAAGGTCGGCGTGGTGCACGGGGACTATCGGACCGGCAACTTCCTCTATGACGACCAGGGCGGGGTTCACGGGATCCTTGACTGGGAGATGTGCCATCTGGGCGATCCCCTGGAGGACCTTGGCTGGAGCTTCAATCCGGTCTGGTATTTCGGCCGCGGCATGCCCGGCGGCCTGCTGCCGCGGGAAACCGCCATCGCCGTCTGGGAACAGGCCAGCGGCCTGCGGGCCGACCCTAAGGCCCTGAAGTGGTGGGAGCTGTTCGCCTGCGTGAAGGGCCAGGCCATCTGGGTCTCCAGCGCCCGGGCCTGGCTGGACGGCGCAAACCGCGACCCGATCCTGGTCTATCCGGCCTGGGCGCTGATCAACGCCCAGGATCGCGCCGCCCTGCATGTGATGGGACGCCTATGAAGCCCGATGTCGCCCAGGTGCTCGCCGATCTGGCGGGCCGTGTCGCCCGTAACGCCGCGCCACAGATTCCCCCCGCCCAGCGGGCGGGTGAACTGGGGCTTTCGGCCATGCTGCTTGGCCTGGCCGCAGAGATGTGGGACGGCGCGGCCGAGATCCTGGTCCAGGAGAACGCCGCCCTGCGCACCCTGCTGGCCTCCGGCGCGCGGGTGAGTCAGGACAATGCGCGCCGCCGCTGGCTGGTCGAGTTGGCCGGGAGCCGCGACGGCAGTCTTCGCCTCAGCGCCCTGCAGAACGCCAACGCAGAGCTGCGGGTGGCCCTGATCGCCCTCCATGCCGAGCTTGAACGCCGGGACGACGCCGAGGCCAGAAGCCTGGAGGCCGACATCTGGCGCGAGCTCGTTGCGGGCGCCGAACGGCGGCGTCTTGCCGGCTCTCCGATCTAAGCCGGTCGACAAGCGGGCCGCACTCGTCTTTTCTGGCGCCCGCTCGGCCGGAACAGGCCGGGATTTTTGAAAACATTGTTTGAGGGATGGAGACGTATGCCGCCTCGCATTTTGCCGGAGCCGACTCCGGAGACCCAGCATTTCTGGGACGGGACCCGCAACGGGGAGCTGCTGCTCCAGCGTTGCAAGGAGACCGGTGAAGCCTATTTCCCGCCGCGCCCGTTCGCGCCCAAGACCGGCTCGCGCAATGTCGAGGTCTTCAAGGCCAGCGGCCGCGCCACCCTGCACTCCTACGTCATCAACCATCGTCCCCGTCCGGACATGGGGACCGAGCCCTACGCCATCGCCGTGGTGCAGCTCGAAGAAGGCCCGCGGATGATGACCAACATCGTCGGCTGCCCCCAGACGCCCGAGGCCCTGGTGCTCGACATGCCGCTCGAGGTCGTCTTCGAGAAGATGAGCGACACCATCACGCTGCCGTTCTTCCAGCCGGCCAAGGGGTAAGGCGACCATGAAGCAGAAATCTGTCGCGGTCGTAGGCGCCGCTGAAACCACCAAGATGGGCAAGATTCCGGACGTGTCCGTGATCGGCCTGCATGCCGACGCCGCCCTGAACGCCATGGCTGACGCCGGCCTGAAGCCCACCGATATCGACGGCGTGGCCTGCGCCGGCATCTCGCCGGTGGAGCTCGCCCAGTATCTGGGGATCACGCCCACCTATGCCGACGGCACCAGCGTCGGCGGCTGTTCCTTCATGCTGCACGTCCGCCATGCGGCGGCGGCGATCAATGAAGGCCTGTGTACGACGGTCCTGATCACGCACGGCGAATCCGGCCGTTCGCGGGTCGGCGCCGGCGGCTTTGGCCGGGCGCCCTCCAGCCTGATGGGGCAGTTCGAAATGCCCTATGGCGTCACGGCGCCCCCGACCATGTTCACCATCCCGGTGCTTCGCTACATGAAGACCTATGGGGTGACCGAGGAAGATCTGGCCAATGTGGCGGTGATCCAGCGGGAATGGGCGGCCAAGAATCCGCGCGCGTCCTACAAGGACCCGATCAGCGTCGACGACGTGCTCAACTCCGACATGATCGCCTGGCCGTTCCGCAAGCTGATGTGCTGCCTGGTCACCGATGGCGGCGGCGCCCTGATCCTGACCAGCGCCGAGCGGGCCAAGGACTTCCCGCAGAAGCCGGTCTATGTGCTGGGCACGGGCGAGAGCGTGGAAACCCCGATGGTCAGCCAGATGGAGGACTTCACCTCGTCCAAGGCCTTCCGGGTTTCGGGCAAGAAGGCCTTCGACGAGGCCGGCATCAGCCACGCCGACGTCGACCACCTGATGATCTACGACGCCTTCGCCCACCTGCCGCTCTACGGCCTGGAGGATCTCGGCTTCTGCAAGCCGGGCGAGGCCAAGCACTTCATCAATGAGCGCAACACCGCCATCGGCGGCAAGCTGCCCCTGAACACCAATGGCGGCGGGCTCTCCTACATGCACTCAGGGATGTACGGCATGTACGCCCTGCAGGAGAGCGTGCGTCAGATGCGCGGCATTGCGCCGGCCCAGGTGGACGGCGCCAAGATCAGCGTCTGCCATGGAGTGGGCGGCATGTTCGCCGCCTCCGGCACGGTGATCTTCTCCAACGAGGCCTGATCGGCCTTAAGGTCCGCCCCTGGAGCCTCAGCTCCGGGGGCGACCTGTTCTTACTCGGCGGCCGGGGTTTCGCCTTCGGTCTCGCCACTATCGACGCGCAGACGATCGGTCAGAGCCCAAAGGCCCTCGACCATGGCGTCCAGGTGCTCCCGACCCGCCTCCTCGGTGTTCCAGATCAGCCGCATGCCGTTGACGTGCAGCTTGATCGAAGCCCAATCCTCGCCCTCGCGGGTGCGCAGCTTGTCGGCGAGTTCACAGAGGCTATAGGCGGCGCGGCACAGCTGCTTGTCGTCGAACAGGCCCGCAATATCGAGAACCTGGGTCGACAGGTCGTAGACCGAATCCATCGGCGCATCGCGGCTGTCGCACAGCCACTCCAGGGTCTCGAGGGTTTCCCCGATCGCCTCATAGGAGCGGCCATGCTGGGCGGCCAGCTCGCGCCCGGCGCGGCTGTTGGCCATGCCGGCGGTCATGCCGCCGGGTTCGGCGACGTGCTGGGCCAGGCGGTTCCGGACCTTGAAGACTTCGGCCTCGCTCATAGGGCGGCCCTTTGCGGCTTAAGCAGCATATCGATCTCGTCCTGATCCATGTTTGGATCCTTGGCCATCCCCACATGGGTGGACAGGTCGTCCTTGCGGCGGCCCTTGACGCCCAGGGGCGGGCCGATATTTCGGAAGCGCCGGTCGGGGCCGACATAGGTGTCGCTGCGCACCATGGCCCGTTCGTCCTTGGCCACCCAGTAGATCCGCTGGAGCAGGACTTCCGGCGTGAACGGCTTGGAGACGATGAAATTGGCGCCGCAGTCGCGGCTGCTCTCGACGGTGCTCCGCGCCGCGTGGCCGGTCAGCATGATGACGGGGGAAAAGCGGGCTTCTTCCGGCCCTTCCCGGCGCAGCCAGCGGACGAAGTCATAGCCGTCCATGTCAGGCATGACGGTGTCGCAGACGATCAGGTCGATCTCCCGGCTGCGCAGGATGGTCTGAGCCTCGGCCGCCGAGCCGCACTTGACCTGGCGCAGGACGCCGAAGCCGCGGAAGATCGAGGCCAGCACCTCCAGCGCCTGCGGATTGTCGTCGATCAGCAGGACGTTGGACCGCGCCAGGTTCATCCGGATGTCGGGATGAAGGCTCATGGCGGCGCGGCCTCAGAACAGGTCAAGATCGCCGGATCCGCTGTCCTTGGGGGGCGGGATCAGGGCGGCGTCATAGAGGCAGGCGCGCAGACGTCCCGCCAGCTCGCTCATCGGCACCTGGGCCAGAACCGCGTCGGGATCCACAGTGCGCGCGCTGGTCAGCTGGCCTGACAAGCCGCGGGTAAAGACCGACAGGGCGGCCAGATGCTGGGTCAGGACATCCAGGGTCTGGGCTTCGCTCAGGGCCAGCTCGCGCGGCTCGCCCTGAACCGCAGCGGCCAGGCGGGTGACCAGGTCTTCCAGGCGCGCGCACAGCTCTCCGGCGTGGTCCAGCTCCGCGGCCAGGGCGGAGAGGACGGGCGGGGCGAGGGCGGCGACCTGGGCGGGGCGCATCAGAACAGCTCCACCGCGCCTTCGGCCACCGGGAGGGGCGCGGGGGCGGGCGGCTTGGCGACTTCCTTCAGCTCGTTGGTGTCGGTGACGGTCTTTTGCTGGGCCCGCCCGCTGACGGGCCAGAACTGGATCCTGCGGGCGCCGAAGCCGCCGAGGCTGGTGCCCACCACGGGAATGCCTTCGTCCCGCAGGAAGCGCTCGGCGAAGGCGGCGTTGGAGGCGCCCACGTCGGACAGGCCGCTGAACATGCGTGCGCCGCCGAACAGCTTGGCCTGCATGTTCTCCCGCCGCGCGCCCATGCGCAGCAGTTCGTTGATCAGAAGCTCCATGGCGAAGGCGCCATAGCGGCGGCCTTCGTTGGCGCCCTCGGCCTTGCCCTCGGGCAGCAGGAAGTGGTTCATCCCGCCGACGCCCCGCTGCGGGTCCCACAGGCAGACCGCCACGCAGCTGCCCAGGATCGTGGTCAGGGTGATTTCGGGATCGTCGGTCACATAGTGCTCGCCCTGCACCACGTGAACCCGCCGTCCCGGTCGGTTCGAGATGTTCTCAACGATCATTCGAGGGGTCCGAAAACGGCTTCGATCTTTTCCTTCAGGATCTGGGTCGTGAAGGGTTTGACCAGATAGTTGTTCACACCAAACTGCACCGCCCGCTGCACCAACTCGCGGTCGGCGCGGCCGGTCAGCATGATGACGGCAGTCTTGGAGATCGGCCCATGGGCGCGGATGGCGCGCAGCAGGCCAAGCCCATCCAGCTTGGGCATGTTGAAGTCGGTGATCACCAGATTGACCGGTTGCGCCAGCAGCATGCGCAGGGCGTCCTCGCCATCGGCGGCCTCCCGCGTCTGGTTGATGCCCAGGGCGTTCAGGCTGGTGCGGATCAGCGAGCGCATGGACTGCTGATCGTCGGCGATCAAGGTCTTGATGGCTCCGGGGGCGGGCATCAGGCGCTCCTTTGCGGTTCGGCGGCCGCGCATATTCCAAGGATGGCCGAGCTCATGCGAGCAAGCGGCGATTGCTTCTCCACTGCGCCGATCTCCTGGGCCGCGCGGGGCATGCCGTAGACGACGCAACTGGATTCGTCCTGGCCCAGGGTGCGAGCCCCGGCCTGGCGCATGGTGAGCAGGCCCTGGGCGCCGTCCCGGCCCATGCCGGTGAGAATGACCCCGAGGGCTGGACGGTTCAGCCGGGCGACGGACTCAAACAGCACGTCCACCGAAGGCCGATGGCCGCTCACCGGCGCGTCGTGCCGCAGGCGGCAGGCCGGGTGGGTCGTGCCGGTGATCTCCAGATGGGCGTCGCCGCCGGGCGCCAGATAGACGTGGCCGGGGGCCAGCCGCGCCCCGTCCCAGGCCTCGGCCACCTTGGCGCCGGACACCCGGTCCAGCCGCTCGGCGAACGAGCGCGTGAAGGTGGCCGGCATATGCTGGGTGATCACGGTGGGCGGGCAGGTGGCCGGAAAGGCCGAGAGAATGGTCATCAGCGCCTCGACCCCGCCGGTGGAGGAGCCGATGGCCACGATGATGTCCTCGGCCTTGTAGGCCCGGGTGTCCTCCACCTTGGTGATATGGCCGACGAACGGGCGCACCCGGGCCCGTGAAGCGGCCTTCACCTTCTCAGCGAGATCGGCGAACGCCTCCACGGCCGTATGGCCCGCGCCTGGCTTGCCGACGCAATCGACGGCGCCGAGCTCCATGGCCGTCAGGGTGGCCTCGGCGCCGGCCTGGGTCAGGGTCGAGACCATGACCACCGGCATCGGGCGCAACCGCATGATCTTCTCGAGGAAGTCGAGGCCGTTCATGTGCGGCATCTCGACATCGAGGGTGATCACATCCGGATTCAGCAGCTTGATCGCCTCGCGGGCCTCCAGGGGATCGTTGGCGAAGCCCAGCACCTCGATCTCGGGGTCCTGGCGAAGGGTGGCCGCGATGAGGCTGCGCATGGTCGCAGAGTCATCGACAATCAGTACACGAACGGTCATCGAGCGGACCTCAGTTGATAGGTGGTCAGACCGGCGGTCTCCAGGGTCGCCACCGCGGGACCAGAGACCCGTTCGGAGTGGCCGATATAGAGTGTGGCGCCCGGCGCCATGGCCGGGACGAACCGGCTCCAGATGCGCTCCTGGGTGGGTTCGTCGAAATAGATCACCACATTGCGGCAGAAGATCACGTCGAACCGCCCGCGCATCGGCCATTCGCCGATGAGGTTCAGCTCCCGATAGGCCACCAGGTCGCGCAGCTCCGGCGAAACCGACCAGATGCGGCCGTCGGCGGCAGGCACCTTCTCGAACCAGCGACGGCGCAGCTCCAGCGGGACGGGGGAGACGGCATCCTCCCGGTAGCAGCCGACCTTGCCTTCGGCGACCATGTTCGGGTCGATGTCGGTGGCCAGGATCTTCACGTCCAGTCGCGCCGCTTCCGGCAGAACCGACAGCAGCGTAATGGCCATGGAATAGGGCTCCTGGCCATTGGAGCAGGCGGCTGACCACATGCGCACCCGACCGCCGGCCCGGGCCCGGGCGGCCAGTTCCGGCATCACCTTGTCCCGCAGGTGGTCGAAGTGGTGCGGCTCGCGGAAGAAGCGCGTCACATTGGTGGTCAGGGCCGCCATCATGGCCTGGCGCTCGTCCAGGCTGTCGGCGTCCTCCACCAGGGCGCAATACTCCCGGAAGCTGCGCAGGCCCAGCGTGCGCAGGCGCTTGGCCAGGCGCGAATAGACCAGGGCGGCCTTGCCCTCATTGAGTGCGATGCCGGCGTGGGAATGCAGGATCTGAGCGATCTTGCGGAAGTCGTCGGTGGTCAGCAGGAATTCGCCGTCGACCAGACCTTCGTTCTTTGCGCCGCGCCGGGACTCTGGAGTCTGCGTCATGCCGCCTCGGCTTCAGTCTCGGGAAGAACCCGATCCAGGGCGATGAGGCTGACCATGCGGCCTTCGAGGGCGAACAGCCCTTTCACGAAGGTCTTCACCTGGTCGCTGGCGACGTCAGGGGTCGGCTGGACCAGGTCGTCGCTCATATTGATGATGTCGGAGACCGCGTCGACCAGCAGGCCGATGGTCCGCTCGCCGATATGGACCACCATGATCACGTGGCGGGCGGTGGGCTCCGAGGTGGTCAGGCCCAGGCGTGCGCCCAGGTCGATGATCGGCAGGACGGCGCCGCGCAGGTTGATCACACCCTTCACGAAGGAGGGGGTGCGGGGCAGGGGGGTGGCCGGCGCCCAGCCGCGGATTTCCCGCACCGACATGATGTCGACGCAGAATTCCTGGTCGCCGATCCGGAAAGCGATGAGTTCGCGTCGCTGGGCGACGCCTGGGGTCACGGTGTCAGTCATGGTCAAACCGCCATTCGCTTCTCGATACGGGGAGCCTTGCGACGGGAGGTGGTCACCAAGGCGTCCACATCCAGGATCAGGGCCACGCGGCCATCACCGAGGATGGTCGCCGCGGCGACGCCGTGGATGTGCTGATAATTGGCTTCCAGGCTTTTGATCACCACCTGGCGCTGGCCCTGGATCGCTTCGACCAGCAGGGCCGCCTTGCCGCCGCCTTCGCTCTCGACCAGGACGGCGACGCCCGACGCCGGGGGCAGAGGCTCGTCCCGGAAGCCGAGGGCCATGCCCACGTCGATCAGGGGGACGAAGGTGTCGCGGATGCGGATCACCGCATCGCGGCCGCCCACCAGGTGGACGTCCTCGGCGCGGGGGGTCAGGCTTTCGACAATATTGGAGAGCGGCGCCACCAGGGTCTGGTCGGCGGCCGAGACCACCATGCCGTCAAGCACGGCCAGGGTCAGTGGCAGGCTCATGGAGAACTTCGAGCCCTTGCCGGGCTCCGACGTGATGGAGATCCGCCCGCCCAGGGCCTGGATGGAACGCTTGACCACATCCATGCCGACGCCGCGGCCGGAAATGTCCGAGACCACGTCGGCGGTGGAGAAGCCGGGCAGGAAGATCAGATTGTCGATCTCGTCGTCCGACAGGACGGCGTCCTCGGCGATCAGGCCCTTGGCCATGGCGATCCCGCGAACCCGCGGACGGTTGATGCCCCGGCCGTCGTCCTGGACCTCGATGACGATGCGGCCGCCGCGATGCAGGGCGGCCAGGCGGACGACGCCCTCGGCGCCCTTGCCCCCGGCCTCGCGCTCCTCGGGCGTTTCCAGCCCGTGGTCGATGGCGTTGCGCAGCATGTGGGTGATGGGATCGGACAGGCGTTCGATGACCGTCTTGTCGACCTCGGTGTTCTCGCCGTCCATCACCAGGCGGACCTTCTTGCCCACCATGTCGGCGACCTCGCGGACCAGGCGCGGCATGCGCTGGAACACCGACTTCACCGGCTGGGCGCGGATGGCCATGACGCTGTCCTGGATCTCCCGGGTCAGCAGCTCCAGGTCCTCCAGGCCGAGGGCCACGTCCGAGGAGCGGGCCAGGCCGCTTTCGAAGACTCGCTGGGACAGCATGGCCTGCTGGATGACCAGCTCGCCCACGGCGTTGATCAGTCGGTCAACCCGGTCGAGGTCCACGCGGATGGTCGGGGTCGCGGCGGTCGCGGTTCCGGCGGCGCTGGCCCGTTCCGCCTTGGCGTCGGCCTTGGGGTCCGGCTTAGCCTCGGCCTTGGGCGGCGCTGCGGCCTGAACATGATCCAGGGACGCCTGCTCGGCCAGGGCGATCAGACCCGCCACGCCCATATGGGCCGGATCGGCCTTGGGGGTCTCCGCAGGGGGCTCCGGCGTCGGCTCGGGCGCGGTGGCCAGCGGGGCGGGCTGCGGCGGCTCAGGCGACGGCTCCCCCTGCACGCGGGCCAGCAGGGCCTCAAGATCGAGGGGGGCGGACGCTGCGGCCTCCACGGCGCTCGCAGAGGCGTCGCTTTCGGAGTCATCGGCGGCCGGCGGGGCGCTCGGCGCCTCGGCGTCGCCCTCGCGGCGGACGGTCAGTTCGCAGTCGTCCTCGACGAATTCGAAGACTTCGCGCACGTCGGATTCGGTGGCCTCGCCCAGGAGGCGGATGGTCCAGGAGAGATAGGCCTGTTCGGCCGAAAGCTGGTCCAGCGGCGGAACGGCGGCGGCGTCGACGACCACCTCGACCTCACCCAGGCGCGCGAGTTCGCGCAGCACCAGGGCGGTTTCGTTGGCCTTGGCGTACATCTCCGACTTGGGCCGGAAGGTGACGAGCCAGGCTGCGGCGGCGGTTGTGGGTTGAACGCCCGACTCGGCGGGCTCCGTGGCGGCGGCCATCAGGGCGGCCACATCCACCTCGGGGGCGTCGGCGGCGGGTTCGTCCAGGCTGAGGACGATCGGCACGAAGCCGAAGTCCTCGTCGGCTTCGTCGGCGCCGTCGCTGTCGAGGCCAAGCTCGGCGGCGCGTTCCTGATCGATCAGGCCCTGCAGGTCGGCGATCATGCCGAGCGTGCGGCCTTCGTCCACCGATCCGCCGCTGCGGGCTGCGGCCACATGGTCGGCCAGCACGTCGGAGGCGCGCAGCAGAACCTTGGCGACCTCGTCGGTCAGGTGCAGCCGGTCCGAGCGCATCTCGTCCAGCACCGTTTCAAAGATGTGGGCGAAGCGGATCAACTCGTCGAGGCCGAAGGCCCCGGCGCCGCCCTTGACCGAATGGACCGCCCGGAAGACCGCATTGATCGTCTCGGAATCATCGTCGCCAGCTTCCATGGCGAGCAGTCCCGACTCCATGTCGGTCAGCAGCTCGTCGCACTCCTGGAAGAAGGTCGCCTTGATGCTCTCAAATGGGTCCACAGGGTCGCTCCGGGGGTCAGGGCTGGCTTGGGTCGGCGCAGGCTTGCGCCTAGGCGGCGACGCGGCGAATGGCGTCCACCAGCTTGGTCGGATTGAACGGCTTGACGATCCAGCCGGTGGCCCCGGCGGCCCGGGCCCGCTCTTTCTTGGTCGCGTCGCTCTCGGTGGTCAGGACGAGGATCGGGGTCGCCCGGTGCGCCGGATCGGCCCGCACGCCTTCGATGACGCCGAAGCCGTCCATGCGCGGCATGTTGATATCGGTGATCACCACATCGGCGCCTTGAGCGCGAAGGACCTCAAGGCCCTCCACCCCGTCGACCGCCTGGATCACGCGGTAGCCGGCCTGCACCAGGGCCATGTTGAGCATTTCACGCATGGTGCGAGAGTCGTCGATGGTCAGAACGGTCTTGTTCACAGGTTTACCCCCTCGGGTTCGAAGTCGATCTGCGGCGCGCCGAAGGCGGCCAGTTGTTCAAGAAAACCTTCGGAGGCCTGCTCAATGCGCAGAGGCAATCCGTCTTCCGCCCAGCTCACCCGCGCCGACAGCAGGACCTGCAGGCAGAGCCCGCCCAGCCGGCTGACCTGGGAGGCGTCCATGTGCAGGGGGCGCCCGCGCAGGGCCATCAGCTCTGCGCGAAGTGGCTCAGCAGCCTGAAGATCGAGCACCGGGCAGAGACTCACCTCGGCGATGTTTGTGTCTGTTTCAGACATCAGGATTTCCCCCCTAATGATCAGGTCGAGTTAAAGTGAAAATCCTTAAAACTCTTCCCACCCCTCGCTCTCGGCGGCCGGCTCCGGCTTACGGGCGGCCGAACCTTCGCGAGAGGTCGTCTTCATCTGCGTCGTGTGACGATTGGCGAAGCTTTCGCCGCGCGAAGCCTTGGGCGCCGGCCGTTGTGCGGGCTGGGTCTTGGCCGGCTCGCCGGTGGCGCCGATGTTGAAGCGCGCAACGCTCTGCGAGAGGCTTTCGGCTTCGGTGGCCAGCGAGTGGCTGGCCGCAGTGGTTTCCTCAACCATGGCGGCGTTCTGCTGGGTGACACGGTCCATCTCGTTCACCGCGGTGTTCACCTCGTGCAGGCCGGTGGCCTGCTCCTGGGCCGAGGCGGCGATTTCCGAGACGAGGCTGTCGATCTCAGTGACCTGGCTGACGATGCGCTTCAGCGCCTCGCCGGTCTGGCCGACCAGGCCGACCCCTTGCGCCACCTGCTGAGATGAGGCGCTGATCAGGGCCTTGATCTCCTTGGCCGCATCGGCCGAGCGCTGGGCCAGCGCCCGGACCTCGGAGGCGACCACGGCGAAGCCGCGGCCGGCGTCACCGGCCCGAGCGGCTTCCACCCCGGCGTTCAGGGCCAGCAGGTTGGTCTGGAAGGCGATCTCGTCGATCACGCCGATGATCTGGGTGATCTGCTCGGAGGACTTCTCGATCTCGCTCATGGCGTCGACAGCGTCGCCGACCACCAGGCCGGTCTTTTCGGCGTCGCCGCGCGAGGTGGCGACGACGGTCGAGGCCTGCTTGGCGCCTTCGGCGCTCTTGCGGACCGTGGCGGTGATCTCGTCGAGGGCCGCGGCGGTCTCTTCCAGGCTGGCGGCCTGCTGTTCGGTGCGGCGCGACAGGTCGTCGGCGGCCTGGCTGATTTCGCCGGCGCCCGAGCGCATGGCGCGGACGTTGACGGCGACCACCGACATCGCTTCCTGCAGCTGGCCGATGGCGGCGTTGAAGTCGTCGCGCAGCTTCAGATACTCGGTGGGGAACGGCGCGTTGATCCGGAACGTCAAGTCGCCGCGGGCCAGGTGATCCAGGCCGGAGGCGAGACCGGCGACGACCTTGGCCTGCTCTTCGGCGGCCGCGGCGCGCTCGGCCTCATTGCGGGCGCGTTCGGCCTCGGTGGCGCGGCGCTGTTCGTCGGTCTGGTTCTCCAGGCGGGTCTTCTCGATGGCGGCGTCCTTAAAGACCTGGACAGCCTCGGCCATCAGGCCGACCTCGTCCTTACGGCCGCGAGCCGGCACGTCCACCGAGGAGTCGCCCTCGGCCAGGCGCCGCATGGCGGTGGTCATGGCGGCGATCGGCGAGCCGATGGCCTTGGACAGCATCCAGCCCAGGACCACGGCGGCCAGGACGGAGAAGGCCAGGGCGCCGGAAATCATCATGGTGGTCTGGCTGTTGATCGCCGCCAGCCGGGCGCGCGTTTCCTCGACCTCGGCAGCTTCGGCGGTGGAAATCTGCTCGATGGGTTCTTCAGCCGCGCCCATCAGCCCGTCGGCGATGCCGTCGGAACCGATCATGTCGGTGGCGTCCTGGTAGGTCATCGGATTGGCGGCCAGGGCGGCGCCGCCTTCGACGACCTGCGTGTACCAGGCGTCGGCGGCGAGTTGGGCGGCTTCGACCTGGGCCAGCTTTTCCGGCTCGGCGGCGAGAAGCCCCTTAAGCCGGTCGAGCGCCTTGCCGAAGTTGCCCCGGTGGGCTTCGGCGCGTTCGAGATAGTAGGGGTCGAGGCCGATCAGATAGCCGCGAAAGCTGTTTTCCTGGCGCGCCAGGAGGAAGCTGGCCTGCGTCGTGGCGGCGATGGCGTCCTGCGAAGCGCTATAGTCGGCCCGCGCGGCCGTGAGGCGGTTCATGTTGTAGAAGGTGGCCGCGCCCGTGCCGGCGATCACCAGAACCATGAGCGCGAAGCCCGCCGTGAGCTTGTGCGAGATTTTCCAGTCGTTGAACGACACGTCAGCCATCCCAGTCTTCGGTTCGCCGCGCCGTGTTGGCGAAGCGGGAGGTTTCGGCCCGTACACTGGCCGTCGGATGGGCGCGGCGCGGGAAATTCCCGAGGCGCTCCCGTTAACTCTCGTGAGAGAACAGGCTTGACCGCTAAAGAAAGCGTTACCCGGAGGCTGGAATGTCTTCGCGTATCACTGTTCAGGCCTTGATTTATAAGGCTCGCAGCGGTCTGCGACATTCTGGCGCGCGTCGTGTCACCACGGCCCTGGCGACGTGTGCTGCGACCAAACGCCCGCTCCAGTTAAGTCCGCGGGAAGGACTTTCTTAACGACTATCCGTGTCCCCTCGGACCCGGGTTGACGCTAAGGCTCAGCTTGCCGTCGCGACTCCAGCGGCGGCTTTCCTTCTGGAGCGCCTTATGGCTCTCGAACCCACATCCCGAAGCCGCTTCAATCTGGAGAAGGCGTCGATCCTGATGCTCGAGGCCAATGGCATGGGGATGGACATCCTGGTCCAGATCGTCACCGGCCTGGGCGCCAAGGCCCTGCATCGCTGCAATACGGTCGAGGACGCCCAGGAGGTCGTGCGGCACAACAATGTCGACCTCATCATCGCCGACGCCCTGTCGCCGGCCGGCGAAGGCTATGAGTTCGTCTCGTGGCTGCGCACCCAGGGGGGAGAACCCAACAGCTTCGTCCCCGTGGTGGTCACCGCCGCCCATACGCCGGTCTCGATGGTCGAGAAGGCCCGCGACTGCGGCGCGCACTATATCGTCAAGAAGCCCCTGACCCCTGTCGTCATGCTGGAACGCATCCTGTGGATCGCCCGCGAGAGCCGGCCGTTCATCGAATGCGACGCCTATGTGGGCCCCGATCGGCGCCACAAGAACGAGGGTCCCCCCGACGGCAAGCCCCGCCGCCGGGACGACCTGCCCCCTGAGGTAGGCTTGGCGCAGGAGCCGAACATGAGCCAAGACCAGGTCGATGGTCTCTTCGCCGCCCGGAAGGTGTCCCTGTGAGTTCAGTTCGCATCCATCGCCCGAAATACGCCCTGGCCGGGATGCTGCGAAAGCCCGGCGGCCTCACCGTGGCCGACGCCGTGGAACGGGCGGAGGCCAATCTCGACGGCCTCCAGGCCGAGGCCTGGCCGCAGTTGGACGCGGGTCTGGCGCAGGTGGAGGCGATCTATCGCCGCTATGGAGAGGCCTTTGATGACGCCCTGCTGGCCGAGCACTATGAGGCCGCCGTCCGCCTGATCGGCCTGCCCAGCCTCTGTGGTCTCGACGCCCTGGAAAACGCCGCCCACAGCCTCTGCGATCTCCTCGACCGCCTGCGGACGACGGGCAAGTTGGATCGGGACGGGGTCGGGGTGCACATCCAGGCGCTTCGGCTGCTGCGCAATCTGCCGGCGGACTCCGGAGAGGTGGCCGAGCCGGTGCTCGATGGTCTGCGGCGGGTGCGCGAGCGCCACGCCATCCTGTCCACCGGCTGATCGGCGCGCCCTACAGCGGCAGGCGGACGGTGTTCTTCACCTCTTCCAGCACGGCATAGGTGCGGGTCTCGCGCACGCCCGGCATCTGCACCAACACTTCGCCCAGGAAGCTGCGATAGGCCTCCATGTCGGCGACCCGGGCCTTGATCAGATAGTCGAACCCTCCAGCCACCATGTGGCACTCCAGGATCTCCGGGGCGGCGCGGGCGGCGGCGGCGAACTCGGCGAACAGATCGCCGGTGGTGCGGTCCAGCTGGACCTCGACGAAGATCAGCAGGCCGCGATCAATCGCCTTGGGATCCAGCAGGGCGGCATAGCCCTGGATGACGCCCGCCTCCCGCAGCCGCCGGACGCGCTCATGGCAGGCGGCGGGCGACAGATGGCAACGGGCCGCCAGCGCCTGGTTGGTGATACGTCCATCGGCCTGCAGCAGCCGGAGGATGCGTAGGTCCGTCTCGTCAAGATTCGGCAAGGACGCTCTCGATCGCAAAAAAGTTCGGCCCAGATGCCTAACTTACGAAGCACATTCGTCCACAGCAACGTTACATCGAGGGAAAGCCAAACGGAGGTTGCGGTGAACTGGGACGCGCTGGACGCCGACAAGTATCTCGATGAGCCCACGGCCGTGGCCGCCCTGCTGGCGGCGGCGCCCTTCGGTCCCGCCGATCAGGCGGCGATCCGCAGCCAGGCCGAGGCGCTGGTGCGCACCGCCCGGCTCAAAGCGGACCGCCAGGGCGTCGTCGAGAGTTTCCTCCAGGAATTCAGCCTCGGCACCCGCGAAGGCCTGGCCCTGATGTGCCTGGCCGAGGCCCTGTTGCGGACCCCTGACGATGACAGCCGTGATCGGCTGATCGCCGAGAAGATCGGTTCGGCCGACTGGGCGGCGCATCTCGGCAAGTCCGACAGCCTGTTCGTCAACGCCTCGACCTGGGGCCTGATGCTCACCGGTCGTCTGGTCGAGGTGGACGATGAGGCCCAGCGCGATCTGGGCGGTTTCCTGCGACGTCTTACCGGGCGGCTGGGGGAGCCGGTGATCCGCGCTGCGGTCGGTCAGGCGGTCCGCATCATGGGCGAACAGTTCGTGCTCGGACGGAATATCGAGGCCGGCCTGAAGCGGGCCGCGGCCGAAGGCTATCTCTGCTCCTTCGACATGCTGGGGGAGGGCGCGCGCACCGCCGCCGACGCCGCCCGATACGAGGCCGCCTATGCCCAGGCCATCGCGGCGGTGGGTCAGGCCCATCGCGGCCAGGGGCCGGAGGCCGGCCATGGCATATCGGTCAAGCTCTCGGCGCTCTCGCCGCGCTATGAGGCGACCCATGCGGCGCGGGTCTGGGACGAACTCTATCCGCGCCTCAAGCGGCTGGCGGTCCTGGCCGCCCGCCATGACCTCAACCTGACGCTGGACGCCGAAGAGGCCGACCGCCTGGTCCTGTCGCTGAAGCTGCTGGACCGACTGGCGCGGGAGCCGGAGCTCGGCGACTGGCGGGGTCTGGGCCTCGCCGTCCAGGCCTATCAGAAGCGCTGCCCGCAGGTGATCGCCGCCCTGGCGGACCTGGCCCAGGACAGCGGTCGGCGCCTCATGGTCCGGCTGGTCAAGGGCGCCTATTGGGACACCGAGATCAAGCGCGCCCAGGTCAGTGGCCGCCCGGACTATCCGGTCTATTCCACCAAGCCGGCCACCGATCTTTCCTATCTGGTCTGTGCCAAGGCCCTGATCGCGGCGGCGCCGCACCTCTATGCTCAGTTCGCCACCCACAACGCCCACTCCCTGGCCGCCGTGCGCAAGATGGCCGACGACGCCGGCGTGGCGATCGAATTCCAGCGTCTGCACGGCATGGGCGAGGCGCTCTACGCCGCCGCCGAGGCCGAGACGCCGCTGCGCCTGCGGGCCTATGCGCCGGTGGGCGGCCATGAGGACCTGCTGCCCTATCTGGTCCGCCGCCTGCTGGAGAACGGCGCCAACACCTCCTTCGTCCATGCGCTGCTGGATGAGCGCGTGCCGGTGGAGAAGGTGGTGGCCGATCCCCTGACGCAGATTGCGCAGAGCGGGCCAGGACGCCATCCGAAGATCCCCGCGCCGGCCGACATCTATGGGGTGGCGCGGACCAATTCCCTTGGGCCTGACCTGACTGTGGATCAGACCGCCGAGCGCCTGGCCGCGGCCGCCGCCCAGCTGCAGCCGGTCGCCGCCGGCCCGGTTGTCGCTGGCCAGCTGCAGGGCGCGGGCGGGGCGCAGCCCCTCTTCAGTCCGGCCGACCCGGGGCGGGTGGCAGGTCATGTGATCGCGGCCCTGCCGGCCGACATCGACGCCGCCTTCGCCGCCGCCCACAAGGCCCAGCCGGCCTGGGACGCCCTGGGGGGCGCTGGCCGCGCCAAGGTGCTCCGCGCCATGGGCGATGCGCTCGAGGCCGAACGCGAACGCCTGATCGCCCTGTGCGCCGTGGAGGCCGGCAAGACCCTGGCCGATGGCGTCGCCGAGGTGCGCGAGGCCGTCGACTTCTGCCGCTATTACGCCCACCTGGCCGAGACCCGGTTCGGCGCCCCGCAGGTGCTGGATGGCCCGGTCGGGGAAACCAACACATTGGCCCTGCGCGGTCGCGGCGTGTTCGTGGCCATCAGTCCCTGGAACTTCCCGCTGGCCATCTTCACCGGTCAGATCTGTGCGGCGCTGGCGGCCGGCAACGCCGTGCTGGCCAAGCCGGCCGAGCAGAGCCCGCTGATCGCCGCGCAGGCCGTGCGGCTCTTTTATCGCGCCGGCCTGCCCCCCGAACTCCTGGCCCTGCTGCCGGGGCCGGGCGCCGAGGTGGGGGCGGCGCTCGTGGCCCACCCTGGCTGCGATGGTGTCGCCTTCACCGGGGGCACGGAAACCGCCTGGGCGATCAATCGCGCCCTGGCCGAACGGCGGGGGCCGATCGTGCCGTTCATCGCCGAGACCGGCGGCCTGAACGGCATGTTCGTCGACACCACCGCCCTGCGCGAGCAGGTGATCGATGACGTCATACTCTCGGCCTTCGGCTCGGCGGGGCAGCGCTGCTCGGCCCTGCGCCTCCTCTTCCTGCCGGCCGAAACCGCCGATGGCCTGATCGAGGGTCTGATCGGGGCGATGGACGCCCTCGTGCTCGGCGACCCGGCCGATCCGGCCACCGATGTGGGCCCGGTGATCGACGCCGAGGCCCGGGACGCCCTGGCGGCGCATGCCGAACGCCTGGGTCGGGAGGCGAAGATCCTGCACCGGCTGGAGGCGCCGGCTGGCGGGACCTTCTTCGGGCCGGTCCTGGCGGAGATACCGCGGCCAGGCTTCCTGGAGCGCGAGGTGTTCGGCCCGATCGTGCATGTGGTGCGCTATGAGGCCGGCGAGCTGGAAACGATGGCCCGGGAGCTGGCGGGCCTGAACTACGGCCTGACGCTGGGGGTGCATTCGCGGATCGAATCGTTCGCGCGGCGGATCTGTGAGCTGGTCCCGGCGGGCAACGCCTATGTGAACCGTGGCATGACCGGCGCCGTGGTGGGCGTCCAGCCGTTCGGCGGCGAGGGTCTGTCGGGCACGGGTCCCAAGGCCGGCGGTCCCAACGCCCTGTCACGCTACGCCGTGGAGCGCGCCCTGAGCGTCAATATCGCCGCCCAAGGGGGCGACCCGGCCCTGCTCAACCTTTAGGAGCGCGTGCAAAGAATTCGGGCGCAGCCGCCCCCTGAACGCCGACATTCCGCGCGGTCTTCAACCAGCGTCGCCGCTAGGCGCGCTCATGGCTTGCCAAGCCGCAGGGGCGCCGACGCTCTAGCTCCGTCGAGCGTTGGTCGGGGTTTAAGTCATGAGTGTCAGTCGGCGGCTGTTTCTACATCGCCTGGGGGCCGTGGGCGGGTTGGGCGCGGCCTATAGCGCCATGACCGCGCTCGGGCTGAACGCCGAGGCCGTCGCCGCGGCCCCGGCCCTGTCGCCCGATCTGGGCCAAGGGCGGCGGGTGGTGATCCTGGGGGCCGGGATCGCGGGTCTGGTCAGCGCCTATGAGCTGGAGCGGGCCGGGTTCTCCGTGACCATCCTGGAGGCTCGCGATCGCCTCGGCGGTCGTAACTGGACCCTGCGCGGCGGCGACAAGGTCGAGATGGTGGGCGAGGCCGACCAGACCGTCGCCTTTGAGAAGGACGTCTACATGAATGCGGGCCCGGCCCGCATTCCCAGCCACCATGAGGGCCTGCTGGCCTATTGCCGCAAGCTGGGCGTGCCGCTCGAAGTGGAGATCAATGTCAGCCGCAGCGCCCTTCTGTGGGGTAACCAGGCCCACGGCGGCAAGCCGATCCAGCTGCGCCAGGGGATCAACGACACCCGCGGCCATGTCTCCGAACTGCTGGCCAAGGCGATCAACAAGGGCGCCCTGGACGCTGAGCTGACCCTGGCCGACAAGGAGAAGCTGCTGCCCTTCCTGCGGGCCTATGGGGATCTGTCGGAGGATATGAGCTTTCAGGGCACCGAGCGCTCCGGGTTCGCCCAGACGCCCGGGGCCGCCGACCAGTTCAGCCAGCGCCGTCCGCCGGTCCCCCTGCGCGATCTCCTGGCCAATCCTCAGCTGCGGGCGACCCTGTTCGAGGACAATATCAACATGCAGGCCACCATGTTCCAGCCGGTGGGCGGCATGGACCAGATCGTGGCGGGTTTCGAGCGGGCCATCACCAGCCCCATCCTGCGCAAGGCCCTGGTGAGCCGCATCGCCCGGACGTCGGAGGGTGTCCAGGTGGCCTATCGGCAGGCCGGCGGCGGCGAGCAGGTCGTGTCCGCGGACTTCGCGATCATCACCATTCCCCTGGCGATCCTGGCCGGCATCCCGTCGGACTTCTCAGCCCCGGTGAAGGCCGCCGTGGCCAGCGTGCCCAACGCCTATTCCAACAAGATCGGCTTCGAGGCGCCGCGGTTCTGGGAGGCCGCGCAGATCTTCGGCGGCATCTCCTGGGTCGGCGGCGACACCTCGCTGATCTGGTACCCGAGCAACGGCCTGCACACCGAGCGCGGCATGCTGCTGGCCTGTTACGGCTCGGGGCCGGGCGCCAAGGCCTTCGCCGAGCTGCCAATGGAGACCCAGATCGCCGCCGCCCGCGCCGCCGTCGGCCGGGTGCATCCGGGCCACGAGGGGGATCTGGCCAAGCCCGTTGTGGTCAACTGGAGCAAGATCCCGCACAATCTTGGGCCATGGCCCGACTGGGAGGGGCATGGCGGACAGGAGGGCCACATGGACATGCCGGCCTATCGTCTGCTCAACCAGCCCGACGGCCCGTTCCACTTCACCGGCGCCCATCTCAGCCAGATGCCCGGCTGGCAGGAAGGCGCCGTGCTGTCGGCCCACCGCACGATCAAGGCGCTGGCCGCCCAGACCAAGAGCGCGGCCCTCGCGTCCTAGGGCGCCTTCAGGCTTCAATGAAAACCAAGATCAAGGAGACGCCCATGCGCCCGACCACCCTTTTCCTGGCCGCCGCCCTCACCGCCCTGGCCGCCAGCCCCGCCGCCGCCGAGATCAAGCGCATCGGCGCCGAAACCTCGCCCATCGCCAGCGCCGTGGTGGTGCCAGCCGGCTATGACATGATCTATGTCAGCGGCATCACGCCGCCCGTCACCAACGAAGGCGCCCCTGAAGGGACGCCCCGCGAGTTCGGCGACACCAAGACCCAGACGATTGGCGTGCTCAATCGGATCAAGGGCATCCTGGAAGGCCAGGGCGCCACCATGGGCGACGTGGTGATGATGCGTGTCCTGCTGGTGGGCGACCCGGCGCTTGAGGGCAAGATGGACTTCGCCGGCATGATGGAGGGCTACCGCCAGTTCTTCGCCAATGCCGAGCAGCCCAACCGCCCGGCGCGGATCACCTCGCAGGTCGCCGCCCTGGTGGCGCCGGGCATGATGGTGGAGATCGAGGTCCAGGCGGCGGTCAAGCCCGACTAGCTTGGCCGGATCTTCCCGAACCCCGGGCCGCCTCTAGGGCGCGTTCCGATAGGCGAAAACCGGTTATCGGATCAAAACGCGCTCAAGACCTGGAGTTTAGAGTCTGATTCAACGAATCAGACGATTCCGTCTGATCGCATCAGGCTCTAGGATCGGCCAAGGTCAACGGCGCCACAGGTTGGTGCGGGCGCAGCGCCGCACTCCGGGGAAAGGTCCTCCTTGAATTTCGAACAGCTCGCCACCCTGGCTGTCCTGGCCGCGGTCGTCGTCGCCCTGCTCAGCGACAGGATCCGCGCCGACGTGGCGGCCATGGCGGCCGCGGCGACCCTGCTGGGTCTGGGGGTGGTGTCGCTGGAGGACCTTGGCCGCGGCCTGGCCAGCCCGGCCCTGGTGGCGCTCGCCTCGCTGTTCATCATCGCCCGGGCGCTGGACGTTACCGGCGTCATGGGCGTGATCATTCGCTCGGCGGCCAATATGACCGACCGCATGGGCGCCGCCTCGGCGCCGATCATCATCACCCTGTGCGGGACGCTGTCGGCCTTCCTGAACAACACGCCCCTGGTGATCCTCGGCGCGCCGGTCATCAAGGATTCGGCCAAGCGCCTGGGAATCTCCCCCAAGCGGCTGCTGATTCCCCTGTCCTACGCCTCGATCATGGGCGGCGCCTGCACCCTGATCGGCACCTCCACCAACCTGCTGGTGGACGACATGGCGAGGCGCCAGCACCTGGCGCCCTTCACTCTGTTCGAGATCACGGGCGTCGGCCTCTGCGTCGCGGCGATCGGCGCCCTCTATCTCGCCTTTGTCGCGCCGCGCCTGCTGCCCGGGAGCGACAGCGACACCGCCGAAGCGACCCCGGCCCTGGAGGAAATCGCCCCGCCTCTGAAACTCGCGCCGGCCCTGATCAGCGTGACGGTCTTCGCCTTTGTCCTGGGCGCGGCGGCGGGCGGGCTGTCCATCGCCGTGGTCGCCTTCGTCGGGGCCATGGCGTTGATGGCCTTCCAGGTGATGAAGCCGGAAGAGGCCTATTCGGGGCTGCGGCCCCAGGTGCTGCTGATGATCGGTGGCATGCTGGTGGTCGGCGAAGCCCTAGGCAAGACCGGTCTCGCCTTCCAGGCCACCAATATGATGGCCCTCTGGACCCAGCCGCTGGGGCCGATCGCCGCCCTGGCGATCATCTATATCGCCACATCGGTCCTGACCGAGATCATGTCCAACGCCGCGGTCGCAGTGCTGATCACCCCGCTGGCCATCGGCCTGGCGGAGAACCTCGGCGTCGCCCCGCGGCCCTTCGTGGTGGCGGTGATG
>Ga0207884_1000463_pt1 | contig 24829 bp, 21 predicted proteins | sample MalvirmetaMSP144_FD_184236 | JGI IMG/M metagenome (GOLD analysis project Ga0207884, IMG submission 184236) | Marine viral communities from the Deep Pacific Ocean - MSP-144 (SPAdes) | ecosystem: Environmental > Aquatic > Marine > Oceanic | place: Pacific Ocean | collected 2011-07-08 | reverse complement strand
TTTATCCCTCCGTGTAACCTTCGCTGTGAAGGTCGGTCACTCTCGGTCCAGACGTTATTTACATAACCGGAACCCTAGAGACCCTATTGCTGTTCTTTTGGTGTGATAAAAACACCTCTAACACGCTGCAGTTGTAAACGCAGGATCCAGGCCAACTTCATAAAGTGTTTAGATATTAATTAAAAACAATAGCTTGACTTGTTTTTAGGTTACGACAGTAAATGTTTGTTGCACCAGAATTGTGCGAATTTAAATTATAATGCTCAATTATGGAGCGGTTAGAGCAGTTTTATCGGATCATTTTTCCAAAAAAAAGCCCCTATTTCAGGGGCCTTTTTGTAGGTTTCTGCTAATGATTAGAACGGAATATCATCATCGTAATAATCCGCTTCGCCGCCTGAACCATAATCCGGACCCGCAGATGCTGAAGCAGGTTGTGGATTGTTGTAGTTACTTTTCGCTGCTGGTTGAGAAGGGCGATTTTGGTTGTAATCCTGATTATCGTTGCTTCCGCCACCACCCGCACCTTTGCTGTCCAGCATGGTCATTTCATTACCAACGATTTCGGTGGTGTATTGATCCTGACCTTGCTGGTTTTGCCATTTACGGGTCTGAATACGGCCTTCAATATAGACTTGTGAGCCTTTACGCAGATATTGCTGAGCGATTTCACCCAGTTTATTGCGTAACACGACACGATGCCATTCGGTACGTTCCTGGCGCTCACCGGTTTGTTTGTCACGCCAGCTTTCTGAGGTCGCAATCCGCAAATTACAGATCGAACCACCATTAGGAAATGCCCGGCTTTCAGGATCGACCCCGAGTCTGCCAACCAGAATAACTTTGTTTACTGACATGGTGAATTCCTTTACTAATTCAAATTTTGGTTCATTTTACGCATAAATCAGACATGCTTCGAGTTCATGTAGATCTACATCATCGGCGAGGTATTTGACGTATGCAATCCTCTCTTCCAGCACAATGACGATTTCAACCACGCCCTTGATAGCATTCAGCCGTTCTACAAATTCATCAGCGGTCTCGGCGGTGACTTCGTTTAATGGAACAATGCGGCTACTGTAATGTTTTGGGGCTTGCATCGGCAACATCATAATTAACCAACATGCACTAATGAGCCCCGCTGACCAGAAGATCCAGCTGATATCACCGAAACTATATATAACGCCACCCAATATACCGCCCAGAAAAGCGCCAATAAATTGCGCGCTGGAATAGATGCCCATCGCGGTGCCTTTGTTTTTAATCGGACTGAGTTTGGACATCATCGAAGGCAAGCTGGCTTCAAGAATATTAAATGCGGTGAAAAATAACCATAAGCAAATCATCAGCATCGCTAATGAGCTTGGCAATAACGCCCAACCTACTTGAGCAACAGCCAGGACAGCGATTGCACCGATAAACACCATTTTCATTTTGCGCTGTTTTTCGGCGATCAGAATAAACGGCACCATGCAGATAAACGCCAGTAATAACACTGGTAAATAGGTTAACGCTAAATCCGCTTTGGCCACGCCAGCAAAATCCTGCAAGGCGATCGGCAGCGCGAAAAAGCTTAAGGTGAGTAATAAATGGAGAATCAGAATACTGGCCACCAGCCGCATAATCGAAGTATTGGCCAATACTTCACCAATTTGCGCACGGGCAGGTTTCATATCCTGATGTTGTTTATGTTTATACGGCGTGGGGACCCACCAATGCAATACCAGCATGCCAAAAATAGCCATTAATGCAGTGGCCCAGAAGAGACCATCCAGTCCAATCCAGCTTTCTAAGGCCGCGCCACTGGCTAACGCCACTGAAAAAGACAAGCCAATGCTGATACCAATGGCAGCCATCGCTTTGGTGCGATGCTGATCGCGGGTAAGGTCTGCGGTGAGGGCCATCACTACGGCGGCAATCGCGCCACTGCCTTGTAATAATCTACCAATAATGACAGTGTAGATTGAGTCTGCCATAGCGGCTAACAGGCTACCCATGGCAAACAGGATCAACCCTAGATATATGACCTTCTTACGACCAATCCGGTCGGAGAGCATACCAAATGGAATTTGCAACAGCGCCTGCGTTAAACCATAGGCACCAATCGCCAGACCTATTAATAAAGGCGTGCTGTGAGAATATTGTTGAGCGGAGAGCGAAAATACCGGCAAAATCATAAACAAACCCAGCATACGCAGGGCGAAGATGACAGATAAACCGGAAATAGTACGTTTCTCCAGCGCACTAAGTGCGTCAGGTGTGGCTTGCTTTTGCGTCATGATAGGGTGACAGAGTATATTGATCCGTTGGATTTTACTACGGAACAGGCATGAAAAAAATCAGTATTCGCGGCGCCCGTACGCATAACTTGAAAAACATCGATCTGGACCTGCCCAGAGATGCGCTGATTGTGATTACCGGCTTGTCTGGATCAGGCAAATCGTCACTGGCTTTTGATACCTTATATGCAGAAGGTCAGCGGCGTTATGTGGAATCGCTGTCAGCCTATGCCCGACAGTTTTTATCGATGATGGAAAAACCCGATGTGGATCATATCGAGGGCCTTTCACCGGCGATTTCGATTGAACAGAAGTCGACATCGCATAATCCACGTTCCACTGTCGGCACCATCACTGAAATCTATGATTATTTAAGATTGTTGTTGGCCAGAGCCGGTGAGCCGCGCTGCCCAACGCATCATCTGCCGCTGGAAGCCCAGACCGTCAGTCAGATGGTGGACACTGTATTAGCGATGCCCGAAGGCAAACGTTTAATGCTATTGGCACCGGTGATTCAGGATCGCAAGGGCGAACATCTGTCTGTGTTTGAAGGGCTGCGGGCGCAAGGGTTTGTTCGTGCCAGAGTCAATGGTGAGGTCGTTGAGTTGGACGATCCACCAGAGCTTGAATTACGCAAAAAACACACGATAGAAGCCGTGGTTGACCGTTTTAAAGTACGCGAAGACCTGCAACAGCGTCTAGCGGAATCGTTTGAAACGGCTTTGAAATTAGCCGATGGTGTGGCCAAAGTCGTCTCAATGGATGATGATGCGGACCAAACTTTATTTTCGGCCCGTTTTGCCTGTTCTGAATGTGGTTATTCGATTGCTGAACTCGAACCGCGCATGTTTTCCTTTAATAATCCGGCCGGTGCCTGCCCGACATGTGATGGTCTGGGTATCAAGCAGTTTGTAGATCCTTCCCGAGTCGTTGCACACCCTGAACTCAGTTTGGCGGCCGGTGCCATTCGCGGATGGGATCGTCGTAATGCCTATTACTACCAAATGATTCTATCGTTAGCCGATCACTTTCAATTTGATATTGATGCGGCATTTGATTCATTACCTGAAAATGTCCGGCAAGTGATTTTGTATGGCAGTGGTCGTACTGAAATTGATTTCAGTTATATCAGTGATCGTGGCAAGCGGGTAAGCCGTAAACATTCATTCGAAGGCATTATCCCCAATTTGCAACGCCGCTATCATGAGACTGAATCAGGTAGTGTGCGCGATGAACTGGCGAAATTCCATTCAATCAGAGCCTGTCCGGATTGTCATGGCACCCGCTTACGCGAAGCCTCTCGAAATGTATTTATCAATGAAACCAATTTACCAGAAATAACGGCGATGCCGATTGGTGAAGCCACCGAGTTTTTCCAGCAATTACATTTGCCGGGTAAACGAGGCGAGATAGCCAGCAAGATAGTCAGCGAGATTAGTGCCCGATTAAGTTTTCTGGTTAATGTCGGGCTGGATTACCTTTCGCTGGCGCGCAGTGCCGATACCTTATCTGGTGGTGAAGCGCAGCGTATCCGGCTGGCCAGCCAGATCGGTGCCGGTCTGGTCGGTGTGATGTATATCCTCGATGAACCCTCCATTGGCTTGCATCAACGTGACAATGATCGTCTGTTGGGAACACTGACCCGGCTGCGTGATTTGGGAAATACGGTGATTGTGGTTGAACATGATGAGGACGCGATTCGCAGTGCCGATTATGTTTTGGATATCGGGCCGGGTGCCGGTGTTCATGGCGGTGAAATTGTGGCGCAGGGCACACCAGAAGATATTATGAAAAGTGAGCATTCGCTTACCGGACAGTACCTTTCTGGTCGGCGAAAAATTGAAATACCAGCGAAACGCGAAACCGCCCATGCCGGTAAATCCATTGGCTTGCGAGGGGCCTGCGGTAATAACCTGAAACATGTCGATGTCGATATTCCAATAGGACTTATGACATGTGTAACCGGCGTGTCTGGTTCAGGAAAGTCCACATTAATTAATGAAACGCTGCTGAAGCTGACTTCCAAGACATTGAATGGTGCTTCTGAAGAACCCGCACCGCATACCGATATTCTCGGCCTGGAACAGTTGGATAAAGTGGTGGCGATTAATCAAAGTCCGATTGGTCGGACGCCACGCTCTAATCCTGCTACTTACACCGGTCTTTTTACCCCGATACGAGAGTTATTTGCGGGTACTCAGGAAGCACGGGCCAGAGGTTATGGACCTGGAAGATTTAGCTTTAATGTTAAAGGTGGCCGCTGTGAAGCCTGTCAGGGTGATGGTCTGATTAAGGTCGAAATGCACTTTTTACCCGATATTTATGTGCCTTGTGATGTCTGCAAAGGTAAGCGCTACAATCGGGAAACCCTGGATATTCGCTATAAAGGTAAAACCATCACTGAAGTGTTGGATATGACTATCGAAGATGCCAATGTGTTTTTTGAAAATATTCCGGTGGTGGCAAAAAAACTGCAAACCCTGATCGATGTCGGCCTGACCTATATCAAGCTGGGGCAGAACGCTACAACGCTTTCCGGCGGTGAAGCGCAGCGGGTAAAACTGGCCAAAGAATTATCCAAACGTGATACCGGTAAAACGCTGTATATCCTAGATGAGCCGACCACCGGGCTACATTTTTACGATATTGAGCAACTGCTGAAAGTCTTGCATCACTTACGCGACCGGGGTAACACTATCGTGGTGATTGAGCATAATCTGGATGTGGTAAAAACCGCCGATTGGGTAATTGATATGGGCCCTGAAGGTGGTGCTGGCGGTGGTGAAGTGATTGCTGTCGGCACGCCGGAGCAAATCACTGAATACCCACGTTCGCATACCGGACATTATCTGAAGCCGTTACTGAAATGAGTCTTGAACAGGAAATGAAGCTCGCCGTGAATGGCGAGACCAAACTGAATCTTGCTGATCTGGAATGGCTGCAAGCTTTGGTCAGTGAGCAAAAGCAGTTGCATTTGCGGACGGAATATTTTGATACCCCGCAACTGAAACTGAAACAGCAGGGCATCGCTTTGCGTATGCGACAGATCGACGATCAATGGCTGCAAACCGTGAAAACCAGTGGCAAGGTTCAAGATGGTCTGCATCAGCGTGAAGAGTGGGAACATCCGATCATCAATGGTGAGTTTGATCTGCCATTGCTTCGCCAGACACCCTTAGCGCCGATTGTCGATGACAGTGGGAGCTGGAAGCAGTTGCAGCGTCTGTTCTATACCGAATTTGACCGGGATATCCTTATGCTGGAGGCCAATCAGAATACCCTGATTGAGCTGGCGTATGATTTTGGCGAAGCTGTTTCGGGTAACAACAAGGCGGTCATACATGAAGTCGAACTGGAGTTACGTCACGGCTCACTGGAAGTGTTACAGCAAATTGCAGAAAAGCTGAAGTCGGAATTGCCGCTGAGTTATAACAACCGCAGTAAGGCCGAGACGGGGTATCAGTTATATCAACAACAAAATACGGACTGAAGAACTAACGGGCCGACAGGCCTCGGGCACTTTCAAATTTCCAGGTGCGGATAATGGTAAGCATGTCATTATTTTTCAGAACATCCTCGGGGATTGCGGCATACGGAGCACCTAAACGCACAATTCGCACGGCGGCATCATCCAGTACCTTATGCCCGGACGACCGTGATACTACAATGCCATCGGGGGGAACACTGCCATCCGGTTTGATATCCACTGATAACATCAAGCTGCCATTAACGCCCTTATCCTTGGCTTCCTGCGGATAATTCATGTTACCAATTCGTTCGACTTTCATTGCCCAGGCCCGCATATAGGCGGCGGCAGAATATTCCTTGGTAGCTGCTGATATGCGACGTTTTTTTGGGGTTTCACTTAACGCACGGCTATTATATTCCAGTGTGCTTTGCAGTGATCCGATTTCGCTTCTTGCACGGGCAATCAGCTCTGCCCCGGAAATGTTTGGTGTAATCTCTGCCGTTTCTTCAACGGTCTCTTCAGCGACAATTTCAGAAGTCTCTACCTTACGATCAGCATTTTCAGCCGTGACTTTTTTGCTGGTGGTTTTGGGTTCGGGTTTTGCTTCAACAACTGTTTTTTCAGCTGGTGGCTCTGGAACCACCTTTTCAGCTGGCGCTTCTGCTGGAGTGGATGGTTCAACTGGCGGAGCCGGTTCCACTACAGGTTCGGGGTTAACCGGTTCTACAGGAACCGGATCCAGTTCCGTAACCGCGGGAGATACGGGATCTGTTGATGCGGGAGCCTCTTCGGCAATCGGTACCGCTAGCTCCGGCGTAGGTTCAGGTGATTTTTCATCGGTTTCGCCGCCACCTTCATTATTGACCTGGGCAAGATAACTGGCTTCTTCTGGTGCCTGCTCGGTTTGTTGTTTGACCAAAGTGATATCAAGCTGATTAACCGGGGCGTTGGTCGGTGGAGAAAAAACATTAAAACTGATGGTAAACACCACGATAACATGCAAAATAACCGACCCGATAAGGGTCAGTATCATCCGATCAGTGGCACTGCTGGTCGAAATCATTCGCTCACTCGTGGGGAATTTCGCGAATCACCGGTTCGGCATCATGTCCGGTTAATCTGACGCGTTTCTGCATAGCAGGACTCATTTCAACCTGACCATCTTCTGTCACCAGCATTACCATATCAATTCCCATTTCTGCTGCAATGGTTGGCCAGTCACTTCCGGCCACAAATATTGCTGTTGCAGCGGCATCCGCCATTGAAGCATTTTCATGAATTACCGTTGAGGACATTGCCTGATCAGCTGGATAACCGGTACGTGGATCCAGTATATGTGGGTAGCGTTTACCTTCGTAGGTAAAAAATCGTTCGTAATCACCGGAACTGAAAACACTTTCATCATCACTGACTGCCACTGAGGCTAACACTCTGTCATGTCTGGGGTGGCGAATACCAATAATCCAGGGACGTTCACCATGTGTGCCTATGGCGCGTAAATCGCCACCAATATTGACGACAGCATTTTGAATGCCTTGTTGTTGCAGAATCGCGATGGCGTTATCGACCGCATAACCTTTGGCAAAACCACCAAAACCGAGTCTGACAGCAGTGTTGTTACTGGTTAATTGACCATTTTCGATAACGATATCATCCATCGTCGGGCTGACGGCCAGCCATGCATCGATATCAGCCTGTGCAGGAGGTGGATGGGATTCAAACCAGTCATCCTGTTCATAACCCCATAATGCAAATAAGTTACCGGCTGCCGGATTAAACAAATGCCCACTGTCTCTCGCCAGTTTCTGGGCAAGTAAAATCACGCTGGCAACATTGTCATCCACTGCAATAGGCTGTTCTGCTGCGATTGCATCATTAATTTTGGTTAATACACTGGGCTGCCAGGCATGCCACAGGTCATTTACTTCTGAAAAGGATTGCTCCAGAGCATCAATGGTTTTGGCTGCGGTTTCTTCATCAACACCGTACAGACTGATGTCGATTTCGGTGCCAAACGCATAAAACTTGGCTTGTAAGGCGCGATCCTGATCACCGCATGCACTTAATAAACTTAAACCAATCACCAATATAAGGCTGTTTAAAACAGTCTTCATAAATGTGCCTCAATACAATTCATCAAATCACCGGCAATATTCAGGTTGAATTGCCGATCCAGTTCACGAATACAGGTTGGACTGGTGACGTTAATCTCGGTCAGATAATCGCCAATCACATCTAAACCAACAAATAACAGACCTTTTTCGCGTAATTTTGGCCCAACCTGCTGACAAATCCAGCGGTCTCTTTCTGTTAAAGGTCGGCCTTCACCTCTCCCTCCCGCTGCCAGATTACCGCGCGTTTCGCCATCGGCAGGAATACGGGCTAACGCATAGGGCACCGGCTCACCGTTAATCAACAAAATACGTTTATCACCGTCTTTAATAGCCGGTAAATACTGTTGCACCATCACCGATTTTTTGCCTTGCTCGGTCAGCGTTTCGACAATCACCGAAAAATTCGGATCGCCTTGACTGACTTTGAAAATGGAAGCGCCGCCCATGCCATCTAATGGTTTGATAATAATATCGCCATGTTGTTGCTGAAATTCACGCATCAATTGTTTTTTTCGGGTGACTAAGGTGGGCGGACAACATTGCGGAAACCATGCGGTAAACAGTTTTTCGTTGGCATCACGCAGGCTTTGTGGATGGTTCACCACCAATACACCCTCAGACTGAGCCTGTTCCAAGAGGTATGTGCTGTAGATATATTCCATATCAAATGGTGGATCTTTGCGCATCAGGATGGCATCAAGTTCGCTAAGTTTGCGGGTTGTTGGTTCGCCAAGTTGGTACCAGTTGTTGGCATCTTCTGTGACCTGTAAATCCCGCATGCTGGCCATCACTTTGCCTTGGCTCAGATACAGATCCTGTTGTTCCATGTACTGAATCGTCCAGCCTTTGGCCTGGGCGGCCAACAGCATCGCAAAACTGCTGTCTTTTTTGATATTGATGGCTGAAATGGGATCCATCACGATGCCGATATGTCGCGACATAATTCTGCTCTTTAACGATTAATGGGTCGCTGCATTGTACCGTATCTGTTTCTTTGCGGTGACAGTCGCATTAGTCAAACCGTCGAGCCTGAATATTCATTACTGAGTTGTCTCTACAAGCCACTGCTTTATTCGCTATAATCAGTACATTTTTAGTTATGCGAAGACAATTTTCTCAATGAGTGATTCTGCGGCAACTGTGGCGGCCACGCCAAAAACTTTTCAGGAACTGATTCTACGTCTGCAACAATACTGGGCAGAACAAGGCTGTGTGTTATTGCAACCCTATGATATGGAGGTTGGAGCGGGCACATTCCACCCGGCAACCTTCCTGCGAGCTATTGGCCCGGAGCCGTGGAGTGCGGCGTATGTACAACCATCCCGTCGCCCAACAGATGGACGTTATGGTGATAACCCGAACCGACTGCAGCATTATTACCAGTTTCAGGTTTTGATCAAACCCTCTCCATTGAATATTCAGGAGCTGTATCTGGGCTCATTAAGAATGCTGGGAATTGATACCACTATTCACGATATTCGTTTTGTAGAAGATAACTGGGAATCACCAACATTAGGTGCCTGGGGCCTCGGCTGGGAAGTCTGGCTCAATGGCATGGAGGTGACACAGTTCACCTACTTCCAACAGGTTGGCGGCCTCGAATGTAAACCCGTCAGCGGCGAAATCACCTATGGTCTGGAACGTATCGCCATGTATCTGCAAGGCGTTGCAAGTGTTTATGATTTGGTCTGGGCAGATGGTCCATTAGGTAAAGTGACTTATGGCGATGTGTTTCACCAGAATGAAGTTGAAATGTCGACCTACAACTTTGAACATGCCAATACCGAACATCTGTTTCAGCAGTTCGATACCTGTGAAAAAGAGAGTGAAAGAATGATTGCAGCGGGCTTGCCATTACCTGCTTATGAAATGGTTTTAAAAGCATCACATACCTTTAATCTGCTCGACGCACGTAAAGCGATTTCGGTTACAGAACGACAGCGCTTTATCCTGCGGGTCAGAACACTGGCCAGAGCAGTAGCTCAGGCTTACTATGACCGACGTGAATCCCTGGGCTTTCCGATGTTAAGCAAACAGGATGAGGTGCAGTCATGAGTGATGTACGTGATTTCCTGTTAGAACTTGGCACTGAGGAATTACCGCCTAAAGCCCTTTCGACTCTGAGTGAAGCTTTACTGAAAGGTGTTGAAAAAGGATTAGCGGAGGCTGAACTCACTTTCTCAACTTCAAAAGCCTATGCGAGTCCACGTCGTTTAGCCGTTGTCATCACAGAAATGCAGAGCCACCAGGCGGATCGGCAGATTGAAAAACGTGGACCTGCTGTTACCGCCGGTTTTGACGAAGAGGGTAACCCGACCAAAGCGTTGCAGGGGTTTGCCCGTTCCTGTGGTGTGGATGTCGATGCTCTGGAAACGCTGGAAACGGATAAAGGTGCCTGGTTAGTCTATCGCGAAAAACAGTCGGGACAGGCTGCCACTGATTTACTGCCGGAGATAGTCAAACAGGCTTTGGCGGCATTGCCCATACCCAAACGAATGCGTTGGGGCAGTTTATCCGAAGAATTTGTCAGGCCTGTACATTGGCTGATTTTGATGCTGGGGGATGAGATTATTCCGGCCAGCTTGCTGGGCGTACAATCCAATCAGCTTAGTTATGGACATCGTTTCCATCATCCACAGGCAATTCGAATCAGTAGTCCACAAACCTACGCGCCACAATTGCTTAGCGAAGGCCATGTGATGGTTGATTTTGCTGAGCGTCGCGAAGCCATTCGCGGACAGGTCAAAGAATTGGCCAGCCAACTGGGTGGTCAGGCCATTATTGATGATGAATTGCTCGATGAAGTCACCGGGCTGGTGGAATGGCCGGTTGCATTATCGGGGGAGTTTGAAAAGCGTTTTCTGGAATTGCCCTCGCAGGCACTGATCTCTTCAATGCAGGGCCATCAAAAATATTTCCCGGTAGAAGATGCGGCTGGCAAGTTACTGCCATTTTTTATTACGGTGTGTAATATTGAAAGTCGCGATCCGGCGCAAGTTATTGCCGGTAATGAACGGGTAATTCTACCCCGGTTAAGCGATGCTGCGTTTTTCTGGGATACCGATAGAAAACGTCCCTTAGCGGATCGTCAGGAACAACTGAAAAGCATCGTGTTCCAGAATCAACTGGGCACGGTCTTTGATAAATCCCAACGTGTTGCGAAACTGGCTGGTTTTATTGCGGGCAAAATTGGTGGTGATGTAGCACTGGCTGAACGCGCTGCCATGTTGGCCAAATGTGATCTGGTCACTGAAATGGTCGGTGAATTTCCCGAACTGCAAGGCATTATGGGCAGCTTCTATGCTCGTTTTGATGGCGAGCAGGAAGAGTTGTCTGCAGCGATGGATGAGCAATATCTGCCACGTTTTGCCGGTGATGCTTTGCCACAGGGCAAAACCGGACAGGCATTAAGTCTTGCCGAAAAAATCGATACCTTGTGCGGACTTTTTGGTATTGGTCAACCACCATCAGGTGCCAAAGATCCGTTTGCCTTACGTCGTGCGGCGTTAGGCATACTGAGAATTATCATCGAGAATAATCTGGATTTGGATCTGGCTGAACTTTTACAACAGTCAGTGCAAAGTTACGATAAACAGCTTACTGAAACAGAAATCGTGGCGCCGGTGATGCAATATCTGTTTGATCGGTTACGCGGCTATGCGGCCGATGCCGGCCATCATGGTGATGTATTTGAAGCCGTGCTTGCTTTGAAACCCACGCGTCCATTGGACTTTATGCAGCGTATGCAGGCTGTGTCCGCTTTCCGTGAGATGGAGCAGGCCGAAGCGCTGGCTGCAGGCAATAAACGGATTGATAATATTCTGCGGAAAAACGGTGCCTACGAAGCGGATCATCAATTAAATCCTGATTTACTGGAAGAAACCGCCGAACAAAAACTGGCTGAGACCTTACAACAAGTCTCTGCAGATGTTGCTCCGATGATGCAAAAGGCCGACTACGCCGGTGTATTACGTCGTCTGGCCGATATGCGCGACAGTATTGATGCGTTTTTTGACGAAGTTATGGTTATGGCAGAAGATGAAGCAATTCGTCATAATCGTCTGGCGTTACTGAATCAGACTCGGGCATTGTTTCTGGGTGTGGCGGATATTTCCCGATTACAAAATTAGGATGCGTATATGTCGCTGATAATTCTCGATCGTGATGGTGTGATAAACCATGATTCGGATGATTTTATTAAATCTCCGTCTGAATGGGAGCCTATTGAAGGTAGTCTGGAAGCTATTGCGAGACTGAATTATGCTGGCTACCGGGTGGTAATCATTACCAATCAATCCGGCATTGCCAGAGGCTTTCTGGATGTCGAAACCCTCAATCGTATTCACAGTAAAATGCGGCGTATGCTGGCGCAGGTTGGGGGACGCATTGAAGCCATTTTTTTCTGCCCACATGGGCCGGATGATAATTGTGACTGCCGTAAACCTAAAGACGCAGCATTTAAAGAGCTTGCCCATCGACTGCGGGTGAATCTGGATCATGTGCCTGCGGTCGGCGATTCGCTGAGAGATATTCAGGCAGCACAGTCTGCTGGCGCCAAGCCCATTCTGGTGCGCACCGGAAAGGGTGAAAAGACTCTGAAGAAAGGTATCCCCAAGGATGTACCTGTATATGACAACCTGGCTGCAGTTGCTGATGCATTGTTGGAAATCGTAATTTGATGCAAATTTTCCGTTCATTCATCTTTCTGACCGTGTACGCAATAACAGCCATTCTATTCTCGGTGATTGGCGTGCTAATCTGGCCATTACCGTTTAAACAGCGCTATTGGGTAGTAAGTCGTTGGGCGGTAATGAATATCTGGCTGTTAAAAATTATTTGTGGATTGAGGCTGGAAGTTGAAGGACGAGAAAATATTCCGACAGAACCTTGTGTGATTTTATGCAAACACCAATCCGCATGGGAAACGTTGGCGTTACAGGCTGTCTTTCCTCCTCAGGTCTGGGTGTTGAAACGTGAATTATTATGGATTCCTTTTTTTGGTTGGGGACTTGCTTCATTGCGGCCAATCGCCATTGATCGAAATGCCGGCCGTCAGGCTTTGCATCAGGTAATTGAGCAGGGCAAGGAACGGTTACAATCAGGCGCAATGGTTGTGGTGTTTCCTGAAGGGACGCGTTTACCGCCTGGCACGATGGGGCGGTTTGGGGTGGGTGGAGCCCGTTTGGCGGTGGAAGCAGCTGTTCCAGTCGTTCCGGTGGCGCATAATGCCGGCAGCTTTTGGGCAAAAAAAGGCTTTCTTAAACGTCCAGGCGTGATCAAAATGGTGATTGGCGCTAAGATAGATATTCAGGATTTGTCAGCTACTGCCGTTAATCAAAAGGCTTACGATTGGATGACATTAACCATGACCCAACTGGAAGGGAAAACACCGGTGCAATTTACTAAAGGTGAGCAGCGTGGCGAGAGCTGAAGGTATTTTACGGTTATTAATTATTGACGATTCGCTTACCGAAGCTGACGCTATTATTAATATATTACGCAGTGCAGGCCATGCGGTCAGAGCAGGGCGTGAAGATGATTTTGATGCATTGGAGCAGTCATTAAGCAAGCAAAGCTGGGATTTGCTTATTTGCCGTGATAATTTGCCAGCGCTGGCTCCTGTTGAAATTGTTAACGTAATCAAACGCCTGGGTAAGGATTTACCATGCATTGTGATTACTGAAAATAAAGCCGCTGAAAAAGAATTGTTCCGGACCGGCGTTCAGGATGTTGTCTTGAAAGATGACATTGAACGGCTGAAGTTCGTTGTTGAGCGTGAACTGGATAATCTGTTTATGCGACGTCTTGGACGACGCAATGAACGTGCATTGCGCGAGAGTGAAAAACGCTCCCGAGCTTTACTGGAAAGCTCCAGAGATGCCGTGGCCTATATGCACGAGGGTATGCATTTATATGTTAACAGTGCCTACCTGAATCTGTTTGGTTATAAAGAACAGGAAGACATTGATGGTTTGCCAATTCTTGATTTGATTGATCCTGACGACCATGCCAAATTTAAAATGGTATTTCGTCAGTTTACTGAGCAAGTCGATTCAAAACCGGCTACGGTCACAGCTCAGTGTTTGAAGAGTGGTGGTTATGCATTTGATGCGGATATCGAGTTCAGCCATGCACAGGTAGAAGGAGAAGAATGTACTCAGGTTGTTGTTCGTGATCGTAATGTCGCCCTTGTTGAAGACAATGATCAACTACAACGTTTACGTGACTTTGATTTTCTGACCGGACTATACAACCGAACGCGTTTTGTAGATGCGTTACAGTCTGCAGTTAACCAGGCAGCTGAAAACCAGCAGGATTCTGCTTTGCTTTATATGGTGCTCGATGACTTTCAGCAAATTAAAGAGCTTCTAGGTCTGGCGACCAGCGATGTTCTGATTAAAAGTGTTGCCGATCTATTGCTACAAACAGCCGAAGAGGGTGAAACGGTCGGCCGTTACGGTGATCAGATCTTTACCATTATCATCCCCAGCACCGACGAAAGTTTTGTGGATAAACGAGCTGATGTTTTTTTGAAGAGCGTTGCTGATTTTGTTTCACATACCAACGGTAAAATGATCGATTTGCACTGTAGTATTGGGATAGCGCGTATCAGTGAAAATGTCGCCTCAGCCCAAACAGCTCTGGAGAATGCTGATAAAGCCTGTACTATTGCCCAGCATGCTGGCGGAAATCAGACAGCTCGATTCCAGGAGAAAATGCCCCAGAGTGATTCAGGCGAACTTTCTGCTTGGAAAACAGTGTTGCAAAATGCCCTGAACAACGATTTATTCAATATTCATTTTCAACCCATTGTTGCTTTGCACGGTCCTCAACAAGAGTTCTATGACGTTCTATTAAGATTGCAGGACGGAAACAAAATCTTGCGAGCGGAGGAGTTTATTCAGCATGCTGTCAAGTTGCAGATGATGGCAGAGGTGGATAAATGGGTCATTCGTACAGCACTTAAAATGCTGTCAGAACATCAAAAAACGCATCCCAAAACACGGTTTTTTATTAAACTTTCTGAACAGACTCTGCATGAAAAAGATTATGTAGACTGGTTATCAGCCACTCTTTCAGCACATAATTTGACCGGACATGCGCTGATCTTTGAGATCAGTGAAACAGCCGCCGTGGATAATATTGAAGACACCAAAAATACTATTGCCAAACTTAAGGCCATTGGCTGTGAATTTGGATTAGAGCATTTTGGTTCCGGTATAGGATTTTCGCATAGTCTGAATGTGCTTGATGTTGACTATCTGAAAATCAACGGTAATTTTGTCGAAAATATGGCGAACGATAGTGAAAATCAGGCAGCCATAAAAGCGATAATCGATATGGCAAAGCAGGCTGAAAAACCCTGTATTGCCGAGTTTGTCTCAGACGCAGTCAGTCTTGCTCTTTTATGGCGGTTGGGTGTTGATTATGCCCAAGGTTATTATATTCATAAGCCTTCAGATAAGCTTGATTACAACTTTGAAGACGAAGATCTCTAATCAGTTTAGAGAAGATTCTGATAAATATAACAGGCTGATTTGAAGTGCAAAATCAGCCTGTTAAGCCTTAAATACGACCGGAACGTAATGCTTCAATCCGTTTTTCAAGTGGAGGATGCGTCATAAATAATGCCGAAATCCCTGCACGTCCACCTGAAATACCAAATGCATGTAATTGATCAGGTAAAGCCTCTTCGGCAGTGCCTGCCAGGCGTTGTAAGGCAGCAATCATTTTTCCCGAGCCAACCAGCCTTGCTGCGCCGGCATCGGCACGAAACTCCCGCTGACGACTGAACCACATCACGATAATACTGGCGAGAATACCCAGCACTAATTCAGCAATGATTGAGGTAATCCAGAAAGCTGGACCATGTCCTCGTTCGGTTTTGAAAACCGTCCGGTCCACCAGATGGCCAATCACTCTGGATAATACGATAACAAATGTATTCACCACACCTTGAATCAACGCCATGGTCACCATATCGCCATTCGCTACATGACTGACTTCATGTGCCAAAACAGCTTCTACTTCATCCTGTGTCATCGATTGCATCAACCCACTACTGACCGCGACCAGGGCATTGTTACGATTCATGCCGGTGGCAAAAGCATTGGGTTGCGGTGATTGATAAATGGCTACTTCAGGCATGCCTATTCCTGCCTGTTGTGCCTGACGTGACACAGTATCCACCAACCACTTTTCAGTTTGATTTTTGGGTGAAGTAATTACTTCTGCGCCGGTCAGGCGTTTTGCTGTCCATTTGGAAATAGCCAGAGAAATGAATGAACCGCTGAAGCCAATAATTCCCGCAAAAATAAGCAAGGAAGTCATATCTAAACCAGAACCTTGCTCATCCAAAAGACTATCAATACCGAGCAGTCGCATTGTCACGCTTAATACCGCTAACACCGCAATATTGGTGGCAAGGTACAACATGATTCGTTTCATTCGAGATTCCTTGAAATTAAGTTGTCAGTAATATGGGTCAGCAATGGGCTGTTTTCAAGCGGCAACCACTAAATTTTGAACCAAGATAGTGGCCAGGCGATGAGCATTATTCTGCTCGGTTTCGTCCAGCATTAAACTGCAAATGATGTCACCTTTATCGATAACACTTCCTCCGGCAGGCAAGTCATGGCAATACTCTGGCCAGTCAAAATCCTCCGGGATATTGATTTGTTCCGGGGCAAAACAAAACCATAAGATTCGTTTTTTTGCAGTAAGTTCAACCGCTGTTTCAGGCATAACACCCGTCAAACTCATCAACTGCCAACTGATAATGGGAGCATGATCCGGCAATAACTGACAGGAAGCGGTAGGACGTGGATTCAGCTCCAGCAGAAAAATTTCACCTGATGGCGTGAGTATAAAATCCAATGACATCAAACCGATTAACGACAGATGTTCGGTCAGTTTTTGTAGTGTCTGATGGAGAAAGCTTTGTTGTTTTAAGTCAATTTGAAGGCCACTTGAGATAGCGTTTAGACTGAAGTTATACAGGCTGAGATTAACAGGAAATTGCTCATTGAAAAGTAATAACTGAATGTCATCTGCTGCAGCCAGAAACAGCACTGACCCACTGATGCCCTCAATATATTGCTGATAATATCGGTCGGGACTTTCTGCTACCAAATTTGCTTCAACAATGTGTGTTCCTCCCCAACTGGCAGCCGATTTGGCTAGCCATTTACTATTTGCCGCCTGGGGTTTTTGGAATGTTGTTGGCGGATGCGGTAAAGATAATTTTTCCAGTATTGCAATCCATTTTTCAGGGAGGCAAATCTGCTCAAAGCACTCATATGAGGGGCCTGCAAATTTTATATGAGCGGGTAACTGTGAAAGAGCAGGATAAAAACGCTCGACACCGGTGCCACAGATTAACCAGCATGGCTCATCATCACTTAAGGTAATAATAGTCTGTAGCCATTGATGTGCTTCAAGGTTATCCAACGCAGATAGTTTCAGAAATCTATCCGCAGCGTCGAGAGTATCAATGTCAGCAAAGCAATCAGCTACACGGAGGGTATAACCCTCCCGTCTAGCCGATTGCGCCAGCATTCTTGCGCTTTGTGCAACGATCAACAGGAGCCTCGGATGTTCAGCCATTACTGGCTCCTGTACTTTCTATGCTTAAACCAGTTTACGAGCACCTTCAAAGGCATTACGGAAATCCAGATAAACAGGTTTATCACTTTCCAGTGTTTCTCTGAGTAATGCTTGCTGCAGTTTATATTTCACATTACCAACTGCAAGTGCACCGATACCGACAGCATTTGGGCATTGTGGGGCAAATTTCAGCGGTTCGCCGTTATCCATTAACTCGACACCTTCAATCCCCAAAGGTGCAACGGCGTTCACATCGCCGGCCACTTTAAGCTTTTTAGCATCGCTCAGTACTGAAGCATTCAATACCTGAATACCAGCTTTAGCTGCACAGAAAACCACATCAGCATCACTTAACAGACGGGCTTTATCTGCGTCAGATGCTGCAGTGGTGGCTCGTAAGCTCACACCGTAACGTTTACGGGCCTCATCAGAAAACTGCAGGGCTGTATCCAGTGAAAAGTGATCAACAATAGTGGTTTCAGCACCTTGTAGTGCCGCAATTACTGCGGTGGCAAGTCCCACTGGACCGGTACCGCCGAAAACAACTGCTTTACAACCTTTGTAATCCTGCTTGAAATGTTTCTTTAATTCACGTTCGACACAGGCCACCAACGCCGCTGCAGTGGTAAAAGCGCCACTTGGATCAGCAAATACTGGAATTTCGAATGGGGGGACCATTGCAGACTTGGCTGCATCAAGCATATCCATCGCCAGCCCAATATCTCTTCCGCCGATAAACATACCCGTCTTTTTTACACCAGCAGGGCCACGGGAAAAAATAGCATCTTGTGTTAAGCCTGCCACCTCTTTCAACTCAACATTGTTGTAAGGCATGATGATGTCATAACCGGCATCCAATGCCATGTTGATATCAAACGGACTGTTTTGTTTCATAGGGTTGAGCATATGAATGATGGAGCGCTTGGACATGTTAATCCCTCACTGTTTATTAAAATGTAAAGTTTTGCCGTCGATTGTAATGCCAGCACCCTTATTAACGCCAGCAGCACTGATTAATTCAATATTCTGCAATTGAGGATCTGCGTCAATCACGCCACGTAGCTCGTCGATAAGCTGATCCGCCTGAGACTGACTCTCGGTAAATACGCAGGATGTTGGACCCCATGAGCTTTGTGCCATGCCAGTAAATCCAAGGGACTTGCAGTGTTCCATTAAGACGGCTATGGCATTGCTGGTGTACTGGCCACCTTGTGCTGGGGCAAAATGTTGACCAATCAGGGCTTGAATTTCGCTCACGGCGGAACCGAATAATTGAATATCCTGCTCAATTAATGCGGGGAGTAGCTGCATCAACGTCAGGTGACAAATACGCTGGCAGTGCTGTAAAGGGAACGTTGGCAATTGCTGAAATGCCTGGATTTCAGTTTGACCATGAATGCCCTGATGGCTTTTATCCATCAACATCACCAGTCGCCACTGAGAGGGGAAGTCCTGCTGAAATAATCTGACCGGTGTCTGTGAGTTAGGCCCTAAGCCCGCATCTACTACAAAACCACCGGTATCAAAGGTACTGATCCCAATTCCTGATCGCTTTCCACGATCCATTGCCAGAGCAATTTTTGCGGTGGGAATATCCAGCTGATGATGGTTCGCCAGTATCTGGCCAATGACCAGAGCGAGCTGAGTGCCTGAGCCGAGCCCCGCATGTTCTGGAATCAATGAGTGAATGGTGAGGTTGAGTTGGCGTAAATCAGTCGGGATATTCGATCCTAACGTGAGATAAAACTGATTAATCAGTTTAGTGATTTTGTGACGAATAGAGTCTGTAACAGGGGGTGCTGAGGGGGGCTGATCATCAGAATCAGTAAGGCTGAGTTTAGTATAGTGACTATCTACTGCCAAACCGATACTGCCAAAATGACGGCCTAAGCCGCCATTTAGATCCAGAAAACCTAGGTGGAGTCTTGCCGGAGCCTGTATACAAATCGTCTGAAGCTTAACAGGTGAAACCGGTTGTTGCATTGCTATCACTAGGCGTTATCAATTTTACAGGCGATATCGTAGATAGTGGTTTCGTCCAAAAACAAGTCATTGGTGTCAAACAGTGATGCCACTGCTCCTCGATGTACCTTCATTTTAAAGTTACCAATCGCAATAGCACCGTAAAAACGCACTCCCTGTTTTTCCGTCCCATTATCCATCACTTCCATACCTTCGACACCCAACGGTGGAACCGCATTAACATCAGCAATCACTTCGAGCGTTTTGCTAGCAGTCCAGGTAGCCTCGGGAACAATACAAACACCAGCCGGACCGGCAGCAATAGCCACATGGGCGTCTTTAAGTAATGCAGCAACGGCTTCGTCACTCCGTGTTTCACCGGGAATCACATCAACCCCATAGGCTTTTTTCATATGTTCAACAGTGGCTTTGCTTCGCGCCATACTACGGCAGGTTAGGGTGACTTTGCTTGCACCCTCTTTTAACAGGTACAAGGCAGTTCGTTGCCCCACAGGTCCTGCCCCAAGAATCGCTACATTTTTGCCGGTAATATCGTAGTCAGTCATTACTTTTCGGGCAATTGCTGCTGCGGTGGTATTAGACCCATTTGGATCCAGCATGACCGAAACTCGAACGGGGCCAAAGAATGCTTTTTTTACAGCTTCACCGACAAGCTCACTGGAAGCTACATTTGAACCACCGATAAAAATTGCGCTGTTTTTCAGGTTCTTTCCACCGCGGGTAAAAATCATGCCATGAACATGAGAGGTGACATTGTCACGCGTTGCTCCACCATGCGCGATAATATTATCCACGCCGGAGTCATAGGCAACAGCTTGATCAAATGTGCTCGCGACGGTATCAGTATCGAGATGAAGCAGTAATTTTTTCATCATGTTCTCCTGCGTTTAGCATGGCTTGATGTGAGATAAATAAACGCTGGATTTTACCCTATGTTGTTTCTGTGAGGAAATTAAACTGCCATTATGCTCTATCAAAAAGTTTGATTGGCAATACGTTAAAGTGGCAATATCCTGTTCCTGTGTAGGAACTTGTCTTCCAAATTACCAGTCACAGCAGCACCATATAATAAAATTTTAGGAGTAGAGAATGAAGAAAACCAGTCTGACAGTCCTGTTTGCCAGTATGACCATGTTAAGTGCCTCCGCTATTGCCGATGACCATATGGATTTTTCAACGGTGACTAAGGTGCAATACGTCAATGATTGTATGCAGGCAAATACAAATTTAAACGTCTATGAAGGTGTGCATAAATGTTCATGCGTAGTGGACAAACTTGATGAAGCTTTTACTCAGACTGAGTTCGAAGATGTCAACACCGCTTATATGTACCAAAATATGCCAGCAGACAAAGGGGCACAGTTCCGCGATGATAAAGGTTTAAGTGGCGGTATAGATAAATACGAAGAAGTCTCGGCTTCAGCTTATAAAGAATGTCGAATCCAATAATTTCTGACTGATATCAGCGACAAGAAAAAGGCCGTTTAAAACGGCCTTTTTTATGGATGTGCGTAGTGAAAATGTCCGCTATATTTGTTTATCCATGCTGTAAGTCATTTCTTTAGTGTCATTCACCATCGCTTTTAACACACCATGTTTTTGCGGCGTGAAGCTAAACCGGATACTTGGGTCTTCACTTATAGAAATGCCAGCCTCAAGTGTAATCAGGTTTTCATCATCAAAATCTATGATGATTTCTTTCACATAATGCGGTGGAATATAGCCACGGGTTTTTTGATCAAACTGTAAGCCACTATTATTCGGGTGACTTACAACTACCTGTGCCTTTGTTGTTTCGCCAATGTTGGCTTCTCGCATACGAATCTGCATTTTGCCCAGTCGAGCCATAGCGGCTTCCATGTCTTTACCTGCAGGAGCACTACATCCTCCTGAGGCTTTGACAAATTTTGACACCATATGCAAAGAACCATCATTCATTTCTGCAATAGCCCGCATATCGGTGTACTGATCGACCCTGACCCGTGTAGCGATATCAATATCACCCAGTGTCGGTGATAAATGGAAATTCGCAGAATACGGCATCGGGTTTTTATCAATGATGATATGTATGTTTTTAATGTATCTCTCAGCAGTCTGTGGCTGAACCGATTTGACACTGATTGGAACAATGGCAGCATCTTCAGCCCGGGTAGGCGCTTCAAGGATCAAAACATCATCGGCATTTTCATGAATTTCACGATCACCAAAATAGGTTTGTTTAAGCGCTGACCATAAATCCTCTTCAGCTGTTGCAGCATTTGCAATGAAGCTATGACTCATAAAAACTGCAAATACAGCCCAAAAAAATGTATTTCGCCCCATCATTTTCGCTCTCCTAATAATTATTATTCCCACTCTAGTTCTACAAAAGCAGCGGTAACATTTCGACGATGATATTCTTCAAAAAGTTTCCACTTTTCAGCTTCTTGCGTGCCTACCGAGTCAATGGCTTGTTCAATGGTTCCCAGATCATTAATGATGACCCTAATCTCTTCACGTACGGTGGTCAGATAGCGCAGTAAATCCTGCCAGCCTTTTGAGTTTTCACCGTTAAAAGCTGTGCCGTGACCAGGAATGATCATTGTCGCATCATGTTCAATTAAGGTATCAAGGGCATCAATCCAGCCGTTAATACTGCCATCCAAGGCCGGAATACGTTCAACGAATAATAAATCGCCGGTCCATAATGTACTGGTTTTTTCATCATAAACGGTTAAATCATGATCAGTATGCGCCGTGGTAAATGCGGTTAAAATCAGTGGTCGGTTACCAAGATCCAATGTTAATGGTGAGCCAACCTTAACCAGGGTCTTCGCTTCGATAAACTCGGTGCCTTTGTAGGCATCACCCAAAATCTCCGAAAACTGTCTGGCAAAGTGTTGCTGTCGACTGGCCATTGCAGCCGGTAATTTTTCGTGACCAACAAATTCCGGCTTATCGGTCTTAAAAGCTGCATTTCCTAAAATATGATCCGGGTGCACATGGGTATTGATGACATAACAGATCGGCAAGTCACTATGCTGGCGGATGGTTTTACGCAATAACTTACCTTCCTGAAAACTGCCGCCGCTATCGATGACGGCAATGCATTGCTCACCAATGATAAAACCAACATTGGCAATGGCGCCCAGATTCTCAGCATCCGCTTCTTGGTGGCTGCCCTGGTGGTAAAAAATACCTTCAGCAACCTGCTGCACCTTATAGCTGTCTGCCTGAAGACTGCTGGCAAAGGCAAAGGATGAAACAGTAATAGATAGAAAGGAAATTAATATACGCATGTTGATGACTCACTAATTGTCAGCGTCTGAACTGTTACAATAACGCACTTTATCGCAATACATCCACATAGCTAGCAGAGAACTTTTGATTATGACAATTCGTACGCGTTTTGCACCCAGCCCAACAGGATATCTACATGTAGGCGGGGCCCGTACCGCACTCTTTTCATGGCTATATGCCAGAAAACATGGCGGTCGTTTTGTATTAAGGATTGAAGATACCGATATCGAACGCTCATCAGCTGAATCAGTGAACGCGATTCTCGAAGGCATGACATGGATGGGGTTGGATTATGACGAAGGCCCGTTTTATCAAACGCAACGTTTTGATCGTTACAAGGAAATTATCCAGCAACTAATGGATCAGGGCGATGCTTATTACTGTTATTGCAGTAAAGACGAACTGGAAGCAATGCGTGAAGAGCAGCGCGCCAATAAGCAGAAACCTCGCTATGACGGTCGGTGCCGCCATATAACAACTCCTCGCGAAGGTGTTGAGCCGGTGATTCGTTTTAAAAACCCTACCGTTGGTCAAGTGGTTGTTGAAGATGCGATCCGTGGCAATGTTGTTTTTGAAAACAGTGAACTGGATGATTTAATTATTGCTCGTCCAGACGGCACACCTACTTATAATCTAACAGTGGTCGTAGATGATCTGGATATGCAGATGACCCACGTAATACGTGGTGATGATCATTTAAACAACTCACCACGACAAATCAATATTTTTAAAGCTTTGGGTGCTAAACCACCCGTATTTGCACATGTCCCAATGATCTTGGGTGACGATGGAGCTAGACTTTCCAAGCGGCATGGTGCCGTCAGTGTGATGAGTTATCGGGATGCAGGATATCTTCCCGAAGCGTTATTGAATTATTTAGTCAGATTAGGCTGGTCGCACGGTGATCAGGAAATCTTTTCCTTAGCGGAAATGACCCAGCTATTTGATATTCAAGACGTCAATAAAGCTGCCTCAAGCTTTAATACCGATAAATTACTCTGGTTAAATCAACATTACATCAAAACCAGCGAGCCAGAACATGTTGCACAGCACCTCAGTTGGCATATGGGAGAGTTAGGTATTGATCCTGCTGATGGTCCAGCTTTGGTTGATGTTGTGGTATTGCTGCAGGAACGTGCCAAGACGCTTAAAGAGATGGCAGAGTCTAGCGTGTATTTTTATCGCGATGTGGATGCCTATGATGAAAAAGCTGCACAGAAAAATCTGACTGAAGCCAGCTTGCCATTATTAGAAGCCGTATTGGCAGAATTGACTGAGCTCAAAGATTGGCTGGCTGAACCGATTCATTCAGTCATCAAGAACTGTGCTGACAAACATGAAGTTGGTATGGGCAAAGTGGCACAGCCAATACGGGTTGCGATAACAGGAAATACGATTTCTCCTTCCTTGGATGCGACTTTAGAGCTCTATGGTCGAGAGCGCGCACTCACCGCTATTCAGTGTGCAATTAGCTGGATCAAAGATCATGCCTGATTTTTAGCAAAAAAATAAAGTTGTTAAATTTCAAAAGCTTAAGTTGTCGGGAAAATCTTCCCGAAAATAAGATGGAAATACTCATAAAAAAGTTGTGTAAAGTTCTTGACGAACCCGGGAAGTCGGATTATGGTTCGTCATACGCATGAGGTTCATCCGAACAAATCGTGACGTACAAAACTAAAAAGCAATAGAGGACAACTTTATGAAGCTGAAAACATTATCAATTGCAATGATGGGATTAGCAGCACCAGGTCTGGTGGCTGCAGATGAGCTCCTTGAAATGCAAAAAAATGACAATAACTGGGTTATGCCCGCTGGTGACTATGCCAATACGCGTTACAGCGAACTGACTCAAATCACGAAAGACAACGTCAAAGATTTGAACATGGCTTGGTCTTTCTCAACTGGTGTTTTACGTGGCCACGAAGGTAATGCTTTGGTCATGGACGACACTATGTACGTTCATACAGCGTTTCCAAACATCGTTTTCGCACTGGATTTGAACAACGATGGCGCCATCAAATGGAAATATGAGCCAAAACAAAACTACGATGAAACTGTACCAGTCATGTGCTGTGATACCGTTAACCGTGGTCTGTCTT
>Ga0207884_1000457_pt1 | contig 24942 bp, 25 predicted proteins | sample MalvirmetaMSP144_FD_184236 | JGI IMG/M metagenome (GOLD analysis project Ga0207884, IMG submission 184236) | Marine viral communities from the Deep Pacific Ocean - MSP-144 (SPAdes) | ecosystem: Environmental > Aquatic > Marine > Oceanic | place: Pacific Ocean | collected 2011-07-08 | reverse complement strand
CCGGAACCGGCACGCCGTTCTCGGCTTGTTTCAGGATCGACAGTATCTGGCTGTCGGAAAAACGTGACTTCTTCATGCAGAATCTCCCTGCGTGTAGCTTACGGAAAATTCTACTTTTGATCACCGCTGTTTTTCGGGTGGATTACCATGGGTGGCGTCTGCCTTCGGCTCAAAGACCGACCGTTACGTGCTCTTATGGTCCCCAGGCCTACTGAAAACAAATATCACGAGACCGTAGAACAACTGAAGGGCCTGATGGGGTCTGCCGGACGAGTCGTTACCAGAATTTTTAAGTGGACTATCGGGCGAGCCAGGCCAGCTGAGGATGACTTCCAAACTGCCGATTCGACTGAGGTTGCAGTAAGAGGCGCGAACGCGCCTCCTTGGAGTTCTGTCAATAACTGTACGTCACTCTAGGCTGAAACATTGGCTGAAGGCCAATCAATTGGCCCTGATCAAAGAATTTTTTGCAGACCTTCAGGGCCAAGCCTCAGCGCCTCGCGAACTACAGCTTCTTTGAAGCCGGTTTGCTCTGCCCAAGAGCGAATTCGTGACTGCCTTAAGTTCGGAGGTAAAAACAGCAATCCATCGGAATGATGGATCGCAAGCATTAGTAGGAGAAGGATAGACGCGAATTCCTCTTCCTCTGCCTTGGGAGTTATGAAGGCATTTCTGACGCCCTCATCATCTGAGATGGCCGAGAGCTCTGTGCGGGAGTTCCTCACCAAGTTAGCGAGAACCTCCTTCAGAGATTCTGTTTCCTCCGGGCTCATTCGTCGGGCAATTGAAATTGCTTTTGAATAGCCATCAGCGGACTGCCAAACCTCATCAATATGATCTTTGAGGGTTTCGCTCATCTACAAGCCTCGTCGCCAATACGTTTATAGAAAACTTATACTCGTCACGCTCTCGAAGCTCCCACTCTACTGAAGGAGCTGCGTGATTTCTTGCCAGATAAGATATTGAATTTCTTCAATACTTCTACGGTGACCGCTATCGTCTTCGATTGCCACCATTTTACGGCTTTTAGACTCTGGCAATTCTCTAAAATAACTATTTACTGACAACTGTAAACTCGACGAACCTTCGTGAATATCCGCAGAACCAGATATGTAACTTCGTTTGGGGTCATCGGATCGCGTCAGGTAGCGGCCTTCGCGATAATACGCATCGCTCGCCCACAGCACAATTTCCAGATCTGGTTTGGGCAAATCAAATTCGCCATATTCCAGCCAGATTAGAAGATCTTCCAACTCCCTCCGTCTCTCGTCGTCATTAATTTTTGCAGTTTGGAACGCTATGTTAGACAGGATGTATCTATCGCAGATTACGGTCGCTCCGCTTTCCAAATCCTTTCTAATTGATTCACGTTGGGAGAAACGATCGGTAGCAAAGGCGAGTGCGAGAAATTCCGGTGATACGTCACCAAACTTGCCCATCAGAAAATTGCCAATGAGGCGACCGATAGGGGTTCCTGATTTCGCTGGGAAATCATACTCTTTTACTACTTTGCCCTGTGATTCCAGTCTATCTTTCATGATTCGAACTTGGGTAGACTTTCCAAGGCCGTCACCGCCTTCAACCACAATAAGGCAACCAATCTCACCCGGAGAGGAGAAATTCATTGAGTAACACTCCTGATAAACTCGCTCATGCTGATGCTAGATACCTTTTCTTCAGATCTCGGCCCGTTATTATCACGGTTTTTGTACTACTTTTCGTAGCGGGATTGTTTGCCGTGAATTCCGATGAGCAAGTTTGGAACTCGATCGGAACCTCCCTCATTGCTGGTTCCATTATTCCACTGCTGACGCTTTGGATCGATCAAATTCGCAACGCGGAGCAGATAAGAATGGCGGAGCTAATTGGCTCCGGCCTCCACACTGCGTTTGAACGGAGGAATCTACCAGAATATGAAACTCTTGTCCCCAAAGCCGACGCAATTGACGTCGCGGGTTATACGCTTAAGTCTTTTTCCGAGCAAAATGATCATCATCTCCGAGCCAGAGCCGATCAAGGAAAGCCTATTAACGTGAGAATATTGCTTGTCGATCCTTCAACCGAAGCCGCAGCAGTAATGGAGCAGTCTGAAGGGCTAGAGCCAGGCACCTACAGAAGCTTATGCGATTCTGTCGTTAAACGTCTTGGAGACATCGAAGGTGTAAAGATTAGATTTTTGGGAAGACCCCTTTCGATGATGATATATCGCATTGACAAGTTTGTTTATACAGGTCCCTTTCCAGCGTCGGGAAAAAGCGGCACCGCCTTCACCTTGAAGCTCGAGGAAAGCGGTTGGCTGTACGAGCGCCAAATTAAAGAATTTGACGAACTGTGGGGAGAGGCTAAACCCCTAGAGCATGGGGCTACTTAACCCTGTATGCTTCCCCAAAAAGTGAGGCAGAAGTAGGCTTTTCTCGATAAACATTTGCGATTACTTCTCCCTGAGAAACTGACGCACCATCGGGCGCTAAAATCTCTAAGCCACCTCTGACGATATTCTGTGGATTAGCGCCTTTTGAAAATCCTTGGCCTTCTGGGCTGTTGATTCTCTGATTAACAATGTCTGCGGTTGCAACTGGATCCCAAAAAATCTTTCCAGTGGATTTTGCTCTTACCTCCTCGCGGTACATTCCGCTTAGTACAGCCCCTCTGACATCGCTTGCCATCTGCTTCAAGAAGCGTGTATCGGCGCCGTGCAAACGCCAAATCTCGAGCATCGAATTAAACGCTTCACCGCTAGCAATGGCGCCTTCCAGCAAGTGCGACACCTTACCCACATCTAAATCAAGGTCCTCCGCAAACTGGGAAATAAAACGTTTGGCAGTGGCCAACTCCCCGGAATCGGCTCCTGATCTCAACAGCTCTGCGGCTTCTACAATTTCCGTGCTTGATCCAACTGTGTTGCCCAGAAAATTATCAGCCTCTCTGAGCATGGGCGTTACTTTTAGATCCGCTGAAACGCCAATGTTTGCACACATCTCGCCGAATACCTTTGCCTCCTCTAAAGTACTTAGGAATGCTGTACGGCCGTATAAAATATCGATTATCACTGCATCTGCGGGCAATGCTGTTTGCTTTGCCATAATGCTTGAGGCCATCAAGCCCATTTCAGCTACTGTCCCGGTTTCTCCACGGATCCGGTACATCTGAGCATCGCGCTGGCAAAATCCCGCATCAGCAGAAAAGTAGCGAACGGGCGCCCGAAAACAATCCCAGTCATCATAGGTGCTGATGTCAGTAACAGAAAACCCGGGTACAACAGCCAACTTGTCCCTGGTCCCGCCAGTGTGAGCAAGTCTACGAGCTACAAGGAATGGAGAACACCAGTCTAATTCTTTTGCCAAACTCATCAGCAATGGCGGCAATACCAGAGCTTGCTTCTCTGAGATCCCACCCGTTGGGTATCTCCTAACTGACTTAACTGAATTTTTTTTCTTCTGAACACTTCCAGAGCGCAAGAACTCAGTAAGCTCCCCAACTTCATGAGAGTTCAATCCACGGAAAAAAACAGAGGCCAACCAATACCCTGCTGCAACATCGGTAGCAGCGGTAGATCGATTGGGGTCAAACCATAGACTTGCGACTTCTTCCAGAATTGGTACGGAAATAGCACTTTCAACCAGACGTTCCGTCCCCTCAACGCTGGCGAGAAGTTTTTTCGAAAGCTCTGCGGTTTGAGCAGCTTTTCCAAAGAGGGTAACCCCGCCATATTTGTTCAACCAAAGAGCGGTGCCAGACTGAGCTGCTGTCAGGCTACTACCTATCGGAGTGCAGAAGCCCTCGCGCTTGAATCGCTCGTTAGCTTCAGCAAGGGCTAAAGCTGCCGACTTACTCATACTAACTCCTGTAGTTTCCTTTCTACCTGCCTTGCAGTCTCCTCGGGAGAACCCGCTCGCTGCTCAATCACTATCAGTTTTGTATGGTGCTCTTTAGATGTTCGCTGAGCGGCCTCTAGCATAAGGTCTTGCATTTCAAAATGTGACCTTAGCTGGGCAGACCGATCGAAATCTCTATCTCGCTTCTTCATAAATTCTGTCCAGGTTCCTTCATCCAGACGAAGAAAAACTAGCACATCCGCCTTTGGCAACCGCTCCCAATCAGCTTGAACCATAGCTGAGGCCGCATCGAAGTAGGGATCATCTGTCGGCATTAGCCAGTCAAAGGGAGCCTTACCGAGATAGTCTCCGATCAATACATCATAGTAACTGTCAACTATGATCGGAATTCCTTTCCGACGTTTTCGCTCTGCAATAAAGAGCTGAGGAACTCGAACTGTTCGAAACCAAGTTAGAGCAGTGAAAGCCCCCATCGTTTCTCGCTCCCTAACCAGTTCAGGCCAATCAGTCTCCTCAGGCTCAAGCAGAGTTTCAATTTCGAGAATCCGACCAAGCGCCCTTGCAGTTGATGATTTTCCGGAACTGGGCAGACCTGAAAAAGCTAAAAACATAGATTGGGATCCTTATCGCTGAGATTTCGAGTCCAGTCGAAGCGTCTACATAGCGTCTACATGATAAAGTTCGGCTTTCTAATGCATCGAGATCTGAAGAGTAAGTAGCTGATATTTATGGTGCTCCGGGCCGGAATCGAACCGGCACGACCTAACGGTCGAGAGATTTTAAGTCTCTTGTGTCTACCAATTTCACCACCGGAGCATTCGGGGGAGGTTTTGACGGGCAGAATTGTATAAGTCTGCGTGGGGTAACGCAATTCGGATTCTGCCCGCACTATCAGGCTGCCGGGCTGGTCTCTAGCGGGTTGGTCGCCCTGCCTTTATAGATGTATCCCGCGATTTTCGGTGCCTTGGGGATGTAGAGGTTTTCAAGTTCCTGGATTTCAAAGCCGGCGTGACGGATCAGGTCTGCGATGTGTCGGTTCAGGTGGCAGCCGCCGGCCAGCTTTTTCCAGCCCGGGGTGATGCGGTTTTGCCATTTTCTCGTGTCATCGTGGGGCGATTCGCCGTGTTCGAGGAACAGGAGTTCACCGCCGGGTTTGAGCACTCGGCGCATCTGTTGAAGAGCGGCGTTCCAGTCAGGGATAGTGCACAGCGTGAAGGTCAGCAGAACGGTGTCCACGGAGTTGTCGTCCAGAGGGATTTTCTCCCCGGGCAGATCCAGCCATTCCACCTTTATTGGAGTTTTGGCGAGGTTGGGCTGGGCCTTTCTACGCATGCCTTCTGAGGGCTCCAGGCCGTACACCATATCGACGTTGTTGGCGTTGTAGAATTCCATGTTGATGGCGGAGCCCATGCCCACTTCGAGAACCACACCTTTGGCATGGGGAACCACCTGGCTGCGAAGTTTCATCACCTGGCCCATTGAGCAAGCCCGGTCTATGATGTGAGGCAGTATTCTGTCTTCGTAAAAGCTCATCGGCATCACCATAATTGTTTTAAATCAAGGGTGCGACAATCGGCCCTATCGAAACTGCTACCTTGTTTAGTAGCATAGTAACCATCTGCCGGTAATAACAATATAACAATCAGAGCTAAGGCAGCGGCTGAACGGGTTCGCTGGGCCCGTTTGTTATGATGTGATCGTTACCGGAGGGTTCCCATGGAACTTGATCCTCTCATCCTATCGCGAATCCAGTTCGCGTTCGTGGTGTCATTTCACGCCATTTTTCCGGTGTTTACCATCGGCCTCGCTTCCTACATCGCGGTACTCGAGGGCCTGGCCTTCAAAACCGAGAATCCGTTGTGGGTGAAGCTCTCTGCCTTCTGGACCAAGGTGTTTGCCGTGGTGTTCGGCATGGGGGTGGTATCAGGCATCGTGATGTCGTTCCAGTTTGGTACCAACTGGAGTAACTTCGCCCAGGCCTCTGCCAATTTCCTTGGCCCAATCCTGAGTTATGAGGTGGTCACGGCGTTCTTCCTTGAGGCGGCGTTCCTCGGCGTGCTCCTGTTTGGTCGCGACAAGGTGCCTGCTGGTGTTCACCTGTTTGCCGCTATCATGGTTGCCACCGGCACCTTCATTTCGTCGTTCTGGATTCTTTCGGCGAACAGCTGGATGCAGACTCCGGCCGGCACCGAACTTCGCGACGGCGTGTTCTACGTCACTTCCTGGAGCGAGGCGATCTTCAACCCCTCATTCCCCTATCGATTCGCCCATATGGCACTGGCTTCTTTCCTTACCGGCGGCTTTGTGGTGGCCGGGGTGAGCGCCTGGTACCTGCTGCGCGGTCGCGAGGTTGAAGCCAACAAAAAGGCACTGTCCATGTGCCTTTGGCTGTTGCTGTTCATTGCGCCTGCCCAGGCAGTTCTGGGGGATTTCCACGGCCTGAACACTCTTGAGCACCAGCCGACCAAAGTCGCGGCCATGGAAGGTAACTGGGAAACCTCCCGTAACGTGCCGTTGTTGCTATTTGCCATTCCCGATCAGGAAAACCAGCGCAACCTGTTTGAGATTGGCATTCCCAGTCTGGCCAGTTTCATTCTCACCCACGAATGGGACGGTGAAGTGCCGGGTGTAAGCGCGGTTCCTGTTGACGAGCAACCACCCGTCGCAATCGTGTTCTGGTCGTTCCGTATCATGGTGGGCATTGGCCTTCTGATGATCGCCTTCGCAGTTACCGGCCTGGTTCTGCGTGCCGGCGGTAGATACTGGCGCACCAACTGGTTCCTTCAGGGTATGCGCTTTATGAGCATTGCACCTTTCTTTGCAGTGCTGACCGGCTGGTTTGTGACCGAGGTGGGTCGCGCGCCCTGGCTGGTGTACGGCCAGATGACACAGGCACAGGCATTGACTCCCTCTCTGACCGGCGGCATGGCATTGTTCACACTCATCGGCTATATCGTTGTGTACGCTCTGGTGTTCTCTGCCGGCGTGTATTACCTGATGCGCGTGCTTTATGTGGGTCTCGAAGACCACGATGAAGACGAGCACGAGGCCGAACGGCCGAAACGTCCGTTCTCCGCCGCACACGTGCCTTTCGAAATCGATCACGACTCCGGCGATACTGTTGGTACTGCCAAGCCCGTAAACCAGGGAGGTCACTGATTATGGAACTGTTTGATCTGCCTCTTATCTGGGCATTCATTATTGGCTTCGGCATCATCATGTATGTGCTGATGGACGGCTTCGATCTGGGCGTCGGGATTCTCTTCCCCTTCGCCCCGAACGAGGAAGCCCGGGACACCATGATGAACTCGGTGGCGCCGGTGTGGGACGGTAACGAAACCTGGCTGGTGCTGGGTGGTGCCGGGCTCCTTGCCGCGTTCCCGATGGTGTATTCCATCTTCCTGCCGGCATTGTACATCGGTGTATTCCTGCTGCTGGCCGGGCTGATCTTCCGGGGCGTGGCGTTTGAGTTCCGGTTCAAGGCCCGCACCTCCCGCTATCTGTGGAACTGGGCTTTCGCGGGCGGTTCAACCGTTGCGTCCTTCGCACAGGGTGCTGTCGTCGGCGCCTATATCCAGGGTTTCGAAACCGCCAACGGCGTTTATGTGGGCGGCGCGCTGGACTGGCTCACGCCATTCACCGTTCTCACGGGCCTCGGAATGCTGGCCGGCTACTCCCTGCTGGGTTCCACCTGGCTGATTATGAAAACCGAGGGTTACCTGCAGCAGTGGGCCTACAAGATCACCCTGCCGTTGCTGCTGGCGGTGTTGGTTGTCTTTGGCATCATTGGGGTCTGGACGCCGTTCGTGGACGAAATGGTCCGTGAGCGCTGGTTCTCTAACCTGAGTATCATCTGGGTTCTGCCAGTCCTGACCCTGCTTTGTGCTATTCAGATCTACCGTTCGGTACGTGATCGCCGGGACGGCATGCCGTTTGTGGCTACCATGGGGCTGTTCATCACCACCTATCTGGGTCTGGTGGTCAGCCGCTGGCCCTACGTGGTTCCCCCGGAATACACGCTCTGGGAAGCCGCGTCCGCCTACGAGTCCCAGCTGTTCCTGCTGTTGGGCCTGCTGTTCGTGATCCCGATCGTGCTGGTGTACACCGCCTGGACCTACTGGGTATTCCGCGGCAAGGTGCGCGCCGGAGAGGGATACCACTGAGTGGCGGAGCCACTGGCCAATGATGGCGGGGGAGGTTCCCCCGCCACTGACCAGAAAGCCGTCAAAGGCTGGCTTGCGCAGCTTGCCCTCGGCAATCGCCTCTGGATCCGCAGTGCTGTCGCTGCGGGCACAGTGGCCGGCATAGCGACCATCATCCAGATGGTGTTGTTGGCCCGGATAATTCATCTGGGCGTGATTGACGAGGTCCCTATCGCGGACCTCACTCCCCTCTTCCTTGGGCTGATTCTCGCACTGGTGGTTCGGGCACTTGGCCAGGGCTTTCAGACGCGTTTTGCTGCCCGTTGCAGCGAACAGGTACGGCGGGATGCCAGGCGTCAGCTCCACAAACACTGGCAGGCCACCGGCCCGGTAGAGCTGGGCCAATCCTCCGCAGGCACCCTTGCCCGGGAATGGATTGACCACGTGGAAGCACTGCACGGTTATTTCGCCCGTTTTCTGCCGCAAATGACGCTGTCGATGATCGTGCCCCTGCTGATCCTCGTTCTCGTGTTCTGGCTGGACTGGCTGGCCGGTATTTTCCTGCTGTTGTCTGCCCCTCTGATTCCTCTGTTCATGGCGCTGGTGGGCATGGGCGCGGAAAAACTTAACCAACAGCACTTCGAGACCATCAGCCGGCTCTCCGGACAGTTTCTGGACAAGGTGCGCGGGCTAACCACCCTTCAGTTGTTTGGCCAGACGACGGGTGCTGCAGAACTCATTCGCAAACGGTCCGATCACTATCGGCGCGTTACCATGAAAACGCTGCGGATTGCGTTTCTCTCGTCCGCGGTCCTGGAGTTCTTTGCCTCAGTGGCCATTGCCGTTATCGCCATTTACATCGGTTTTGGTTTGCTGGGCTACATCACCTATGGCCCGTCCGAAGATCTCACGCTGTTTTCCGGGCTTCTGATTCTGTTGCTGGCCCCGGAGTTCTTCCAGCCCTTACGGACGCTGTCACAGCATTATCATGATCGCGCAGCGGCCATGGGCGCGGGCACAGAAATTCTTGAACGGCTTGGTTCGCCAGCGCACTTCGACACGTCTACAGATGGCAACCCGGTAGCAGGTGCGGATGATCGCATTGAGTTTCGGTCCGCCAGTAAACGCTTTCGGTCGGATCAGCCCGTGATTCAGGATCTGTCGCTGACCATCCAAAAAGGCGAAGTAATTGCCCTCACCGGCCCCTCGGGTGGCGGCAAGTCCACCCTGCTGCATCTGCTGGCCGGTTTTATGGCACCGGATACCGGTGAACTCCACCTGTTTGGCGAATCGGCGGGAAGTTTCCGGTTCGGCTGGCTGGGGCAGAAAGGCTTCCTGGTTCAGGGTACCTGGGCCGATAACCTCAGGCTGACTACGCCAGATGCCTCCGATATTGCCATTGAAACCGCCCTGCGCAACGTCGGCCTTGGTTCGCTGCTGGACAGCCGCCAACAGGGTATCTACAGCCCGGTATCCGAAGAGGGTCAGGGTCTCTCCGGCGGACAGGCTCGGCGGCTGAGCCTGGCACGTATTTTCCTGGCGGATTATGACCTTATTCTGCTGGATGAACCCACCGCGGGCCTCGACAGCGACAGCGAGGTGTTTGTGCTGGAGGCCCTGCACAAATTGGCGGTAGCCGGCAAAACCCTGATCTTCTCCACCCATCACCAGGCGTTGCTCACACTGGCAAACCGGGTTCTGCTGGTCTCCGGCGGGGAGGTTCGCGATGCGTGAGCTGAAACCATGGCTGGAGCTGATCTTAACGCGGCCCGGACGCCTGGTGGTAGGTGGTTTTCTGATTCTCGCCACTCTGCTCTCCGGCATTGCGCTGTTGGCTGTGTCTGGCTGGTTCCTTACCAAAACGGCGCTGGTGGGATTGCTCCTGGCTGCCGGGGTGGCGGCCACTATCAACCTTTACGTGCCCGGTGGTGCTATCCGGTTTTTCGCTGTGTCCCGAACAGTGTTCCGGTATCTGGAACGGGTATATAACCACGATACGGTTCTGAGACTGCTTACAGATATTCGCGTGAACCTGTTCTCTCGGCTGTCCCGCGCCACGCGCGTACGGCGGGGAGAGCTGAGTGGCGCCCAGTGGCTCTCGCGCCTGACCAGCGATGTCGATGCCCTCGATACCCTGTACCTCCGGTTAATCGCGCCTACGGCTCTGGCTGGCCTGGTAACCCTGCTGGTGGTGGTGCTGGCAGCCATTCTGTTTGATGTTGGAACCGCTGTACTGGTAGGCCTGCTTCTTGTGATTGCCCTGGCGGTCGCAACGGTTGGTGTTTACCTCAGAACCTGGCAACTTGCGGCCCGGCAAAGCGACCGGCAGGAAGAATTGCGAACGGCGGTCATTGAACATATTGAAGGTTTCTCAGAACTAACTGCGGCCGGTCGCACTGGTAAACATGCTGCCTGGCTTATGCGTCAGGCCCATCAGGTAACCTCAAAGCAGGCAAAAACGGATACCCGCGTGGGCTGGCACCTGGCCGGAACCCATCTGCTGGTAAATCTCTCTGCGGTCCTGGCGCTCTGGGCGGGTTTTACCCTGTTCCAGGCGGGCACGCTATCCGGGCCTGTGCTGGTTTTACTGCCCATTGCTCTGCTCGGACTGGCTGAGGTCTATGCCATGCTGCCTGATGCCTTTGGCAAGTTCGGAGCCACCATCGCTTCCGCGGCGCGCCTGAACCGCGATTGCCGCGAAGAGGAACGGCAGGCTGTCAACGAAAAGCACGAATTACCGCCGGAAACCGCCCTTCTTGCAGACAATATTACGGTGAAGCACGCCGGTTACGCGCCGCTTTTCACGCGCTTCAATCTTGAGATTGAGGATGGCAAGCGCATCAGTATTCTGGGCCACTCCGGCAGTGGAAAGTCTTCACTCGCCGATGTGCTCGCAGGCCTTTTGCCGGTTGCTCAGGGAAGCCTGGCGCGGAGGGATTGCGTTTACCTGACCCAGAAAACCGTGCTGTTTGAAGACACGTTGCGGGCCAACTTGTTACTGGGCTCTCCGGAGGCTTCGGAGACGGAACTCTGGAGCATGCTGGAGCAGATGGAACTGGCTGAGCGCTTCGCTACCGAACCTGATCAACTCGATACCTGGCTGGGCAGCGCCGGAAGCAGACTCTCAGGCGGCGAGGCAAGAAGAGTGGCACTGGCGCGGGTGTTACTGAATCCAGCTCCCCTGGTCATACTGGATGAGCCGTTCACTGGCCTGGATGCTGAGACCCGGTCGAGGATAGCAAAACGGATGGAATCGCTTCTGGAAGGGAAAACCGTGGTCAGTCTCGCCCACGGGTCGGATGCCCTTCCGGGCACCGACCGTGTGATCTACCTGAGTGGTTAGCGGGTTTCGAGAACCTCAAACGTCAGCCCCGCCTTGCTGGTAAGCCTGTCCATCAGCTTGCCATCCAGCAGAGAAGACGGTGTCCAGAACCCACCTGGCTGATCCGCCGGAATATCGAACGCCAGGCACATGCCCGCTTCGCCCAACATCTTGCCGGTGGAACCGTAGCCCGGATCCTGATCGCCGGTCACTTTGGTGATGATGGTCTTGCCGTCCTCGGTGCGACCAACAAAGCGCAGATCATAAAACCCCGCTTTCTGGGCTTCGGGGCTTGGGCCTTCGCCCGGCTGAGGGACAAACTTCTCCACCAGCCAGCGAGTCGGTTTGATCGCCGAGGCGGTAAAGAACGCCGCCAGGCCGCCGGTGATCGCATAAGCAGCCAGCCGGCCCTTGGTGCCACGACCGGTCATCATGGCTTCATCGTAGGTGAATTCCTTGCCGTACCGCGCGTTCTGCATGGCATTGGAGCGATGCACCACCCGTGTATTGATGGCACCCATCACGAAGGGAGCAAGCCAGGCGTTGAACGTCTTATCAAACTCGGCGCCCTTGAGGCTGGGCTGCCGGGTCTTGGAGCGATGTTCCGGCGGACAGATGGAAAACGGGTTGGCCAGCTCCTTGCGCAGCTTCGGATCCGCCGCCGCTTCCTTCGCCACATTCATCATGGAGGCAACCGTACCGCCGGAGAACTCGCCCTTGGCGGTCTTGACCCGCATGCGGACATCCTGGCACGGCATTCCGAACGTCTGCTCCGCCTGATTCTGCAGGAACCAGACGCCCATGTCAGAAGGAATCGAGTCGAAACCGCAACAGTGGACAATTCGCGCTCCGGAGGTTTTCGCCTCCGCCTCGTAACGCTCCACCATCTTGCGAATCCATTGAACTTCGCCGGTGAGATCGCAATAGTCCGTGCCAGTCTGTACGCAAGCCTTGACCAGCGGCTCGCCGTAAAGCGCATAAGGGCCGACCGTGGATATAATCACGCGGGTCTGCTCACACATGGACTTGAGGGCTGCGTCGTCGGCGGCATCGGCAAGAATCACCGGCAGATCCCTGGCTTTGTCGCCAAGGCTGCTCTTCAGCGTGTTGAGCTTGCTCTCGGAGCGTCCGGCAATCGCCCATTTTACCGATTGGCCTACACCGTAGGTCTCGAGCAAGTAACGGGTAAGAATCTGGCCGACGAAGCTGGTGGCACCGAACACCACCAGATCATGGGCTGTTTCTGCGGATTTGGTCATTGCTCTTCCTTAGTAAACAGTGATGACAACAGAAATTGATAACGAATCAATGGTATTTCAGCGGAGCCCGGCAACCGCTTTCTCGCCCATCAGACGCATGAATACGGCAACACCCAGGCCCCAGAAACCGTTGAGGAGCAAGCCGCCCACCCAGGTCTGGGCCGAGACATCTAGCCCTTTCAGGGGGAATACAACCAGCATGGCGACTGCTGTGGGACCTACAGCCCCTACAATGACATGCCCCAGCCAGAACTTCACCCCTGCCAGGCGCCCAAGAATCAGCCACAACAACATTCCCCAAAGGCCACCAAAGAACGCCAGTGACACAACCTGGGGCACACCCAGCGGCGGCACCGGTGACAGGTTGAAGGGCGCTGCGGGCACGATGCCCCCAAGCCAGAACAGTGCGAACAGGCCCTGATGAAACACCAGGGTTGCGAGAAAACCACTTGCAAACGCCTTGAACCAAACCATGAACAATCCTCTGTTGGTATGAATAGTCGGCCTTAACCCGTTGATTCTGCGTAGCTCATTGAACAACTGCAACCAATGTTAACAGTTTTGAGCGCTCGTTCTACTTTCCCGGCAACACCGGTAAATCCGTCTTCACGGCCAATCGTTTGTCATACTGCTTGGGGCACACTGGCAGGCAGAGCAAGAAAACGATTTCCGGAGGTTCGAATTGATCACCTTTTTAACAGTCTTGAGCATCCTGCTTGTCCTGTTCAGCGGCTTTGTCTGCTGGCAGGTTCTTGAACAGCGCAAAGTGATCGCCCGAATGATGGAGAACGACGATATCGCAGATTCCGAGCAGGAACCGGAGCTGGTTATTACGCTTCGGGTACTGGATCCGATTGCCCTGGCCAAGCGGGAGTCACGCTCTGCCCGAGTGCTTGCCGACAAACTCCCCGTGATGGTTCGCAAAATGGTGTACCAGGAAGTGATGAAAGAACTTGAGGAAGAGATGACAGAGCGCGAAATCGACGTGGATATGCAGATTGAGTATCGATGATCGCAATGTGTGAATGGAGGGCCCCATCATGAACCTGGCCGCAATCGTATTGTTGCTGCTACTGGCCTTTTGCGGATTCTGCATCGCCTACTGGCAGCTGCTGCTCTGTCGCCGTGAAGCACGGATTCTCAATTCCCACCGTGTGTCGGCGCACAGTGCCATCCAGAAAAGCAGAATGGATCTTCTCGAGGTCCGGAACCGGGCGCGGTTGCTGGAGGACTCGGTTTCGGGTGGCGCGAGCGCCGTAGAAAAGCTGCACAAAGCAATCTCGAACACGACTTTCGGGCTGATTGATCTGTTCTCGAAGGATGAAGAGTTCCGGCAGACTGCCCGCAAAGCTCGGGCCACCCATGACCAGAAGAGTCAACAGATCTACAAGACCGTGCGCACAACCAACAAGGCCCTGCACATCCTCGCCGATACCCTGATCATCGGGAAAGCAGAAAGGCGGCTCGCCTCCCGCAAGAGCGGCAAGGCTCAGGGTTCCGACGACGGTCAATGAAATTCGGGGGTTAACGCCTTTCCAGGCATTTCAGAACCACGTCGACTGTCACCACCAGTGATTCGAGCGAAGCAGCCTTCTCAAGGCCCTCCGAGTTGGCCCGATAAAGATGGGGTGTCATGGCCAGGAGATCGGCGATGCTGTCCTGGTCCGGAAGACTCAACGGGAACCTTAGCACGGTCGAATCCAGGGTCCGGAAGCGCTCGGGATCAACTATCTCAGTGTCTGCGGGTGGTTTCAGTTCGGGATAAATGATTTCACGCAGTTCCCGAAGATGGTCTGCACCGGCATCCACCTGCATCACCTTCCCGCCAGTCTTGAGCACTCTGGCGAACTCGCTGTAAACCGGAAAACCGAACAGGCAAAGCACGAGATCCAGGGATTCTGGCAGTATTGGCAGGTTGGCATTGCTGCCAACCACCCACCGGGTCTGTTTGTCCTGTTTGGCCGCGGCCAGAACCGCCCACTTGGAGATGTCGACGCCGATCATGGAGATATCTCTGGCGCCAGCCAAGCTCGCGAGGTGTCGAAGGTAATAACCTTCACCAGAGCCTGCGTCCAGAATCGATCCAGTGCCCTCGCTCGGGAGCCACTGCAATACCTGATTGCTCACAGCCTCGGCGATCTTTGTGTAGAACCCTGCATTCAGAAACCGTTGTCTGGCTGCGACCATTTCCTTGCTATCACCCGGGTCCAGGGAACGTTTCTTTTGAACGGGTAACAGATGCACGTAGCCCTGCCGGGCAACGTCGAAGCTGTGTCCGTTCTCGCAACGCCAGGTCTTTTCGCTGGGCGCCAGTGGGCAGCCGTCCAGTGGGCAGGCTAAGGCATCAAACGGCATTGTGGTCATGGTTTGTATATCCGGTTCAACCGTGGGGGTCAGATATCATGGCAGGTATTCTGGCTTCACCCAAAAGAAAAAGGCACCCGAAGGTGCCTTTTCTCAAGCCAGGCAGAAAGTTACAGAACTTTCTTCAGCTCTTCTTCAAGCTGCGGAACGGCTTCGAACAGGTCCGCTACCAGACCATAATCAGCAACCTGGAAGATCGGTGCTTCTTCATCCTTGTTGATCGCAACGATCACCTTGGAATCGGACATACCGGCCAGATGCTGGATGGCACCGGAAATACCCACAGCGATGTACAGCTGCGGAGCAACAATCTTACCGGTCTGGCCAACCTGCATGTCGTTCGGCACGAAACCGGCATCGACAGCAGCACGGGATGCGCCAACCGCAGCACCCATCAGATCGGCTACCTGCTCCAGCATCTTAAAGTTGTCACCGTTCTGCATGCCGCGACCACCGGAAACCACGATACCGGCGCTTGCCAGATCAGGGCGGTCGGACTTGGCCAGCTCTTCGCTAACGAACTGGGACAGGCCAGCGTCTTTTACAACGTCCAGCTGTTCAACGGCAGCGGAGCCACCTTCAGCAGCAACCGGGTCGAACGCAGTCGGACGAACAGTAACGACTTTGATGCTGTCACTGGATTTTACAGTGGCAATGGCGTTACCAGCGTAGATCGGGCGAACGAAGGTGTCTTCGGACTCCACGCGCATGATGTCGGAAACCTGGGCAACGTCCAGCAGCGCAGCAACGCGCGGCATGAAGTCTTTGCCCACGGTGCCAGCGGCGGCGAGAATATGGCTGTAGCCCTTGCCTACTTCGGCAACCAGCTCACCCAGGTTTTCGCCCAGGAAGTGACCATAAGCAGCGTTGTCGGCAACCAGCACCTTGTTAACGCCTTCGGCCTTCGCAGCTGCTTCAGCAACGGCACCACAGTTCTCACCGGCAACCAGTACGTCGATGTCTCCGCCGATGGCCTTGGCAGCCGCTACAACATTCAGGGTAGCCTGTTTCAGGCTGCTGTTGTCATGTTCAGCAATTACAAGGATGCTCATTTAGATCACCTTCGCTTCGTTCTTCAGTTTATCGACCAGCTCGGCAACGTCGGCCACTTTCACACCCGCCTGACGGGAAGCAGGCGCTTCAACCTTCAGGGTGGAAAGGCGCGGAGCGATGTCGACACCCAGATCAGCCGGGCTCATGTTGTCCAGCGGCTTCTTCTTCGCCTTCATGATGTTCGGCAGAGAAGCGTAGCGCGGCTCGTTCAGACGCAGGTCGGTAGTGACAACCGCAGGCAGGTTCAGAGCAACGGTCATCAGACCACCGTCTACCTCGCGGGTTACGTTAACCTTGTCGCCCTCAACAACCACTTCGGAAGCGAAAGTACCCTGACCCATGCCGGTCAGCGCGGCCAGCATCTGGCCAGTCTGGTTGTTATCGGAATCGATGGACTGCTTGCCAAGAATGACCAGCTTCGGCTCTTCTTTCTCAACAACAGCCTTGAGCAGCTTGGCCGCTTCGAGAGACTGAACCTCCTCGTCCGTTTCGACGTGGATACCACGGTCAGCACCCAGCGCCAGCGCAGTACGAATCTGCTCCTGGGAGGCTTTCGGGCCAATGGATACCACCACGATTTCACTGGCAACACCCTTCTCTTTCAGGCGAACGGCTTCTTCTACCGCGATTTCGCAGAACGGGTTCATTGCCATCTTGACGTTGGCGAGGTCAACACCGGTGTTGTCCGGCTTGACGCGCACCTTTACGTTGTAGTCGATTACTCGTTTTACAGCGACCAGAACCTTCATAGATTCCTCGTTCTTCTACGATGGGTTTATGACTTGCAGTCCTCGCGCAGAGCCTGCCGAAATTCAATGCGCACTAATGATGGAGGCAACACACGGCAGAATCAATAGCCTCAAACGACGCGCCAGGACTGAACTTTCAGCCAATTCCCCGGTATTGACCGGGGACGGCAATGAGACGATACTAGATTTCGACTCAAAACACACCATGTTTCGGTGTGCTCTTACAATGCCAAAGGACAGGGCGAATTTCAAACAAACGTTTGTTTGATTCTTCAAATACGGTATCCTTTTGGTTATGCAAGTCGGGACAAACGGCTTGGGGCAGTCGTCTATAGGCACTTTTACCGGTATGATGGCGGCCCAGAATAATTGGCCTGCGGGCACATAATATCCATTAAAGATGTTTGAGGAGACCAACGTGGAACGCGAATCGATGGAATTTGATGTTCTGATCGTCGGCGGCGGCCCGGCGGGCCTGTCGGCAGCGTGCCGTGTCATGCAACTGGCACAGGAAGCTGGCGAGGAACTCACCGTATGCGTTGTAGAGAAAGGTTCTGAGATCGGCGCCCACATTCTGGCCGGTACCGTATTCGAGCCCACTGCCCTCAACGAACTCTTCCCGGACTGGAAAGAGAAAGGCGCTCCGCTCAACACGCCCGTTACCCGGGACGACATTTTCCTGCTGAAGAACCAGGACAGCGCCACCAAGATCCCGAATGCGTTTGTGCCCAAGAACATGCACAACCATGGCAACTACATTATCAGCCTGGGTAACCTGTGCCGCTGGCTCGCCGAACAGGCCGAACAGCTTGGCGTTGAGGTGTATCCCGGCTTTGCCGCGTCCGAAACCATCATTGAAGACGGTCAGGTAAAAGGGATCATTACCGGCGATATGGGCGTGGCCCGCGACGGTTCCGAAAAAGACGGCTACATGCCCGGCATGGAACTGCGCGCGAAGTACACCCTGTTCACCGAGGGCTGCCGCGGTCACCTGGGCAAGCGCCTGATCAACGAGTTCAAGCTTGATGAAGGCAAAGACCCGCAGCACTACGGTATCGGTATCAAGGAACTGTGGGATATTGATCCGGCCAAACACGAGCCGGGCCTCGTAGTTCATACCACCGGCTGGCCCCTGAAAGAAACTGGCTCCACCGGTGGCTCTTTCCTGTATCACCTCGAGAATGGCCAGGTATATGTGGGCTTGATCACCGATCTGTCTTACAGCAACCCGCATCTGAGCCCGTTTGAGGAATTTCAGCGGCTGAAGCTGCATCCGGAGATCAAAAAACACCTGGAAGGCGGCAAGCGCGTTTCCTACGGCGCCCGTGCAATTACCAAGGGTGGCTACAACGCTCTGCCCAAGATGAGCTTCCCGGGTGGTCTCTTGCTGGGCTGTGATGCGGGCACGCTGAACGGTTCCAAGATCAAAGGCTCCCACACCGCCATGAAGTCCGGCATGTTGGGCGCCGAGGCAGTTTTCGAAGCGCTGAAGGACGGTAAGAGCGGCGAAGAGATCAGCAGCTTCCAGAAGAAATTTGAAGACAGCTGGCTGTTCAAGGAGCTATACGCAGAGCGTAACTTCGGCCCGGCGATGCACAAGTTCGGCAATATAGTCGGTGGCGCCATCGCCTACTTTGAGCAGAACATCCTGCGCGGCAGCCTGCCGATTACCTTCCACGATACCACTCCGGATTATGCCACCATGAAGCCGGCAGCCGAGTGCAAGAAGGTGACCTATCCCAAGCCGGATAACACCCTGACCTTCGATCGTCTGTCCTCGGTGTTCATTTCAAACACCAACCACGAGGAAGATCAGCCGGTTCACCTTAAACTGACCGATCCGGACCTTCCGATCCGCGACAACCTGCCGAAATACGATGAGCCTGCGCAGCGCTACTGCCCTGCTGGTGTTTATGAAGTTGTCGAGAAAGACGATGGCAGCGGAAAGCGCTTCCAGATCAACGCCCAGAACTGTGTTCACTGCAAGACCTGCGACATCAAGGATCCTGCACAGAACATTAACTGGGTAACTCCGGAAGGGGGCGGTGGCCCGAATTATCCGAACATGTAAGTCCGGATTCCGGTAGAAAACGGCCCCTCGCGGGCCGTTTTTTTTGGCATAAAAAAACGGCTCCCGAGGGAACCGTTTTTCGTTGCGCTTCAGAAAAGCTTAGTGAGCGTGGCCGTGCTCTTGCTCTTCGTCAGTCGCGTCGCGAGCTTCTACCACTTCTACGTCGAAGTGCAGAGTCTGGCCAGCGAGCGGATGGTTGGCGTCGATGGTGACGGTTTCGTCGCCAACTTCTACCACACGAACGACCTGGGGGCCGCCCGGGGTCTGCGCCTGGAACTGCATGCCCGGCTCGATGGTATCGACGCCTTCAAATGCAGAACGCGGAACCGGCTGGATCAGCTCTTCGTTAACTTCGCCGTAGCCTTCAGCAGGTTCTACAGAAACCTTAACCTGATCGCCTGCGTTCTTTTCGTTCAGTGCACTTTCCAGTCCACCGATAATGTTCTGTGCACCTTCCAGGTAAGACAGAGGCTCACGACCTTCTACACGGGAGGAATCAAGCTGCTCTCCCTGATCGTTGGTGAGCGTGTAATGGATGGTGACAACACGAGGTTGGGCCATGTGATCTCCTTGCGTGTCCGCAATGACTGTTTAATTGATTTAGGCAATCGAAAGTGATCGTGAACAGCCAGACTGAACAGAGGGACTAACGACCACCGGGCCTCGTTAGAGAGCCAGGCTCATAACAAGTATGAAAACACAGTTTAACAACTGAGCTAATGCGTTTTCTACCGTAATTCTGGGGCCGTGGTACGGGTTTTCAACCACCCTGCCCGATTTTGTAGAAAATTCCGTGGCTGAATACCCCAAGAACCGGGTGTCCGTCTTCATTCCGTTCCACAACATGCTCCGCCAGGTCGTAATAGGCTGCGGTTACCAGTCGCGCTTCGACCCCATGGCGAACCTTTACCACGGGTCTTGGCTCATCGGAGCCCGGATAGGTAGTCACTTCCAGTGGATGGTCCTGGCCAATCTCGAGGGTTTCGCCGACATTGGTGGTCAGGGAAATGACCTGACGGTCGCTCTCTCCAGTCATGGTCAGGGAATGGGCGAGCAACGGCGCATCCTCGACTTGGATGCGCCACTTTTCAACGGGCGTCACCAGGTAGTATTCGCCGTCGCTTTCCCGGCGGAGAATGGTGGAAAACAGACGTACAATCGCTTCTCGAGCCAGCGGCTCACCTTTGAAGATCCACTGACCATCGCGGCTGATGCGAAGATCCATATCCCCGGAAAGCTCGGGGTCCCACTGATCAATGGGTGGATTCCCGACCTTCTTCACGGTTTCCTCCACCTGCTTTGCAAGATTATCCGGATTCATGCTCATAACGGTGGCTCCCGGCCATCTGAATTACAACCCGCGCATCCACTCCGCGCGCAACGGTGCTGCACCGGGGTTGGTAATGGCGAGGTTTACCTGGTCCAGCATTTTCTGCTTGTCACGGCCCAGCGTGCCTTTCAGCACGAGGTAATTTGAAGCGTGATCACTGCGGAAGATGGTCTTATCCAGCTCAAGATGCTCCAGGAAGAGGCGTATCTCTTCAAAGAGCCCTTTTTGGGACAGCGGCACGAAATCGTCTCCGAAGCCCTCCCGGAAACGTTCTTCTCCCTGTGGGAAACTGACCACGAGGGTGGAAAGATAATCCGGCTGTGTCTCGTTGCAGAGCGTTGCGGTATTGATCGCGTGCTGGCGCGAAAGGTTTTCTCCGCCCAGCCCATTCAGCACCATGACAGAGCTCGTCAGGCCCGCTTCACGGATTTTCAGCAGTGCCGAGCGGGTGGATTCCCAGGTTTCGCCCTTGTTGACCCGGCGCAGGATTTCATCATCGCCGGATTCCATACCGACATAGAGAATTTCAAGGCCTGCATCCTTCAGTTGAGCCAGTTCTTCCACGGTCTTTTTCGCGAGGTTGCGGGGCAGACAGTAGCTGGAAACCCGCTGAAGATCCGGAAAAGCCTCCCTGAGCTGACCCAGTATTTCCAACAGGCGACGGGTCGGCAATACCATGGCATCACCGTCTGCAAGAAAAACTCGGCGCACGCCACCCAGGCTGCGAGCCGCATTACGGATGTCCTGGAGCACATCTTCAGGCTTGCGGGCCCGGAATTTCTTTTGCGGCTGCGTATACATCTCGCAAAACGTGCACTTGTTCCAGGAGCAGCCGTTGGTGACCGGCAGGATCAGTGACTTGGCTTCACTGGGAGGCCGGAAGACCGGCTCCACGTAGTCGATTGGAAAGCTGTACATAGTCGGGCTCGGATTTGAGGATTCAGAAATTACTTACTGGCGATATCAGGGCAGAAACTGGGCTTTCAAGTCAGCGCAACCGGGACCGACTACTGGCATATCCAGCATGACGGCCTGGGAGGTCATGAACGGAATGCCCCGGCGGTGTGCGTCAACCAGAAGCGTGGCAAGCCCTCCCACCAGGGGCATGTGGGAAACGATCAACAGGGGTGATTCGTGATGCTCAATCAATGCATCAAGGCAGGCTGCCGGGTCGTCGTCCGGAGTGATAAACATCTTTTCTTCAACGGGACAATTGAGAATTTCGGAAACGATCGCCGCCGTTTGCCTGGCCCGCACATAGGGGCTGCTCCAGACCAGCTTCGGTCGCCAGGGCGACTCCGCGATGCGAGCGGCAACCTCAGCCACGCCAAGCCGGCCGGCCTCTGTCAGTTCACGTTCCTGATCCAGCGTATGCCAGCCAGCTTCCCCATGGCGCATGATGAGCAGTTGCAAGGGCTCTCTCCTCTCCGGCCTGGTCCCGGTTCAGCGGGCCTGTTACTGGCTGATGGTCCGCGGCAGTATAAATTCTACGTCGGAATTCTGGACCGACATCATGAGGCTATTGATGACCGCCTTGATTGAAGCGTTGTCATAGAGGATCTCGTAAAGCCCACGAACCAGTGGCATGTAGATCCCGATGGCCTCGGCTTTCTGCTTGACGAGCTTCAGGGTATAGATACCTTCGGCCACCTGCCCGAGCTCCGCCACGGCATCGTCCAGTTTCTGGCCCTGGCCAACGGCATAACCCACTCGAAAGTTCCGGCTCTTGGATGAGGTGCAGGTCACGATCAGATCACCGACACCCGCCAGCCCCATGAATGTCATTGGGTTGGCGCCGAGGCTGACGGCAAACCGGCTCATCTCTGCAAGACCGCGGGTAATCAGCATGGCCTTGGCGTTCTCACCCATTTCCAGGGCGGAGGCAAGACCCGCAACAATCGCATAGATGTTCTTCAGTGCCCCGGCGAGTTCCACGCCATACACATCCACGTTCGCGTAAACGCGAAAATACTCGCACCCAAGGAGGTCCTGAACCGAGCGGCGTACATCCGGATCCTTGGCGGCAATAACAGTGGCGGTCAGATCCCGGTTTACGATTTCACCAGCCAGGTTGGGGCCACTGAGCACACCAGTACGACAACGAGGGATCTCTTCCTGCAGAATCTCGCTCATCAGTTTGAAGCCGTGCTCTTCAATCCCCTTGGTGAGGCTGATGACAATTTGCTCGTCGCGGAATTTGTCGCTGTTCTCGCGGATAACGGCCCGAAAGGCTTTGCTCGGAATGGCAACAAAGACGATCTCGGCCTTGCTGACAGCGTCCGCCAGGTCTGTGGTGGGCTGAATGTCACCGGTCAGCTCAATGCCTGGCATGTAGCGGCTATTGATTCGGGTGCTGCGGATCTCTTCGGCCTGGGCTTTGCCACGCATCCAGAAATGAACACGGTGACCGTTTTCACCCAGCACCTTGGCCATGGCAGTACCAAAACTGCCACCGCCCAGAACCGCCACATCATGTACTGGCGCGGCTGCCTCAGTGTTCCGGGGCGTCGATTGTTCAGACATAGTTCTTCCGTTCTGTCAGATCAGGTGTGATACCGGCAATTTCGCACTAGGGCGGCGCAGTTAACCGGGCTCTTCACATTCCAGAGCGCGCACCAGATTCTTGAATTCTTCCCTGTTTCGGCTGTTCAGGCCCATCAGCACTTTATGGGCATCAAGAACCTTGTCTCGAACCTGTTGTTCGCTGGCCCTGAGTACGGGAATCTCTTCAAGCTCTTCAATTCGGGACGCGGGTTCTCGCACAATAATAAAGATCTTGTCGAAACCCATGGAAGTGATAATGCGGGTAATATCGGGATTGGTCGAAATAAGTGTGGGCAGGAAGTTGCTCTGTTTCTGGGCCGCCATCGCGATCTTGGCAAGCAGTCCGAGTGTGGTGCTGTCGATAATCTCGGTCTCGGTCAGGTCGATCACCACGGTCTTGAACTCCGGGTCCTGGGTGATGGACTCAACCAGATTGTCCAGCGTCGAACACAGGTTCAGCCGGATTTCCCCAATAAACTTCAGGACATAGATGCCCTGTTTTTCAGCTTGCAGGATCTTGTAACCAGCCATGTTTCACACTGCCACTAATTCGACGGGGTGTTATCTGATCCGTTAATGGTATCAGTTACCGATACGATAGCGATATCGTCCGGCAGCTCTGTGATCTGTTCCAGATGCAGAGCCTCGTTCAGAGAGGCGATAGTGTGACGACCTCCCGATACGAGTTCAAGTAGTGTCCGCTCCTTTTCATCCAGTCCCTTTTCCCGGATAACTTCCAGAATTCCATCCGAAAACAGGGTCAGATGAAACGGTTTGTTCAGGGGAACCTCATACACTTCCCATTCCGGCGTCTCAAACAGCCCTACCGGAAGCCCGCTTCCCTCGAGAAACGCAGCCTCCCCACCTTCAAAGGACAGGATAGGCATCGGGAAATGGGCGCCGACTGCATAATTCAATTTACGTTCGCTCAGGGAAATAATGCCAACGAATACGGTTACGTGTTTACCGAGGCCGGTATCCAGCAACTCGGAATTGATGCGTTCCAGGAATCGGTCCGGGTACAGGATATCTTCACTGGAGCCCCGGCGAAGGTTTCGCTGCAAGCGGTTGGTCAGGTTCTTCAGCAATACGGTTACAAACGCGGAACTGGCGCCATGGCCGGAGACATCGGCGATGTACACCAGAACCTTGTCGTCGGAAATACGGAAGTAATCCAGAAAATCACCGCTCAGGTAGAGCGATGGCTTGATCATGTGGTCCACGTGCAGGCCACTCATCACCTGTTCGTGCTCCGGAAGCATCCGTAACTGGACCTTTCGGCCGGCACGCTGGTCTGCCCGCAGCTCGGCGATGCCGTCCCGCAGGTCACGATTTGCCTCTTCAAGCTCCTGCCGGTAAAGCTGATTCAGCCGGTTGACCCGGACCCGGTCGAACAATTTCCCGATAACGTCGTCCAGTGCGCCCTTGTCGTCGTTGCAGGGTTTGAGGACAAAATCCGCCGCCCCGGCCCTGAGGGCGCTGACCACATCGGCGCTGGACTCGCTGGACGAACAGGCGACGATCGGCGTGAATGTTTCGGCTTCTTCCAGGCGATTGGCGAGATCCCGGATGGACTCCGGAGGCAGGTCTGCAAAGATGACATCGGGAATGTTATCGTCAAAAAGCGCCTTGGCGCTGGCGAGATCCCGGTAGCCGGTCACGTAGAACCCCCTCGCTTCAAGGTAACGGGCGAGATCCGTACGGGCCTTTTCATCGGCGTCTATTATAAGTATGCGCTCGGTGCGCGAGGTCATGGCGACTGCCCTAAACTACCAGCGATAAACGATAAATTGGCTTGATTAAGCCTATTCTGGCACGCCCCTGTGATATAACAAGGCCAAGTTCATGAAATCGGAGGATTCCATCTGATGCGACGTGCCGTAAACGATCTACTCGGAGCCTATGACAAGCTGATCATGGATCCGGTTCACGGAGGCATTCCGCTTTACCGGCACGAGATCCAGGTGATTGATCACCCACTGTTCCAGCGACTGCGAAACATCTGCCAGAACGACATCCTGAGCCTGGTCTTTCCCGGCGCAACCCATTCCCGCTTTCTGCACAGTATTGGTGTGATGCATGTGGGCACGCGCATGTTCCGCTCGATGATCGACGCCTACCTCAGGGAGCGCCAGCTCAGCGAGCAAACCGACCTGAGCCTGAGCCAGCTCGACGCCATCGACTATCTGGCCAAAACCATCCGGTTGGGCTGTCTTCTGCATGACAGCGGGCATTCAAGTTTTTCCCATCAGTTCACCCAGGCCCGGCGCAT
>Ga0207884_1000447_pt1 | contig 25360 bp, 23 predicted proteins | sample MalvirmetaMSP144_FD_184236 | JGI IMG/M metagenome (GOLD analysis project Ga0207884, IMG submission 184236) | Marine viral communities from the Deep Pacific Ocean - MSP-144 (SPAdes) | ecosystem: Environmental > Aquatic > Marine > Oceanic | place: Pacific Ocean | collected 2011-07-08 | reverse complement strand
TAGAGGCCAGCAGACCACCCAGTTGCTCTGCAATATCCGCTGCTGATTCCACCAGAGTTGCGCCCTGTTTGAGCAGCTGGTGGGTGCCTTTACTGAAAGCACTATGGATCGAACCGGGAATGGCAAAGACTTCACGTCCCTGTTCCAGACCGTACCGGGCAGTGATCAGCGACCCGCTCCTCAATGCCGCCTCAACCACCAGAATACCCAAACTCAGACCACTAATTATCCGGTTGCGCCGGGGAAAATTGCCCGCCAGGGGTGGTGTTTCTGGCAAAAACTCACTGACGACCGCACCACCCTGATCAATTATCCGCCGATACAAATCATCGTGTCGGCGAGGGTAGATCACATCCAGACCGGTCCCCAGCACAGCGATGGTTTTGCCCGTTTGCAGGGCGCCATCATGGGCCGCTCCATCAATGCCCAACGCCAGACCACTGGTGATTACAAAGCCACTGGCCGCCAAAGCGGTGGCAAAGGCCCGGGCATTGCCCAGTCCACCGGGGCTGGCATTGCGACTACCAACAATGGCGATTTGTGGCATGGAGAGAAGTTGCGCATCACCACGAATAAACAACAGGGGTGGAGGAACGCTCAGTTCCTGCAAAAGTGGAGGGTAATCCGGATCGAGCAAATTGAGGCAGGTCACCTGATTATGCCGGCACCAATCCAGCACTTGCTCTGCCCGATCTTCCCGTTCCGCCCGATTATTATGGTGTTTTCGGAAATGCTTTCCCGACTGACTGGCGAAACCAGAGGAAAAATAGTCTTCTGCCTGAGCAGCTGCCTCGACAAAGGAACCCACCGACCGACACAATCTGACGCTGTCGGCGGGTGAGCATCCATCGAGAAAGGCCATAACTAGTGCTGCTTTGGACTCCCTGTCCATTGAGTTGGTACTCCCTTACCTGCTTGATATCCGTTGCCCATAAAAAACGCCGACACAGGTCGGCGTTTTAGTTACCCCGCTGCCTAGGGGTTTTTGACAATATCGTTTACCGCCAGAGGGCGCTCGGCCTTGATCACCAGACCATAACTCATTTTTTCAAACGCGCGGAATATCATTAACAAACCGGCCTGCTCGTTAGGCAGATTTATTTTTTCCTTGGCGATATAGTCAGTTACTTGCTCTCCACGTTTGAAGATGGCCAGAATATTTCCCGCTTCGAGGCCTTCGCGCTCACCCCGGTTAATAGATACCACGTCAAGGTGCCCAACCTGGGTGATACCACCCTCAACAGCCATAATCTCACCCTCAACCGTAGACTCGGGCGCACTGGGGTAAAAGATGGAATTGAGTGGTCGCTCTTCATGGGGGAGCAGGCGCTCTCCAATACGCACTTCCTCAAGGGATCGGGTCGCCAGCATGGTGGCTACATCATCGGCCACTCTTTGCACCTTGGCGGACCCCACATCCTGCGCGCGTATGCCCAATATTTCCTGGGTCACCGGATCCAGATAGGGCTCACCAACCCGGTAGAGTCCGTAGGTCGGGGTTTCATCAAACTGACCACGGGCGTAGAACGTATCTCCCGATCCGGAGAGCAGTTTTTTCTCATAGCCCGCCACCACGTAAGGAGCTCTATCGATTTCTTCCTGGGTGACAATACGGTTGCGGGTCAGAAAACTGTTGATGATATCCAGCGGCAGTGCCGGAATGGCCTCCGACTCAGGCACAACCTTCACTTCGGGAGACAGTTTTACCCGCCGGTCACGCTTCTCCAGCATCAAACGGGGACGGCCGTCGATATAGACCATGGAAATGATGTCACCGGGGTAAATCAGATGGGGGTTCGCAATCTGAGGGTTAGCGTACCAGATTTCAGGCCATAACCAGGGATCCCGCAGATATAGATCAGAGATATCCCACAGGGTGTCTCCTTTCTTCACGGTATATTTTTCAGGGACATCCTCATTAAAGGGTGCCTCTGCAGCAATGGCGGCAATTGCAATAGCGCAAGCAGCTACTATTCCCAACAATGTTTTTTTCATCTTATGGCCGTCCTGTGTGCTATATCCGGATTGTGTGTATACTTCTCACTCGACTATATTAAGTGATATTCCGCTCCATTGGCCTTATGTTAGCAGTGGTTTACGCCAGATTGCTAGAAACTCGTCACAAACAAATGTCAATACTCAACATCCTTGAATTTCCTGACCCACGACTGCGTATCAGGGCTGCTCCCGTAGCAGAAATCGATCAGAACACCAGATCGCTGGTGGCCGATATGCTGGAAACCATGTATCAGGCTAACGGCATTGGCCTTGCTGCTACCCAGGTCAACGTCGACAAGCGGATTGTGGTCATGGATTTATCAGATGAGGGCGACCAGCCGATTGTGATGATCAATCCACAGGTAGAAATACTGGACGACATTACCTGCCCACATCAGGAAGGCTGTCTGTCAGTGCCCGGTTTTTATGAAACCATCCAACGTCCTGAACATATTCGTCTGAGCGCGCTCGACCGGGAGGGGCAGCCCTACGTGCTTGAGCCGGAAGGTCTGCTGGCTGTCTGTATCCAGCACGAAATTGACCACCTCGACGGCAAGCTTTTCGTAGATTACCTGTCGCCCATCAAACGGCAGCGAATCAGGCAAAAACTGGAAAAACTCCACCGTCAACAAGACTGACACCGGTTGGTCGACACTGAGGACCCTTCTTTGCGAATCGTATTTGCCGGCACCCCGCAATTTGCAGCATCACACCTCCGAGCATTACTGGATTGTCCATCCCACCAGGTGGTCGCCGTATTCACACAGCCTGATCGCCCCGCCGGGCGCGGCAAAAAACTCACTGCCAGCCCGGTCAAGTTGCTGGCTACCGATCAGCAGATACCTGTTCATCAGCCACTCAGCCTGAAAGCGGCGGCGGAGCAGCAAATCCTGGCCAACTATAATGCCGACATCATTGTGGTTGTGGCCTACGGCCTGCTTTTGCCAAAGGCTGTGTTGGCTATCCCCGTATACGGATGCATCAATGTCCACGCCTCGCTGTTGCCCCGCTGGCGAGGTGCCGCCCCCATCCAGCGCGCCATAGAAGCCGGAGATACCGAAACCGGGGTAACCATTATGCAGATGGCCGAAGGCCTGGACACCGGCGATATGCTGCTCAAGGCCCGCTGCCCCATAGAAGCGGATGATGATGCCGGATCCCTCCATGACAAACTGGCCGGGATCGGCCCCGACGCCCTGCTCACGGTCCTGGACGAGATTGCACAGGGAAAGGTTGTGGCGGAGAAACAGGATGACGAGCAGAGCAATTACGCACCAAAAATTACCAAGCAGGAAGCCTTGGTAAACTGGCATGAGCCTGTCAAAACCCTGGTTTTGAAAATTCGCGCCTTTAATCCTTTCCCGATCTGTTACAGCACGCTCTCGGGAGAACGAATCCGTATCTGGAAGGGTGTCGCGGTGCCAAATCAAGACCGCAAGGTAGTGCCGGGTACGATCATTCATACCGATAAATCCGGTATTCTGGTACAAACCGGTGAAGGGTGCCTGTTAATCACGGCACTGCAACTGCCCGGCAAGAAGCCGCTCCACGCGGGAGAAGTGCTCAATGCACATGCCGATCTGTTTTCCCCGGGTACGGTAATGGGCACATGAATGTCAGGGTGGCTACCGCTAAAATTATCGCGTCTGTGCTGCGGGGAGAGGGCTCACTCAATACACTTCTACCCGAGTACCTGGCCAAAGTAGATGACCGCGATCGCGGGCTGTTGCAACAGCTGTGTTATGGCACATTGCGGTTCTACCCGCGACTGTCTGTTTACCTCGCAGAATTGCTGGCAAAACCCTTCAAGGCAAAGGATTTTGACATAGAGGCAACCCTAGCCTGTTCGCTTTATCAGTTACTCGAAACCCGGATTCCCCCTCACGCAGCAGTTAATGAAGCCGTAGCCACCTGTCAGAACCTGAAAAAAAACTGGGCCAAAGGTCTTGCCAACGCGGTCCTGCGACGATTTTTACGTGAGCGCGCCACACTCGATATCAAGCTGGGGGGTAGTCGTGAATTCCAGACCGCACACCCTGATTGGCTCATTGACCTATGGCAAGCGGCCTGGCCGGAGCAGGTAGATCAACTGGTGGCGGCCAACAACCATCAGCCCCCCATGACCCTGCGGGTAAACCAGATCCGCTGCAGCCGGGACCAATATCTCTCGACACTTGCAGAGGCAGATATCCAGGCATATCCCACCCCATTCAGTGATGTCGGTATCACCCTGCAGCAACCCTGTGATGTTATTAACTTACCCGGTTTTGCCGAGGGTCAAGTGAGCGTGCAAGATGAGGCGGCCCAGCTGGCGGCCCAGCTACTGGCGCCCAGGTCTGGTCAGCGCGTCTTGGACGCCTGTTGTGCACCGGGTGGCAAAACCGGCCACATACTCGAGCTGCTTAATAATCAGGGCGACGTCATTGCCATCGACATCGCAGCAGAACGACTGACGCGGGTCACCGATAACCTGCTGAGACTTGGTTTGCAAGCCAAGCTGATCGCCGCAGATACCGCCGATATAGCCAGCTGGTGGGATGGGCACCCCTTCGATCGAATTTTACTGGATGCACCCTGCTCCGCCACGGGTGTTATCCGCCGACACCCGGATGTGAAACTAATGCGCAGGCCAACGGATATTGCTAAGCTGGCCACCTTGCAGTTATCCCTGTTGAGGGCACTGTGGCCACTGTTGGCAGAGGGCGGCGTTTTACTTTACGCGACCTGCTCCACACTGGCCCAGGAAAATGATCAGGTCATCGCAGAATTCGCCAGAGACAACCATTCTGTCCATGTCGAACCTGTGGCCACCGAGGCAGGCATGGCAACTTCTGCCGGGCGCCAATTGATGCCACAGATTGATGGCCATGACGGCTTTTATTTTGCCCGTCTGGTCAAGACGGCAATAGCTTAACGGCATTGGTTTTTTCTCCAAAGCCCGGGTTATTAAGCAATTAACGGGAATTTCCAGCTATGAAAATCGTCATTACCGGTGCTGGCCAAGTGGGTGGAACACTCGCCGAGCATCTGGCCGGAGAGGCTAACGATATTTCTGTCATTGATACAAACGACCACCGCCTGCGTGAGCTCCAGGACCGGCTGGATATTCGCACCGTCTATGGCATGGCCTCTCATCCGGACGTCCTGATCCGCGCAGGGATTGAGGATGCCGACATGCTGGTGGCAGTCACCAGTAGCGACGAAATCAACATGGCGTCCTGTCAGGTTGCCTATTCCCTGTTTCGCACACCCACCAAAATTGCCCGTATTCGTGATCGCAGCTACACCGACGATAAAGTTCGTGAACGCTTATTCAATGATGCCAACTGCCCGGTAGATTTTCTGATCACCCCGGAACAGGTGGTCACCGACTACATATTCCGTCTGATCGAGCAACCCGGCAGTCTTCAGGTTATCGATTTTGCCGAAGGTCTGATCCAACTGGTAGCAGTCCGCGCATTCAAGGGGGGCCCACTGGTGGGACATGAATTGCGACTCCTCCGCAAGCACATGCCCAAAGTGGATGCCCGGGTCGCAGCGATTTTCCGCCGCGACCGGCCTATCTTCCCCCAAGGCGATACTGTCATAGAGGAGGGCGACGAGGTATTTTTTATTGCGGCCAAAAAAGATATCCGCAAGGTCATGGGCGAATTGCGCAGGCTTGAAAATTCCTACCAGCGGATTGTCATCGCCGGGGGTGGCAATATCGGCTACCGTCTGGCCAAGGCACTGGAAAAACAGTACAACATCAAAATCATCGAATTTTCGGAAGAGCGGTGCCAGTACATTTCCGAACGACTGGATAAAACCATCGTACTCAATGGATCTGCCACGGATCAGGATCTGTTACTTGAGGAAAATATCGAGCGAAGCGACGTTTTTCTTGCGCTGACCAATGACGATGAAGTCAATATCATGGCTTCACTGCTGGCAAAAAGGCTGGGCGCCCGCAAAGTGATGACCCTGATCAACAATCCGGTTTATGCCGACCTGGTTCAGGGGGGCGAAATTGACATCGCCATCTCTCCTCAACAGGCCACAACCAGTATTCTGCTCAGCCATGTGCGGCGCGGAGATACGGTTAAAGCGCACTCTCTCCGCCGGGGTGCCGCTGAGGCAATGGAGATCGTTGTCCATGGCGACAGTAAAACATCCAAAGTGGTCAGCAGGACCATTGAAGAAATCAAATCACCCCCCGGCGTCACCCTGGCGGCGCTGGTGCGCGACGGCGAGGTCATCATTGCCCATCACGACACGGTGGTGAAAAACAACGATCACGCCATTGTCTTTGTGGTGGACAAACGCCGTACCCGGGAAGTGGAAAAATTGTTTGCCGTTGGCTTCACCTTTTTTTAGCGTTGGTAGCGAAGTTCTAACCTATGCATTTTAATGTGATTTCAAAAGTCCTCGGGTTACTACTCATGGTTTTCAGCCTGACGCTGCTGACACCAATCGTAATTGCCATTATCTACGATGAACAAACCCATGGGGCTTTTTTCCTGTCCTTTGCCATCACTTTTTCATTGGGCGTGCTCATGTGGCTGCCATTCAGCCGTCAACGTGCAGAACTTCGCAGCCGTGACGGATTCCTGATTACTGTGATGTTCTGGGTTGAGCTGGCTCTTGTCGGGGCGCTGCCTTTTGTACTTTCCGAGTCATTGCAGTTAAGTATCACAGACGCCGTATTTGAATCCATGTCAGGCCTCACCACCACTGGTGCCACAGTGATCACCGGCCTGGATCTTCTGCCCAAATCCATTCTCTATTATCGCCAGCAGTTGCAATGGCTAGGTGGTATCGGGATCGTTGTCATCGCCGTGGCCATCATGCCCATGCTGGGCGTTGGCGGTATGCAGCTCTACCGTGCAGAAACACCGGGACCCGTCAAGGATAACAAACTGACCCCTCGCATCACTGAAACGGCAAAAGCACTATTTTTTATCTACCTTGGCCTGACTGTTGCGTGCATGCTTGCTTACTGGCTGGCCGGCATGACTTTTTTTGACGCGATTGGACACAGTTTTTCGACCGTAGCCATTGGCGGTTTTTCCACCCATGACGCGAGCATGGGCTATTTTGATGGCAACACCACTATTGTTGGTATCTGCGTTTTCTTCATGATCGTTTCTGGTCTGAACTTTGGCCTTCACTATTATGCCTTTGTCAGAAAATCTCTCACTCACTACCTGCGCAATCCTGAGGCCAAACTTTATCTTCAAATGCTGTTGGCAGGCAGTATTTTGGTAACAGGCTATCTTATCTGGAATGGTACCTACGGCACGGGTGAAAGCATTTATCACGGTATTTTTCAGCTGGTGTCTATTATGACAACCACTGGGTTTACCACTGATGATTTCAGTATTTGGCCCACTTTCCTGCCTTTTCTTATGCTTTTCCTGTCATTTTTTGGCGCCTGCGCCAATTCCACTGGTGGCGGCATTAAAGTGGGTCGCATGCTGATTCTGGCGAAGCAGAGCCTCCGGGAAATCTACCGCCTGATTCACCCCAATGCACTGTTTCCCATCAAAATACGTAATCGCAGCGTACCCGAAAAGATTACCAACGCTATCTGGGCATTTTTTGGTGTTTATCTTGCTGTCTATTATTTGATGGTCTTGCTGCTGCTGGCGTCAGGCCTCGACTATGTGACATCCTGGTCCGCTACCGCTGCGACTCTCAATAACCTCGGCCCCGGGCTCGGGGATGTAGCGGCCCATTATGGCAACATCAATATTTTCGCTAAGTGGATACTCTGTATCGGTATGCTGTTGGGCCGACTGGAAATATTTACTCTTCTGGTGCTCTTCACCCCGATGTTCTGGCGCCGTTGAAACCGCCAGTAGAAACGGCAGCAATGAAAAAACAGACAAACCATTGATCAGAGAGGCTTCAATGACACTGATCGACAACCTTGAAGAAATGCTCGCCCGGGGCAACGATTCGGCAATGCTTCGGTTTGGTCTCGGTAGCGCCTGTCTCCGTGAAAAGCGTCATGCGCAGGCAATTGAGCACCTGGAGCGCTGTCTGGCGTTGGATGAAAACTATACCGCTGCCTACAACCTGTTGGGGCGGGCACAGTTCAAACTTGAGCAGCTGGATGCTGCAAAACAGTCTTTCACGAAGGGGCTTGAAAAAGCCCATGCTACCGGCGACATCCAGACCGAACGTGAAATGCAGGTTTTTTTAAAGAAATTAGCCAGTGATTGATCCTTCGATGGACAACGCTGTTACACGGAAAAACAGCATGACACAGCTGATTGGTTGGCGGGAATGGTTGGCCTTACCCGATTTGGGGATTGCCCGAATCAAAGCCAAGGTGGATACTGGCGCACGCACCTCCTGTTTGCATGCTCATCGACTGGAACTTTTCACTGAACGGGGTTCTCCCTGGGTAAGAATCTGGGTCCACCCCCTGCAGGGAAGTACGCAAAGTATCTGTTGCGCGGCTCCCATTGTGGATGAGCGTGTCGTCACCGATTCTGGTGGTCATTGTGAACGGCGTATTGTAATAAAAACCACTGTAGTGCTCGGAACCCAGAACTGGCCCATAGAAATGACCCTCACCAATCGGGATACCATGAGATTTCGCATGCTGCTGGGTCGTTCAGCCCTGGCAGGACAATTCATTGTGGATCCACAGACATCCTTTTTAGCGGGAAAAAATAAATGAGAATTGCCATTCTGTCCCGCAATGCCGACTTGTATTCCACTCGTCGCCTGAAAGAGGCAGCCATAGAATGTGGCCATGAAGTCAGGATTATTGATGTATTGAAGTGCTACATGAATATCAACATCCAAAACCCCAGCATTCATGTGAAGGGCGTGGAGCTACCGCCCTTTGACGTTGTGATTCCCCGCATCGGTGCGTCGGTCACAACGTACGGTACGGCCGTATTGCGTCAGTTCGAGATGATGGGTGTTTATCCACTGAACGAATCTGTGGCCATCACCCGCTCCCGTGACAAATTGCGCTCCCTGCAATTGTTGTCGCGCAAGGGGATTGGCCTGCCCGTTACGGGTTATGCCAACAAACCCAGTGATATTCCGGATCTGATCGATATGGTGGGCGGACCACCGCTGGTGGTCAAACTGCTCGAAGGCACCCAGGGCATCGGTGTGGTGATGGCGGAAACCCGCAAAGCGGCAGAAAGCGTAATTGAAGCGTTTATGGGCCTGAAAGCCGATATTATGGTTCAGGAGTATATTTCGGAATCCGGTGGTGCGGATATTCGCTGTCTGGTCATTGGCGACAAGGTGGTCGCAGCCATGCAGCGGCAGGCACAGCCGGGAGAATTCCGCTCCAATCTGCACCGTGGCGGTACAGCGACTTTGGCCAGGCTTTCTCCAGCGGAGCGATCCACTGCTGTTCGCGCTGCCAAAACCATGGGACTGAATGTGGCGGGGGTGGATATTCTTCGCTCCAACCATGGGCCACTGGTGATGGAAGTGAATTCATCGCCGGGCCTTGAGGGCATTGAAACGGCCACCGGCAAGGACGTAGCGGGTAATATCATTCAGTTCATTGAAAAAAATGCCCGGCAATCCCGCACCAAAACCCGCGGACAGGGCTGAGGAACCGCTGTTTTGAGCAGATTACCCCTGAAACTGGCAGGCGAGGTCATTAATCCCGGGGAGACCCGATTGCTGTCCATCCCCGCTGCCCGCCTGTATACAGACACGCCCATCGACTTGCCGGTCGAGGTTATACACAGCCGCAAACCCGGGCCAGTGCTATTGGTTTGCGCAGCGATTCACGGGGATGAAATTAACGGTATCGAAATCTGCCGCCGTATTGTTGGCAAGCGCTTACTTCGACGGTTATCAGGTACATTACTGATTGTGCCAATTGTAAATATGTTCGGTTTTATCCAACAGTCCCGCTATTTACCGGATCGACGGGATTTAAACCGATGTTTTCCCGGCTCTCCCCGAGGGCCACTGGGAAACCGCCTGGCCAACCTGATTCATACGGAACTGCTCAGTCACTGCACGCACGTTATCGACCTTCATACCGGCGCCATCCATCGCAAGAATCTTTCACAAATTCGCGGTGATCTTGATGACCCCGCTGCACTGGGTATGGCAGAGGCATTTGGTGCGCCCATTTTTATGGATGCCAAAGTCAGGGATGGTTCACTGCGTGCCGCCGCCGCCGAGCTGGGTATCCCCGTCATACTCTATGAAGCCGGAGAAGCATTGCGTTTTGACGAACCTGCCATAAAAGCCGGTGTGCGGGGCATCATGTCGGTCATGCGTCATCTTGGCATGTTGCCGGCCCGAACAGATCAGGCCCCTCGCAAGCTGGTACCGGTAAAGGCCAGTCGAAGCTATTGGCTGCGGGCGGAGCGGGATGGCATCGTAATCAGTAAAATCAAGTTGGGACAACGGGTCAAAGAGGGCCAGGTACTGGCCTATCTCGCTTCGCCATTCGGTGGCCCGGAAAAACCACTGAAATCACGCAGTGATGGCATTGTTATCGCAGCATCGCAGATACCCCTGGTGAACGAGGGTGAAGCGCTCTTTCATATTGCGGAATTTACCACCCTGGGGAAAGCCTCAGACAGCGTTGAGGCATTTCAGGAACAGTTCGACGATCAGCCGGAACCAGAGGCCTTTACGCAGCCCCTTTGATGTTCCGCCGGGACAACCGGCTATTTCAGCTCCCGGGCACGATAATACGCTTCTTCCGAGATTTTGTGATAATCCATCACACCGGTTTTGAAAGCATTCTGGGATTCGTAAACCCGTTTGAACAGGGGGTCCTTGTTGGCAATTTCCTCCAGAACCTGATCGGTGACACGATTCAGTTCCGCTAGAACCTCATCGGGTAGCGGCCGCACCTCGACACCATGAGTTTCCACCAATTCCTTTAACGCACCGTTGTTACGAGCGGTGTAATCGTCCAGCATATCCTGATTAATCGCTCGCGCAGCTCCCTCGACAATGGCCTGGAGATCGTCTGGCAGGGAGGAAAAAGCCCGTTTGTTCACCATCAACTCCAGTGTCGGGCCCGGTTCGTGCCAACCCGGATAATAGTAGTACTTGGCCACCTGATGAAAACCAAATGCCAGATCATTGTAAGGTCCCACCCACTCGGTGGCATCGATCACACCCGTTTGCATCGCGATATAGAGATCCCCGCCGGGGATATTAACCGCCTCCACGCCCATGCGGCTGATCACCTCACCGCCCAAACCCGGGATCCGCATTTTCAACCCCTTGAGATCTTCCAGGGAATTGATTTCACGATTAAACCAGCCGGCCATCTGCACACCGGTATTTCCCGCTGCCAGGGGTATCAGGTTGAAGGGCTCATAAAGCTCGCGCCATAACTCCATGCCGCCACCATAGTGTAACCAGCCATTCATTTCCTGTGCATTGAGGCCAAAGGGGATGGTCGTAAAAAGCGCAGTAGTCGGAGATTTTCCCTTCCAGTAATAGGAAGCCCCATGCCCCATTTCAACGGTACCCTGAGAGACAGCATCGAATACTTCCATGGCCGGTACCAACTGACCAGCGCCATAGACCTTTACCTTGAGCCTACCACCACTCATGCGCTCCACCAGCTCGGCAAAATTTTCAGCGGCCATACCCAGGCCGGGAAAGTTTTTTGGCCAGGTAGTGACCATTTTCCACTGGTAGGTTTTCTGGGTGGCCTGCTGTTTACCATCCGAAGATGCAGCGTCAGGGTCGTCACCACAACCCACCAGGGCCAATAACAGGATTGCCAACAAGATAGGCGCTTTCATAGTGTTTTCCTTAATGATCAGGCAACCGGACTTAGCTTGGCATAGGCCAAAACCAGCCATTTGGTCCCCTCTTTATCAAAATTAACCTGTACCCGGGCATGCGCACCATTGCCCTCAAAGTTTATTACGACACCCTCGCCGAAAACAGGATGCAGAACCCGCTGTCCCAGGGAGAGGCCCGTGTCTTCACCGCTATCACTGAGATTCATTGCAGGTTGTCGCGCGTAGCTGGTAGGCCGCTTAATCTGGGCTCGCAACCGAACCTCTTCAACCAGGTTCGCCGGAATATCCCGGACAAAGCGGGATACCCGGTTATAGTTTTCAATGCCATATTGCTGACGGGATTCGGCAAAGGTGAGGTAGAGTTTTTGCATCGCCCGGGTTATCCCCACATAGGCCAGCCGCCGCTCCTCCTCAAGTCGATCGGGATCCTCGGCAGACATCCGGTGGGGAAATAGGTTTTCTTCCATACCCGCCAGAAAGACCAATGGAAATTCAAGCCCTTTGGCAGAGTGTAATGTCATCAGTTGCACCGCATCCTCCCCGACATCTGCCTGTCGGTCTCCGGCATCCAATGCTGCCCGATCGAGAAATTGCGGCAATGGTGGCAACTCCTTTTCCTCTGGTTCAAAGGATCGGCAGGCGATGACCAGTTCCTGCAGGTTTTCCACTCTGGATTCACCGCGATCTCCTTTTTCCCGGCGATGGAAGTCAATCAATCCACTCCCTTCAATTATGTGGTCTACCAATTCATGCAGCGGCAACCCCGCAGACTCCTCACCCAGTTTTGTCAGCAGTTTCAGAAAGGCTTCCAAAGCATTGCTGGCCCGGCCCGAAAATCGTCCGGCAGCAATGGCTTGCTCGGCTGTTCCCCAGAGCGACATGCCTTCTTCGCGGGCCAACTCACGCAATTCCTGGATTGTTTTGTCACCGATGCCACGGGTCGGCGTGTTCACTACCCGCTCAAATGCGGCATCGTCGTGACAATTGACCAACAATCTCAAGTAGGCGAGGGCGTTGCGTATTTCCTGACGCTCATAGAATTTTTGGCCACCGTAGATACGGTAGGGGATGGCCGCTCGCAACAGGGCTTCTTCGAGTACTCGGGATTGTGCGTTGGAGCGGTAGAGAATGGCCGACTCCTCGCGCAGATTGCCCTGATTGACCCATTCTCTCAGCCGCTCTGCAATGAAACGGGCTTCATCCTGCTCGTTGAAGGCGGCATAGAGTGAAATAGCCTCACCTTCATTATCCTCCGTCCACAGGTTTTTACCCAACCGATTGGCGTTGCGCGAAATCACCGCATTGGCCGCTTCGAGGATATTTTTACTGGAGCGGTAATTCTGTTCCAGCCGCACCATCTGGGTGGCTGGATAATCGCGGGAAAAATAGCGGATGTTTTCCACCTTGGCACCGCGCCAGCCATAGATTGACTGATCATCATCACCCACCGCTGTTACCGGTACCTGATCACCTGCCAGCACCCGCAACCAGGCATATTGAATGGCGTTGGTGTCCTGAAATTCATCCGCCAGCAGATGCCGGAAACGATGCTGATAATGCTGCAGGAGTTCGGGGTTTTTCAGCCAGAGTTCGTGGGCGCGAAGCAGTAGTTCTCCAAAATCCACCATACCGCCTCGCTCACAGGCTTCCTCGTAAGCCGCATAAACCTGTTGCATGGTTCGCTGATAGGGGTCATGGGCCGGTTGCAAATCGCGACTGCGCAGCCCCTCATCTTTCTGGTTGTTAATGAATGACTGGGCCTGTCGGTGCGGCCAGCGACTGTCATCAATACCAAGGCCCTGATAGAGACGTTTAACCAGCCGAAGCTGATCATCGCTGTCCAGTATCTGAAAATTTTCCGGCAGACCGGCATCTTGCCAATGCATTTTGAGTAGTCGATGCGCCAACCCGTGGAAGGTGCCCACCCACATTCCACGGGCGGAGAAACCCAACAGTTCTTCAATGCGCCCCCGCATTTCCCGTGCCGCTTTATTGGTAAAGGTGACCGCTATGATCGAATAGGGCGAAACCTGTTCCACCTGAATCAACCAGGCAATCCGATGGACAAGAACGCGGGTTTTACCACTACCTGCACCTGCCAGGACCAGAAGATGACTGGCGTTGCTGGAAACAGCCTCACGTTGAGCAGGGTTTAGGGGATCGAGTATTGTCGTGACATCCATGGCGGTGAATTCTATCAGAACCCCCGCTCGGGGTGGGTGATCCGTTCGTTCGACAACCGGTTTTTACTACAAGAATTCCATTTTTCTGTAAATTATTTACAATAAAGTTCGTATTACGGAGAAATCACCATGAAGCCTGCTGCACTCACCTGGGCTATCAGCAGTAGCCTGCCCAGCTTACGCAAATCGGAGCGCAAGGTAGCTGAATTCATTCTGGCCAACCTGACCGATGTCATTCGCATGCGAATCGTGGATCTGGCAGAAAAAGCCGAGGTCAGTGAACCCACGGTAGTGCGTTTCTGTCGCGCCGTGGGCTGTGAAGGTTTTCAGGATTTCAAACTGGCCCTGGCACAACAGCTCGCGTCCAGCCCAAGCTACGGGCAGATTGCAGTCACTGACCAGGATTCTGTGGCCGAATACACATTCAAGGTTTTCGATTCCACTGTCGACACCCTGCTGAAGGTTCGCGATTCATTGGACCTGACAATGCTCGATCAGGCTGTTCAGGCTCTCTGTGTAGCCAACCGGGTGGAATTCTACGGGTTTGGCGCGTCCGCTGCCGTGGCAACCGACGCCCAGCACAAATTTTTCCGTCTGCAGGTCTCTGCGGCGGCCTATGCCGACCCGCACTTGCAGAATATGTCCGCCGCATCCATGGCGCCCGGGGATGTGGTCATCGCCATTTCCCAGTCGGGAAGGACCACGACATTGATCAATGCCATGGAGCGCGTAAAGAGCAGGGGTGCCATTGTTATCGCCATCGCACCCTCTGATTCACCGGTCGCGAATGCCGCAAATATCCCGTTAACCATCGACGTCAAGGAAGACTTCCAAATCTATACGCCACTGTCATCCCGTATTGCTCATCTGGTACTGATCGATGTACTGGCAATTGGCGTAGCCCAGCATAAAGGCGGTCGTCTGCAGGAACATCTGCTGGAAATGCAGCTCGGTCTGGAAGTGCTGCGGGAACCACTGGAAAATCATTAGCTCTGCATTTCACCAAAAAACAGCCAAAAAAAAACCCCATTAAAAAATGGGGTAAAGGTTCGAGCTACGAGATAAAACAGATTTCGGTAGACAGCCTGGGTCGTTCGACTATTTTCCTGCCCACATCATAAAAATATTTTCGCCATCAGCAGGTTGCTCGTTCGGGCTGAGCAGTTGTGTCTTATTTAACTTTGAATTGGATACGACTCACTTTTCATTATCATACTATCATCATATTATGATGATCAATTACTAATTTCATCGTGGCTGGTTGTCAGGTGCCACTTGCCGGGATTCATGACTCAGGGAATGATGGACCTGACTGGTTCTGACAGGCTAAACCTTGCACACAGGGGCCATATGCAATTAGTGGGAGGGGGTGATTTGATATAAACCCTGGGCTACCCGGAAGGGCTCGGGAATAGGGGGGATTCTTCAAAAACTGCCCGGGGGACAGGCAGTTTTAATGGTTACTCAACAGTGACAGACTTCGCCAGGTTGCGCGGCTGATCGACGTCAGTTCCCTTCAGCACAGCCACATGATAAGAGAGTAATTGCAGTGGTATCGTATAAATGACGGCTTCCAGACTCTTCGGAACATGGGGAAGATTAATTACCGTCACATCCGTTTCATTTTCGAATCCGGCATTCAGGTCGGCAAAGACAAACAGTTGCCCCCCACGGGCTTTTACTTCATGTAGATTTGATTTCAATTTTTCGAGGAGATCGTTGTTGGGCGCTACCGCCACCACCGGCATATCCTTGTCTACCAATGCCAGCGGTCCGTGTTTGAGTTCACCGGAGGGATAGGCTTCAGCATGAATATAAGAAATCTCTTTGAGCTTGAGTGCACCTTCCAGCGCAACCGGATACTGCACACCCCGGCCAAGATAAAGGGCGTGTTGCTTATCAGCAAAACACTCAAAGATTTCTTCAATCTGACCATTCAGTGAAAGTGTGTCCCGACAGAGCCGTGGCAACTGACGAAGGGCTTCCACCAGCAATCGCTCTGTTTCTTCAGGCAGGCCATGGCTCTTGCCAATGCCGATACAGAGTAGTTGCAGAGCCACTAACTGGGTCGTGAATGCTTTTGTCGATGCAACACCGATTTCCGGTCCGGCATAGGTCATCAAGGCCAGATCCGACTCCCTAACCAGCGAGCTGTTGGCAACATTACAGATAACCAGTGTGGCGAGATAGCCGGATGTTTTTGCTGAGGCCAAGGCAGCAAGGGTATCGGCCGTTTCTCCGGATTGAGAGATCGTGACAAACAAGGTATCGGCGGGAACAACCACTTTGCGGTAGCGGTACTCACTGGCCACCTCGACCTGACAGGGAATACCGGCCCATTCTTCCAACCAGAAGCGGGCCACAAGCCCGGCGTGATAGCTGGTACCACAAGCCACTATATGCACGGCTTTTATCTTGGGAAATATTTCAACGGCTCGACTCCCAAATGCTTCCGGCAATACATGGGTTTGGCTGATACGTCCCTCCAGGGTGGATTCAAGCACTTCAGGCTGCTCAAATATCTCCTTCATCATGTAATGGCGGTAACCACCTTTGTCAGCAACATCGTCACCACCTGGGAGTGTGTCTATATCCCGCTCTACCAAGCTGCCAGTTTTGTCAAAGACGCTATAATCGCCTTCCTTTAACTCAACCAGATCACCCTCTTTGAGGAACACAAATCGATCCGTTACCTGGCGTAGTGCCATTTGGTCAGAGGCCAGGAATGTTTCTTCGATACCGACACCTATAACCAGTGGACTACCGCTTCTGGCACCAATTAATATTCCGGGTTCACTGGTACTGATCACTGCCAGCGCATAGGCACCACGCAATCGCGTCAGACAGTCTTGCACTGCCTGACGGAGTGAACCGGCACTTTTCAGCAAGTGATTCACCAGATGGGCAATCACCTCGGTATCTGTTTCGGACGTAAACTGATAACCCAGATCCAGCAGCTCTTTCTTCAACTCGGCATGGTTTTCAATAATGCCATTGTGCACAACGGCCACACCGCCGGACGTATGTGGATGGGCATTGATTTCATTGGGAATACCATGAGTTGCCCAGCGGGTGTGAGCAATTCCGAGGTTGCCACGGGTTGGTTGCTCAACCAACAGATCGACCAACTGCGCCACCTTGCCCTGGTTTTTGCGTAACTGCAGCTCACCGTATTGATCAATCACAGCCAGACCGGCAGAATCATAACCGCGATACTCTAGTCTTTTGAGCCCCTCGATCAGGATGCCGATCACATTCCGCTGTGCTTGTGCCCCAACTATTCCACACATAAACTTTTCCGTTAATTACTGGAGGGATGTATCTTTTTTGTCGGCCGCTTCCAGCCCTGAATATTCCGTTGCTCCGCTCTGGTCAAACCCAGCTCATCATCGGCCACATTACATGTAATGGTAGAGCCCGCGCCTACTGTCGCATCCTTGCCAATATTAACCGGTGCTACCAGTGAGGTGTTTGAGCCAATAAATGCATTGTCACCAATGACGGTCTGATATTTGTTTACACCATCGTAGTTGCAGGTGATCGTGCCGGCTCCAACATTGACATTAGCACCCAGCGAAGCATCACCCACATAGCTAAGGTGATTGATTTTTGTGCCTTTTCCAAGGATAGATTTTTTTGTTTCAACAAAATTGCCTATTTTGGCATTTTCAGCCATCTCGGTACCCGTTCTCAATCTCGCGAACGGTCCCACGACACATCCCGGGCCAATCATGCTGCCTTCCACAATGCTGTTTGCCTTGATTTCGACCCCGTCGCCAATACAACTGTCGATAATTACACAGTTCGGGCCAATATGGATGTTGTTACCCAAATCAACGTTACCCTCGAAAAGCACATTAATATCGATGAAATTGTCTGTGCCGGCAGTCAGTTTTCCCCTCACATCCAGTCTGTCCGGGTCGGCGATGGTGATACCTGCCATCATCAGTCGTTCTGAATACTGCCGCTGATAGTAACGCTCCAGTCGGCTCAACTGACTACGATTATTCACGCCCTCTATCTCTTGCGGGAACAGGGGTTGCGAGGTTTTAATCTTGCAATTATCTTCGTGAGCAAGCGCTATGATGTCTGTTAGATAGTACTCCTGCTGGGCATTGTTGTTATCGATTGCCGGTAACCAGTTTTTTAATTTTGCCGCAGGTAACGCCAGTACGCCTGTATTCACCTCACAAATGCCGAGCTGTTCCGGGGTCGCATCTTTTTGTTCAACAATCGCAGTCACTGCCTTCGCACTATTTCTGATAATTCTCCCGTAACCGGACGGGTCATCCAGTACCGCAGTTAACAGCACTAATGATCCGTCAGCTGCCAGATCTACCATCGCCTGTATCGTGTCCGGCTGAATTAACGGAACATCGCCATAAAGTATCAATACGGTGGCATCACAGCGAACAAGCGGGAGAGCCTGCTGTACAGCATGAGCCGTACCCAGTTGCAGTTGCTGTTCAACGTAGCACAAATCAGTGCCTTTTATTTCCGATCTGACCTTATCAGACTCGTGACCAGTAACGATGATAACTCTAGGTGTTTGCAGGCTGTTCGCGGCATCGACAACATGTTGCAGCAAGGGGCGTCCGGCCAAACAATGCAGAACTTTTGGCAGACTGGATTTCATTCTGGTACCTTTGCCTGCGGCCAGTACGACGACGTCCGTTGCCATAGATATCTCCTCGGTAAATCAAAGTATTTAATCAGTATCAGTTATGGATTACCACCTTGAAAGGATCTGTATCGACCCTTGTCACGGAGAAATAATCGCGCATAAAAAAGGGCGGCAAAAGCCACCCTTCATTATAAATTTCAGAAAAGAGTTATTTTTTTCCACCCATTTTTTTACGCAATTGTTCAATGGTGCGGAGTTGAGCAGCAGCGGCAGCCAGCTGGGAAGCAGCGCGGGAATAATCAAATTCTCCGCTCTGATTGGTCATAGCCTGTTCAGCATGTTTCTTGGCTTCCAGTGCCGCGGCTTCATCGAGATCATCAGCTCGCAATGCAGTATCAGCCAGAATAGATACCTTGTTGGGCTGGACTTCCAGATAGCCACCAGACAGGTAATAAATCTCTTCTTCACCGTTCTGTTTAACAATCCGGACAGGGCCAGGTTTTAGGTCTGTTAACAGCGGCGCGTGACCAAAGGTGATACCCAGTTCTCCCTGTGAACCACTGGCGACCAGAAGCTCTATCAATCCGGAGAACAGGTACTGCTCGGCACTTACGATGTCACAGTGCACAGTCATAGCCATATCTTAGTGCCTATATTGATCGTTTACTTCATTTTCCCTGCTTTCTCAACAGCTTCATCAATCGTACCTACCATATAAAATGCTTGCTCGGGCAGGTTGTCATAGTCGCCGTTAAGAATCCCCTGAAAGCCAGCAATCGTATCTTTCAAGGAAACATATTTTCCAGGGGAGCCGGTGAAGATCTCAGCCACATGGAAAGGCTGCGAGAGGAAGCGCTCGATTTTTCTGGCACGGGAGACCACCAGCTTGTCTTCCTCTGAAAGCTCATCCATACCAAGAATGGCAATGATGTCCTTCAATTCTTTATAACGTTGCAGAACTGTCTGAACACCCCGGGCTGTATCATAGTGATCGTGACCAATAACCAGCGGATCGAGCTGGCGGGAGGTAGAATCCAAGGGATCTACTGCAGGATAAATACCCTTGGCTGCAATATCACGACTCAATACAACTGTGGAGTCAAGGTGGGCAAATGTGGTGGCTGGGGAAGGATCCGTCAAGTCATCTGCAGGAACATAGACAGCCTGTACTGAAGTAATGGAGCCAACCTTGGTTGAAGTAATACGTTCCTGAAGAACACCCATTTCCTCTGCCAGTGTCGGCTGGTAGCCAACCGCAGAAGGCATACGACCAAGCAGCGCAGATACTTCAGTGCCCGCCAGCGTGTAACGATAGATGTTGTCAACAAACAGAAGTACGTCACGACCTTCATCACGGAATTTTTCAGCCATGGTGAGACCAGTCAGCGCCACACGAAGACGGTTACCGGGTGGTTCGTTCATCTGACCGTAAACCATTGCCACTTTGGAGTCACTGGGGGTTTCGATGTTAACAACTTTCGATTCCTGCATCTCAAAGTAGAAATCGTTACCTTCCCGAGTACGCTCACCAACACCGGCAAACACGGACAGACCGGAGTGCTCGGTGGCAATGTTATTAATCAGTTCCATCATGTTCACAGTTTTACCGACACCGGCACCACCGAACAGACCTACTTTACCGCCCTTGGCAAATGGACACACCAAGTCAATTACTTTAATGCCGGTTTCCAACAGATCCGTAGACGCAGCCAGTTCATCATAGGCAGGCGGTTTACGGTGAATGGAAGCACGTTCAGTTTCACCAATGGGGCCACAATCATCAATCGGATCACCCAATACATTCATGATGCGTCCGAGTGTTGCAATACCTACTGGTACACTGATCGGTGCGTTGGTGTTGCCGACACTAAGGCCCCGGCTCAAACCCTCTGAAGAACCCATGGCAATAGTACGCACTACGCCATCACCAAGCTGCTGCTGGACTTCCAGGGTCAGACCTTGCTTATCAACTAACAGTGCGTCATATACGTTGGGTACCTGATCACGCGGGAACTCCACGTCAATCACCGCACCAATAATTTGTACGATACGTCCGCTACTCATGTCTGATTCCTCTTAAACTAAGGCTGTAAAATCTTGTATTAAACGGCTGCTGCACCACTAACGATCTCGGACAGCTCCTGGGTAATTGCCGCCTGGCGTGCTTTGTTATAAAGCAACTGCAATTCGTTGATCAAATCACCCGCATTATCGGTGGCACTCTTCATGGCGATCATTCTCGCCGCCTGTTCGCAGGCCTTGTTCTCTACCACACCCTGATAAACCTGGGATTCGATATAGCGAATCAGAAGTCCGTCGAGGAGATCCTTGGCATCGGGCTCATAGATATAATCCCAGTGATGCTTCATCTTATCGTCTTCAATTGGCAGTAGGGGTAACAGTTGCTCTACCACGGGTTTTTGGGTCATGGTATTAACAAAATCATTCGATACCAGATAAAGGCGATCAATGGCTCCCTTGTCGTAGCCATCCAGCATCACCTTCACGCCTCCAATAAGATCACTGGCAGAGGGCTGGTCGCCCAAATCTTTAACGGTAGCAACAACATTGCCACCGTAACTGCCAAAGAAAGCCGCTGCTTTGTTACCCAAAGCGCAGAGATCAATCTCGACACCTTCATTTGACCAGGACTTCATTGACTTGATAACTTCTTTGAACAGGTTGGTATTCAGGCCACCACACAGACCCCGATCGGTCGAAACAATAATAAAGCCGACCCGTTTTACTTCTCGCTCTTCCATGTAGCGATGTTTGTACTCAACATTCGCATTCGCGAGATGACCAACGACGGAACGAATTCTGTCAGCGTAGGGCTTGCTTATCTCGCGACGTTCCTGGGCCCGCCGCATTTTACTCGCAGCAACCATCTCCATAGCACTGGTAATTTTCTGTGTGCTACGGATACTGTTGATTTTGGTTTTGACTTCTTTTCCGACTGCCATAATTTAGCCTTTCACCATTTTGGGCCGACAATGTCAGCCCAAATCAGAAATTACCAGGTTTGTGTGCTGATGAACTTATCCAGCGCAGCCTTGTAACTGGCATCAAGGTCGTCGTTCCAGTCACCGGTCTGATTGATCTGATCAAGCAAATCACCGTGTTCCGCTTTCATATAGGAAAGTAACGCATGCTCAAAATCACCAATCTTGTTGACTTCGACTTCTTTCAGGTAACCCCGGTCAGCGGCATAAATCACCACGGCCATTTCTGCTACGCTTTGTGGCGAATATTGGTCCTGCTTCATCAGCTCCGTAACACGCTCACCGTGATCAAGCTGAGACTTGGTAGCTTCATCCAGGTCAGAGGCAAACTGAGAGAAAGCGGCGAGCTCACGGTACTGGGCAAGTGCGGTACGAATACCGCCCGACAGTTTCTTGATGACTTTGGTTTGTGCTGCACCACCAACCCGTGATACCGAGATACCCGCGTTCATGGCAGGGCGGATACCGGCATTGAACATATCAGCCTCGAGAAATATCTGCCCGTCAGTGATAGAAATTACGTTTGTCGGAACGAAGGCTGATACGTCGCCCGCCTGGGTTTCAATCACGGGCAACGCGGTTAGTGAACCGGTTTTTCCCTTCACCTCGCCATCGGTGAATTTTTCAACATACGCAGCGCTAACACGTGCAGCACGCTCCAACAAACGTGAGTGCAAATAGAATACGTCACCTGGGTAGGCTTCCCGGCCCGGCGGACGACGCAGCAACAACGAAATCTGACGATAAGCCCAAGCTTGTTTGGTCAGGTCGTCGTAAATAATCAAGGCGTCCTGGCCGCGATCGCGATAGTACTCACCCATGGTACAACCGGCGAAAGGTGCCAGATATTGCATGGCCGCGGGATCAGCTGCAGTTGCCGCAACTACAATGGTGTGGGCCATGGCACCGTGCTCTTCAAGCTTGCGCACGACAGCTGCGACGGATGATGCCTTTTGACCAATCGCCACATAAATACACTTAATGCCAGAATCTTTCTGGTTAATGATGGCATCTACTGCGATCGCTGTTTTGCCGATTTGGCGGTCGCCAATAATCAATTCCCGCTGACCGCGGCCAATCGGAACCATCGCATCGATTGCCTTGAGGCCGATCTGTACGGGTTGATCTACCGATTGACGGTCAATAACACCCGGTGCCACTTTTTCAAGCGCATCCGTCATCTTGGCGTTGAGAGGGCCCTTGCCATCAATTGGGCTGCCCAGGGCGTCAAGTACTCGACCTTCCAGCTCCGGTCCGACTGGGACTTCTAGGATGCGACCTGTACAACGGGCTTTCTGACCTTCGGCCAGACTTTTATAGTCCCCCAGAATAACAGCACCGACAGAGTCTCTCTCCAAGTTGAGAGCCATACCGTAGATGCCACCCTCGAATTCAATCATCTCACCGTACATCACATCGGCCAGGCCGTGTATGCGAATAATACCGTCAGATACCGAAACGATCGTGCCTTCGTTTTGCGCCTCAGAGGAAACATCAAGGCTATCGATACGCTCTTTGATGATCTCACTGATTTCGGATGGATTCAGTTGCTGCATGTGCTCTGGTCCTCAATCCTATGAATGTAATGCTTCGGCGAGTTTTGACAATCGCCCGCGTATGGATCCGTCTATGACGGTGTCACCAGCTCGTACCACAGCACCACCTATCAGTGAGCTGTCGATGGACACCTGCATATTAACGGTGCGTTCCAGTTTCGCACTGAGCGCACTGGCAAGCTTTTCTTGTTGCTCAGCACTGATTTCTCTGGCTGACACGATATTCACCTCAACGGTTTTTTCGCGATTGGCCTTGAGTATCTCGAATTGCTGATATATCTGGGGTAACAGCTTGAGACGATGATTGTCCGCCAAAACCCGAATAAAATTCAGCATCTTGCCAGATAGGGCATCACCACAAACGGTTATTACTTTTTCTGCCTGTTGTGCTGCCGTGTAAGTCGGCGAACTCAACAGTTTGTCTACTACATTATGCTGTGCAACAGCAGCGGCTACAGCAAGACCATCAGACCAGTTTTGCAGATCTCCCGCTGCCGCAGCATGTTCAAAAGCTGCTTTTGCGTAGGGCCGAGCCAACGTGCTTAATTCAGCCATGTTAAACCTCGGTTACAGCTCTGCTGCAAGCTTATCGACCAGTGCACTGTTTGCACTTTCATCGATATTTGCCTGCAAGATTTTTTCAGCACCAGCCAAAGCAAGCACGGCAACCTTTTTACGAAGCTCTTCTTTCGCGCGGTTAACGTCCTGTTCGATTTCTGCCTGAGCTGCTGCTTTGAGACGATCACCTTCGGCCCGGGCCTGCTCCTTGGCTTCACCGACTATCTGGTTAGCACGCTTATTTGCTTGCTCAAGTATGGATGCCGCTTCATGCTTGGCTTCCTTGAGCCGTTCGGTGGCTCTTTCTTGAGCCAGCTCCAGATCGCGCGATGCTCGATCTGCTGCATCCAAGCCATCGGCTATTTTCTTCTGCCGTTCTTCCATTGCATTGATAATGGCTGTCCATACAAATTTCTTGCAGAACCACACAAAGAACAGAAAAGAAACCAGCTGCCCGAATAGGGTCAGGTTAATATTCACGCCAACACCTCGTTCCTAGGGTTAAAAAAAGAATCGGGTTGTTGTTGCTTAACCGGCATAAACCGCAAAGATCAGGTACATACCGATACCCACACCGATCATCGGGATCGCATCAATCAGGCCTGCCAGAAGGAACATTTTACCTTGCAGCATCGGACCCAGCTCCGGTTGACGAGCAGTACCTTCCAGGAGTTTTCCCCCCAGCAAGCCCATACCAACTGCGGCACCCAGGGCACCAAAACCAACCATAATTGCGGCTGCAACCAAGATGAGTTCCATTTTTATCTCCTAATGACTGTAGTAGTAAAGTTAAAAGTAAATCAGTGATCTTCGTGCGCCATGCTCAGGTACACAACGGTCAAAACCATAAATATAAATGCTTGCAGGGTAATGATCAGAATATGAAATATTGCCCATCCCAACTGCAAGGCGCCACCAAAGGTGCCCAATACCCAACCTGCGCTGTACATCATCGCAATAAGGATAAAGATCATTTCACCGGCATACATATTGCCGAACAACCGCAAGCCCAGTGAGAAGGGTTTGGCCAACAGGCCCACCAGTTCAAGGGCCAGATTGATTGGAATAAAAACAGCCTGAACCACAGGGTTCTTGGCAGAGAAGGGTTGCAGGGTCAGCTCACCCAGAAATCCACCAACACCTTTTATCTTGATACTGTAATAGATGATCATGCCGAAAACGGCGAGTGCCATGCCAAGCGTAATATTCGGGTCGGTGGAGGGAACGATTTTCTGGAAATGCACACCCGCCTGAAGCATTAGCCAGGGAATGACATCCACCGGTACCAAATCCATCAGGTTCATCAGAAAAACCCAGACAAATATGGTCAGGGCCATCGGGGCTATCCAGGGGTTTCTGCCGTGGAAGCTGTCTTTTACTACGCCATCGACAAATTCCACCATCATCTCGACAAAATTCTGCCATCCGGATGGAACACCGGTGGTAGCACGTTTTGCGGCCCAGCGGAATAAAAGAAGGAAGATAACACCCAAGCCAAATGACCAGCCCAAGCTGTCAACATTAACTGCCAGGAAGCCCATTTCAGCGGCTTCCTGGGCATTGTGAGCAAAACTCCAGCCATTTTCCGGGTGCTGACCATAGGTAAGATTGGTCAGGTGGTGCTGGATGTATTCTGTTCCCGTTTGTTGTGTATCGCCTGCCATTTTTATCTCTCAAACCAGCGAGG
>Ga0207884_1000445_pt1 | contig 25460 bp, 21 predicted proteins | sample MalvirmetaMSP144_FD_184236 | JGI IMG/M metagenome (GOLD analysis project Ga0207884, IMG submission 184236) | Marine viral communities from the Deep Pacific Ocean - MSP-144 (SPAdes) | ecosystem: Environmental > Aquatic > Marine > Oceanic | place: Pacific Ocean | collected 2011-07-08 | reverse complement strand
AGGGATGTAAAGATTCTTTGTTTTGCTTGAGGCGGTAAGTGGAAAGAGGTGGTCTTTTACACTAAAAATTCCTCCATGAATTCCATAAGTGTACATGGGGTGATGCGAAGCCACAATCACTTTTTTGTGAGCATTTCTCTTTAGTGCATCTTGAAAATTCGCTGCCACTTCTACCAGCGTAGTGGCCTCACAGTCCGAGCCTTCACCCGGTTTATCACCCCGATGTAAAAACCATTGGGTGTCAATTACTATGAGAGTAATTTTTTCGTTGAGATCAATTTCAACTGGCCCTGGGCAGCCCCTTGTTGGAATCCAGACATCTTGGCTATCCAATTTATTTTCAACATACTTCTCTTGTATTTGCAGCCAATCGAACCCATCGGGCCTTCCTTGTGCCCAGTCGTGATTACCAGGAACAAAGATTTTCTTCCCCTTAAAGTCTTTTACCGCATTGATTTGCCCATCTATCGCAATTTCAGCTTCTGCCCTTAATTTATGGCCTTTTGGAGGCATTCCTTGAGGGTAAATATTATCACCAAGAAAAATTACACTACCTCGATCTCCTACTTTTTCAAGCTCGGTTTTAAGCAAATCCAAGACTGGGTTTTTACCGGGTTCGCCCGCATCGCCTACCAAAAAAACAGAATATATAGGTGCTTCTTGCTCTTGGAAACTATACGCTGATGTTCCGAATAAGATAAGACTAGCAATAACTAGGGCAATGTTTTTCATAGAGTTATAAACTGCTGTAAAAATAAGTTATTCAAATTAATGCACTCAATTTTGCTTCATATTGAAGCGGAGAATTGTGCCCCCATTATCGTTTTCATTCGATACAAATAAATCTCCATTGGGCATAAAGGCAATACCTTCTGGCTGAGGAAAAAGACTTCTCTTCAAAATGCTCAAATTTTTTGGGCTACCGTCATTGTTAAACACCACAAGAGCAGAGCCAACGGAAGCAATCATATAGATTTCACCACTTATTGGATGAACCGCAATTCCTGATGGACGGAATTTAGAGCTATCTGAACCCAAAACACGCTCAAGGTCTTTGTCTTTTAAAACAAAAAGGGGTGTTTTGGTGAACTCTTTAGTAGTAAGGTTATAGCCATAAACTGCTTTTCCTTTCACTTTCACATGGTCAGTATCTCCCTTTCCCTTTAAAGCAATAAGTAGCGTGTTGGTAGATTTGTCGTAGCCCAGACCTTCTACATCATTTTCTGAAGTAAACGGAGTGTCTATAGATTCTACTACACCCTCAATGTCAATATTGAACTTATATAGCTTGCCATTGCTTTTTATAGCATACATGTCTTTACCAACTAACTCTAAACCTTCAAAATCGCCATTGCCTTCAAACCTTATGCGTTTAACAATCTCTTTTTTATCAAGGTCATAAACGTAAATTCTGCCTTGCTCATCGTTGAGCGTGGCCAATTGATTGGGCCCATAATAACTAAGAGCGGATATTTCTTCTAGTACGGAAGGAAGACGGTATTTAACGGAGGGGGATTCAAGGTTATAAGGAAAACTTTCTTTGCCTTGACCCCAAGCTGAAAATTGAAGAGTGATTAAGTATACGATAATGAATAGAATGGGCGTTCGTTTCATGCTCATGCAAACAAAAGTAACAGATATATAATTCACGGCAGTAGGTACTTTTATGTTATGTGAAATGAGCAGATTATATTTAAGCAATGATTGATCAGAATTCGATACTAGAAAAGGTAGCATCGTACGCAGAAAAAACCCTCGAAAAGGAGATTTCTTCTGACTTTGTTTACCACGACCTCTATCATACTACGCGGGTAGTTAAGGCCGCTAAAATGATTGGTAAGGAAAGTGGGCTTTCTGAAGAAGAGCTTGAAATAGTAACGATTGCTGCTTGGTTTCATGATTTAGGGTATTGTTTTGGTTGTATTAAGCATGAAAAGGCGAGTGCCAAATTAGCACTAGAGTTTTTGCGTAAAGAGGGTTACCCTGAAGAAAAGATTACCAAAGTGGAAGGCTGTATTATGGCCACACAAATGCCTCAATCGCCCAAAAACCTGCTCGAAGAAGTATTATGCGATGCGGATTTGCATCATTTGGCATGTTCGGATTACAGCGTGATGTCTGAAAAGATGCACGTTGAAATAGAGAAAATTAAGGGGTATGAAATAAAGGAAGAAGATTGGAATAGCATGAATTTCAATTTTTTTAAAGACCACCGTTACTTTACTAATTACGGCAAGCAATATTTAGAGCCAATAAAAAAACAAAACCTTAAGTCAATTAAAAAGAAAACTAAGGTGTCGAACAAAGACGATAAATACATAAAGAAGCTCGAAGAGAAAATCGAAAAGCTAGAAGGCAAAGTAGCACTTAAGCCCGAAAGAGGAATTGAAACGATGTTTCGAACCACCTCTAAGAATCACCTAGAACTAAGTGCAATGGCAGATAACAAGGCCAACATTATGATTTCAGTAAACACCATTATTATTTCTGTGGTGGTTTCTGTTTTGGTGAGAAAACTTTACGAGTACCCAAATTTGGTTATTCCTACTATGATGCTCATAGTGGTTTGTTTGGTCACTATTGTATTGGCAATTTTAGCTACGAGGCCTAATGTTTCTTCAGGAGTGTTTACAGATGAAGATGTTTTAAACAAAAAAACCAACCTACTCTTCTTTGGTAATTTTCATAAAATGAAGTTAGACCGCTATCAATGGGGTATGCGCGAAATGATGAAAGATGGAGACTACCTTTATGGCAGCTTAACCAAAGACATTTACTTTTTGGGAGTAGTACTTGGTAAAAAATATCGCCTTCTAAGATTGTGCTATACCACCTTTATGATAGGCTTTGTGCTCTCAATTTTGGCATTTTTGTGTGCTATGATGTTCTTTCCCCCTCAAGATATTCCAAGTTTCTACACTTTTTAACTGCTCAAGGGGTCGATTTAAATCATCAAACATTTTGGGCTTGTTAACAATCCTAATGGATTATTTTTTGAGCGGCATGCCTATGGTCGGCATTTAATGTAACTTCAAGAAGAGTATTCAAACTCAGTTACTTAACTGTTAAAGTCAGCAAGATGATTAAAAACTACTTAAAAATAGCTGTTAGAAGTATTCTGAAAAACCCTGGCTATTCGGGCATTAACATTTTTGGTTTAACGCTGGGCATCACCTGCTTTCTCTTTATTTTTTTGGTCGTTCAGTACGAACTCAGTTTCGATCGGTTTCATAAAGACTCTGACCTTATTTACAGAGTAGATAATGCATTATTACTAAGTAGTGGAGAATACAAATACCCAAATGGGCCAAGCGGCATTGGTCCTTCATTGGTAGTTGAGGTGCCAGAGGTAACAGCTTTTACGCGATTAACTGGGAATGGCCAACAACAAATTTTTGAAGTAAGCAATGAGCTGTATCCGGTTGAAGGTGCTTTTTATGCTGACTCTACATTTTTCGAGTTTTTTGATTTTGAACTGATACATGGAGACCGAGCAGAGGTATTGGATGAGCCACTAATGGCAGTGCTTACAGAAAAGTCTGCTTTGCGATTTTTTGGCAGAAAGGATGTAGTGGGAGAAATATTAACCTTGAAGGGAAACAATGATGCCCGCTATTTGGTGAGTGGGGTAATGGCCGATGTGCCTGCCAACTCACATATGAGTTTTGATTTATTACTCTCTATAGAAACGCTCCGTAACCCAAACAACCCTACAAGCCTCAATAGCTGGAATGCAGGAGGGGCATTTACCTACATTAAGCTTAACTCACCAAAATCGGCAGAGTTGGTAGCTCAGAAAATGCTTGGTTTGAAGGCGAAGTATGTAGAAAAAAGTAACAGTATTATGGTTAACCCAACTTTGGTTGCTATGACGGACATTCACCTGAAATCAAATTTGAGAAATGAAATGAAGCCTAATGGGAGTACGGATGTAGTCTATGTTTTTTCTGCCATTGCCATCTTCATCCTCTTAATAGCGGCAATCAATTATATGAACTTGGCCACCGCCCGATCTGCCAAACGAGCAAAAGAGGTAGGCGTTAGAAAAGTGCTTGGAGCCTATAAGAAGCAATTGGTTGCTCAATTTATGGGTGAGTCGGTGGTGCTAGCTATTATTTCGGCTTTACTATCCATCGCTGTTATTGGGGCTACAATTAACCTAATGGCAGATTTCACAGGTAAAGCGCTAACTATCGATATGCTATTTCAGCTTAAGGTTATTGCTGTATTGCTAGCTGTGGTGGTGCTTATTGGTTTTGGTTCAGGTATTTATCCTGCCCTTTTTCTTTCATCCTTTAAACCAGTGGTAGTGCTCAAGGGCAAACTTTCGCCAGGAATGAACAGCTCAGGAAGTTTAAGAAAAGGATTGGTCATTTTTCAGTTCGTCATTTCTATTATGTTGATGATAGGCACCTATACAGTTTATAATCAGCTGACTTATATGAAGAATAAGTCCTTGGGGTTTCAGAAGAAGGATATGTTGGTGATTTCAAATGCCCGAAATGCCGTAACGCCCCAACTCAACGCTTTCAAGAATGAATTGATGAAAAACCCTTCCATAGAAAGTGTAACCTCTTCTATGAGTAAACCAGGAGGCTTAAGGCCCATTATCTTTATAAAGTCTGAAACTGTGATAGACGATGAGGGCAAGCTGAATTTGGCAGGTATTAGTACAGACTTCGATTATATGAATACCTTCGGTATTGAAATTCTGAAAGGCCGCGACTTCGACAAAAGCATACCAGCCGATTCTACACAGAGCATTTTGTTAAATCAGCAAGCAGCCAGAGAGCTCAATATACTTGAAGATCCTGTTGGTAAAATTATTCAAATTAGTCAGGGGCAAAACTGGGTAAATAAAAGAGTAATTGGTTTGGTAGCTGATGTCAACTTCGAGCCCCTACAACGTAAAACAGAAGCAACCATGTATGGGCCTTTGTACGGTTCCAACCTTTTTATTTATGTCAAAGTAAGACCCGATAGAGTAGCAGAATCCATTGAATTTGCCCGCACTACTTGGGAACAGTTTGCTCCTCAACAACCCTATCAATATTCATTTTTAGAAGATGATTTAAATCAACTTTATCAATCGGAAGAACAACTCAGTCAAGTGGTAATTTTCTTTGCTATACTCACAGTTATCATTGCTTGCCTTGGATTATTTGGTCTAGCGTCTTTTGCTACAGAGCAGCGCATTAAAGAAATAGGAGTAAGAAAAGTGTTGGGCGCTTCGGTGGCCCAAGTGCTTCTTTTGCTGTCTAAAGATTTTATTGTTTTGATTTTAGTAGCGTTTTTGATTGCTGCGCCAGCTGCCTATTTACTATCAGATTGGTGGCTTCAAAACTTTGCTTTCAAAGTCAACGTAGGAGCTATAACTTTCTTTTTAGCAGGAGTAGGCGCATTGTTGATTGCGCTAACAACAATTAGCTATAAAACCCTAAATGCAGCAAGGTCTAACCCTGTAAAGGCGCTACGAATTGACTGATACAAGTGTCAAAATCGAACGTATGTGATCGGTATTGGACACATTTAAAGATGTTTATTTTGCTTAACTACTTAGTATGAATAAATTAGGCCTTGGCATGTTAATTGGTAAATACAGAAAGGTCAGAATCTAAATCAACCGCAATGATTAAACTAAACGATGTCGATAAATTTGTCGATTCAAAATATCAAAGAACCTTTATTCTAAAGGGTATCGATCTAGAAATAAAGCAAGGCGAATTTGTTACCATAATGGGCCCTAGTGGCGCAGGAAAATCTACGGTAATGAATATTATCGGAATGCTCGATGAGCCATCTCAGGGTGAGTACTACTTTTTGGATGAGCCTATCCATAAAATGAAAGAACGAAAACGCTCCGAACTTCATAAACACCATATCGGATTCGTTTTTCAGGCCTATCACTTAATTGATGAACTTACGGTTTACGAAAATATAGAAACACCACTTTTGTATAAAGGAGTAAAATCTGCGGAAAGAAAAAGCTTGGTAGCTGAAATGCTTGATCGCTTCCAAATGGTGGCGAAAAAAGACCTTTTCCCAGAGCAGCTTTCAGGTGGGCAGCAGCAGTTGGTAGGTGTAGCGCGTGCGCTAATTGGGCAACCCAAATTACTATTGGCCGATGAGCCAACTGGTAATCTACATTCCGACCAAGCTGAAGAAATCATGAAGCTATTTCAAAAACTAAATAGCGAAGGAATGACGATTGTTCAAGTAACACATTCCAAAGAAAATGCCGCGTATGGCAAACGAACCATCAACATTGTGGATGGTGCTATTGATACAGATGATACGCACTAAGAAAAGCTAGTAACATTACTGAGGCCGTATGAGTGGCCTCAGTAATGTTATTTAAGATACTGCTCTAAAGACCCTATTAACTTATAGATGAGCCTTGTGTCTTCTGTAATTATTTCTGCAACCCCGTCCATCTCTTGAATGAATTTCAATGGCTGTTCATAAGTGGAGCTCATACCGTTCTCTAACGAAATTTGAACAATATACTTTTGTTCCACAGGAACAAGAGAGATTGATTTTACATGCCCTACCAAATAGCCATATTCTAGATAGGGGAATCCCGAAAGTTTAATGTTTACTTTTTGCCCAACCTCTACTTTGCCAAGAGCAGCCCCATCAATCGATGCTCTACAGATGATCTCGGTCTTTTCTTGAGGTACTATTGTTGCTAGCGTTTGCCCTGATGCTACAGTTTGCTTACTGCTCCAGAATTCGGTTTGGGTGAGTTGCCCAGAGATTGGCGTAGTTAAAATATATCTAGACTTCCAGCTTTTGATTGCTTGCAATAGGGCTTGTTTTTGGTCTCTTAAATCGACCATTAGATCGTTGATTTTTTGCTGGTGGGTTGAAGATAGGTTCTCCAATTCCTGCTTTAAGTTTATGATAGCTACTTCATTCTCATTGAAAGTGGCATTATATTGAATGAAGGCTGCTTTTTGCTGTAAGAATGTTAGTACAGCCCCATCGTAGTCCGTCTTGCTAATGCCGTACCCTCCTTTAAAATAGTAGGTCGAATCTCTAATGTATTTCTCTTGTAGTATAGAAAACTCTGCCGTCTTTACTTTTCTATGCTGTTGCATTTGCTTCAAAAATTCCTCTTTCTTCTGCATTTGACTTAGCAGAAATTCTTGGTCTTTTGAATAAGTATTATGGGTTAAATAGCTTTTCGCTTGAGATAGAACCTTTTTAAATTCATAAAAACTGTCGGTCAGTGCTCCCAAACTTAGATTGTTTGGAGGAGCGGTTAAAGCTATTTCATTTGGCATTATATCCAAGTTAGATGTCCATTCTTCTAAAATTAGTAGGTCTTCCAAGTTGGCTTCAGCTTCGAATAAGACCACAGGTTCTCCTTGCAATACCATTTCCTTGTCCATCTTAAACCATTTTTCTATTCTTCCCCCTTCTCGCGAAACAATGGGTGCTGGTGAATTAAGTGTTGTAATGAGCAACGGAGCTTCAACCATGACAGGGTATTTGAAAAAATAACTTGCTACCAGAATCCCAAAGAGTGTGGAGAAAAGGAGGGTAATACCCCAACGAATAATCCAATGGGGGATGTGCCCCATGATATCTTGTACTTCTTCACTGTGCGATTGTTCTATGTCCAGTCTGGGCATTTTGTGCTCAATTAATTTCCAAGTTCCAATTGATTTTTAACCAATTCATAATAGGCTCCTTTGGTATTCACTAGCTCTTGGTGGGTTCCTTTCTCTACGATTTCACCCTTATCCAAAACTATTATTTGGTCAGCATTTTTAACGGTACTTAGTCTATGGGCTACCACAACCACCGTCCTTCCGTGAAAGAATTCGTTGAGATTTTCCATAATCACCCTTTCATTATTGGCATCAAGTGCATTGGTAGCTTCATCGAAAAATAAATAGCCTGGGTCTTTATAAACCGCTCTAGATATTAATATTCTTTGCTTTTGACCTGAACTGAGCCCGTGTCCATCATTTCCAATTTTAGTGTTAAAACCTAAGGGCAACGATTCAATAAAATTACCAATATTGGCTGTGTTAACTGATTTTTTTACTTTATCCCAGTCTGGTTTCTCATCAATGACGCTAATATTTTCCACAATACTGTTAGAGAAAATAAAGCCGTCTTGCATTACTACCCCACATTCTTTTCGCCATTGGCTAGGACTATAATTCCGGACTGGGGTGGTGTTTAATAAAATATCGCCTGAAATCGGCTTATAGAAACCAAGCAGTAACTTAATTAAAGTGGTTTTTCCACTACCGCTGGCCCCAACAATGGCTGTAATTTTGTTTGCCGGAATCTGTAAACTTACATTGTTCAGTACTTTTTCGGAATTAGGACCTTCATATTGAAAGGTGAGATCCTTTACTTCAATGGAGGAGTTTAGTGGCACTTTTTGTATCAGTCTATCTTCAGGTTTTTCTTCATCTTCTCGGTCATGAATCTCAGAGAGCCTCTCAAGGCTGATTTTTGCATCTTGAGCGGCTTGGGTAAACCCAATAAACTGTTGGATAGGGGAATTTAACTGACCTATTATGTATTGAATTGCCACCATCATACCTAATGTCATTTCTCCATTAATAACTGCCTGAACAGATAGGAAGGAGATAAAAATATTTTTGGTTTGATCAATGAAAGTAGAACCAACTTGTTGGTTTTGAGTAAGTGTTAAGCTTCCTACGCTCACTTTGAAGAGCCTAGCTTGAATGCGCTCCCATTCCCAACGCTTTCTTTTCTCGGCATTGTTAAGTTTTATTTCCTGCATTCCAGTAACTAATTGTACGAGATTGCTTTGATTGGATGAAGATTCAGTGAAACGTTTGTAATCCAAATCGCGCCTCTTTTTCAGAAATATCAAGATCCACCCTATATACAAAGTGCTTCCCAAATAGAATACTCCCAATATATTGAGGTTGTAAGTGGCCATAATAAAGCTGTATAATAGCAATGTTATCACGGCAAAAACAATGTCGATGAGTGATTTTGTTAGGAACGACTGAATCCGGTTATGATCTCCAATACGCTGCATAATGTCACCAATCATTTTTACATCGAAATAAGCTATAGGAAGCCGCATCAACTTGGCTAAGAAATTAGAAATTAGTGAAATACTAACACGCGTAGTAACATGAAGTGAAATCCAACTTCTGATTAGGCCATTAGCCGTTTGACCAAATGTTAAAACAAGTTGAGCAACAAGGATGAGGACTACAAAGCCAATATCTCTGTTGTTGATGCCGACATCTACGATTGACTGAGTTAGGTAAGGGAAAATTAAACTGATCAAACTTCCCGTGAGAAGACCCAGCATCAGCTGGATTAAATATTTTTTATAAGGTCTGAGGTAGCCTAATAGGTAGCCAATTTTTAGCTTTCTTTTTTCATGAGGATTATCTTCGTAGAACTCTGGTGTAGGTTCTAACAATAAACTTAATCCTTGTCCAATTCCATCCGTAGATGTACTTTTCCAGTGCTTAAGAAACTGTTCCTTTGAGTATTTCAACAGTCCATGGGCCGGATCAGCGACATAGATAATATCATTGTTGGTGCTTTTCCTCTTGATTTTATAAACGACTACAAAGTGGTTCTGATTCCAATGAACAATCACAGGAAAAGGAGCCTCATTTCTTAATTGCTCATAGCTGATTTTTACCCCCTGTGTATGAATACCAATTGCTTCTGCAGCATGACTGATGCCCATCATGGAAACACCTTCACGGGTAATATAGCTTAACTCTCTTAGTCTCTCAAGGCCAAATGACTTACCATAGTATTTTGCTACCATTCGGAGGCAAGTTGGGCCACAATCCATGGCATCGAGTTGCTTGTAAAAAGGGAATGTCAAAGTTTTTTTCTTATTATATGCTAGGTTAAAGAGAATTTTTTGTGATACTTTTTTAGCCTAAAAAAGTATCACAAATTAAATGTTCTCATTCTTCAGAAAACTAAAAATAAATTTGTCGTTAACTAGACTCAGGTGTATAATTATTACTTGGTTGGATTTTGTCATTGTTGATTTTTTAAAAAAGACTTATATATGAATTATTTCACCTCTTAACAGGGGGGTGAATGTGGATCTATTATGAATTACTTACTGGAAAACTTGGGTAAAATATAGTTTTGTAAGGGTTCCAACTGGAACCCTTAATTTGAACTTAATACCATGTGTCACAGGTAGCACCTGCAGGACCACATTCCATAAGTATGTATTCATTTAGAGCATCCTCATTAGCATAAGTGTCTTCCCATTCCCATCCATTCGGATTACAAATGCAATGCGCGTGAAGTGGTGGAATTCCTCCTTTAACTAATAATAAGTCGTCAGTTTTTAATTTTTTTCCAATAATTTTCATTTTGTTAAAATTTAATTGTTAAAAATTGATTTAAAAATGTACTCGTACTGTATATTAAATGATCATTTCTTTTTTGTTAGATATTGGAATGAGAGATATCAATTCAGGTTTATGGTTTAATACTTCTGTTAATGAATAGCTTTCAGGAATTCGTTTATTTTGAATATAAAGTGAAGGAAAGCTTTCTATTTGGTTCCTGCGGACATGCTGCATATTTGTAACTAAAAAGATTCTTTCCCCCTCATCCATTTGTTCTTGCGTTTGTGTTAGAGTCTTGCTTATTTTTCCTTGGTACCAATTTTCTAGTTTATGAAAGCTCGCTACCCCTCCTTGATTCTTTAATGTTTGATATAGCATTTTCATGAAACTTAACTGGTGCTTGTCTTTCTCACTCATGATGGGGATAATATGAATTTGAACTTCTGGGTGCTTATTTAATACCTCTTTTAATGAGAGAAATTTGTCTTTGCAATATTTACAAGTAAGGCTCAAAAAGACTGTTAAAGTAATGGCGCCTATAGAGGTGTTTCCAACTATTATGTCATAGGGGCCAGTACTTAAGCTTATTTCCTGTTCTTTATTTATAAGTGCTTTAAATACTTCAGGATCCCTTTTTTGCTTCTGATATGAAATTTTTTGTTCTTTTATTTCATTCTGATTTCGAATAGTTTGTTTTAATAGCAACAATACTGTACCAACAATGCTGAAGCAAAACAATCCAGCCGCTATAGATGAGAGATAGATAGATTGCCAGCTTGTTGTAAGGGAAGTTACAGCTTCAACGATTAAAAGGAGAAGCACACCCAGGCAGAAGAAACACCATTTTTTTAAAATATAACCTTGTTGGTAAACAGAAACCAACACATAAGGTAATACAATTAGAGACAACCCTTGAAGAAGGGGAGTAAATGAGGTTCCTAACACCAAAAGAGAAAGGCTTCCCAAGAAATAGATAAACCCTAGGTCACTCCATTTTATCCAACCGTAAACGTTTGAAAACTTACTGTTTAATACAGAGTTACAATCTACATGTTTACCAGATTTACATATCTTGGCTCCAAAAGATTGGTCTTCAGACCAATCTTTGTAAACTAGTATGCTGGTCAGAGAAAGGCCTATTAACTTCGTGGTTAGAAGAGAACTGAGATAAATTGAACTTAGGATATGATCGAAATTAATAGCCAATAGCATAACAAGAGCAACGGTTGTTGATATTACTGAGGCTAACTTCAATAGTGAGTCTATATTGGGTTTTGAGATTGCTTTATTTTGGGAACCTTCAGTTTTTTCAAGTAGCACAACAATGCTTGAGAACCTCTTGTGAAAATCATCTGGGGTAGCTTTATGGATTCTTCTAGAGGTGCTATAATACCAAACCTCTTTAGCAGAATATTTTACTACTAGAGCAAAACTTGCTATATCATCCTCATTGATATGTGCAATAAAATACCCTTCAATCTCTTGGAGTTGCTCTACTGATACCTTTGACGGATAAGTTCTAACATAATGCTCCTCCAAAGTATCACACAAACCTTTAAGTGAGGGGTAGTCTGGGTGAGATCTTGCCCTAATTTCAACCTCATCTAACGAATGAGGTATTTTGTAGCGTTTTAGTAGTTTTTGAACAACTATGGATGAGTTATCTTTCACAATTCGCTAAATAGTTTATCCTAAACTAACTATAGTATTTTTTACATGAAAGTATGGTATAGTTATTTTATATAAGCGGTTATTAGCTTATTGGTTAATATTAAACCGAGATAAAATATGGTGTTTAAACTTTGATAAACCTATTGGTGTTTCTTTACCTTATACAATTGCCACCAAGGTGTTCCTGGGGAATCATGATGCTCATAGTGGTAACCAAAGAAGTAACAGCTTAAAAAAGCCCATAGGTGGTTTTTACTTTGGCTTCGCGAAAAGTGTTTGTTTTCAGGTGCGTGATGGCCTTTATGGGGTAAGTAAGTGCCGAAATAGAAAAGCTGAAAAGTAGAAAGTACGGCAGGTAACATCCAGAAAAGAATCAGGTTTTCTACGGGAAAATAAAGTTTCAACACATTAAAGCTAATGGCCATTAACACAATTTGCTGCCAAGTGACGTACTGCTTTAGAAAGCTGAAGTACCAAGGGAAAAAACCACCATGGTGGTAATCAGGGTCTTTATCTGTAGCCACATATCGATGATGTTCATGGTGTTTGGGGAAAAGCTTATGATAGAAATTGAAGCTAAAAAGTAAAGCACTTACAGTGCCTATTAGCTTATTGGTTTGTCTATTCTTAGAAATCGTACCATGCATGCCATCGTGAGCGGTGATGAAAAGCCCCGTATATAAGTGCATTTGAAGCAAGACTAATAGGTAGGTGAATGGGGAGGAAAAGTTAATATTTAAATTTAGGGCCAATACAAGACAGACAGCCCAAGCCATAATAATGATTAGCGCGATAATCACCCCAAAATGATTCTTGATGCTATTCATGCTACAAAGAAAGGAATATTCAGTTAGAGATGTTGCAAGTGTTGCTGAACCTCTTGCATGAGCCACATTGGGGTGGAGGTAGCTCCACAAATTCCAACACGCTCATTTTTACTAAACCATTCTGCTTTCAAATCGGCAACCGAAGAAACAAAGTAGGTGTTTGGGTTTTGGTCTAAACATACATTATAAAGCACCTTTCCGTTTGAAGATTTTGTGCCGCTTACAAACACAATTCTATCGTAGTTTTTGGCAAAATCCCTAAGCTCTTTATCTCTATTAGACACTTGGCGGCAAATCGTATCATTTGTGTTCACCCTAATTCCGTTTTCAGCCAATACTTTATTGATTTCATAAAAACTATCGGTGCTTTTTGTGGTTTGGCTGTAGAGGGTTATTTCTTTAGGCATAGTAGCCAAATCAAGCTCTTCTAGGTTTTGGAAAACTATGGCTTCTTCATTTGTTTGACCCAAAAGCCCTACTACTTCTGCATGGCCATGTTTGCCATAGATGTAAATCTTTTCTTCCTTATCAAATGAGTTTTTAATTCTATTCTGAAGTTTTAAAACTACTGGGCACGAAGCATCAATCAGTTCAATGTTATTTTCTAGCGCCAACTGGTAAGTTGAAGGAGGTTCGCCATGGGCCCGAATTAATACAGATGCATTTTTGATATGCTTAAATTCTTCGTGATTAATAATCTTTAACCCCTTTGATTCCAATCGCCTTACCTCTTCGTCATTGTGTACAATGTCACCCAAACAATAAAGCATGCCTGTTTCGTCCAGAATATCTTCAGCCATTTCAATGGCATAAACTACTCCGAAGCAAAAACCTGAATTAGGGTCGATTTCTACAGTTAGGTCAAACATGCGATCACAAACCAGTGTTTAACTATATTGTTTTTAAACTTGTGATATTTATACGTTTTTTTGAGGAGGTCGGATTTAGAGCATGTTAATTCTATGCTGAAAGTAGGTCATCAAAAGAATTCGCATCTTCATGCTGTCCTTAATCCGTATTCTTTCTTGCTTTATGCGCGAAGCTGGTAATCTTTTTATTTTTCTGAAAAGCTTTAAGTAATATCGGTAGGCCAGATACACTCCTAGTTTGGCGCCCTTTGGTAAATTTAAAATGCCTTCGAGCGCGTCATCAAAATCTTTTTGAATATCTGCTTCAATCTCATCTTTTGTCAGCTTGGTGAACTCATTAAAGTCAACCCCCGGAAAATAAACTCTTCCTCTTTCCTCATAGTCGCTTTTAATGTCTCTAATGAAATTTACTTTTTGAAAAGCTGCCCCTAGTTTTTTTGCAGGTGCTACTAGAGAATCATATAAGGTTTGATTGTTTTCACAAAAAACTTTCAAACACATTAACCCAACCACTTCGGCAGAGCCATATATGTATTCATTATAGCCAGTTTGGTCGTAGGTAGTTTCTTCTAAGTCTAACTCCATACTATGTAAAAACGCCTCAATTAAACTGTGATCAATTTTGTATTGGTTCACCACAAGCTGAAAGGAGTTCAAAACAGGGTTGAAACTTACGCCATCTTCAATGGCCTTGTACGTCTCTTTTTTAAAATTCTGAAGAAGTGATTTTTTATCGTAGTTGTGAAATGTGTCTACGATCTCGTCTGCATAGCGCACAAAACCATAAATGGCATAAACAGGCATGTGGAATTTTTTGTCAAGGGTTTTAATCCCAAGAGTAAAAGAGGTGCTATATCGCTGGGTAATCAGCTTGCTACACTCCATTGTGGTTTGATCAAATAATTCCATTAATTCAAATTACATAATTCATTGACACCTTAACCGAAGTCCTTTATAATTTCTTTTGCCACTACTTGTCCCGAAATAAGGCTGGGCGGTACTCCGGGGCCAGGAACTGTTAGTTGGCCGGTGTAAAACAGATTGTTTAACTTTTTGTTTGCCAACTGCGGTTTTAAAATTGCGGTTTGGTTTAAAGTATTGGCCAAACCATATGCATTACCTTTAAAAGCGTTGTAATCATTTACGAAGTCTTTGTGTGCAAAAGATCGCTTGAATACTATATTTTCTTTGAAATCAAGACCCATTCTATCCTTCATCCGCTCTAACATTAGGTCGAAATAGTGGGCTCGTATGTCTTCGGTGTCATCTAAGCCAGGAGCTACAGGAATAAGCATAAAAATGTTTTCACAGCCTTTTGGGGCCACTGTATTATCTGTTTTTGAGGGAGCCGAAACATAAAAAAGCGGCTTTTCTGGCCATTTGGGTTCAGTGTAAATGTTATGAGCGTGCGGGGCAAAATCTGTATCAAAAAATAGGTTGTGATGAAGGAGCCCTTCTAGTTTTTTGTTCACACCCACATAGTATAATAGTGAACTTGGCGCCATTACGCGCTTGTCCCAGTAAGTCTCATCATAATTTCTGGCTTCGCTATCGAGCAGCATGCTATCCACATGATGGTAGTCGGCACCTGCTACTACAACATCCGTTTTAAAATCACCATGATTTGTGCTTACACTTGTGGCTCTTTTCCCTGAATAATTAATAGAGCTTACTTCGTGGTCTGTTAATATTTCAACCCCTTTTTCCTTGGCCAAGCTTTCTAGCGCTTCTATAATTTTAAACATGCCGCCTTTCGGATACCAAGTACCCAAAGCCATGTCGGCATAGTTCATTAAGCTATACATAGCGGGAGTGTTTTCGGGCAATGCGCCTAAAAAGAGCACAGGAAACTCCATAAGCTGTATAAGTCTTTCATTCTTAAAGAACTTGCGAACATGTTTGGCCATGGACTGGAATATTTGCAGCCTCACTGCATCAAAGGCCAGTTTTGGGTTCGCAAATTCAAGAATGGAGCGACTGGGTTTGTAAACAAACTTGTTGATACCGACTTCATATTTGTACTCGGCTATTTTAAGGAATTTTCGAAGTTGCTCTCCAGCACCAAGCTCAATCGAATCGAAAAGCCGTTCGAGTTCATGCATGTTTGCCGGAATCGGCATGTAGTCATTCTTGCCATGAATGACCTGATAGGAAGGGTCGAGCCGAATGAGTTCGTAATAGTCGGCTGTAGTTTTTCCGAATTGATTAAAAAACGACTCGAAAACATCGGGCATCCAATACCAGCTTGGCCCCATGTCAAAAGTAAAGCCCGAATCAGTAAACTGTCGGGCTCGTCCTCCTATGGTAGGGTTCTTTTCTAATATCTTAACGTTAAAGCCTTTATTGGCCAGGCAAATGGCTGCAGAAAAACCTGCAAAACCAGCGCCTATAACTACCACTTCGCCTTTTTTCATAGAGGCTATTTAACTAACGTGTTTTATATGTCCTTAATTTATCTTTCAAAAGTTTTCTGGCAATGTGAATTCTATTTTTCACCGTTCCAATCGGAATTTGCTCTCTATCGGCAATCTCTTGGTATTTAAACCCTCTGAAATACATCATGAAAGGCGTTTTATAAACATCATCAAGCTGATCGATGGAGTTGTTTATATCTGTTAGAGCAAACTCGCTATAGGCATTGTTTTCAACTCTACTGCCTGAGGTGTTAATGAAGTGAAGGTTGTCGGTGGTGTCAATAAAAGTACCCCTTCTCATCATTCTTTGATAATTGGTAATGAAGGTGTTTTTCATGATGGTGTATAACCATGCCTTGAGGTTTGTTCCTTCTGAAAATTTTTCTCTATTCTTATAAGCCTTCATCAAGGTTTCTTGTAGTAGATCATTCGCATCTTCTGAGTCTCGAGTAAGTTTTAATGCGAAGGGTTTTAATGACTTTGTCATAAGCCCGATCTCATGGTTGTATTCAAGAACTGTCATGGTAATTTAGTTTTGTTGAACAAATATGGTTAAACGTTAAACAAAATTCAAACAAAAATCATGAAGCTTTTGAAAACAGATGTTAAATAGAGTTTAACATTTAGACATAGGGTCGTTCAAAAGCAGCGATAAATGCTCTGAGAGATAGTAAAGAAGTGTTTTGAGTTGGCTTATTTAATTTAAGAATAATTCTGATAGAAAGAGAACTATTTTTAAAAGTGATTTGGGTTGTGGAGAATATTACTCCTATGGGGTGGAGGGTGTGGAATTTTCTTCCACAAAGTTGATAAGGTCATTCAGGCTGGCCATACACAGAACGTTCTCAGGCAATTCAAGGTCTTGTCCTACTACTTGTCTACCGCTCACAAGAATTTCTGATTTAGGAAAAATGGTGGAGAGATTTTCAAGATACTGGGTAACACCTAGGCCTTCTGGCTTGCCTGTAAGCACTGTAATAAGATATTCAGGCTCATATAGCTCATAAGCCATTTTTAAGTCATCAAGCGGTAATGTTTGCCCCAAGTAAATTACTTTCCCTTCTCTGGATTTGATGAGATAATTAGCAAAAAGCAAGATTAGTTCGTGAAGTTCGCCCTCGGGTAAAAAGAGCATATATTTTTTAGCGGAGCTGTTGGTATTGGCTGGTTCACAATCTATGGCCACCATAATTTTCTGGCGAATCAGATGACTGATGAAGTGTTCTTGGGCTGGATTTATAGAGTCTGTAAGCCACATCACTCCTATTTTAGATAGGAATGGAATGACCAGACCCATCATGGTTCGTTCAAATCCATATTTAAGAGTACTCGAACCAATTATTTTTTCGAAACCCTGTTCGTCTAAATCAATCATGCAGAGGGTAAGTGCATAAATCTGATCAGCAAAACTGGTGTTTTCTTCAGAAATATTGAGAATAGCTTCATTCAGCTCCTCACGTGTCATTTCAGCAATCTTAGATATTTTAACGCCATTGTCTTTCAGTAATGACACATTAAGCACTAGCTTTAAATCATCTTGGTCGTAGAACCGAATGTTAGTCTCTGTGCGCTTTGGGTTGATTAGGTCATAGCGTTGTTCCCAGATTCTTAAGGTATGCGCCTTAATACCCGACAGTTGTTCTAAATCTTTAATTGAATAATTCGCCACCTAAATATCTCCTTCTTTAAAATACTTTTTTGGGATCATAAAAAGTCCGAAAGATTCTCCGTCTTCCTTTTCTTTCGATTTATGATGTGCCCTATGTGCCTTTGTAATGGCTCTTAAATATTTCGACTTTGGTCTTCCTAGTAAATTCAGTCGCTTGTGTATGAGCACATCATGTAAAATAAAGTACAGTACTCCATACAAACTGATTCCACAACCTAACCAAAACCTGTAATCCAAATTTTCAACTCCTAAGAAGATGAGCACTACGGCTGTACCTCCAAAAATGAGTGTGAAAAGGTCGTTTAATTCGAAATAGCCTTTTGTGTGTTGATGATGGGTTTTGTGAATTTTCCATAAAACCCCATGCATAATATACTTGTGAATCCACCATGAGAAAGCTTCCATTAAAATGAAACCAGCCAATAACCACAACATAGCTTTAATCATTAGCGGCATAACTCAATGTTTGATGCTTTGTTCAACAGAACTTTAAATTAGGTTAAGACTTACGAAAAAAGCTACTTCTATAATAAGAAGCTTTATTGCAAGTGGATTGTTTTTGGAAAAGTCTAGTTTTTGAAAAATGAAATGGAGCAGAAAAGCTACTAAAAACCAACTTAGGTAATTCTGAACAGGAATGATTGAACCTGCCCACTGCCAAAAGTCAAAACGTATAGCTACTGGCTCAATTAATAGGTCGAGTACCACCATCATTGTTGCTCCAAGAGTACAACGCAACCAAAGGTTGCTAGATAGCTTGTTACTGAAAATTCCCGTAATGTAAATGAGTATGGCCCAGTTTAGCCCAATAATAAGGGGTACATCAAAAAGTTTAAAACCTAAAGTTGAGCCATAAGCGTATTCGCCAAAGATTGCTCCTGTTTTAACGCCTGCTACTTCAATAAAAAAACCGAGTAGAAAGGTGAAAATAATGAACATGAAGTATTTGATATTCTTGCCTTCTTCAAAGTGAAAAATAATGGCGGCTGTAAGAAGTAGGTTAAAAGGTGTAAGCGACTGAAAAAGTGCTCTACTTTCTTCAAAATATAAACCTAGCACCCCAGCAGTGTGCATGGCTATTAAGAGAAAAAAAGCAATACGTTGATTTTGGCGACCTGTAGAGAGAAGTTGTTTTAACATGATTTTGAAAAACCTGATGAACCGCTTATTGTTTTAGGGTTCAAGCAGATTGTTTTAGATTTGCAGTAAAACTAATATTTATGATCTTATACAACGTTACCGTAGCAATTGAAAAAACTGTAGAGGAAGATTGGAAAGTGTGGATGCGCGATATTCATATTCCTGAAGTAATGGCTACAGGTGCTTTTGTTGAGTATAAATTTTTTAAAGTGATGAGAGAAGAAGAAGACTCTTCGTCTTATAGCATTCAATATTTTGCGGAAGATCATAGCAAATTACAGGCTTACCTTGGTCAGCACGCCCCTGGCCTTCAGCAAAAAGCAGGAGAAGCCTTTCCTGGTAAATTCGCTGCCTTTAGAACTTTACTTCAGGAGGTGGAGTGATTGAGTATAAAAGGTAGAAATCCTCTTTTACCCTTTTACCCCATCTTATACTCTTGAATCTGCTTAAGCTCTAGCTTACAATTGATCCATTCTTCGTCTAAGTCGGCTCCTAGTTTTTTGTAGAAGTTAATGGCGGGTTCGTTCCAGTCGAGCACCTGCCACATCACTTGGCGGGCATTTACATCTTTCGCTTCTTGAACGATGGCATCTAAAAGCTTTTTACCAATGCCTGCACCTCGTTTGGCTTTTCTAACCACCAAGTCTTCAAGAAAAATAGCTTTGCCTTTCCAAGTAGAATAGCGATAATAAAAAATAGCCACGCCCTCAATTTTTCCGTTTTCTTCGGCCACAAAAAATTCGAAGATGGGTTTTTTACCAAAACCATCTTCCATCATTCTCTCCACAGAGTTTTCTACTTCATGAAGTGCCTTTTCGTATTCTGCCAATTCTTGAACAAGTTCAAAAGCTTGATTTAAATCGTTTGGGGTTCCTTTTCTGACGGTAATACTCATGATAGGTATAAAAAATGGGGCCTAAGCCCCATTGTATTTCAAATTAAATTTTATCGAAGCCAGTATATGGCACAAGTACTTCTGGAATATTGATACCATCTGGAGTTTGGTTGTTCTCTAAAATGGCAGCTATTATTCTTGGCAGTGCTAGGGCACTTCCATTTAATGTGTGTAAAAGCTGAGTTTTCTTGTCTTCATCCTTATATCTCAACTTTAAACGGTTGGCCTGAAAAGTCTCGAAATTACTTACTGAACTTACTTCTAACCACTTTTCTTGTGCAGCAGAATATACTTCAAAATCGAAGGTAAGAGCAGAAGTGAAACCAATATCGCCACCGCAAAGTCTTAAAATTCGGTATTGTAAACCAAGTTTTTCTAACAAGCCAGCAACATGTTTGCACATTTCGTCAAGCGCTTTGTAAGAGTCTTCAGGTTTACATACTTGTACCAACTCAACTTTGTCGAATTGATGGAGCCTGTTCAACCCACGAACGTGAGCACCCCAGCTTCCGGCCTCTCTTCTAAAACAAGGTGTAAAACCAGTGTGCTTAATTGGCAACTGATCTTCATTTACAATTACATCTCTATACAAGTTAGTAATAGGCACTTCGGCAGTAGGAATCAGATATAAGTTCTCATTTCCTACATGATACATTTGTCCCTCTTTGTCTGGTAATTGGCCTGTGGCATAACCAGAGGCCTCATTTACCATTATTGGAGGCTGCACTTCAGAATAACCAGCGCTTACGGCTTCATCTAAAAAGAAGTTCACCAAAGAGCGCTGTAAACGAGCTCCTTTTCCTTTATATACAGGGAAACCCGCACCCGTAATTTTAATGCCCAGCTCAAAATCAACAATGTCGTATTGTTTAATTAAATCCCAATGCGGCACAGCTTTATCGTGTAACTTTGGAGCGGTTCCTACCGTGTCCAGAACTTCGTTGTGTTCCTCTGAGTTTCCTGCTGGTACTGAAGAATGTGGCACGTTAGGAATGGTATATAATAGAGCCAAAAGCTCTTTTTCTACCTGATCTTTCACCTCTGCCAGTTCTTTGCTGGCCGCTTTTAGGTCGGCAGTTTTACCTTTAATGGCCTCGGCTTCTTCGCGTTTTCCAGCTTTCATTAAGCCGCCAATTTCTTTAGCAAGTGCATTAGCCTCTGCCAAATTGGAATCTAGGTTTTGTTGAGACGATTTACGTTTGTCGTCAAGCGCAATGGCTTGATCCAAAACTTGTTCAACATCGGGGAAATTGCGTTTTTTCAATCCCTCTATTACCCTTTCTTTTTCCGTTACTATCTGGCTGATTTGCAGCATGACTTAATTATTCGTTTACGGTGGCAAAGTAAATCAATTCCTCTAAAAAAGCGGGTGCGAAATCTGCTAAGTATATCCTTTTTGTGAAAATTACCGTTCAATGTTTGATAAGTAGCAAGAGATGCTCTATAATTGCATGTTCCTAGGATGAGAGTGATCTTTTTCTGCACATCATCTCTTGAATTACTCAAATAATTATTTCATTAATTTTAATTAACTCCCACCCATTCGGATAAGGGATTCCCCAAAGTATAAATCTATGTACACCATTGAAGAATTGAAGCTAATGCTGCTTTCAGAATTGAAAGAAATTGCAGAAGCGATGAGCTTGAAGAACTACAAAAAGCTCGCAAAACAAGAAATTATTTACGCTATTCTCGATCAGCAGGCCAGAACCCCAGATGAGGCGTTGCCGAAAAAATCCACTACAAAAACAGAAGAGGTTAAGTCTGAAGCTCCTAAAGAGAAAAAAGAAAGACCTGAGAGAACTGAAAGACCTCAAAAAAGAGTGGTGCGTGAAAACGTAACTGATGTGAAGAAAGAAGAGGCTCCTAAGAAGTCTGAAAACACGGGGGAAGCGAATGATGAAGCGAAAGCGGAAAAACCTCGTCCAAGACCACGTCCTGATAGAAATAAAGATGCTCAACCAAAATCTTCAGAGAATGAAGGTGGTGAGCAAGAAGAAAAAGGTGAGCAACAAGAAGGCGAAGCTAGAGATGCAAAGCCAGAAAGAAGAAATAACGACCGAAGAGAAAACGGTGATCGAAGAGACAATAGAAAAAATAACAAACAGCAGTACAATCAGAGCATCAAGGATTTTGACGGCTTAATTGAAAGCGAAGGTGTTTTGGAGATTATGCAAGATGGCTACGGCTTCTTAAGATCTTCAGATTACAACTACTTGGCTAGCCCAGACGATATTTATGTATCGCCTTCTCAAATCAAATTGTTTGGTTTAAAAACAGGAGATACCGTAAAAGGCCAAATCAGACCTCCGAAAGAAGGTGAAAAATATTTCGCCTTATTAAGAGTAGAGTCAGTAAACGGAAAAACTACCGAGGAAATTCGTGATAGAGTTCCTTTCGAATACTTAACTCCTCTTTTCCCTGAAGAGAAAATCAATTTAAGTACTAAACCAAGCCTTACTTCAACCCGAATTTTGGACATGTTTGCTCCAATTGGTAAGGGACAAAGAGGTATGATTGTGGCGCAACCTAAAACAGGTAAAACTGTTTTGTTAAAAGAAATTGCTAACGCGATTGCTGAAAACCACCCTGAAATTTATCTGATCATTTTATTGATTGATGAAAGACCTGAAGAGGTTACGGATATGGCCAGAAGCGTAAAAGCTGAGGTAGTATCTTCTACTTTCGATGAGCAGGCCGACAGACACGTGAAGGTTTCTAATATCGTGTTAGAGAAAGCAAAAAGAATGGTAGAGTGTGGTCATGACGTAGTTATCCTTTTGGATTCAATTACGCGTTTGGCCAGGGCTTACAACACCGTTGTACCTTCTTCTGGTAAAATTCTTTCTGGTGGTGTTGATGCCAATGCACTTCACAGACCGAAAAGATTCTTTGGTGCTGCTAGAAATGTAGAAAATGGAGGTTCGCTTTCAATTATCGCTACTGCTCTAATCGAAACTGGTTCTAAAATGGACGAAGTAATCTTTGAAGAATTCAAAGGTACGGGTAACATGGAACTACAACTGGATAGAAAGTTGGCCAACAAGCGTGTTTACCCTGCTATCGATGTTCCTGCTTCTGGTACAAGAAGAGAAGATCTATTGATGAGCAAAGAGGAATTACAACGCGTTTGGATTCTGAGAAAATTCATGTCGGACATGAACTCAATCGAAGCCATGGAATTCTTATTAGACAGAATGAAAGGAACGAAAGACAACGAAGAGTTCTTGATTTCTATGAACGGATAAACCATTCAAGTAAAATTTTAGAAAAAGCGGCTATCAGATAAGGTAGTCGCTTTTTTTATGTGCTAGCTTTAAAACTGACCTTACAATCATAAATGTGTCGCTACCAAAACTTTACTTTAGGTTTTGTGAGCATATTCGGCTGTTTCTCAATGAATATTCCATCTCTCTGTTTTGTTTTGAGAAGGCATTAAATAATACTTGATCTCAATTATGGAGCGGTTAGAATGTTTAACTTGAGCAGTTCTGAATGATACCTATATATTTTGTGCTTATAATATGGAGAAAGAAGTAATACTTGTTGATTAAATAACCATGAAGAAAAGGATTTTGGTTGTAGATGACGAGGTGATTATTGCAGACGATCTTTGCAATACTTTGAACAAACTTGGCTATGAAGCGATGGAACCTGCCCTTTCTTATAAACAAGCCATTGAAGTACTGGGTAGTGAGTCAATAGATTTAGCCATTTTGGACATTAACTTAGGCGGAAGAAAAACTGGGATGGACGTAGCAGAGTACATTCAAGAGCATTTAAATATTCCTTTCATTTATCTGTCTTCGCATACCGATGCTAAAACTTTGGAACTGGCAAAAAACACCATGCCATACGCTTATTTGGTTAAGCCATATGGTGCCAAAGATGTAATGACAGCGATTGAAATTGCCTTTAACAACCAAAGACGCTATTCAGAAACAAGAGTAAATATCGACAGTGTAAAAATTCCTGATCTTACAGCAATGGAGAAGGTAGTGATCCGAAAAATATCTGAAAACCTCTCTACAAAAGAAATTGCAGAACAATTGTTTATTAGCGAGAGCACAGTCAAAAATCATCGTCATAATATATGTGTCAAGCTCGACTTGCCATCTGGAACCCACTCGCTTCTTAAATGGGTAATGGAGAATAATCAGTATATTTAGTGGCCATGAACCCTCACTACTTCTGCCATTTAGTACTTAGATATGTAGCCATTATTGGAGTTTTAATACTGCTCCCATTTAAGCCCATTGCCCAAGATGACTTAAAGAAAAAACTTGACAGCCTAGAACTGATTGTTAGTAAAACTAAATCTGAAGACAGTCTAGTTCAGCTGTATACTGCGCAAATCATACTGGCAGAGCAATTAGAGGACTTCCGGAGAGTGGCAGATATTGAATACAAGCTAGCTTTGGTATCGAGTTTCGATGGCTTAGAAATGCAAACACATGCACAAAGAGCTCTAGATATATATACAGATCAAGGTGACACTGCTAACATGGCTGAAGCAACCTATAGAGTTGCCTATGCAAAACAGCTACAAAACGACTATGACAGTGCAAAATATTTTGCACAGAGGTTATTGACTTTAGCGGAAGTTGCTCATGATACAGTTTCTCTTATTAAGGCAAGACTGTTGCTTTCTTCAGTTTACAATCACTTATCCCTTTTCTCTCAATCACTCCAAGAGCTGAACAAGAGTAAGATTCTAGCTGAAAGCACCCCCGATAATAAATCGGTAATTATTGATATTCTCAATCGAGAGTCATTTATATATTACTCCTTGAGTGAATATGATAAAAGTGCCGAGCGGATCAATCAAATTATTGAGATACTAAAGCCCGAGGGAGATAATAGACGACTAAATGTTTGGTCTAACAACTTGGCTAGCGTTTACTCACTCTGCAATTGTGTCTCTTTTGACAGAAGAAAAGAAGTAATTAAGCAATCAGTAGAATATGCCAAACGTGCAAATTTCACCTACGGTAAAGCTTTTGCCTACAAACATTTAGCTGATACGTATCGAGATGCTGAGCAATATGACAGTACCAGATACTATTTGGAGCAGATAGAAATTTTACTACCCGAAATCAACAAGCCAGATTTTACAGGATTAGTAAGTGTAGCTCAGGGTTCTTACTGGAGTAATGTAGGCAACGACCCAAAAGCTTTACCCTATTTTATAAAAGGCTATAATATTTGGGAACAACTTGGTAAGAAGAAAGATCAGATGGACATCGCGTGGATTTTGAATGATGTTTACCGCCAGCAAAAAGACTTTACAAATGCTTATAAGTACCTTAATTTTTATGTGGCCTTAAGAGATTCATTATTTAGTGAAGCGAAAATTAGAGAAGTAAAAGAGCTCGAGTTATCGTATGATTTTCGTCAGAAGCAGATCACAGATAGTTTAAAGAATGAAGAAAAGCTTTTACAGTCTCGGTATGAGACTACGCTTCAAAAGCGTTCAAAACTTATGGTCATTATTGTGGGGGTAGCTGTTCTCATAGTGGCCATTATTATTTATTATGGTTTTATTCGACAAAAGAAGCTAGCTGAATTACTTAAGGTTAAAAGCGACCAAGTAGAAAACGAGCTACATCAAAAAGAACTTCTTCTGACCGAAATTCAT
>Ga0207884_1000444_pt1 | contig 25495 bp, 23 predicted proteins | sample MalvirmetaMSP144_FD_184236 | JGI IMG/M metagenome (GOLD analysis project Ga0207884, IMG submission 184236) | Marine viral communities from the Deep Pacific Ocean - MSP-144 (SPAdes) | ecosystem: Environmental > Aquatic > Marine > Oceanic | place: Pacific Ocean | collected 2011-07-08 | reverse complement strand
TGCTCCAGTATTAAAAAAAGCAGTGGGGTGAGGTGAAACATAGAGTTTTCTGCCATCATTGGTAATTGTAGAACCTACAATCAACAAAGGAATTTCGGCATTATATTCTGGTGCTCTATAAGCCGAAATTGGGTTATCTAATAAGCCATGTAGATTAGATTTTAAACGCTGTTCAAACTCGTAGCCCCTTTCCTTTTTATACTTGAAACCACCGTATTCAAAATTTCTAAATTTGATAAACAGGTCGTTTACCAATAGAGAAAAAATAACTGGATTAAGCACATCTTTACTAATATCAGCTAAATGTTCGTGCGCTTGTGGGTCTAAATTCTTCCAAGCCAGTTCTCGATAAAAAGCGGCACCAAACAAGCCTCCAGAGGCACCTGTAATCATAAAGGTATTGTTCATTAAGTCACCCTTGAAAACAGAGTCCGCCTTCTGCAAAACATTTGTTGTCCATAAAGCAGAGCGTTGCCCCCCACCACTTACAGTAATCAAAACCATTCTTGGTTTATCTTCCTTAAACTTTGCTTTCCAGTTTTCGAGCACCTCAAGCATATACTCCTTAGAAGCTTCTACATTTTTCTCTGAGGCATATTCTTGGAGGTTTTCTAATTTATATTCTGCTGGAGTGCTTTCGTAATTCAAACCATAAGCTGGGTACTGGTAACTCAAAAAATTTGTAGTGAAAGCTAGATTCAAAATAATGAAGACCCCTAGAACTCCACTGATAATCCATGACCTAAACCAAAAACTTAGCGCACCTGTCAGCATTACTATCATCGTGAGTAATAGCGTACCTGAAGCGGCAGCGGGAATTTGAAAAACGGCAACATCCTGAAAAAGCCCTAAGCTAAAAATGAGCAACAGCACCAACGACTCTATAATTATCGCATTTCTCTGATTTTGTAGAAAAACCCTTAAAATCGCCAAACGATCATAATACTCTTCAAAACGCTTAGTAGAATAAACCTTAAAACGGAGACTCAAATAATAGTCTACCCTTACCCTGCTCCTTTTTAAGGATTGTAGTTTTCTGAAAGCTTTTAATTTTTGGCTGTTGGTTCGTTTAATTTTAAGCTGCTGGTTAATTCCCAACACTTTAAAAATGTCTCGATTTGTTTTGAAAAAATAGGCAAACAAAAAGATCAAAAAAGAAATACAGCCAATCAATACACCAGCTACTTTCACATAAGCTTCTGAGCCTTCTCCAACCCCTGCATCTCTTTGAAATTCAATGATTTTAATCACATAGAACACCAAAAAACTAAAAGGAATCAGCGAGTTATTGATACAAAAATGAGCCAAGGGCTTGGGCAAAGTACCCAGAAATGGGAATCTGAAACCATCCAAAATATAACTGGTAACATTAAAGGCCATACCGAACCCAGCCACGGCAATACCCATAATGATAAAGCCCCAAATAGAGACTTCATCCAAATAAACAGGATCTAAAAATAGATAGGGAATCCCTAAATTTTCACCAAAACTGCCTCCTACTGCCGAAAACAAAATGAACCAGTACACCAATAAAAATTGGTTGTATTTGACATGTACAACAATCAGTTGTACTGGAAAACTGGACCATATTTTCTTCAATAGCTTCAATTACTTCTCTTTACGTGTTCCTGCATACAATTCATACTCTAACAAACGAGAGTCGATTTTGGCATTGTAGAATTCAATCCTTCTTTTAGTACGCAAACCTATCCGCTTGGCCAAGTCTAAATTGCCAGTAAACACATAACCCATGTATCCTTTACACTGCTGTTTGAAGAAGTCGCCAATGGCAGAGTAGATTTCTTCCAAGTCCTTATCAGCTCCAAGCCGCTCTCCGTATTCGGGATTGAACATTACTACACCTGCTTCTTCAGGGATTTCAGTTTCTCTAAAATCACAAACCTGAAAATCGATTAAATGATCAACACCCGCTGTTCGAGCATTCATTTTAGCAGCTGTAACCGCACCGCTACTCAAATCTGATGCAATAATTTTAAAATCGAGCTGATTTTTACGCTGCAACTCTGCTAGGCGTATATAGCCTTGCCATGAGTCTTCGCTATATCCATTAATATGCATAAACCCGAAGTTTTCGCGGAATAAACCCGGGGCAGTATTGGTAGCTATCAAGGCTGCTTCAATGGCCAAAGTACCACTTCCACACATTGGGTTTACAAATGTGCTCTTCCTATCCCAATTACTGGCAATAATGGCCGAGGCCGCCAAAGACTCAATCATTGGGGCTTTGCCCGGTATTTTTCTATAACCGTGCTTGGCAATGGTTTGCCCTGAAGTATCGAAGTAAACACGCACTTTGTCTTCCTTCCAGTATAAATGAATAACAGCTCCATCTCTATCTGAGCCAGAATCTGGGCGTTTACCCGTTTTCTTTACAAACCTGTCGGCAATGGCATCCTTCGCTCTTAAGTTGGCAAAACGATCATCTGTAATGGTATCATTCCTTACATAAGAGGTAATCGAGAAATAATCATCTGTATCGAAATAATCTTCCCAAGGAATCTTGGATAATTCTCTATACAGGTCATCCGCATCTTTTGCCCTAAACCTTCTGATTTGAAAAAGAACCCTTCCGGCCGTACGTAAAAACATATTCAGCTTTAAGCAATCATCCATAAAGCCGTTTACTTCTACTTCTGTAATACTCTGGCTTTCAATTTTAAAGCCTAGCGCTTCAATTTCTTGGGCAAGCCAAGGGCTTTGTTTTGGAAAACAAGTGACAACAATTTGACTGGGGTAAGGGAATACTTGACTCATATTGGCGTGAAGTACCGAAATTTTTAACAAATTATTCGACTTCGAGAAGATAGCTGATATAAAACTTATAAGCCAGAGGTAATTACATCTAAATCTCGGGCAATTTTCTTCGATAGAAATTCCAAATCTCTACTGTTTTCATCAATATCAATTGTATTTTTGACCCCTCATTTAAAGAATGGAATTATGAAGACTTGGTTTACCTGTAAGGTGAAATATATGAAGGAAGATGAGCAAGGTCGCACTAAAAGCGTGAGCGAAACTTACTTGGCCGATGCCCTTTCTTTTACCGAAGCCGAAGCTAAAATCTATGAAGAAATTGGCCAGCGTGTAATGGGCGAATTTCAAGTGACTGGTATTGCAAAAAGCAGAGTTACAGATGTTTTTGAATACCCAGATGCTGATACATTCTTTAACTGCAAAGTAGTATACATGGCTGCAGATGCTGATTCTGGTAAAGAAAAGAAGATTTCTAACTTGATGATGGTAACCGCCAGCGATGTAAAGCAAGCTTATGAACGTATTCGCGAAAGTTTGAACAATATGTTGGTTACTTTCACCATTCCTGAAGTGAAGGAATCGCCAGTTTTGGAGATTTTCCATCATACAGCAGAGCAAAAAGTACCAGAAGGATTTAAGCCTATTGCTGAAGTTCAAGGTTCACAAGAAGATGAAGACGAAGAAGAAGATGAAGAAATTTGATCAAGTAAATCCCGCAACCTTTGAATGCCTGAGAGGTAAATTGAAAAGTCAGGGCATCGAACTTCAAGGCATTAGTGGTTACCTGTCTAAAAACGGAATTTCGCTCGATTTCGAGTATTCTGAAGCCGAGGAAAACCTTACCATTTCGAACCTAGAAGTTGGTTTTCCTGCTTCAATGATTGGCATGAACAAAGACAAAGTACTCGGTATTTTGGATAAAGCCATTTCTGAATGTAGAGGATAAAAGATGAACAGCAAGTACATTTTTGGTGCAATAATTACCATTCCCCTGTTGCCAATTATGTACTTTCAAGGCAAAAGAATTCGCGCCAGCGTGCCTTCTTTGCCAGAAGCAAAAGGTACGGAAGGAAGTATCCTATCTTTTCCTTCTTCCAAACCACTTAAAATCATTACCCTTGGCGAAAGCACCATTGCTGGGGTAGGTGTGAAAACACACGAAGAAGGCTTTACAGGAACTTTTGCCAATCACTTGGCCACTCAACTCAATACAAATATCAGCTGGAAGGTCTATGCGAAAAGTGGCTATACTGCTAAGCGCGTAACGGAAAGGTTAATTCCAAAAATTAAAGAAATAGAAGCTGACCTCCTCGTGGTTGGCCTTGGCGGAAATGATTCCTTTACTTTCAATAGCCCTAAACAATGGGCAAAAGATATTGATGCTTTGATTATTGCTTTGAAGAAAAAATTCGGAAATGCTCCGATTCTCTTCACCAGCATGCCCCCAATTAAGCTATTCCCTGCTTTTACCAGCCTCATTAAATTTTCTATGGGGAACTTGGTTGAAATGCTGGGCGAAAGGCTTGAGCAAACCATAGCCAAACATGAAAATGTTTTTTACGATGCTCAGAAAATCAGTTTTGAAAATTGGATCGATAAAATAGATCCGTCTATGACCAGCTCAGATTTCTTTAGTGATGGCGTTCATCCTTCTAAACTTACCTATCAGGTTTGGGCAAAAGAAACCGCTAATTATGTAGTTCAGAATTCGCTGATCAAGGTTTAGTCCCTACTATATTCTGAGAAAACCCTCCAAAAGTTGATGCTCCTAGATCAACAGGAGTTAATGGCTTCATTGAATGAATGAAAGAAAACTTTTGGAGGGTTCCGACCATTACTGGAGAATGCTAAAGTCTAATAGCTAGGTACTAGGTTCTCAATACTATTTTAATACCCATACTTTTCTTTCCACATGGCTTGTAAGCGCTTGCGCATTTCTTCTTCGCGTGGATTTTTACCCGGATCGTAGAGTTTGGTTCCTTTGATTTCGGCAGGCATAAATTCTTGATTTACAAAATTACCGGGGAAGTCATGCGAGTATTTGTAGCCTTTGCCGTAACCTTCTTCCTTCATCAATTTGGTAGGCGCATTACGGATGGGCAATGGCACTTGTAAATCGCCTGTTTGACGCACTAAAGCTTGGGCTTGGTTTATGGCCATGTATGCGGCATTACTTTTAGCGGAAGCCGCCAAATAAGTAACGCACTGCGACAACACAATTCTACCTTCAGGGTAACCAATCATACTCACCGCCTGAAATGCATTGGTGGCAATCACCAAAGCAGTGGGGTTTGCGTTTCCAATATCTTCGGAAGCTAATATGACCAACCTGCGAGCAATGAACTTAATGTCTTCACCGCCTTCAATCATTCTCGCTAAATAATATACAGCAGCATTGGGGTCGCTGCCGCGAATGGATTTGATGAAAGCAGAAATAATATCGTAATGCTGTTCGCCCGACTTATCGTAAATGGCCACTCGCTGTTGGGCAATATCAATCACTTTATCGTCTGTGATTTCTACTTCCTTGCCACCAAGGTTTTCCACCACCAAATCGAGTAAGTTGAGCAGCTTTCTGGCATCTCCACCCGAAATACTGAACAGCGCTTGGGTTTCCTTTAAATGAATGGTTTTCTGACTTAAGATTTTATCCTTCTGAATGGCACTTTCTACCAAACGAAGTAAATCCTCTTTAGAAAGTGCTTTGAGCGTATACACTTGCGATCGCGACAAAAGTGCCGAATTAACTTCGAACGAAGGATTTTCTGTGGTGGCACCGATCAAGGTAACATCCCCTTTTTCCACCGCACCCAAAAGAGCATCTTGCTGCGACTTATTAAAGCGATGAATCTCGTCAATAAAGAGAATGGTTTTCGATTGAAATTTTGCTCTTTGAATTACTTCTCTTATCTCTTTTACGCCAGAACTGATGGCACTCAACGGGATAAAAGGTGCTTTAACCGTATTCGCGATAATATTGGCAATGGTGGTTTTACCCACGCCCGGAGGCCCCCAAAGAATCATGGATGGAATTCCGCCCGACTCAATGGCCCTACGCAAAACTCCGTTTTTCCCAACCAAATGCTCTTGACCAATCAGGTCGTCTAAGGTTTGGGGACGGATGCGTTCGGCAAGGGGTTTTTGAGACATTTCCATGCAACGAAATTAGGAAGGTTATGTGAGAAGAGTGACGACAACTCTCCAAAAGTTATTCAACAATTTTTTATGGTTCTATATAAGTTGGTTTTATTACGAGCTAAACTTTTGGAGAGTTTATCAAGAGCATCAAAACCTTCGCTCCCACTGGCTGGCTTGTTGCCTTTTACGCATTTCGCCAGAGTCGATCATTTCTTGAAGGCGAGGTAAGCGTTCGGCATTTTTAGAGGTCATATGCCAGTAACCGCAGTCACGACATTCATATACATTTTGTGGTCCTTGGTGTTCTGCAAAGCCTTTGTAAATATGCTGATCGATCAGGGCATCTTCGGCCAACTGCTGAGAATCGTATTGAACTTTACCTGAGGAGCAACGCATAGTGCAAAGATACTGAAGACTGGCTGTATAAAGGAATTGGTAATGACTAAATCATTGACACCCATTAGTGCATTAAACTGCACTTATTGCTTCATAATCAGTTTCAATACCTCACTTTAATACGCAATAGTGTAATAAAGTGCACTATTACATATTGATTAACTTAACAAGGGTGCCGTAAAAAATATCATTAAACTTTCATTACTTAGACAACCGAATCCGATCGAAACCGGATACTTATATGGAATAAAGCTAAACTATGAAAATTCAAGCCTTAATGAACAAAAGATCAAATTTCCATAACATCGAACCATTGGAGGATGGTAGCTATGAAATTCCCATATATAGGTTTATCCCACTAAAATACCTCCAAGACATTCTTATCAATAAAATATTAAAAATCAGTCAAACAAAGAGTTGGGATGATACATATGAGAATTTCTTAGGCAAGGTTGAATTCCATGTTGGTGCTAATAAAGTATCATATCAAGGTTTCATCTATGATTTTTATGGTCAATGCTGGACTCTCAAAAAAGAATCTGATGCCCTATGGCGTATCTATTCTCATGACAAAGAAGGTGTCAGAATCAAATCCACGATCCAAAAGCTCATGAATGTCATTACATATGGCAATGAAATACTCCCAAAAAAAACTAGGGCAAACATTATAGGCAAAGTAGAATACCACACCGAAGAAAAAATCAAAAACTGGGTACTTTCTCTAAAAAACGTTGACCTCGTAGATATGAGTAAATCTCTATTCATCAAGCGTCCTGAGTTTCAACATGAAGAAGAAGTTAGGTTGATCATTCATAAATTTGCAAACCAAGAAGATGATGTGAGAGGTATTAAACGGCCTTTTCTAAACTTTGAGTTTAACCCTTTTGAAACTATTGATGAAATAACATTTGACCCTCGTGTAACTGACGAGGATTTCAAACGTAACAAGCTCATTCTAGAAAAATTAGGCTTCAAAAAAAAGATAAATCAATCTAACCTTTATCATTTCCAACCTATTGAGAGACCACTTTAGTTGTTTGTGCTAAGTGACCAAAGAAACCTACATAATCTGTAGGCATCAGAACATGCGATAATGCAAAAAGAGTACATGGCTAAAGATTATTTACACCGAAAAAATGAAATCTAATATAGCATTGTGATTTCTGACTCTAGTGGAGTGCCTCTACGGAAGCCCGCAAATGGATAATCCACCTACGCCAAGGCTTCGGTGGATAAAAAAAAGCCCGCTTACGCACAAGGCTTCAGCGGGCATAGGTGGAGCCGGAGGGGTTCGAACCCTCGTCCAGATAAGGAACACTAAGCGCCTTCTACATGCTTATTCGCTGATTAGTTTTCGAGTGTAGCAAGGTCAGCAACCAACCTAATCTACACCTTATCCGCAATTGGTCTTACCGCTTCTATCACGATACCTAGAAACAGCCAGGTCTGCGTGTGATGCCTCGATTTCCCACCCGGCAGACCAGGGGGTGAGAGAGACACATTGCTACTAATTCTTAATTAGGCAGCAAGGGCGTATTGTCTTTCGCCAATTATAAATGTGAAAGTTTTATTTAAGGGAAATACTCACAACTCCCTGCATGCTTACACTTGCATTACACCTACTGTCAATTCCAGTCGGCCCCATGTTATATAAGTAAAGGCCGTTTGCCTTTCCATTGAATCTGCGAAAGTACGGTCTTTTCTACAGCTTCTGAAACATCTTGAACAAAAGAATATGACTATAAAGTTTCAGAAACTAACCCTTTCGCTATTCTTTAAACCCTAGGCTGCCTAAAAGGTTATGTAAGAACAAATTTTAAATTAAGCACTATGAAAACTAACGATAGAACACTTTCGCAGGTATTGGCAGAGCTAAACGAGCAAGGCTTTAAAGAGCAGTTTACGGCCAAAGAAAACAATATTGTAGCCACAGCCAGTAAAAAAACATACACCCCTTACCAACTCAAAATTGTGAAAACATACCGCTTTGATGGCATGACCGACCCAGGAGATGAGGAAGAAATTTTTGTAATCGAAGCCAATGATGGCACTAGAGGTACATTAATTATGGCTGGAGGTCCTGATCAGTCGCAGAATGTAGATTTAGTCAAGGAAATTCCAGAGGCTGCTCCACTGGACTAAGTTCATCATCAATAGAAATTAAACCAGAGGTTAAAATTCTGGCGGTTATTCCTCCGTGCCCACGCATAGCGTTATAGCCGCCATTTCCTAGATTTTCTTCCATTCTGGAACAAGGATGACAATCGCCAGTGTGCTTTAACACTGCATTTCCAATTCTAAACTTCTTTCCTTTTAAGGCTTGAAGATTTATTCCTTCCACCACAATATTCCTTCTCAATAATAAAGGGTCAATTTCAGCTTGGCCAATCATGGAAGCCGCAGCCTTAATATGTTCAGCCTGAATCAGTGTTACTTGGCGCTTACCTCCCTTCGAAGCGTAATGATCTCCTTCTAAACCTATTTCTTCAATGGCTTTAACTTCTTGCACAGCTTGCGGCAATTCACCTCTTTTTGGACGAATAGAAATAAAGACCACTTTGCCCGCCTGAGCGAACTGAGTAGTTAAATAAGGAATGGTTTTTTGTTCGAGAGAGAGCTTCATCTATTTCTTCGGAATCAGACTTTGAACTTGAGCTTCTTCTGGAACCCTATAAGGCTGAAAAGGAATTTTGAGTAGGTTCACCATATCATCATTTTCTTTGGGGTCCATATGGGTATCAATTCCATAAATCAACTCCTTTGTATCTTCCACTTGAGCGAAAGTACCGAAAATGCGATCCCAAATAGAAAAGATATTTCCGAAGTTGGTATCCGTTAATGGTTGTGTATAATGATGATGCACCTTGTGCATTAGGGGAGTTACAAATAGCCAAGAAAGCACTCTATCTACTGATTTCGGCATGCGAATATTAGCATGAGTTATATGAGCGAAAAATACAGAAAGACTCTGATACACCATGATAAGCCACATAGGTGCCCCCACAATAATTACAGCAAGAATGGTAAAAGCAATTCTGAAAATGGTTTCTCCAGGATGGTGTCGTAAACCCGTAGTAACATCCACCGTGGTATCGCTATGGTGTACCAAATGAAATTTCCACATCCATTTCACCTTATGTTCGGTATAATGCACCAAATATGCACCTATAAAATCGAGCAATAAAACACCAACAATCAATTGCCCCCAAAGTGGTAATTCTATGACATATAGCAGTCCAAACTGATTATTAGCTACCATATCTGAAGCGGCCAAAAGTACACCTGCTAAGCCAAAGCCAATAATGGCGGTAGTTAAAGTGAAAAATAAATTGAGCCCTGCATGTCTCACTTTTTTATACTGGAAAGCAAAAAGCGGAAGCGTACCTTCAATAATCCAAAAAAGCACCACTCCGCCAATTAAAATCCCCGCCCGAAACTCTGTGGGAATATTATCAAAGAAATTTACCAAACTTTCCATCTCACAATTTATTCTGCTTGCCTAACATATGCAACGTTCGAGCTTAATTTAGAAAGCATAATTCTTTAACTTTCAATACTCAAATCAATACTATGTCCTTTAAAAACTCAGTCCTCGTTCTGCTTATTTTCTTTTCAACCCAAATACTGAAAGCTCAAGAATTTTCAAGGGCAGTACGACCTTATGTGGCTGTACAAGAAAACATTGTAGCCCTTACCCATGCCAAAACCATTGACGGCACTGGTGCAGACATCAAAACGAATCAAACTTTGATTTTCGAAAATGGAATTATCACCGCCATGGGAAATACGGGCGAAGTAACCATTCCTGCTGGTGCTAAGGTGATTGACTGCACAGGCAAAACGATAATGCCCGGAATGGTGATGCTCCACGAGCATATTTTCTATCCAAAACCTTTCGATGGCATTTTCAGCGTTTCGCAAATGACTTTTACTTTCCCTCGTCTTTATTTGGCGGGAGGTGTAACTACCATTCGCACTGCTGGAAGCATTGAACCACAAACGGATTTGAACATTAGAAAATGGATTGAGGAAGGCAGAATGTTGGGGCCAAAAATGGACTTAACGAGCCCGTTTATTGAAAGAGAAGGCACATCAGTACCTGAAGTAGGTGTTATTGAAAGTTCAGATGAAGCTGCAGAAATGGTGAATTTTTGGGCAGATCGAGGTATCAATTCCTTTAAGGTTTATCAAAACATTACGAAAGAAGACCTAAAAAGCGTAGTGAACGCTGCCCACGCCAAAGGCAAAAAAGTAACTGGCCATATCTGCTCTGTGACTTACCGCGAAGCAGCCGAAATTGGCATTGACAATATTGAGCATGGCTTTTTCCAAAGTTCCGATTTTGTGGGAGATAAGGTAGATGATTTCTGTCCTGCTTTTAAACGTGGGCAAGCTTTACGCGCCTTGCCAATTGACGCTCCTGAAATGAAAAAGCTAATGGAGTTCTTGATTGAAAAAGATGTAGCCGTAACTTCTACCCTTACCGTTTTTGAGCCTTATACCAATAGAGAAGTAGTTTTAGGTGGCGGTTTAGAAGCCATGAGTCCAGAAATTCGAGAAAGCTTAGAGATCAGCCATAAGCGTCAACAAGGCAGAGATTCCACCTCTATTATTGCATTTCAAAAACAAATGGCTTGGGAGAAAATGTTCTACGAAATGGGCGGAAAACTTTTGGCAGGCACCGACCCCACTGGAGCAGGTCGAACCATAGCAGGCTACGCCAATCAGCGGATGATTGAGCTTTTTATTGAGGCAGGCTTTTCGTTAACCGAAGCTGTTAAAATATCAACTTTAGATGGCGCTAAATTCTTAGAACGTGCTGATAAAGTAGGTTCATTAGAGGTAGGAAAACAAGCCGATATCCTTATTATCAATGGAGATTTAGAAGCAGACGTGAGCAATATCCGTAAAATGGAAATTGTGTTTAAAGATGGTGTAGGTTTTAACTCTCCAGCCATTTTCAAATCAATGAATGGCAAAGTAGGCATGTATTAGATTTCAGTTTTTACAGACTCAATTATGAAGAACATTTTTAAACCGGAAGTAACTCAAGAGGTTATTGACAGAATCAATAAACTCACACCAGAAAGCCAACCGCTTTGGGGCAAAATGAACGTAGGGCAAATGCTAGCCCATTGCAGTGTGACTTATGAAATGATTTATGACGGCACACATCAGCCGCCAAAGGGTATGATGAAATTGATGTTGAAGTTCTTTGTAAAAGGAATGGTGACAGGCGAAAAACCTTACAAGAAGAATTTAAGAACCGCACCTCAGTTTTTAATCACTACCGAAAAAGACTTCGGAACTGAGAAAAAAAGGTTGATTGACTACCTTATAAAAACACAAGAACTCGGTGAAGCCCATTTCGACAATAAGGAGTCACTTTCCTTTGGGCGTTTGAGTATCAGCGAATGGAACAACATGTTTTATAAACACCTTGATCATCATTTAAGTCAATTCGGGGTTTAACGTAAAATGAATAAAACATATCACAACTTTTAATTTATTAGATCGCAGAAAGCTCCTATTTTTATTTTTACTTTACTAAATACAAAGCATCTCGGATAGACTAATTACAATGAGGGCAAACAGTTCTTTTTTATCAAAAACCATATTTCTAATTGGTTACTTATTTTGTCACCTTACACTATCAGCCCAATCAAAAAATGACAACAGCGCTGAGGTTTTAACTTATGATAAGAAGATAGAAATTGAGGGTAAGAAACTTTCAGTTTGGGTAGATATCTCGATTCAAATCAATAACCAGGACGGTCAGAACATGACCCAAGTTGCGATACCTTATTCAGCATCAAATAAGATCAAAGACCTTAGTGCATCAATAATTGATGCCTCTGGCAATGAGGTAAAAAAGTTAAAAAAGAGAGACGTTGTAGATGTAAGCAGCATTTCTGGTTACTCGCTATACGAAGATGATTTTAATAAAGTCTTTGAGTTAAGCTACAATCAATATCCTTACGTGCTTAAATACAGCTATTCTATTTCTTACAATGGCTTTCTTTCGATTGATGAATGGACTCCTGTAATAGCTCTAAATACAAATACAAAAAAGGCATCATTAACCTTAACCACACCAACTGACTTTCAATTATCAATAAAAGAACAGAATACAAATCAAGCCATTAAAAATACTGAAGATGGTAAAGTAATTTATGAATGGATAGGGACTTACACTGCTGAAAGCATCAAAAAAGAAGTATTTGCTCCTCCTATTCATGAGCTCATTCCAAAAGTCTCAATAGTACCTCTGAACTTCGAATATGGCCCCTCTGGAAGTTTCCAGTCTTGGCAGTCTTATGGAGAATGGCTTAATCAGTTGAGCTATGGTCTTCATGATTTGCCTGAAAGTGAGAAGCAGATTGTCAGAAATTTAACCCAGGATTTGCCAGATATAGAGTCAAAGGCCAATGCCCTCTATCACTACTTGCAGGATAATATTAGGTATATCAATGTTGCAATTGGTATTGGAGGAATGCTTCCTTACCCTGCTAGTTACGTGGCTCAAAATAGATATGGTGACTGCAAGGCATTAACCAATTACATGCAGGCTCTTTTAGCAGAAGCGGGTATTGAAGCCTTTTGTACTGATGTATATGCAGATGAAGTACCTGTTAATATCGATACTAATTTCCCAAGTCAGCAGTTTAATCATGTCATTTTGGCCATTCCGACCAAAACAGATACACTTTGGTTAGAGACCACAAGTAACATCAACCCTTTTGGTTATCTAGGAACGTTCACACAGAACCGTAAAGCGCTTTTAGTTAATTCTTCTCAAAGTAAAATCATCCAGATTCCTGCAATGACCAATGTAGAAACGCGAAGAGACACACGAATAGATATTTCCATTCAAGCTAAAAATAAAATACAGGCAAAAGTAAATAGCAAGTTCAGGGGCGATGACTTTGAAACCTTACTATACTACATGAAAAATGAATCTAAAAGTGAAATAGAGAATTTTGCAAAATCAAAGTTACCCTATCAACAATCTCCATCAACCATCACTAAAATCAACCAAAAAACGCGTGATTCTCAAGAAATAACTGTGGAAGCTGAAATGAATTTATCCGACTATGGCCAGCAGTTTGGGGAAGCTAAAGTTCTGAATTTGCCTAGCTTAGATTTTCCAAAAATTGAAAGACCAAGCCAAAGAAAGTCTCCTCTTTTCTTCCCTTATCCCATTCATTATAAAGATGAATTTGAAATTACAATTGACGAAAACATCGAAGGCACTCTTTCAAACGGCACTGACAAAGTAGAGTCAGCTTTTGGAAGCTTTTCGGTAACATCTGAAAAAGTAAATAATAAAATAATACTAACCCGAGAGTTTATCATCAAATCTGGGCGATATGGAACAGAAGATTATACAGAATTCTTTGAGTTTATATCTTCTATTAATGAATCAAGAGCCAAAACCTTAATCACGCTAAAATAATTATGACAGCTTATTTCAAACCACTTTTCACCACACTCCTTTTTTGCTTTTGCTTGAGTTTGAATGCTCAAAGGGAGAAAATCAAATTTGGAGCAGTTAGTTTATCAGATCTTCAAAATGATGATTTTGAAAAATACGAGGATGCTGAGGCAGTTGTTCTCTTTGATGGAGGTGTAGCTAACTTTATTGAAGAAGAAGGCAGGTTCATTATAGTGTTTGAAAGAACCAGACGAATTAAGGTTTTAACAAAAGCTGGTTTAGATTTTTCGAATATCAATATCCCATACTATCAGCAGGATATGCGAAATACAGAATTCGTTTACGATATTAAAGCAATCAGCCATACACTCGTAAATGGAGTTGATCAGAAAAATGAATTGAACAAAAGTGATGTTTATGACGAAAAGATCAACAGCAATTGGCATCAAAAGAAATTTGCTATTCCAGGGGTTAAAGAGGGTTCAGTTATAGAGTATACCTACAAATTGAAATCACCTTTCATGTTTAACCTTCCCGACTGGGAGTTTCAAAGTAAGATACCAACAAAATATAGTGAGTACGAAGTTCACGTTGTGCCATTTTATGAATATACCTACCTAGCACAAGGGATTAAGAACTTTGATTATACAAATTCATATGTTGGAACTGGTAGTCGAAGGTTTGCCACTTTAGACTTTAAAGAGATGGTGTACGAGTTTGCCATGAAGGACACTCCCGCATTTACTGATGTTCAATACATCACTTCAATGAATGATTACATAATCAAAATGGATTGGCAGTTGGCTAGAATTATCCGCCCTAATGGTTCAAAAGAAGAAATAATAACTACATGGGCTCAAATGGTTGAGAGCATGCTCAAGTCTGATAATTTTGGGAAATTCATTAAATCCAGTTCAAAAAGCGTGGAAAAAATGCTCAAAGACGATCAACGACTTCAGCAAATCTCCAAGCTAGGAGATTTCGAAAAAGCCAAAGAACTTACTAGATATGTAAAAGAAAGCTACAATTGGAATAGAATGAGAGGGAAATATGCTTCTAAAAATGTAAAGGCATTTCTAAATGAAACCACAGGTTCTACTGCAGAGCTCAATCTTTTCTTAATAGGAATGTTAAGGGCCTTTGATATTGAAGCCTACCCAGTTGTACTCAGCACCCGAGATCATGGGAAAATAAAAACCGATTATCCTTTTGAAAGCTTCTTTAACACTTTGGCTATTTTAATAGAGATAGATCAGCAGTTTTATCTCACCGAAGCCACTGAAAAAGAATTAGAGTTTGGCAAACTACCCGCTGAATATCTTAATGAAAAAGGACTAATTGTAGATGAAGAAAAACAAGGCTGGGTAGATCTAAATATTACCCTACCTTCTTTAGAAAGTGAGGATATGAAACTGATATTGAATCCATCAACGCTTAAACTTGAGGGTGAATTTGTAAAAACATTAACCGATTACGATGCACTTCAGTACAAAAGAAACAAGAATTTAATTCAAAGAGAGCTTAACAATAGTTACAATCTTATTGGTGATATTGAGTACCCTGAAACATACTCTCCTTCTGTACCTTATACACTTAAGTATGAAGCATCATACCCTGTATCAACTTTTGAAGGGAAGATTTATTTTAATCCATTCTTAAATAAAGCTCCCACAGGAAACCCGCTTAAAGCTGAAGAAAGAACATACCCAGTAGACTTTGTTTACAGTCAAAAAAAACAATTCAATACGACTGTTGAGATCCCAGATGGTTATTCTTTTTCTTCAATACCTGAGAATATTCAATTTTCAAACTCATTAATCGATTTCTCATTTGAAACTCTTTTAGACCCTTCTAAGCAAAAGATCATAGCAATTTCAACCTATGTATTAAAGAAAGCCGTCTATGAGCCTAGGGAATACAAACAGCTTAGAAGTTACCTAGCACAAGTTACTGAAGCTTATAGCAAACAAATAACTGTAGAAAAGCAGTAATTTTATTTAAATTCAGTTTTCAGCATTCAGCACCCAAATTCGATATGAATAGAATAATCTTTTCCTTAACTACATTATTTGCATGCTTCTCGCTTTTTGGCCAGAAGCACCAAGAAAGGTTTAGTGCAATTGATGTTCAGCATTACAGGTTTGAAATTCAATTGACTGACGAATCTGACAAAATCAATGGAATTGCTTTGGTCACAGTAAAATTCAAAAAAGATGTTCAGCGGTTTGATTTAGACCTGGTCAAAACAAAACCAAGCGGCAAGGGGATGACGATGATTGCCTTAATGGCCGATGATAAAAAAGTACCTTTTGAGCATTCTGGGAATAAATTAAACATCAATTATGTAGGTAAGGCAGGGCAAAGCCAAACTTTTACAATTGCCTATGAAGGAATACCAGAAACTGGCCTTGTTATTTCCAAAAACAAATATGGCGACCGCACTTTCTTCGGAGATAATTATCCCGATCGTGGTCAACATTGGTTACCCATTGTAGACCACCCTTCAGACAAAGCTACCGTGGAATGGGTTGTTACTGCTCCTAGTCATTATCAGGTGGTGGGCAATGGACTTTTAGTAGAGCGTACTAACATTAATGATAAAGCCATGCTCACACACTGGAAAACAGAAGTTGAGCTACCTACCAAAGTAATGGTGATAGGTGCGGCCCGTTTTGCCATTCAAAATGTAGCCAATGTTTATGGGGCTACAGTTTCCAGCTGGATTTACCCTCAAGACAGAGAAAAAGGCTTTTACGATTATGCTCCAGCAGCCCCAATTTTAGATTGGTTTATTAATCATGTGGGTGATTACCCCTTTGCTAAATTGGCCAATGTTCAATCCAAAACTCAGTTTGGGGGAATGGAAAACGCAGGTAATATTTTCTATTCTGAAAACTCCGTAACCGGAAAACGTAGCGTGGAAGGATTACTCGCACACGAAATTGCCCACCAATGGTTTGGTAATTCAGCATCGGAAGGCAACTGGCATCACGCATGGTTGAGCGAAGGTTTTGCTACCTATTTCACCATCCTATATATGGAACAAAAGTATGGCAGAGCAAAAGCCTGGGAAACCGTTTTAGGAAATAGAAATCAAGTAATTGCCTTCAGTAAAAAGAACCGAGTGCCTATTGTAGACACTTCTGTAGAAAACTACATGGAGATTCTTAATGCCAATACTTACCAAAAAGGTGGTTGGGTGTTACATATGCTTAGAAAGGAAGTGGGAGATGAGATATTTTGGGAAGCAATTCGCAAGTACTATAACAAATACAAGTTCTCCAATGCCTTATCTGACGACTTGAAAGAAGTGTTTGAGTCCGTTTCAGGCAAAGATTTGGATGTGTTTTTTAAGCAATGGGTGTATCAAGCTGGTCAACCAGAAATAGAAGCTACATGGAGTTACTCTAAAGGCCAATTGAACCTAGAGTTGAACCAAACTCAGAAAGAGAACTTCACTTTCGATTTAGAAATTGAATTGGTGTATGCAGACGGAAAAACAGAACGAAAAACCGTACTCATCAATCAAAAAAATCAAAAATGGACACCAAAGCTAGATAGCAAACCTGTTAAGGTAATTCTGGATCCGGATGCGTGGTTACTGTTTGAAGCTACACTAATTGAAAAATAGAGTTTACTCGATTGAAAAAGCCCTACTCATTTAAACCTCTATCTTTGCAGCTTATTCAATAAAAAATGGAAACGAAAGACAGCAACGGCAATATTCTAGAAGACGGTGATTCAGTTCACGTAACCAAAGATTTGAAAGTAAAAGGAATGAACACTACTCTAAAAAGAGGCAATTTAATAAAGGGCATTCGACTAACGGGTAGTCCTGAAGAAGTAGAATGTAGGGTAGGAAAAAGCCAAATTGTATTGAAAACAATGTTTCTGAAGAAGGCCTAAACCTTCATTCTAAAATACATCTAGGAGATTGATTTGTTTTCCACCGAACTCAAATGAATCTCCTTTCTTTTTGCCCAGCATGGCCCTGCCTATTGGCGAAGCTGGTGAGATTGCAAAATACACCTCCTCTTCAACTTTAATTTGCCCTAAAGAAACGGAAAGAAAATATTTAGCGCTTGCGGTAATGGCCAAGGCGCCAAGCTCAACTTGCACATTTCTCTTGTCAATATTGATTTGAGATAAGCCCATTTTCATTTTAGAAACCTCTGAAAGCTGGGTTGCTAACTTTTCCTTTTCGAGGTGCATCATAGCACGCCCTGTTTCATACTTATCGCCAGCACTGCTCTTGGTTTCCTCATTGGCCGAAGCCTGTGCATTGCGCATAGCATCTTCAATATGAGCCACTCGTTCATCAACGAGTTTCAGGCATGAATCATAAAGTTTAGCTTTGGTTTCCAACATTTGCGCAAGGTGGCTCAAGAAAAACTTGCTTACAAATTCAGAAAGCTAAATTCTTTCTCAAAAGACCTATTTCAGATATGATTAAAAAACTTCAAAAGTATTGTTAACTTTCTAATCAAACCGAGACTCTCATGCTTTTTGAACTGATTTACCATAGCAAAGCTGTGCTCAATATTGAAGATTACGAGATTGAAAGTATCCTCAAAACTGCTCGTGAGTTCAATGCCAAGCATCACATTACAGGCTGTTTACTCTTTCATAACAATCAATTTTTGCAAATACTTGAAGGTGATTTCGACAAAGTAAATGCACTCTACAAGAGCATTCGATCTGACCAACGACATCATAGCGTGATTACCTTACACATGCAAGAGATCAAAACCCGATCTTACCAAAATTGGAGTATGGCTTACCAAAAATTCTCAAATGACTCAATAAAAAATACGCTAGAAATCAATGAGTTTCACGACATCATTCATAAGAACAACTTTGGAAAAATATCGAAAGAGATATTCAATTTTATGAATAAAGTGATTCCAGTGTCACACTAAAAGCGAGCGGCTAAAAGAAGGCTCAAATCTTTAAATGGAAGATTGAATCTTCTGGCAATTCCTAAATTGGTCGTGCTTCCTTTGTAAGCATAAACACCCTTATTGAACCAACCATATTGATACATCATATCATCTACCCCACCTACATCGGCAATTTTTAATAGTACTGGTGTAAGAATATTACTCAAAGCTGTTGTAGCTGAGCGAGCAGCCCTTGAGGCAATGTTCGGAACGCAATAATGAATCACATCGTACTTTACAAAAGTTGGCTTATCGTGACTCATACATTCTGAGGTTTCAATACAACCACCTTGGTCAATCGACACATCAATTATAACGGCTCCTGGTTTCATCTGAGCCACCATTTCTTCCGTTACAACACAGCGCGCCCTTCCCTTTTCTGCTCTCAAAGCACCAATTACCACATCTGCCGATTTTAGTGATTGCGCTAAATTAGCCGAATCGATAGTTGAGGTAAACACTTGGTTTCCTAGTTTGTGTTTAATTCTTCGGAGCTTATAGATTTCATTATCAAAAATTCGAACTTCGGCACCTAAACCCAAAGCAGCCCTGGCCGAATATTCTGCTACAGTACCTGCTCCCAAAATAATTACCCTGCTCGGTGGAACTCCCGTAATTCCTCCTAAAACCACTCCTTTACCTCCGCTTACTGTGCTCATTAATTCCGAAGCTATGGGAATGGCCATACTGCCTGCCAGTTCACTCATTGCGTTTACAATTGGCAGACCCCCAACTTTATCTTCCAGCATTTCATAGCCAATGGCCGTAATTTTTTTTCGGTTTAGTGCTTCAAAGTATTCAGAAGAAGAGTTTCCAAGTTGTAAAGCAGAGAAAACGGTTGAACCGGGTTTCATTAAGGCAATTTCCTTCAAAGTAGGTGGCTCTACTTTCACAATAATATTGGCTTCAAAAGCTTCCTTATTAGAGTATATTATTTTTGCTCCTTGCTCACTAAAATCGTTGTCTAGAAAAAAAGTCTTTTTCCCGGCATCTTGCTCTACCAAAACTTCTTGCCCATTATTCACTAAAATACCCGTAGCTGCGGGGGTAAGCCCAATTCGGCTTTCTTGATATGAAATTTCTCTAGGAATAGAAATATTGAGCGACTTACTTCCCGACTTAACCTTCATTAACTTTTCCTGGGGATAAAGACTACTCTCTTTGGCCAATTCAGCAAACCCCGATTTCTTACCCTCAGTCATGTTTAGTCAGTTTAATTACTCTCGTATCATCTTCCAACACCTCGATAAACATCTTCAAATATTTATCAGGAATTAATTCACTCACTTTTTCTGGCCATTCAATAAGACATAAATTGCCTGAGTCAAAGTATTCTTCAACTCCAATATTGGCCAGCTCATCAATATCTTCAATCCTATAAAAATCGAAGTGGTATATAACATTTCCGCTTTTGGTAAGGTATTCGTTTACCAGAGAAAATGTTGGGCTCTGAACCAAATCTACAACACCCAACTGCTTACAAAGTTCTTTTGAAAGGGTTGTTTTTCCAGCCCCCATCTGGCCCATAAGTAGCCAAATATCGTTTTCCTTACCGAAGGAAATTATTTCTTGGGCAACCTTTTCTAAATCGTTCAGCCCTTTGGATTTCAAAAGCAATTCAGTACTCATTATGCCCTCTTCGAATTTAGCGAAATAAAAGGAATTATCATTTCGTCCATAGAAATGCCACCATGCTGAAACGTATCCTTATAGTATTTCACATAGTGGTTGTAGTTGTTTGGGTACGCAAAGAATAAATCCTCAGTAGCAAAGGCATAAGAAGTAGAAACGTTTGGGCGCGGCAGATGCAATCTTTCAGGCTCTCTAACGGAGTAAACAGCCTGACTGTCCTTATAACCCAAATTCTTACCATGCTTGTACCTCAAGTTGGTGTTTACGGTTTTATCACCCGCAATTTTAAATGCCTTCTTAACTCTATATGTGCCGTGGTCGGTAGTGATCATTACTTTAAGCCCTTTGTCGCTTATCATCTTTAGCAGATCAAACAAAGGTGAATGCAAAAACCATGATTTGGTTAATGAACGATAAGCCGATTCGTCTGCTGCCAATTCTCGAATCATGCGCATGTCTGTTCTAGCATGAGAAAGCATATCTACAAAATTGTAAACCACCACATTCAAGTCATTTTGCAACAGGTTATTGAACTGGTCGTTTAGCTGCTTGCCTTGCGAAGAGTGAATGATCTTATTGTAACTCGTTCTAATATTGAGTCTTAATCTTTTGATCTGTCGCTTCAAAAACTCTTCCTCATTATTATTCTTCCCTTCGTCATCCTCATCATTATCGCTCACCCATAAATCGCTCTCTTTTTTCGACATTTCCAAAGGCATTTGCCCTGAAAAAATAGAATTTCTAGCGTAAGCGGTAGTAGTTGGCAAAATAGAATAGTAGGCCAATTCTTCAAGTATATTAAAGTAATCCGTCAGCTCACTCTCAATTGTTTTCCACTGGTCGTAGCGTAAATTATCAATGACGATTAGAAACAGCGGTTTATCTTTTACTTCAGGAAACACCTTTGTTTTCAACAAGTTATTAGAAAGCAACGGACGATCGATGTTCGGATCATTCAGCCAATCTTCATAATTATCGATTACAAACTGAGCAAAGTTACTATTGGCTTCAATTTTCTGCATGTCCAGAATTTCAGCCATACTCTTGTTCTCTGTTTTATCAATCTCCAATTCCCAATACACCAATTTCTTATGAATTTCTATCCATTCATTATGATCCATGTATTCATTATAGGCCATACTGATGTTCCTAAACTCTTGCTGATATTCAATATTGGTACGCTCCGTCACCAATCTTTTATTATCAAGAATTTTCTTTACAGAAAGTAGAATCTGGCTTGGGTTCAGCGGTTTGATCAAATAATCGGCAATATGAGAGCCAATAGCCTCTTCCATAATACTTTCTTCTTCACTTTTGGTAATCATTACCACAGGCAAAGAAGGCCGCTTACTTTTGATGTATTTGAGGGTTTCAAGCCCAGACATTCCAGGCATGTTTTCATCTAAAAACACAACATCAAACTGTTGATTTTCAACCGACTCAATGGCATCCGCACCACTCGCTACGGGAGTGATGTCATAACCCTTATCGGTAAGAAACAAGATGTGTGGTTTAAGCAGATCTATCTCATCGTCCGCCCATAAAATATTATATCTTTGCATAGCTTCGCTTTAGCAACAAGCCCGAATTTAAAGGAATTAACGCACAAACTTTGAACAAAAAAAAGATAATCAATGATCCGGTTTACGGATTTATCACAATCAGAAGCGAACTGATTTTCGACATCATCGATCACCCTTATTTTCAGCGCCTCAGAAGGATCAAACAATTGGGCCTTACTGAGCTGATTTATCCTGGTGCTCACCACACACGTTTCCACCATGCTTTGGGCGCTAAACACCTGATGGGAGCCACTTTAGAGAACCTAAGAAACAAGGGCGTAGAGATTTCTGATCCAGAATTTGAAGGAGCACTTATTGCCATTTTACTTCATGATATTGGTCATGGCCCTTTTTCTCATGCTTTAGAATTTAGTTTGCTTGAAGATGTTCCGCATGAACAGATTTCTCGAATGATAATTTCTAAGTTGAATGCAGAATTCAATGGACGGTTAGATTTAGCGCTTGAAATTTTCAATGGAACTTACAAAAAGAAATTTCTCTCTGAATTGGTTTCAAGCCAATTAGACATAGACAGACTGGACTACCTTAAAAGAGATAGTTTCTTTACCGGTGTTTCAGAAGGAACAATTGGAGCTGACAGAATCATCAAAATGCTGGATGTGCATAAAGGCCGTTTGGTTGTAGAAGAAAAAGGCATTTATAGTATTGAGAATTTTTTAAGTGCCCGTAGGTTAATGTACTGGCAAGTGTACTTACATAAGGCCAGTGTAAGTGCCGAAAAAATGTTGATTTCTATCATTAAACGCGCGAGAAAATTAGCCAAGAAGGAAAACGAATTATTCCATACCCCAGCTCTGGGTGTCTTTTTGAAAGAACAAGTGGGGATTGAACGCTTTGCCACTGAAGCTCCAGTTCTAGAAGCCTTCCTTCAATTAGATGATTATGATATTTGGGGAGCAATAAAAGTTTGGGTTCATCATGAAGACCCAATTCTATCCAAATTATGTAGAATGCTCTTAGATAGAAACCTTTTCCGAATAGTGCTTTCGAATGAACCACCAAGCAGAGAAGAAATTAAAGCCGATGAAGCTAAAATTGCAGTAGCCTATCAAATTGAAGCAAAAGAAGTAAAGTACTTCTTCTCTCATGGTAAGCTAACCAATAACGCTTATATGACTTCAGATCAAGAAATCCTCATTCTTTCTAAATCAGGTCAAGTGAGAGGAGTAACCGAAGCGGCAGATTTACCGAACATCAAAGCGATGAGCAAAATCGTGCGCAAATACTATCGATGCTGGCCAAAAGACATATCTTTGTGACACTCAAAATTTTATGAATGGAAATATCAGTACAGCAAGTCGCGCAACTTCTTGAGGGAAAGGTAGATGGAGATGGAAGCTTAATGCTAAGTCGCCTAGAAAAAATTGAAGAAGCCACCGCTGGAAGTATTGCCTTTTTGGCCAACCCAAAATACACGGAGTATATCTACACCACCAAGGCATCTGCTATAATCGTAAAACAAGATTTAGAGCTTAAACAAGCAATAAGCCCAGCTCTTATTCGAGTTGCCGATCCTTACTCAAGCTTTTCTAAACTTTTAGAAGAGTACCAAAAGCTAACTCAAATTGAAAAATCAGGAATTGAGCAGCCTTCATTCCAAAGTATCACCAGCCAAATTGAGGATGGCGTTTACCTTGGTGCTTTTTCGTATTTGGGTGAAAATGTAAAAATAGGCAAGGGCACTAAAATATATCCCAATTGCGTAATTGGCGACAATGTAACCATTGGAGAAAACACCATTTTATTTGCCGGAGTAAAGGTGTATGCCGATTGTAAAATTGGTAACCACTGTAAAATTCATTCAGGAGTAGTAATCGGTAGTGAGGGTTTTGGTTATGCTCCACAACCAGATGGTACTTTCAAAGCCATACCCCAAACGGGCAATGTCATTATTCACGACCATGTAGATATTGGTGCAAATACCGTGGTAGATTGTGCTACAATGGGCTCTACCATTATTAAAGATGGCGCTAAAATAGACAACTTAGTACAAATTGCGCATAACGTTGAAATAGGCAAAAATACGGCTATAGCATCACAGGCTGGAATTTCAGGCAGTGCTAAAATTGGCGAAAATGTAATGATTGGTGGGCAAGCCGGGATTACTGGCCATTTAACAATTGCCGACAAGGTAGTCATTGGACCGCAGTCTGGCGTACCAAAAACCATTGAAAACCAAGGCATTTATACTGGAACCCCAATTATGGATCATAGAGAGTTTCTAAAGTCCAGCATAGCTTTAAGAAAACTTCCAGAGTTATTAAGAAGAGTCAGCCAACTCGAAAAAAAGGGTTAAATTTGTCGAATTTTTGAGGAGAAAATGAAGAACAAACAACATACGATCAAAAGACCGGTAACGGTATCAGGCGTAGGTTTACATACTGGGGTGATTTCAAACATGACATTCAACCCCGCCCCTGCAAATCACGGGATTAAGTTTCAGAGAATAGATCTTGAAACTCGCCCAATTGTTGATGCCAATGTAGATTATGTGGTGGATCTTTCTAGAGGAACCACAATTGAGCATAATGGTGCAAGAATAAACACTGTTGAACATACCTTGGCCGCATTGGTTGGCTTAGAGATCGACAATGTACTTATTCAGTTGGATGGCCCAGAGCCTCCAATCTTGGATGGAAGTTCTCGAATGTTTATTGATGCCCTTGAAACTGTAGGTTTTGAAGAGCAAAATGCACTCAGAAACTTTTATGAAATTACAGAAAGTATTCGCTATAAAGATCCTGCTAGAGATGTAGAAATTGCCGCTCTCCCCTTAGACGATTTCCGTGTAACGGTAATGGTAGATTATAACTCTCCAGTATTAGGAAGTCAGCATGCCTCTCTCAATCATATTAGCGATTTCAAAAAGGAAATCTCCTCAAGTAGAACATTCTGCTTTCTGCATGAGTTAGAAATGCTTCATAAAAATAACCTTATAAAAGGTGGTGACTTAAATAATGCCATCGTGGTTGTAGATCGTGTAGTTAAAGAAAACGAGCTCGATTATTTGGCTGGACTATTTAACAAGCCAAAAGTTGAGGTTAGGCATGAAGGTATTCTTAACAATGTAGAATTAAGACACAAAAACGAGCCTGCCAGACATAAGTTATTAGATGTTGTAGGTGACCTAGCGCTAATTGGAAGGCCACTAAAAGCACAAATTTTAGCTGCCAGACCAGGCCATGCTGCTAATGTAGCTTTCGCAAAAAAAGTGAAAAAAGAGATGCAATTGGCCAAGAATTCGGCCCCTCAATATGACCCGAAAATAGATCCGGTAATGGATATTAACCAGATCATGCAGATTCTTCCACACCGTTACCCTTTCCTTTTGATTGACAAAATCATTCATTTGGATGAAACTATGGTGGCTGGAATCAAAAATGTAACCATGAATGAGCACTTCTTCTTGGGGCACTTCCCAGGAAACCCTGTAATGCCAGGTGTATTACAAATAGAAGCTATGGCTCAAATCGGTGGGATTTTGGTGCTTAACACTGTACCCGATCCAGAAAACTACACTCCTTACTTCCTTGGAATTGACAAATGTAAATTCAGAAAAATGGTGGTTCCAGGAGATACTCTTAAATTTAAATGTG
>Ga0207884_1000440_pt1 | contig 25687 bp, 29 predicted proteins | sample MalvirmetaMSP144_FD_184236 | JGI IMG/M metagenome (GOLD analysis project Ga0207884, IMG submission 184236) | Marine viral communities from the Deep Pacific Ocean - MSP-144 (SPAdes) | ecosystem: Environmental > Aquatic > Marine > Oceanic | place: Pacific Ocean | collected 2011-07-08 | reverse complement strand
GATAGCCGTTGCGCGTGGCCGGCAGGGTGCGGGCGCCGTCGCTCTCGCTGGCGCGGGCTGCGGCGACCAGGGCCGGCCGCAGGGCTTCGCCCCCCTGGAAGACCGGCAGGGCGCCATCGGCCAGGGTGAAGAAGCGGACGGCGCCGATCAGCCGGTCGATGGCCCGCATCATCTCGTCCGGCGGCGCCAGGCCCCGCTGGACCAGGGCGGCGTCCAGGGTCTGCAGGTCGAGCAGCAGGCTCAGCGCCGCCTGGGGGGAGCGCGAGGCGTGGCCGCCATCGGGCTCGACGGTGACGGGCAGGGCCTTGGTCAGGCGCTCCAGCGCCTGGGCGGTCAGCCGGTCGCCGGCCTCGCCGGTCAGCACGGCGCCGGCCAGCGCCGCGGCGCAGGCGCGCTCGGCGGCCTTCACCGGCCCGTCGATGGTGGACAGCAGGTGCCGTCCCTGGCGGGCGAGGTCGAGGGAGATCAGGGCGGTCTCGGCGTCCGAGGCGCCGGCGCAGAGGGTGGGGGCGGCGCAGGCCAGGTTGAACACCCGCCGCTCCAGCACCTCGGGGTCCCAGGAAAAGGCGTTCCAGCGGCCGAAGATGCGCCGCCACAGCAGGGCCAGGCGCAGGCCTTCCGCAGCCCCGCTCTCCCCCAGGGCCAGCAGGTCGCGCAGCCAGTCGAACCGGTGCAGGGCGATGGCGAACCGGCGGCTGGGATTGGGCCGGTCCCACGGATCGCCCTTGGGGCCGGCGTGCAGGGTGGCGCCGGCGAAGGTGAAGTCCCCCAGCAGGATGCGGCGGCCGTTCTCCGGCCGGCCGGGCCTGGGATCGGCCGGAGCCGCCGTCAGGCCGTCCGGCCTTGGCCTGGCCAGCAGCCAGCGATGGGGGGGCGAACCGCCCCACTCACGGTGCAGCTGTCTGCGCAGGCCGACGATCAGGGCCAGGGCGGCCACCTGGCCCGGCAGGCGCCTGGAGGCCGGCGCCGGTGGGGGCTGTCCGGCCACGGGCGCCCCGCTCACCCGCCCCGAAGGGCGGTGATGTTGTCGGCGTAAACGCCAGGGCCGCCCTTGAAGACGGCTGTGCCGGCGACCAGGGCGGTCGCGCCGGCGTCGCGGCAGAGGCGGGCGGTGTCGCGGGTCACGCCCCCGTCCACCTCCAGGATGATGTCACGGCCGGTGGTCTCGATCATCCTGGCCAGCCGCTCGATCTTCTTGAGCTGCGAGGTCATGAAGCTCTGGCCGCCAAAGCCGGGGTTCACCGACATGACCAGCATCAGGTCCACCTGGTCGAGGACCGACTCCACCGCCTCGGGCGGGGTCGACGGATTGAAGACCACGCCCGCCTTGGCGCCCAGCTCCCGGATGCGCTGCAGGGTCCGCGACAGGTGCGGACCAGCCTCGGGGTGGACGCTGATGATGTCGGCCCCGGCCTTGCGGAAGGCCTCCAGGAACGGATCGGCGGGCGCGATCATCAGGTGGACGTCGAAGGGGATGTCGGTGTGCGGCCGCAGCGCCGCGATCACGTCCGGCCCGATGGTCAGATTGGGCACGAAATGGCCGTCCATGACGTCCAGGTGCAGCCAGTCGGCGCCGGCGGCGGCGACGGCGCGGGCCTCCTCGCCCAGGCGTGCGAAGTCGGCGGCCAGCAGGGACGGGGCGATGATGGTCTTTCGGCTCATCGTCTGGACTTAACCCAAGCCGCCCGCGGGCCACAAGGACCCCCGGGCCGGCGAACCAGGCGGCGATCAGCCCTGGCGCAGGAAGCGGGCGATATAGAAGCCGTCCGTGCCGCCTGGGCTGTGGAAGGGCAGGATGCGAAGGGTCCCGTCCGCCCGCAGGCTGTCGGCCGGAGCGCCGCCTTCGCCGGGCGCGATCGGCTCCAGGACGAATTCGGGGTGACGGGCCAGGAAACCGGCGGTCTGGCCCTCGCCCTCCTCGGGCTCCAGGCTGCAGACGCAATAGATCAGCCGGCCATGGGCGGCGACCCGGGGGGCGGTGGCGTCCAGCAGGCGGGCCTGGGTCTCGGCGAGGCTGGCGATGTCGGCCGGGCGCGCCGCCCACAGGACGTCGGGGTGGCGGCGGAAGGTGCCGGTGGCCGAGCAGGGGGCGTCCAGCAGGACGGCGTCGAACAGGTCGGGCGCCTTCCACTCCGTGGCGTTGGCGGTGACGGTGGCTGCCTTCAGCCCCATCCGCTCCAGATTGGCCGCCAGGCGCTTCAGCCGGCCGGCCGAGCGATCGAGCGCGGTGACGGTGGCGCCGGTGGCCGCCAGCTGCAGGGTCTTGCCCCCTGGCGCGGCGCAGAGGTCGAGCACCTGCTGGTCGGGACCAGCCTCCAGCAGGCGGGCGGGGATGGCGGCTGAGGCGTCCTGCACCCACCAGGCGCCAGCCTCGAAGCCCGGCCAGGTCGCCAGGTCGCCGCGGCGGGCGGTGCGCAGGCTCCCCCCCGGCAGGATTTCGGCCTCCAGTTCGGCGGCCAGGTCCTGGGCCGTGGCGGGATCGCGCACGGAGAGGTCGGTGGCCGGCTCTTCGGCGATCACCGCGGCGATCTTCAGCGCCGCTTCGGGGCCATAGGCCGCGCTCCAGCGCGCCATCAGCCAGGGCGGCGGCAGGGCTTCGGGATCGTCCAGGGCCGGCGGTTCGCGCAGCAGGCCCCGCAATACGGCGTTGACCAGCCCCTTGAAGGGGCGGGTGTCCCGCCGCGTGGCGGCCAGATCGACGCTGGTGGCCACGGCGGCGAAAGGCGGGGTGTCCATCAGGAAGGCCTGGGCCACGCCGATCCGCAGGATCTGGCGCACGCCATCGGGCGGCGACTTGGCCAGCTTGGCGTCCAGCGCCCGGTCGATGGGACCCAGCCGGCGCAGGGTGGCCATGGCCAGGGCGCGCGCGAAGGCGCGGTCCCGGGGCGACAGCGCGCTGAAGGCCGGCGTGGAGATCGCCTCCTCCAGGCCGGTGCGGCGCGCCAGGGCGGCGGTCAGGATGTCGAGGGCGGCGCCCCGGGCGGGCAGGCCAAGATCATTGTCGTCGTTCACCGGCTGCGACGTGCCCGCTCCGCCGCGCGCAGGCAAGGAAAGATCGCGCGCTGCGGTGATTTGGACCGGCGCCCGCCGTGACTGGCGCCGCCGCGCCCGACGTCCTAAATCTGGTCCATGACCGACGCGCCTCCCCCCAACGCCGCCCCTGACAAGCCCCTGACTCCGGCCGCCCGTCGCGCCCTGGAGGAGGCCGAGACCCGTCGCCAGGCCGAGGCGGCGCAGGCCGCCCTGGCCGCCGAGCAGGGCGGGCCCAAGGGCCTGGAGCCGACCCGGTTCGGCGACTGGGAGCGCAAGGGCATCGCGGTCGACTTCTAGGTCGGTCGCCTTTCCGCCAGCGGCCAAGCTCGCGCAGGGCTTGCAAGGACTCGTGGCGACCCGTCTGGCGCGTTAGCGTTCCGTTAAGTTATGTATCCGGAGCGTATGATGTCCTGGCCCATCCGCCTGTTCGCGGCGTTCGCCCTCACCCTGGCCGTGGGCGGCGCAGCCGTCGCCTGCCCCTCCTACAATCCTTGCGCAGCGCCCTACGCCGGCGGATATGGCGTCAACCAGGGCCAGCAGGCCTACCAGCGCAGTTCCGGCTATAGCGAGAGCTACGGCTATGAGCAGGCCTATGTGAGCGACGCCTACGGGACGCGGGGCTACGAACAGGAATACGGCCCCTACCGCCAGGAGTACGGCTATCCCCAGCCCTCGCCCTATGGCCACCCGCCGCCGGGTTACGGGCAGCCGCAATACGGCCCGGCGCCCTATCCGACGCCGGATTACGGGCCGCCGAACGCCTATTATCCGCCCGCCCAGCATTATCCGCCGGTCCAGGCGCCCGGCTATGGTCCGTGCTGCGTTCCTTGCGCCTCGGCCTGCGGTTCGGCCCACGGCGAGGTCCTGCCCATGAGCTTCTTCGCCGACTCAGGCGGCGTCGGCCCGATCCCCTCAGGCGGCTACGGCGGTGGCGGCTATATGATCATCAACGGCGGCGGCTCCAGCGGCGCCTCGTCCTACGCCTCGGCCTCGGCGTCCGCCCGGGCCTCAGCCAGCGTCTCGGTGCGCGGCGGCTACGCCTATGGCCACGGGGGCTATGGCGGCCATAAGGGCGGCTACGGGGGCGGTCACGGCGGCAAGGGCCACTGACTCAGGCGCTAGGCGCCGGCCATCTCCGCGACTATCCGCAGGGCCGCAGCCTGGGGATCGTTGGCGCCGGTGATCGGGCGGCCGCAAACGATGTGCGAGGCCCCGGCGCCCAGGGCCTGGGCCGGGGTGGCGGCGCGGGCCTGATCGTTCCTGGCCGCCCAGTCGGGCCGCACGCCCGGCGTCACCACCAGGAAGTCCGGCCCGCCGATGGCCCGGGCCAGCTGCGCCTCATGGGGGCTGGCGATCACCCCGTCGCAGCCGGCGGCCACCGCATGATGGATCCGCCGCTCCACCAGGGACCGGGCGCTTTCGTTGAAGCCCATCTCCAGCAGATCCTCGTCCGACAGGCTGGTCAGCACGGTGACGGCCAGGATTTTCAGGTCTGAACGCCCACGACCGCGCACGGCGGCGGCCATGACCTGGGGCTCCCCATGGACGGTGAGGAAGTCGCAGCCGGAGTCGGCCAGCACCGCGGCCGAGCGCTGCACCGTCGTGCCGATGTCGTGCAGCTTCCAGTCCAGAAACACCTGCTTGCCCTGGGCCTTGAGGTCGCGGGCCAGGGTCATGCCGCCGGACGCGAACAGTTCCAGCCCGACCTTGTAGAAGCTGACGGCCTGGCCGAGCGCCTCGACCATGGCGCGGGCCTGGTCGAGGTCGGGCAGGTCCAGGGGCACGATCAGGCGCGGATCGGCGGCGGCGGCGGTCTCCAGGCGGGCGGCGGCGGTCATGGCGCAGGCTCCGGGCGGATTTGCGCCGGTCCCGCCCCATAAGGGAGATCGGCGCCGCTTCAAATTTGGGCTAGGAGCGAGGCATGAGCCAGGCTGAGTTTGCGGTCAACTTCTTCGTGGCGTTGTTCGCCCTGATCGATCCGATCGGCAACGTGCCCCTGTTCGGCGCCGCGACCCAGGGCAGCAAGGGCCGCGATGCGCGGCTGGTGGCCGTCTATATCGCCCTGTTCATCCTGGGCTTCCTGACCTTCTTCTACTTCTCGGGCCTGGCCCTGCTGGCCTTCTTCGGCATCTCCCTGCCGGCCTTCCGGATCGCCGGCGGCATCATCCTGTTCCTGCTGGGCCTGGAGATGGCCCGGGACGATTTCACCGCCACCTTCTCGGCCATGGCCGAGGGCGACGAAAACCCGAAGGGGCGGGCGGGTCGCAAGTTCGAACGGCTGATCGTGCCCTTCGCCATGCCGCTGCTGATCGGCCCAGGCGCCATCTCTTCGGTGGTCATCTATGCCAGCGAGGCCAAGGCCTTTGGCCTGGCCGGCGCGGCGATCGGGGTGGGGGTGATCGGCGCCATCGCCCTGGTGGTCATGCTCTGCTTCTGGGCCGCGCCGGTGATCAGCAAGATTCTCGGGCGGATCGGCATGACCATCGTCGTGCGGGTGCTGGGGCTGATCCTCTGCGCCATGGCGGTGCAGTTCGTGCTGGTGGGGATCGCCGACGCCACCAGCGGGGTGATCCTCAACGAGGCCGCCAACCCCTATGTCGCCCAGTGAGAGGCGCCGTCGTCTCAGGGCTTGCGCGACCGCCAGCCCTGGGCGGCGGTGATCGCCATCACCCAGCGGTCGGGCAGGAGCCAGGCGAGGCCGGCCAGGGCCTTGTTGACTGCCCCGGGCACGCAGACAGGCCGGTTGGCCTCCACCGCCGCCAGCCCCGCGGCGACCACGGTTTCGGCGTCCATCCAGAGCCAGGGCGGCGTGGTCCGGTTCAGGGGCTCGCGCATGCCGTTGACGTCGTGAAATTCCGACCAGGTCAGGCCCGGGCACAGGGCGCTCACATGGACGCCGCTGCCGACGCATTCCTGATGCAGGCTCTGGGAGAAGCCGATCAGGAAGGCCTTCACCGGGCCATACAGTCCCACCCCGCCCGGCGTCAGCCCCGCCACCGAGGCGACATTGACGATGCGGCCATAGCCGCGGGCGCGCATCCCCGGCAGCACCCGGTGGGCCAGTTCGCACGGGGCGCTCAGCATCACCTGCAGGACGGCGGCCTGATCGTTCCAGCTATTGTCGCCGAAGCCGCCAGGCAGGCCGTAGCCGGCGTTGTTCACCAGAATGTCCACGCTCAGGCCCTGGGCGGCCAGAGCGGTTTCCAGAGCTGCGGGCGCGGCTGGATCCGCCAGATCGGCGGCCAGCGGCAGCACGTCCACCCCGTGGCGATCTCGCAGCTCGGCGGCCAAGGCCTCCAGACGCTCGGTCCGCCGAGCGGTGAGGACGAGGTTGTGGCCCTGGGCGGCCAGGGTCCGGGCGAAGGCGGCGCCGATGCCGGCGGACGCCCCGGTCACCAGGGCCAATCGACGGTCCATCTGCGCTCCTACGGCGATAAAGGGACGCCGCGCGCCCCAGGCTATCGGCGGCGAAGGTGGACAAGGACGGCGGCGACGGCAAGCCGCCTGGGCGGGCGAGGGAGTCGGCTACGATTGAACCCCGTGCGGAATGGGTGTATCGCGCCCGCCGCATCGTCGGGGCGCAGACGTCCTGTCTGGGATTACGAGACACCGCCCCCACGGTCTCCGGAGAGTCTGGATGAGTGAGCCGACCCCATCGGCTGCAGAGACGCATGGAGATGCGTCTCACCCCAAGGCGGAAGGCTTCTGGGCGCTCGCCCTCGGCTCCGTCGGCGTGGTTTTCGGCGACATCGGCACCAGCCCGCTCTACGCCATGCGCGAGGCCCTGGCCCACTCCCGCAGCGGCGGGGCCAACGAGCTGGCGGTGTTCGGGGTGGTCTCCCTGGTCACCTGGGCGCTGATCCTGATCGTCACCCTGAAGTATGTGGTCTTCCTGCTCCAGGCCGACAACAAGGGCGAGGGGGGCACCCTGGCCCTGATGGCCCTGGCCCGCCGCGCCCTGGGCCGCCGATCCGGCGCGGTCTTCTTCCTGGGCATGGTCGGCGCCGCCCTGTTCTATTCCGACGGCATCATCACCCCCGCCCTGTCGGTGCTCAGCGCCGTTGAAGGCCTGAAGGTGGCGCCGGGCCTCGGCACGGCGCTAGCGCCCTTCGTGCTGCCCATCTCGGCCGGCATCCTGATCGCGCTGTTCATGGTGCAGTCCCGCGGCACGGCCAGCGTGGCGCGCTTCTTCGGGCCGATCACCGCCCTGTGGTTCCTGACCCTGGCGACTCTGGGCCTCCTGCACATCTTCGATGCGCCCCGAATCCTGATGGGCCTGTCGCCGCACTACGGGGTGCTGTTCCTGCTCGACAACGGCTTCCTCGGCTTTGTCATCCTGGGCAGCGTCTTCCTGGCGGTCACCGGGGCCGAGGCGCTCTATGCCGACATGGGCCATTTCGGAAAGGGCCCGATCCGCGCCGCCTGGGTCTATCTGGTCCTGCCGGCCCTGTTGCTCAACTATCTGGGCCAGGGCGCCCTGGTGCTCGACAATCCCGAGGCGCGGCTGAACCCCTTCTTCGAGATGATCCCGGAATTCGCCTTCTGGCCGATCCTGATCCTGGCCACGGCGGCCACCGTCATCGCCAGCCAGGCGGTGATCACCGGCGCCTTCTCGGTGACGCAGCAGGCGGTGCAGCTGGGCCTGCTGCCGCGGATCGACATCCGGCGGACCAGCGAGACCCTGGCGGGCCAGATCTATGTGCCGCAGGTCAACATGCTGCTGCTGGCCGGCGTGCTGGCCCTGCTGGCCATGTTCCAGACCTCGTCCAACCTGGCGGCGGCCTATGGCATTGCGGTGACCGGCTCCATGCTGGTCGACAGCATGCTGTTCTTCGTGATCATCGGCGCCCTGTGGAAGCGGCCCTGGTGGCAGGCGGCCCTGGCCGCCGGCGCCTTCGGCCTCATCGACATGGTCTTCGTCTCGTCGAACCTGCTGAAGATCCCCCAGGGCGCCTGGTTCCCGCTGGTCATGGGGGGCGCCCTGGTGCTGGTCATGTGGACCTGGACCCGCGGCGCGCAGATCCTCACCGACAAGACCCGTCGCGACAGCATCCAGCTGACCGAGCTGACCGAAATCCTCAAGGCCCGGGCGCCGCACCGGGCGCCCGGCACGGCCATCTTCCTGACCTCCGATCCGGACGTGGCCCCGGTGGCCCTGATGCATAATCTCAAGCACAACAAGGTGCTGCACGAGAAGAACGTCATCCTGACCGTCCGCACCACCGAGACCCCGCGGGTCAAGGATGAGGACCGGATCAAGATCGAGCCGGTCAATGAGGACTTCAAGAAGGTCACCGTGGCCTACGGCTTCATGGAAAGCCCGAACCTGCCCAAGGCGCTGGGCCTCTGCCGCAAGCTCGGCCTGAAGTTCGACATCATGGCCACCAGCTTCTTCCTTGGCCGCCGCTCGGTGGTGCCCTCGGCCCAGTCCGGCATGCCGCTCTGGCAGGATCGATTGTTCATCTATCTGATGCGCAACGCCGCCAACCCGACGGACTTCTTCAAGATCCCGCCCGGCCGCGTGGTGGAGCTGGGCACCCAGGTCACGGTCTAGGGTCGGCCTGGACTCAAGGCCCCGTCCTGCGTCATGGGTTGGCGGGCATTTTGCGGGGAGCGCGATCATGAACTGGCTGGGCATTGTGGGCGACGCCCTGTGGATCGTCTCCCTGTCGATCATGGCCGGCGCCTCGCAGCGGGCCTGGGGGCGCGTGCCGCCGGAAACCCGCATGCCGCTGCAGTTCGCCCGCGATGGCCGGGCCATCATGCGCGTCCCGCGTCACATCGCCCTGCTCCTGATCCCGACCATCGCCTTCGGGCTCAGCGTGATGCTGCTGTGGCAGAACCGGCAGACCGCGCCGGGCACGCCCGACGCGCTGGTGCTGTTTGGCGTCCGCGCCACCCTAGCCGGGGTCTTCGCCCTCTATCACCTGCGCTGGCTGAGCGCCGCCCTGGCCCAGCTGGATCAGGAGGGCGCGCTTAGGTCTTGAACGGACGCCCCGTTCGCCCTTAAAGCCGCGCCTGTTTCCTCCATCCTCCGACCCTCGAAAGACCTCGCCCCATGGCCGCCGACAAGCCGATCAAGAAAGTCGTCCTCGCCTATTCCGGCGGCCTGGACACCTCGATCATCCTGAAGTGGCTGCAGACCGAGTACGGGGCCGAGGTGGTCACCTTCACCGCCGACCTCGGCCAGGGCGAAGAGATCGAACCGGCGCGGGCCAAGGCCCTGGCGGCCGGCGTCAAGCCCGAGAACATCTTCATCGAGGATGTCCGCGAGGAGTTCGTCCGCGACTTCGTCTTTCCGATGTTCCGCGCCAATACGGTCTATGAGGGCCAGTACCTGCTGGGCACCTCCATCGCCCGGCCGCTGATCGCCAAGCGGCAGATCGAGATTGCGCGCGCCACCGGCGCCGATGCGGTCAGCCACGGGGCCACCGGCAAGGGCAATGACCAGGTCCGTTTCGAGCTCGGCTATTACGCTCTGGAGCCGGACATCCATGTGATCGCGCCCTGGCGGGAATGGGATTTCAAGAGCCGCGAGGCCCTGCTGGACTTCGCCGAGAAGCACCAGATCAAGATCACCAAGGACAAGCGCGGCGAAGCGCCCTTCAGCGTCGACGCCAACCTTTTGCACTCCTCCTCCGAGGGGAAGGTGCTGGAGGACCCGGCGATCGAGGCGCCGGAGTTCGTCCATATGCGCACCCTCTCGCCCGAGGATGCGCCCGACAAGCCGACGGTCATCACCATCGACTTCGAGAAGGGCGATCCCATCGCCATCGACGGCGAGGCCCTGTCGCCCGCCGCCCTGCTCACCCGCCTGAACCAGCTGGGCCATGACAACGGCATAGGCCGCCTGGACCTGGTGGAGAACCGCTTCGTCGGCATGAAGTCCCGCGGCGTCTATGAGACGCCGGGCGGGACCATCCTGCTGGCCGCCCATCGGGGGATCGAGTCCATCACGCTGGATCGCGGCGCGGCCCACCTGAAGGACGAGCTGATGCCCCGCTATGCGGAGCTGATCTATAACGGCTTCTGGTTCAGCCCCGAGCGCGAGATGCTGCAGGCGGCCATCGACCACTCCCAGGCCCATGTGGCCGGCCAGGTGCGGGTCAAGCTCTATAAGGGCAATGTCACCATCATCGGTCGCTCCAGCCCCTATTCGCTCTATGACCAGGAGCTGGTCACCTTCGAAGAGGGCAAGGTGGCCTACGACCAGCGCGATGCGGCCGGCTTCATCAAGCTCAACGCCTTGCGGCTGCGCGGCACGGCCAAGCGCGACCGCCGGGGCCGCTGACGGGCCTCAGGCTTCGACGCGGTTATAGGGATAGCAATCGCAGATCTGCTCGGTGAAAAACCCGGCCGGTGAGGGCGCGTCGATAAAGGATCGGTGCACCTCGCCGGGCACGCCGACATAGACGTAACAGTCGCCGCCCGCGAAGCGGACCAGCAGCTTGGTCCTATCGGCGTCATAGGCGATATCGGCGATGGTCTGGACTTCGGTCTGCATGGGCGCTCGGCCTCCATGGCGGGTGTCCGTCATGGTCTTAACTCGTCGACCCCCGGTCGGAGTTCCCATCAGCCCCCCGCTCGTGCGAAGCTCCGCCGCAACAGCGCAGCTTGTTGCGCCATAAGAGGGGGAATTCGCCATGGGTCCGCACAGCTGGGTCGCACTGGTCACCATCGCCGCCATATTGGTCTATGTCTGGATGGGCGCGAGGGTCGGCAAGGCCCGTGGCGTCTCCGGAATCGCCGCGCCGGCCATGACTGGCGATCCGATCCTGGAACGTCATGTCCGCGTGCAGGCCAACACCCTGGAATGGCTGCCGATCTTTCTGCCCGCCCTGTGGCTGTTCGCCATCTACTGGAACGACCTGGTCGCCGCGGGGCTGGGCGTGGTGTGGATCATCGGCCGGGTGCTCTATGCGACCGGCTATGTGGCCGATCCCGGCAAGCGCGAGCTGGGCTTCATGGTCCAGGCCCTGGCGGCTGCGGTGCTGCTGTTTGGCGCCGCGGGCCGGATCATCTGGACCCTGGCGGTGATCGGGGCCTAAGGCCCGCCTCAGAGGAACAGGAGCGCCGCCTGCCAGGCCGCCAGGCCGGTGACCAGCACGCCGACGATCCAGGTCAGGGCGCGGATCGGCAGGACCTTGGTCATCCAGCCGGCCAGGGGGGCGGCGACGATGCCGCCGGCGATCAGCCCCAGCACCGACGACAGGTGGTCGCGCAACCCCTCGGTCTCCCAGTGCCCCGACACCAGGGCCGAGAGGAAGGCCGCCGAGACCGCTGCGGCGACGAAGAACTCCGCCGCATTGGTGGTGCCGATCGCCTTGCGCGGATCAGCGCCGGAGCCCAGCAGGGTGGAGGTTACCACCGGCCCCCAGCCCCCGCCGCCCACGGCGTCGAAGAAGCCGCCGACCACGCCCAGCGGCAGCGGGCTCTTCCAGGAGAACGGCTTGGGTTGCACGCCCTTCCAGGCCCGGTAGAGGATGACCAGCCCCATCAGGCCTAGCCAGGAGACCACGTAGGGCTTGATCTTCTCGCCGTCGATGGAGGTGAGCAGATAGGTCCCAGCGACGCCGCCGACCACGCCGCCGGCCGCCAGCAGGGCGAGCAGTCGCCAGCTGATGTTCTTGTGCGCCACGTGCGACAGGGCCGAGGCCGCGCCGGTGAACACCTTGGCCGCATGGACGCTGGCCGAGGCGTTGGCTGGCGATACGCCCATGGCCAGCAGGCTGGTGGTGGAGACCACCCCATAGGCCATGCCCAGGGCGCCATCGACCAGCTGGGCGCCGAAGCCCACCGCGGCGAAGAGAAGGAAGTCTGAAACCACGTGCGACGCCCCCGTGTGGCCAACCTTCGGACTTTGAATCCTATTTTCTCAATAGGAATTGAATGAATTATACAAGGTGCAATCGGCGCCGTCGCGGGCTTGGCGCCCAAAGTCGCCTGACGCACGAACCGGCTCCTGAAACGGGCTAGGAATAGCCGGTCGCACAGGGGTTGCGCGTCACGAAGAGTTCACCGCGAAATCTGAGAGAGTCTATTGCCAGGGGCGCTAAGCCCTTGAGCGAAACCATATTTGGGCCACGGTGTTGACCCATCATGACGCCTTCTGTTCGAGGGACGTTCTCATCCAAAGGAACGAAGCGAAAATGAAGCGACTTCTGGGGCCTGTGGCCGCGCTCGCCCTTGTGGCCGGGCTCAGCGCCTGCGCCACGGCGACCCCTTACCAGCCCAATCTTCCGGGCGCGTCGGTCTCTGGCGGCTATTCGGAGATGCGGGTCGAGCCTGATCGCTGGCGGGTGAGCTTTGCGGGCAACAGCATGACCAGCCGCGAGACCGTCGAGGGCTATCTGCTGTACCGCGCCGCGGAGCTGACCGCGCAGCAGGGCTTTGACGGCTTCTCCATCGTCACCCGCGCCACAGACCGGGATGCGCGGACCTATGTGCAGCCCGATCCCTTCTACAATCCCTGGTACGGCCCCAGCTACACCTACTGGCGGCCCCACTGGCGCTACTATTCGGCCTATGGCTGGCGCACCTGGGACCCCTATTTCGGCGACCCCTTCTTCGCCGACCGCATGGATGTGCGCACGGTGGAGCGCTATGAGGCCACGGCCGAGATCGTGATGTACCGCGGGGCCAAGGCGCCGGGCGATCCCAACGCCTTCGACGCCCGCGCCGTGCTGGAAAGCCTCGGCCCGCGGATCGTGCGCCCGACGCCCTAAGCGCGTCATCACCCTTCAGCCACCTACAAAAAGGGGCGGACCGTCTGGTCCGCCCCTTTCCATGTCAGGACTGTAAGTCCGTTCAGGTGATGTGCTTGGGCGCGATCGGATCGCTGGCGGGGAAGGTCTCCTCCACCGCCTCGTCCACCAGGGCCTCCTGGCGGGTTTCGGCCTTGCGGTCGTCCTTGTTCAGCTGATCGGGCTTCTGGCCCTCATTCAGCGGCTGGGCCGGGCGCGAGCTGGGGCCGTTCGGGTCGTTGTCGTTGCGCTGATCGGTCATTGCAGGACCTCCGTCATCTCTGTTGGTCCCCGCCGCGGCGACGGGGGCCTCACAGGACGAAATGCTGCAGGGGCGCCCTTGGTTGCAGGCGGCGAGGCGGTCGCCGGCCTAAATCAGGCGCGGCCCTACGGGGGCTCCGAATACAAAAAAAGCGGCCCGCCTGGGGCCGCTTCTTTGTTTCGCTGCAAAACCCCGGAGGGAATTGGAGCGGGCGAAGAGATTCGAACTCTCGACCCCAACCTTGGCAAGGTTGTGCTCTACCACTGAGCTACGCCCGCGCTTTTCGATGCCGACCGGTTGGCCGCCCCCGAAAATCGAGAGCGGGCTTATGGCAGACGACACTGGCCTTGGCAAGCGGCCTAGCCGCCGAATTTCGGGGCTTTCAACCGGCGCTTGTTGACATGGTCCTTGGGGGCCTCGGCGACGGCGTCGGGGAACTCGCCGCGGAAGTAGTAGCGCTGCCAGGCCTCCTTGGTGGCTTCGGGGTCAGCACGGAAAATCTTGGCGTTGAATTCGGTGCGATGCTTCTCCCAGGCGGAGTACTGGCCGAGCAGGTCAGCGTTGCGCGCCAGGGGGCGGATCACCGGCTGGAACTCGGCCAGGGGTTTGTCCTGCACCAGGGTGATGAAGCAGAAGGGCTCGCCCTTGCGGAACTCCACGCGGCCCGGCCGGGTGAAGATCCAGTTCATGGTGAACGGGAAGGGCAGCCAGTCGGTCTCCACCAGGCCGGCCAGGGGCTGGATGCCGTCCTTGACGTGGTTGGGCGGTCCCTGGGCCATCATCGACCAGCCCGGCGGCGTGCGGAACAGATAGCCCGGATGGAAGGTCAGCACCCCGTGGCTGAAGTGCGACTTGGCGAAGTTGTGGAAGTCCGGGTGCGGATTGTCCGGCCGCAGGACGATGTCTTCCTGGAAGTTGCCGCCGTTCCACTCGGCGCTGAACCCCATGGGACAGAGGATCTCCCAGCCGGTGGTGTTGGCCATGGTCAGCGGCAGGCACCGATAGGGATGGCGGTCGGCGAAATGCTCCATCCAGGCGCGCTGGGGCCGGCCGGGCACGATCTCCGGGGGCCGGTCGGCGGTGGGATAGCACTCGAGCTCCATGGGGCGTCCAACCTTTCGACGAGCGGCCGCGGGTCGGCCTCCTCCTGCTCTAGCCAGCCGGCCGTGGCCACGTCCAGTTCCTCGATAGCCGCGGGAGCCTTATGAGGAAGGCCATGAACACCCGCGACGACCTTCTCGCCTTCCTCGACGCTCACCAGATCGCCCACCGGACGGTCGACCATCCCGCCGTCTTCCGGGTCGGCGAGGGCCAGGAGATCAAGGCCGGCCTGCCCGGCGCCCACAGCAAGAACCTGTTCCTGAAGGACGCCAAGGATCGCCTGTGGCTGATCTCGGCCGCCGACCGGACGACCATCGACTTGAAGCGCCTGCCTCCGGTGATCGGCTCAGCCCGGCTGTCCTTCGGCCGGGAAGATTTGATGGTCGAGACCCTGGGGGTCACGCCAGGCTCGGTCACCGCCTTCGCCCTGCTCAACGATGTCGAGCGCAAGGTGACCTTCGTCCTGGACAAGGCGCTGGCCGATGCGCCGCTGTTGAACTTCCACCCCCTGACCAACACGGCCACGACGGCTGTGGATCAGGCGGGTCTGCGGGCCTTTTTCGCAGCGGTGGGCGTCACGCCCCTGATCGTGGACTTTGAGGCCATGGCCGTCGTCGGCGCGCAAACCGGGGGCTAAGGCAAACCTTCCGTTGAAGCCGAAGAGCCATGCGACCATCTTAGGTCTGCCGCGTTGCCCAAGTCAGACCAGGAAGACGAGTTCGCCATGAGCCTTATCGGAGAGACCGCCGCCCCTGCAGGCGACCTGATCAAGGACGCCACCGACGCCAGCTTCATGGCCGATGTGGTGGAAGCCAGCCAGGACACCCCGGTCATCGTCGATTTCTGGGCGCCCTGGTGCGGCCCCTGCCGGCAACTCGGCCCGGCCCTGGAAAAGGCGGTCACCGCCGCCAAGGGCAAGGTCAAGCTGGTCAAGATCGACATCGACAAGAACCCGGCCTTCGCCGAACAGCTGCGGGTGCAGTCCATCCCGGCGGTGTTCGCCTTCTTTGGCGGCCGGCCGGTGGACGGCTTCATGGGCGCCTTGCCCGACAGCCAGGTGAAGGCCTTCGTCGACAAGCTGGCCGCCATGGCGCCGGCCGACGGCGTCGGCGAGATGCTCGACATGGCCAAGGCCGCCCTCGAGGCCGGCGACCTCCCCCTGGCGGCCCAGGGCTTCGCCCAGGTGCTGCAGGCCGAGCCGGACAATGTGAAGGCCCTGGGCGGTCTCGCCCGTTGCTACATGGCCGGTGGCGAGCCCGACCGCGCCCGGGAGATCCTCGACATGGCGCCGGCGGACGCCAAGGACGCCGATCTCGATAGCGTGCGCGCCGCCCTGAACCTGGCCGCCGAGGCGCCGTCCGACACCGGCGTGTTCGAGACACGTCTGGCGGCCGATCCCGACGACCACGAGGCGCGACTGGCCCTGGCCAAGGCCCTGGCCGGCCATGGCCGTATGGACGCCGCCGCCGACCACCTCCTGCAGATCATCGAGCGCGACCGGAACTGGAATGACGATGCGGCGCGCAAGCAACTCCTCACCATCTTCGAAGCCGCGGGTCCCAGCTCGGAAGTGGCCCGCAGCGGTCGCAAGCGGCTCTCGGCGATCCTGTTCTCATAGACGCGAGGTGAAGACGATGCCGGGATACCGGCGGACGGCGGACCTGCCGCAGATCATCCCCATCTTCCCCCTGGACGGCGCCATCCTGCTGCCCGGCGGCGAACTGCCGCTGCAGGTGTTTGAGCCACGCTATCTGAACATGGTGGACGACGCCATGGCCGGGGACCGGGTCATCGGCATGATCCAGACCCGCGCCGGGGGCGAACGCTCGCGGCCGAACCTGACCAGCGTCGGCTGCGCTGGACGGATCACCAGCTTCGCCGAAACCTCCGACGGCCGCTATCTGATCACCCTGACCGGGGTCTGCCGCTTCGCCGTCGGCGAGGAGATTTCGGCCCGGACGCCCTATCGCCAGGTCCGGGTGGATTTCGCCACGTTCGAGCCCGACCTGTCGCCGGAAGACCAGGATGCGCCGGAGATGGATCGCGAACGGTTCGCCAAGGCGCTGAAGCGCTATCTCAACCGTCGCGAGCTGGACGTGGATGACGAGACTGCCCTGACCGCGCCCATCGAGCCCCTGGTCACCAGCCTGACCATGGGCCTGCCCTTCGAGCCGTCGGAAAAGCAGGCCCTGCTGGAGGCCGAGACCCTGGCCGCCCGCATCCGGACCCTCACGGCCTTGCTGGAGATCGACGCCCTGGAAGACGACGATGGCGCGCCCCATAGCGTGCAGTAGCGCCCTGGGCTAAGGAACCGCCATGACTGACGACACCATCCCCGCCGAGCCCTTTCCGGCCCTGACCGCCGAGATCGATCCCCGCCTGCTGGAGATCCTGGTCTGTCCCGTCACCCACGGGCGGCTGGACTATGATCGCGAGAGGGCCGAGCTGGTCAGCCAGGGGGCCAAGCTGGCCTATCCGATCCGCGACGGCGTGCCGATCATGCTGCCGGAAGAAGCCCGCGCCCTGGAGGCCTAAGGCCCCGAAGGCCTTGAAGGCCGCTCAGAGGGCTTCGCCGCGCAACAGGCGGGGCAGGTCCCCAAAGGCGCCGCCGGCCTCCTGCATGAACATCGTACGGGCCGGCGCGATGCGGTTGACCGCCGCCATGCCCGCCCCCCGCGCCAGGCGCAGCAGCGGATTGTCGTTGGAGAACAGGTGGACGAAGGCGTCCATGCCGGCGCTGAGCATGGCGGTGTCGAACCTGCGCCAGCGGGCGTAGCGCTCCAGCACCGTCTCTGAGCCAAGGTCCTCCCCCAGGCGGGCGGCGTCGACCAGCACCTGGGCCAACGCCGCGGCGCCCTTCAGGCCGAGGTTCAACCCCTGGCCGGCGATCGGATGCACCCCGTGGGCGGCGTCCCCCAGCAGGGCCAGTCGCGGGGCGGTGAACCGCTCGGCCAGCTGCAGCGACAGGGGATAGGAGAAGACCGGCCCCTCCAGCCGCGCCTGCCCCAGGAAGGCGCCGAACCGGCGCATCAGATGGGCGTGGAAGATCTCCGGCCGGGCCGACTTCAGGGCCGCCCCGCGGGCCGTGCTCTCGGTCCAGACCAGGCTCGCCCGGTTGTCGGTCAGGGGCAGGATGGCGAAGGGGCCGCTGGGCAGGAAGTATTCGTGGGCCACGCCCTCATGGGGCCGGTCCAGACGCACCGTGGCCACCACCCCCGTCTGGCGATAGTCCCAGCCGATGGCGCCAATGCCGGCCGCCTTGCGCAGCACCGAACCGCGGCCCTCGGCGCCGATGGCCAGCGGCGCGCGCAAGACCTGGCCGTCCTCCAGGGTGACGACGGCGGCGCCCTTCTCGAACTGGGCGCTGGCCACCCGGGCCGGCGCCAGGACGGGGATGCCCGCCTCGACCACCGCCTGGGACAGGGCCGCACGGATCTGCCGGTTCTCCAGCAGATAGCCCAGGGGCTCGCCGTCCGAACGGTCGGCGATCTCGGCGGAGTCGAACCGCAGGTGGAAGGGCAGAGGCTGCGGGGTCGCCGCGCCCGGCGTGCGGCCGTCCGTGACCAGGATCTGCTCGATCCGCTGGGCGTGGGGCGCCAGGGCCTCGCCGACCCCGAGGGTCTTCCACTGGCGGAAGGCGGCATAGGCGATGGCCGAGGCGCGGCCATCGAAGGTGGGCGCCAGCTGGGTCTCGAACGGCGCCGGGTCGATCAGCAGCGGCCTGAGGCCCCCCTGCGCCAGAGCCAGCGCCAGGGTCGCGCCGGCGATGCCGGCGCCGGCGATGATCACGTCGGGATCGGTGGTGTCCATGGGAGCGATATGGCGCGCCCGCCCCATCGACGTCCAGTGGCGGCGGGCGATCGGCGCTCGGGAAAAAGCGATGGACCCATCAGTCCATTTTTCACTTGCCCGGCGCGAGGGGCGGGTCTAGAGGCAGCGATATGGACGCACGAGTCCATTTTTGAATGCGTGTCTGCGGCCTTGCCGCCGCCCTTGTCGAAGTCTGTGCCATGGCCATTCGCAACCTTGTCTCCCGCATCAAGCCGGTCCCCCTGATCGCCGCCGCCGTCCTGCTGGCGGTGGGCGTCGGCGGGGTGATGTGGTGGGTGGAGCGTCAGCATTTCGAGACCACCGACAACGCCTTCGCCCAGGCCGACACCGTCTCGGTGGCGCCGCAGATCGACGGCTATGTCACCGAGGTCCTCGTGACCGACAACGCCGTGGTGCAGAAGGGGCAGGTCCTGGCCCGCATCGATGCGGCCACGATCGAGGCCAGCCTCGCCCAGGCGACCGCCCGGGCCCAGGCCCTCGACGCGGCCGTGCGCGGGGTCGATGACCGGGCCGCGCTGGAAGAGGCGATGATCGCTCAGAAGGCCGCCGGCCTGCAGAGCGCCCGGGCGCAGGCTCAACTCGCCCAGGCTGAGATGGACCGCTACCAGCGCCTGTCGACCGAGGGCTGGGTGTCGGCCCAGCGGGTGCAGACCGTCAAGGCCGGGGCCAGCCAGGCCGCCGCCGCCGTGGCCGAGGCCCAGGCCACCCTGGAGGCCGAGCGCCGCACGGCTGCGTCCCTGGGCTCGGCCAAGGCGCAGACACAGGCCGAGGCCGCCGCGGCGCGGGCCGCCCTTGAGCAGGCGCGTATCGACCTGTCGCGCACCGAGATCCGCGCGCCGGTGGCCGGCGTGGTCGGCGCCCGCGCCGTGCGGCCGGGCCAGTATGTGCGCCCCGGCGGGACTCTGATGAGCATCGTGCCGGTGGGGCAATCCTATGTGGTGGCCAATTTCAAGGAGACCCAGGTCGCCCGCCTGAGCATCGGCCAGAGCGTGGAGGTCAAGGCCGACGCCTTTGGCGGCCAGACCCTGACGGGCCGGATCGAGAGCTTCGCCCCGGCCACCGGCTCGGAATTCGCCCTGATCCCGGTGGAGAACGCCGTAGGCAACTTCACCAAGATCGCCCAGCGCCTGCCCGTCCGCATCGCCATCGATCCGGGCCAGCCCCTGGCCGGCGCCCTGCGACCGGGCCTGTCGGTGGAGGTCAAGGTGGATGTCCGTGAAACCCCCGGGGCGACCTTCGCCGACGCCATGTGCGGCGCCGTCGTCCAGGCCGACGCCCGCTAGGGCTGGGCCAGGGCCATGAGCGACGACGCCCTCGATCCTGCAGATCTGTCCCGCCGCAAGCCGGACGCGCCGCCCGTGGCCTCGGCGCCGGCCCCGGCCAGCGTGACCGACCCGGCCGGCGAGATCGACTGGCCCAAGATCTTCCTGGGTTTCGGCGGCATGGTGATCGGCCAGTTCATGGCCATCCTGGACATCCAGATCGTCGCGGCCTCCCTGACCCAGATCCAGGCTGGCATCGGCGCCAGCGCCGACCAGATCAGCTGGGTTCAGACCATCTACCTCCTGGCCGAGGTGGTGATCATTCCGCTGACCGCCTACCTGACCCGCATGTTCGGCACCCGGCCGGTCTATGTGGTGGCCGCCGGCGCCTTCATCGTCACCTCGATCCTCACCGGCCTCTCCAGCAGCGTGGAGATGATGATCATCATGCGGGCCTTCCAGGGCCTGGCCGCCGGCGCGATGATCCCGGCGGTGTTCGCCACGGCCATGACGGTGTTTCCGCCGGACAAGCGGGTGACGGCCAATGTGATCGTCGGCCTGATCGTCACCCTGGCGCCGACCATCGGCCCGACGCTCGGCGGGCACCTGACCGACAGCCTCGGCTGGCGCTGGCTGTTCTTCATCAATGCGCCGGTGGGCCTGCTGGTCATCTTCCTGGTCGGTCGCTACGCCACCTTCGACCAGGGGGACCGCTCCCTGGCCAAGGGGGTGGACTGGTGGGGCGTCGGTCTGATGACCGTCTTCCTGCTCTCCATGCAGTATGTGATCGAGGAGGGCGCCAAGGAGGGCTGGTTCGACGAGCCGCTGATCCTGTGGCTGAGCGTCGCCGCAGCGCTGACCGGCGCGGCCTTCATCTGGCGACAGCTGACCTACGCCAAGCCCATCGTCTCCCTGCGGCCGTTCCAGGACCGAAATTTCAGCCTGGGGATGGTGATGAACTTCGTCGCCGGCGCCAGCCTGTTCGGCGGCACCTTCATCCTGCCCCTGTTCCTGGGCCAGATCCGCCACTATTCGGCTGCCGAGGTGGGGACCACCATGCTGATCTCGGGCCTGGTGATGTTTATCTCCGCCCCGATCGCCGGCCGCCTGGTGCGGGCCATGGACGCCCGTATCCCCATGGTCATGGGCTTCGCCCTGGCGGCCTATGGGGTGGGGCTCGGCGCCCGGGTCACCGAAGACTGGGGCTTCTGGCAGTTCGCCGGCCTGCAGGCCTGGCGGGGGATCGGGGTGATGATCGCCATGATCGCCGCCCAACAGATGAGCGTCTCGACCCTGCCGGTCTCGATGATGAAGGACGCCTCGTCCCTGGTGAACCTGATCCGAAATGTGGGCGGCGCGGTGGGCCTGGCCGTGCTGACCACCGTGCTGACCCACCAGACGGCGGTCCACTATGGCGACCTGAGCGCTGCGGTCAGTCTGGGCAATCTGGAGAGCCAGAACATGCTGGAGGGTCTGACCGGCATGATGGAGACCCGCGGCGTATTCGATCCCGACGGGGCGGCGCGCAAGGCCTTCGCCGGCATGCTGCAGAGGCAGTCCCTGGTCCTGGCCTTCGGAGACGCCTTCTTCGTCCTGGCGGCGGGCTGCGCCATGGCCGCCGTGCTGGCGCTGTTCGCCGCCCCGGCCAAGGCCCCGGCCGCGCCGGCTTCGGGAGGCCACTGATGCCCAGGCTGCCGGGACAGATCGATCAGGCCAAGAGCCAGGCCATCCTCGATGCTGCGGCCGCCGCGCTGGGGGAATGCGGCCTGTCGACGCCGATGGGCGAGATCGCGCGGCGGGCCGGGGTCTCCAAGCAGACCATCTATAATCACTTCGGCTCCAAGGCCGACCTGATCCGGGCCATCGTCGACCGCCGGGTGGACGAGATCGCCGCCCCCCTGCTGGCGCCGGGCGCCCTGGACCATCCGGAGGAGGCCCTGGCCGGCTTTGGCCGGGTGATGCTGGAACTGGTGCTGCGGCCCCATGGGCGGGCGCTGGTGAAGATGGCCGTGCAGGCGGCCGACGACATGCCCGATCTGGCGCGGGCCTTCTACGAGGCCGGGCCGCGCACCTCACGCCGCCGTCTGGCCGACTTCCTGCGCGACGAGACCGCGGCCGGCCGCATGAGCGTGGACGATCCCGACCAGGGGGCCGACTTCTTCGCCGGCATGGTCATCGGCGTGCGCCAGATCGCCGGCCTGCTCGGCGTCGAGCAGACCGCCACCCCCGACGATATCGACCGCATCGCCCGGGCCGCGGCCCGGCGGTTTCTGAAGGCCTACGCGACGCCCTGAGGCGCAAGGCGGAGCTTAGCCCTCGGCGGAGTCTGGAATGCCCATGATGTGGAAGCCGGCGTCCACATGCACCACCTCGCCGGTGGTCGAGCGGCCGAGGTCCGACAACAGCCAGAGCGCGGCGCCGGCCACCCCTTCCATCGAGGTGTCGGCCTTCATGGCCGACATGGCCCGGCCCTGGGCCAGCATGCCGCGGCCGCCGGAAATGCCGGCCAGCGACAGGGTGCGCATGGCGCCAGCCGAGATGGCGTTGACCCGGATGTCGCTGGGTCCCAGGTCGCGGGCGGCGTAGCGGGTGGCCGCCTCCAGGCCGGCCTTGGCCACGCCCATGGTGTTGTAGTTGGGGATGGCCCGCTCGGCGCCCAGATAGGTCAGGCAGACGATGGAGCCGCCGTTCGGCATCAGGGCCGCGGCGCGCCGGGCGCAGTCGACGAACGAATAGACCGAGATGTCCATGGCCCGCAGGAAGCCTTCGCGGGTGGTGTTCTCGACGAAGGAGCCCTTCAGCTCGTCCTTGTTGGCGAACGCGATGGCGTGGACGAAGAAGTCGATCTCGCCCAGGGCGTCGCCCACGGTCTTGAAGGCGGTGTCCATGGCCGCGTCATCGGTGACGTCGGCCGGGGCGGTGACCTTGACGCCGAGCTGTTCGGCCAGCGGCTGGACCCGCCGCTCCATCCCCGGCAGGTGCAGGAAGGCCATTTCGGCGCCCTGGGCGGCCAGTTGCGAGGCGATGCCAAAGGCGATGGACTGGTGGTTGGCGACCCCGGTCACCACCCCCTTCTTGCCCTTCATCAGTTCGCCCTTGGGCATGTCGTAGTCGTCAGCCATGGCTTCCTCGCCGTTCTGTCGATGTCTCAGGTCGTGCTGGTCTAGCTGGCCTTGGCCATCACCAGGCAGCCATTGGTGCCGCCGAACCCGAAGCTGTTGGACATCACCGTCTCGAAGGCGCCGTCGCGGCGCTCGCGCAGGATCGGCATGTCGGCGAAGGCCGGATCGAGGTTTTCGATATGGGCGCTCTGGGCCATGAAGTCGTTGTTCAGCATCAGCAGCGAATAGATCGCCTCCTGCGCCCCGGCCGCGCCCAGGCTGTGGCCGGTCAGCGACTTGGTCGAGGAGATGAACGGGGCGGCGTCGCCGAACACGTCGCGGACGGCCTGCATCTCCTTGGCGTCGCCGACAGGCGTCGAGGTGCCGTGGGGGTTCAGATAGTCGATCTTGCGCCCGCCCAGGCCTTCCATGGCCAGGTTCATGCAGCGCACCGCGCCCTCGCCCGAGGGGGCGACCATGTCGAAGCCGTCGGAATTGGCGGCGTAGCCTATGATCTCGCCATAGATCTTGGCGCCCCGGGCCTTGGCCCGTTCCCATTCCTCCAGCACCACGATGCCGGCGCCGCCGGCGATCACGAAGCCGTCGCGGGCCTCGTCATAGGCGCGGCTGGCGGTGGAGGGGCGGTCGTTGAAGTTGGAGCTCATGGCGCCCATGGCGTCGAACAGGCACGACAGGCTCCAGTCCAGCTCCTCGGTGCCGCCGGCGAACACCACGTCCTGCTTGCCCAGCTGGATCTGCTCATAGGCCGAGCCGATGCAGTGGGTGGAGGTGGCGCAGGCCGAGGAGATCGAGAAGTTCAGGCCGCGGATCTTGAACCAGGTGGCCAGCGTCGCCGAGGGGCCCGAGCTCATGGCCTTGGGCACGGCGAAGGGGCCGATGCGCTTGGGGCCGCGGGTCCTGGCGGTCTCGGCCGCTTCGATGATCACCCTGGTAGACGGGCCGCCGGAACCGACGATCAGGCCGGTCTTCTCGTGGCTGATCTCGTCGGGGGCGAGGCCGGAATCGGCGATGGCCTGCTCCATGGCGATATGGCCAAAGGCCGTGCCCGGGGCCAGGAAGCGGGCGGCGCGGCGATCGACCAGGGATTCCCAGTCGATGTCCGGCTTGCCATGGACCTGGCTGCGGAAGCCCAGCTCGGCATATTCCGGCGCAGCCGTGATGCCCGAGCGCGCGTCGCGCAGCGAGGCGGCGACAGCTTCGGCGTCATTGCCGATGGACGAAACGATACCGATACCGGTGATGGCGACGCGGCGCATGTTCGCTCCCGTTTCCTGGCGCTTCAGCGCTGATAAAGCCCGACGCGGAGGTCGCTGGCGGTGTAGATCACATTGCCGTCCGCCTCGAGCACGGCGTCACCGATGCCCATGACCAGGCGGCGGTTGATGACCCGTTTCATCTCGACCTTGTAGGTCACCTTCTTGATGTCGGGGGTGACCTCACCGGCGAACTTGACCTCGCCGCAGCCCAGGGCGCGACCGCGGCCCTTGCCGCCGATCCAGCCGAGATAGAAGCCCACCAGCTGCCACATGGCGTCCAGGCCCAGGCTGCCGGGCATGACGGGGTCGCCGATGAAGTGGCAGTCGAAGAACCAGAGGCCCGGATTGATGTCGAACTCGGCCTCGATATAGCCCTTGCCGTGGGCGCCGCCATGGTCGTTGATCGTCGTGATGCGATCGAACAGCAGCATCGGCGGGGACGGCAGCTGGGCGTTGCCCGGGCCGAACATTTCCCCGCGGGCGCAGGCCAGCAGGTCTTCCAGATCGTAACGGCTCTGGGCCTCGTGAATGGTCATACGCCGCCTTTATGAGCTCGGCTGATAACAGAAGGGGTCAGGCCCTAGCACGAGGCCAAGGCGTGGCTCAACGACATTGGACGGGGCCAGCCACGCCCCAGACGGCCGATTCCGTCACCCAACCGGTGACGCCGTCAACACTGAGACGACACCAGCCCTTGTCGCAACGATCCAACGCGGCCAGGGCGCGGGCGTTCAAATAGGCCGTGATCTCCGCCTCGGCGCGGGGCCGGCGACGCAGGGGCAGGGGGCTGGCGGCGAGGTTCATGACGCTGCGCTTGCCGTCGGTGACGCGGCGGTGGACCCAGGCCAGGCCGCCTTCCGGATCACAGATTCGCCGCCATTCCCGGGTCTCGGCGACCACCTGAACCGGCAGGCCGCGGGCCCGATAGACCCACAGCACCTGATGATCGTCGCCGGGACCGGCCCGGGCGTTCACCTCGCCAAATTTCAACGAGAGGTATCGGGGCACCGCAAAGCCCGACGGTGTTTCGCCCGCCTCCCGCGCCTGGGCCGGGGCGGCCAGCATCAGCGCCAGCGTCAGGGCGCAGAGGGTCAGCAGCGCCCGGACAGGCGTCGGGAGATGAGGATAAGTCTCGCTTGGCTCAGGCTCGCCTTGGCCCACCTGGGTCCCTTTGCTACAGGTTGAGGCTCGCGCGCCCATGGCGCCCCGCCGCAAGGTTCCCGTCGCAGACTCGGTCATGGTCGCCCGTAAGCCCAAAGTCATCGTCACCCGCAAGCTCCCCGATCAGGTGGAGACGCGGATGAGAGAGTTGTTCGACGCAGAGCTCAACCTTTCGGATGAGCCCTTAAGTCGCGACGCGCTGGTCGATGCGGTGAAGCGCGCCGATGTGCTCGCCCCCACCATCACCGACCGAATCGATGCTGATCTCATCGCCCAGGCCGGGCCGCAGCTCAAGCTGATCGCCTCATTCGGAGCCGGCGTCGACCATATCGACGTGCCGGCCGCCGCGGCCCGCAACATCAGCGTCACCAATACGCCCGGCGTCCTGACCGAGGATACGGCCGACATGACGCTGGCCCTGATCATGGTGGTGGCCCGGCGGATCGTCGAGGGCGCCAATGTGGTCCAGGCCGGCGGCTTCACCGGCTGGTCGCCCACCTGGATGCTGGGGCGCCGGGTCACCGGCAAGCGCCTGGGCATCGTCGGCATGGGCCGGATCGGCCAGGCGGTGGCGAGGCGCGCCAAGGCGTTCGGCCTGCAGATCCACTACCACAACCGAAAGCCGGTCAGCCCCCGTATCGAGGAAGAGCTGGGCGCCACCTATTGGGACAGCCTGGACCAGATGATGGCCCGGATGGACCTGATCTCCATCCACTGCCCGCACACCCCGGCCACCTTCCACCTGCTGTCGGCCCGGCGGCTGAAGTTGCTGCAGCCCCACGCCATCCTGATCAACACCGCCCGCGGCGAGATCGTCGATGAGGACGCCCTGATCGACATCCTGGCCAAGGGCGAGATCGCCGGCGCCGGCCTCGACGTGTTCGAGCACGAGCCGGCGGTGAACCCCAAGCTGCTC